>Ga0209422_1000407_pt1 | contig 10459 bp, 10 predicted proteins | sample BlaSpr_A8_OM2_M3_FD_187983 | JGI IMG/M metagenome (GOLD analysis project Ga0209422, IMG submission 187983) | Forest soil microbial communities from Thunder Bay, Ontario, Canada - Black Spruce, Ontario site 2_A8_OM2_M3 (SPAdes) (version 2) | ecosystem: Environmental > Terrestrial > Soil > Boreal... | reverse complement strand
TGGGGCTGAAAAACCGGCGCGGATGCGGCTCGAATGTCAGCGCCAGCGCAGGCCTGCCATGCGCGCGCCCCATCTGCAGGGCGGCTGTTATCACCGCGCGGTGGCCGAGGTGGACACCGTCGAAATTGCCCATCGCCACCACCGCTCCCTTCGGGATGGCGGCCGCGGGCGTGGTGTCCCGGATAATGGTAAAGCCAGGCGTCATTTTGCAAGGATTCTTCGATTTTTATCGGGTGGGGGCGGGACCGTGACGCGGGGGCCCCGGCGAAGTCAAGCGGGTGCGAACCGGCCTCGCCGGCCGCCGGGCCTCTGTCCGGTCGCTGATCGGGTTAACGGGCTGTTTAACGGCTGATGCTAGTGCTGGGGAAAGCCTGCGGGCCGCTGCGGCCCCATGCAGGCCAGGGTTGTGGCGTCAGGTGTCGTTCTCGGGGGGTTCAAGATGGCGGTTGATACGTCGATGTCGGTTCTGGTGGTGGATGACTACAACACCATGATCCGCATCATCAGAAATCTCCTGAAGCAGCTTGGCTTCGAGAATATCGACGATGCCAGCGACGGATCGGCGGCGCTGAACAAGATGCGCGGCAAGAAATATGGCCTGGTGATCTCCGACTGGAACATGGAGCCGATGACCGGCTACGACCTGCTGCGGGAGGTCCGCGCCGACCCCAACCTCGCCACCACGCCGTTCATCATGATCACCGCGGAATCCAAGACCGAGAACGTGATCGCCGCCAAGAAGGCCGGCGTCAACAACTACATCGTCAAGCCGTTCAACGCCGCCACGCTGAAGACCAAGATCGAGGCGGTGTTTCCGGATACGGTGAGCGCGTAAGGCTTCCGCGCGACGCAATAGCTACAACGTCGACTCGATGTCGTCCCCGCGAACGCGGGGACCCATAACCACCGGCCTTCATTGCTGCGACGCGCCGCGAAAGTAAGGCAACTGCCACTTCCCGTAACATCGCCGTCACGGCGTATGGGTCCTCGCGTTCGCGGGGACGACACAGTGGGTGGCGCCTACCACCGCAACTCCCTTGTCAGCGCGCGCGGCGGGTGGCCGAACAATTCCTTCACCGAGGCCGGGTCGAGCTGGTCGATGCCCTCGAATTCCTCGGCGTGGATGCCGCGGGTCACGAACAGGCAATCGATGCCGAAGCCGTGGGCGCCCGCCAGATCCGTCCGCACGGAATCGCCGATCGCCAGCACGCGGCTGAGCTCGATTGCGTGGGACTGGCGCTCGGCCGCCAGTTCGATCGCGCGTTCGTAGATCGGCCGGTGCGGCTTGCCATAGAAGATCACCTCGCCGCCGAGTTCGCGATAGAGCTCGGCGATGGCGCCGGCGCAATAAATCAGCCGGTCGCCGCGCTCGACCACGATGTCGGGATTGGCGCAGACCAGCGTCAGCTTGCGCTCGCGCGCCTTGAGCATCATCGCGCGATAATCTTCGGCCGATTCGGTTTCGTCGTCGAACAGTCCGGTGCAGATGATGTAATCGGCCTGCTCCAGCGGCGCCAGCACCGGATCGAGCCCGCGATGGATCGAGCTGTCGCGTTCCGGGCCGATCCAGAACATCTTGCGGCCTGGGTGATCGGCCACGAAGTGCCGGGTGAGATCGCCCGAACTGACGATGGCGTCATAGCTGTCGTCGGCGACGCCGAGCTTGCGCAATTGCCGCTGCACCGAATCGGCAGGGCGCGGCGCGTTGGTGATCAGGATCACCGTGCCGCCCCGGTTGCGGAATGTGTGCAGCGCCGCGCAGGCCTCGGGGAAGGCTTCAAGCCCGTTATGGACCACGCCCCAGATATCGGAGAGCACCACCTCCACGCCGCCGACGAGGTCGCGCAGCTTTTCGACAAACCGTAGCGACGTCATGATGGCGACGGTCGGTCAGCCCGGCCCGGCCGCGCGCCGCGCCAGCGCGGCATTGCCGGTCGCCCGCTGGGGTTCGATGGAAGGGCTGTCGACGGAAGCCGTCTTGCCGGAGCCATTGGAGTCCTGCGTCCTGGTCGGAGAGGCCGAGCCGGTAGCAGATGCGCCCTCGGGCCGCAACGGCCGCGGCGGCGCGAACAAGAATCCCTGGCCGAACCGGACATCGTAGTCGAGCAGGTCGACCACCGCGCGCTCGCCCTCGATCCGTTCCGCGATCAGGTCGATGCCGAAGCGGCCGAGCAGGTCCGACAGGTCGGAGGGGTGAATGTCGGATGTCGATGTCTGCCGCTGGTCGAGCAGTAGCGCCGCCGGCACCTTGATGAAACGGACGCCGCGGTCGGCGAGTTCGCGTGGCTCGATCCGCAAGTCGGTGACGTGATCGATCGAGAAGCGGAAGCCGCGCTGCGCCAGCGCGGCGAGATGTTCGGTCTCGACCGGGCCGAGATGGCGGAACGTGGCCTGCTTGAATTCGAGCACGAAGGCCGGCGCCAGCGCGCGATTGGCTTCGAGGAAATCCAGGCATTGCGCGAAGGTGGTCGGGTTGGCAAGGGTTGCCGCGGCCACGTTGCAGAACACGCCGACTTCCTTGTTGCGCACCATCAGCCGGCGCAGCACCTGCACGCATTTCAGCATCACCATGTGATCGATCCGTCCGATCAGGCCGGCGGCTTCGGCGACCGCGATGAAATCGTCGGCAGCCAATAGCGCATCCTTGTCGTCGCGCAGCCGCGTCACCGCCTCGTAATAGCGCACCTTGCGCTGCGGCAGCGTCACCATCGGCTGCAGGAAGATATCGATGCGGTTCTCCTCCACCGCGCTCCTCACGGCGGCGAGGATCTGCGCCTGGCTGCGGGAGGGCACCGCATCGACGGCGGGAGCGGCGGCGGGCGGTGTCACCGCCCTGGCTGGCGGCGCCGGACTCTCGTCCTCGGCCGCGAATTGCGGCTCCTGTTGCGGCTCTCTGTGCGCCTTGTTGGCGGGCGCGGCCGCGGCCGCCGCGCCGGCCGAGAGCATGTCGTCATGGCTGGCGACGGAGACCGCAAGCTGCTTGACCAGCGTACCCAATTCGCTGATCTCGCCGGCCACGGCGTGAACCCGCTCGGCGTTGGCTGAACTCGCCGACGCCACCCGGCCCTCGACGGCGGCGAGCCGGCGCCCGAATTCGGCGACCTGGCGGGCGAGGTCGGCGGTGCCGCGCGACAGGTCCGCGATCTGGCTGCCGACATCGGTGCGGTCGCGCAGCCGCATCGAAACCGCATTGTAGAGGATCAGGAAGGTCAGCGCGGTGAGCGCCACGATCGCGGATTCCGTTCCGCTGATGCCGGCCACCGAATAAAGGATCAGGCCCAGGGAGGCAGCGACCAGCACCATGCAGATGGCGATGAAAATCGTGGAAATGCGGATCATGTTGCGCGGAAGGCCCTCAAGTGCTCGTGTCCTCTGGCAGGAGGGCGCCTCGCACAAGCCGTCAGCGCCGCCCCCGGCGGCTACAACCTTAGCATCAATGTTGATTCGAAGAGCTAGTGTTCTTTGGGCACACCGGGAACGCCCGGGCACGGCGTGTCGGCCATCTCGGCCCCGCGGGCGCCGGGCGGTTTGCGGCGACCGACCCTCATCTCCGGCGGGGTTCGATGTTCGATTTCCGAGTTCAGCTCGGCGCCGAACAGCACGATGACGGCCGACATCCACATCCACATCATCAGGCCGATCGCAGCGCCCAGCGAGCCATAGGTTGCGTTGTAATTTGCAAAATTCGACAGATACCAGGACAGCAGGGAGGAACCGGCAATCCACAGCAAGGCGGCGGCCAGCGTCCCGACGCTGCTCAATTCCCACCGGGGCTCCCGCCGGTCAGACCCGAATCGGTAGAGGATACCGAGCGCCGCCCATAGGATCAGGAGAAGCAGCGGCCATCGCGCCAGGCCGACGATAAGCTTGCTTTCCGGCCCGAGGCCCAAATGATCCAGCGCCAGCGGAAATGCCACCACCGCACCCACCATCAGCAGTACGGCCGCGATGCCGCCGACGGTGAACGTCAGCGAGAGCACGTTCAATTGCACGAAGCTGCGCTTTTCCCGCTCCTCATAGGCGACGTTCAGCGCATCGATGAGCGCCTTGACGCCGGCATTGGCGCTCCAGATGGCAAAGGCGAGACCGAACAAGAAGGTCGCGCCGAGTTCCGTGTTGCCCTTGGCGAGCACCCGCGCGACCTGGTCCTGCACGATCTGGAACGTGCCCTGCGGCAGCATCAGCGCCAGCGTCTGCAGATTGGCGCCAATGGTCGAAGGGTCGGCGAACAGGCCGTACGACGAGACCAACGCGGTGATGGCCGGAAATACCGCCAGCAGTCCGAAGAACACCACCCCGGCAGCGGTGGCAAGCAGGCGGTCTTCGCCTGACCGCAGGTAGACGCCCCGCAAAATGTCCTTCCAGCCGGCCCACGGGATTTGAAGGAGCGCAGGTCCGTGCTGCCCTCTCTGCGCTGTCCCGTGAGCGAGAGCACCGCCGCGCGCGACCTCGGCGTCCGCAAGTTGTGGGTGGGGTTCTGGGGCTGTTTTGCCTTGAAAATAGCGCCGCACGCTCAGGATCAGGATGGCGGTGGCCGCGATCCAGAGCAGATTATCGCCGGACGCGGAGCGCCGTCCGCCCATCAGACTGCCGTTCGTCGCGCCTGCTGCCGTCGTCGCGCGGCCGCCAAGCCCAATAATGTCGTCCCCATGATCAGGCCGGCGCGCACCAGCTTGCTGTTGTCGCGGGACCGGGGAACCGCATTCCGCCGTTCGCGGCGGGTCTCGCGTGATGGCGACGAGGGCGCCGACAAGATCGCCGTCGCGGTATCGCGCGCCGCCTCGATCTGATCCGGCCTGACCGGACTGGCCTTGATGGCGACGCGCAACCGGCTGCTCAGGGTCGGAAAATGGCGCGACCGCGGCTTCATCTTGCTGGCAGCAACGGCCGCGCAAATCGCGGCCATCACCAGCAGCAATGCTCCGACGGCGCCGAAGGCCTGAAACAGTCCGTATTCGAACTCGATCCAGCGAAACAACGCAGTTGCACCGACAAGGCAGGCTGCGACCAGAAAGATGCCGGCGGCGGCAAAAAGTCCGGCGGCAACCGCGTAGGAACCGAGCGTGCCTGTCGCCTGGCTGGTCCGGTCGCGCAGATACGACCGCGTTGCCAGTTTTACCTGGCTGACCTTGAGCGCCAGCCCGGCGCGCAGCAAGCTGCTCGATGGTGCGAGCATATCAACTTCCTCCACGGTTGAGACACCGGTTCTCCGGTGGTTGAACGTGGATCGGTTTCGAATGTTCCGGATGGCTTGCGCGGGCAACGGTGTGCTCCCTCGCCCCCGCTCTTCGCTGGGAGAGGGCGGGGGCTCTCGATCCGGAAATGGTGATGATGAGGTGGCGTCGTGCCCTGCCCCTCAGCCGAAATTCGCTATCGCGAATTTCGACCTCTCCTGGCAAAAGAGCGGGGAGAGGTATTGGGGCAAGCTGGCAGAGGTAAGCGACCTACGCCACCGCGCGGATCACCTTGGCGACCTTGCCGACGATTTCGCCGATCTGGTCTTCGCTGACGATCAGCGGCGGCGTCAGCGCCAGGGTGTCGCCGGCGATCCGCAGCATCAGGTCGTTGTCGTGGAACGCGCTGTTGAGCGCGTCGAAGCCGCGCTTGCCCGGCAGGTCGGGGCGTGAGGCGAGGTCGATGCCGGCCGTCAGCCCGACGGTGCGGATATCCACCACATTCGGCTCGCTCCGCAGCGACATTACCGCGTCGGCGAATTTCGGCTCCAGCATCCTGGCGCGCTCGAACAGTTTCTCGTCGCGGTAGATATCCAGCGTTGCCAGCGCCGCGGCGCAGGCGATCGGATGCGCCGAGTAGGTATAGCCATGGGTCAGTTCCACCATGTGCTCCGGGCCGCTCATGAAGGCGTCGTGGATGGTGTCGCGCACCAGCACGCCGCCCATGGGGGCTGCGCCATTGGTGATGCCCTTGGCGAAGGTCAGCATGTCCGGCAGCACGCCGTAACGTTCGGCGGCGAACGCAAAGCCGAGCCGGCCGTAGCCGGTGATGACCTCGTCGAAGATCAGGAGAATGCCGTGCTTCTGGGTGATATCGCGCAACCGCTTGAGATAGCCCTTCGGCGCCGGCAGCACGCCGGTCGATCCGGCCATCGGCTCGACGATCACGGCGGCGATGGTGGAGGCGCCGTGCAAATTGACCAGCCGCTCGAGCTCGTCGGCGAAATGCGCGCCATATTCCGGCTCGCCCTTGGTGAAGGCCTGCTTGTCGCGGTCATAGGTGTGCGGCAGGTGATCGACGCCGGCGAGCAGCGTGCCGAACATCTTCCGGTTGTTGACGATGCCGCCCACCGAAGTTCCACCGAAGCCGACGCCGTGATAGCCGCGCTCGCGGCCGATCAGGCGGGTGCGGGCGCCCTGGCCCTGGGTCTGGTGATAGGCCAGCGCGATCTTGAGCGCGGTGTCGGCGGCTTCCGAGCCGGAATTGCAGAAGAACACGTGATCGAGGCCGGCGGGCGCGAGGTCGGCGATCCGGCTGGCGAGTTCAAAGGCCTGCGGAATGCCGAACTGGAACGGCGGCGCATAATCCAGCGCGGCGGCCTGCTTGCCGATCGCCTCGGCAATCTGGCTGCGGCCATGGCCGGCATTGCAACACCACATGCCGGCGGCGGCGTCGATGATCTTGCGGCCGTCGACGGTGAAATAATACATGTCCTTGGCGCCCGCGAGCAGCCGCGGGTTCTTCTTGAAGGCCCGGTTGGCGGTAAACGGCATCCAGTGCGCCGCGAGGTCGTTGGGCACGTTGACGGCGGTTTTGCGTGGGCTCTTGTCCAGCATGGGGGCCTCTTCAAGTTTTCGGGCGTGGCGGGGTTGGCGTGAAGCTATCAGCTTCGCCGCGGAACGGGAACGCCATGATCCCCACTATTTCCGCCCAATCCGGCGGTTTGAGGACCGGTTAGAGGTCAGCGGCGGCGATCCAGAATACTTCGCCCTCGGAATCCTCGCTATCGAGCCACAATAGCGGCAGTTGCGGGAAGGCGGCCTCAAGCCGCTCGCGGCCGCGGCCGATCTCGCATAGCAGCCCGCCTCCGGCCACAAGGTGCCGCCCGGCCTCGTCGAGGATGCGGCGGACCAGAACGAGGCCGTCGGCGCCGCCGTCAAGTGCGAGTTTCGGCTCGGCGCGGCATTCGGCCGGCAGATCGGCCATGCTGGAGGCATCGACATAGGGCGGGTTGGAGATGATCAGGTCGTAACGCTTTTCGCCTAGCGGTTTGAACAGGTCGCCGCGATGCAACGTCACCCGGTCCGCAAGGCCATAATCGGCGACGTTGCGCGCGGCGACGCCGAGCGCGTCTTTCGAGATATCGACCGCGTCGACACCGGCGTTTGGAAAATTCCGGCTGGCGAGGATCGCCAGACACCCGGAGCCGGTGCAGAGGTCGAGCACGTTTTCGACGCTTGCGGGATCGTCGATCAGCGCGGCGCCCTCTTCGCTCTCGCCGCCAAAATGTGAATCCAACAATTCGCCGATGAAGGAGCGCGGCACGATCACGCGCTCGTCGACATAAAACGGCAGGCCGCGCATGTAAATTTTGTTGACCAGATAGGCGGCCGGCTTTCGCGTGATGACGCGGCGGGCGATCACGTCGAGGATCGCCCTGGCTTCAATTGCGGTAACCCGCGCGGTGGCAAAGCTGTCGAACTGGTCGGGATGCAGATGCAGGGTTTCGCAGACCAGAAATGCCGCTTCCGCCGCCGGATCGGTGGTGCCGTGCGCGAACACGAGTTTGGCCTCGACGAAGCGGCTCACGGCATAGCGGACGAAATCGAGCAGTGTGAGCAGCTCGCCTGATGCTGCTTTCGGAAGTCTTGCTGCACGGCCGCCCCTCGCAACCGGCTTGATGCGCTTCGCCATCAGGATTTGGTCCAGCGCGCGGCGGCCGCGTCATCGCGGCTGTGCGCGTCGACCCAGCCGGTTCCACCGGCGCTTTCCTCGCGCTTCCAGAACGGCGCGTTGGCCTTCAGGTAATCCATCAGGAACTCCGCGGCGGCAAACGCCGCCTGCCGGTGCTGCGAGGCCGTCAGCACCAGCACGATATTTTCGCCCGGCGCGATGCGGCCGACACGATGAATCACGGTCAGCCCGTTGAGCGGCCAGCGCGAAATCGCGGTCTCGGCGTGGCGCGCGATTTCCGCTTCCGCCATGCCGGGATAATGTTCGAGCGTCAGCGCCGCGATGGTCTCGCCGTCGTCGTTGCCCCGGCAGATGCCGGAGAAGCTGACGACCGCGCCGATATCGGTGCGCTCCCTGGTCAGCGCCGCGATCTCGGCTGCGATATCGAAATCGGCTTGCTGGATGCGGATGGTGACATTGGCGATCATGTCTGGACCAGGTTCAACCGCCGGTCATCGGCGGGAAGAAGGCGATCTCGCGGGCGCCGGCGATCATCGCATCCGGCTTGACATGGGCGTGGTCGATCGCGGCGCGGATCACCCGCGGCTTCTCGAACGCATAGGCATAAGTCTCGCCGCGCTGCGCCAGCCAGCCGATCAGTTCGTCGACGGTGCGCACGCTCGGCGGCGGCTCGATGGTTTCCTCGGCCTTGCCGACCCGTTCGCGCACCCAGGCGAAGTATTTCACCTTCATCCCTCATCCTCCTCGATGAGGTGGTGAATGCCGGCGCGGAAATAATCCCAGCCGGTGTAGATCGTGAAGATCGCCGAGATCCACAGCAACACGATTCCGATCAGGGTGGTGGGCGGCAGGATCACCTCGCCCGCCTCGCCGGCGATCAGGAAACCGATCGCGACCAGCTGGATCGTGGTCTTCCACTTCGCGAGCTTGGTCACGGGGACGCTGACGCGCAGCGCGGCGAGATATTCCCGCAGGCCCGACACCAGGATTTCCCGGCACAGGATCACGATGGCGGCCCAGAGCGTCCAGCCATGAATGCTGTTTTCCGCCGCCAGCATCAAAAGGCAGGACGCCACCAGAAGCTTGTCCGCGATCGGATCGAGCATCCGGCCGAACGCCGAATGCTGGTCCCAGATTCGCGCATAATAGCCATCCAGATAGTCCGTAACCCCCGCGGCGATGAACACGGCCAGCGCCACCCAGCGCAGCCACAGCGGCCCGTCCAGGATCGACTGCGCAAAAACACATCCAATCACCACCGGAATGGCGGCGATCCGGGCGTAGGTCAGGAGATTCGGCAGGGACAGGGTCTTGGCCGCCCCTTTTGTCGTCGCGATGTTCATCCGTCTTACCAATACCGAGCACGCATGAAGGTCAACCGTATGGGGCACCTGAACCGCCGGACACGACGCCCATGTGAATCGAAACCGGTGTTTAACCCGGCTGGGCGTGGAAAAACTCGAAAATCTTGCGCGCGCTTTCGGCGCTGACCCCCGGAACCTTGCCGAGATCGGCGATCGACGCCCGCTCGATCTCCTTCAGGGTTCCGAAATGGTGCAGCAAGGCACGTTTGCGTGACGGGCCGATGCCGGGAATCTCCTGCAGGCCGGCCTCGCGGATGTCCTTTTTGCGCAGCTTGCGGTGGGAGCCGATCACGAAGCGGTGCGCCTCGTCGCGCAGCCGCTGAATGAAATACAACACGGGGTCGCGCAGCTCCAGCTTGATCGCCTCACGGTCCGGCATGAACAGGGTTTCGCGGCCGGCGTCGCGGTCCGGGCCTTTTGCCACCGCCAGCAGCGCGACCTGCGTCAGGCCGAGGCCCTGGAAGATCTCGCGCACCGCGTTGAGCTGGCCGCGGCCGCCGTCGATGATGACGAGGTCGGGCCATTGCGGGAACGAATCGTCGTCCGGCCTGGGCCTGGCGGCGTCGTCCGCCGGCGTCAACAGCCGCTTGAAGCGGCGCTGTAGCACCTCGCGCATCATCGCGTAATCGTCGCCCGGGGTCAGGCCCTCGGACTTGATGTTGAACTTGCGGTACTGGTTCTTGATAAAACCGTCGGGCCCCGCCACGACCATGGCGCCGACCGCGTTGGTGCCCTGGATGTGGCTGTTGTCGTAGACCTCGATCCGCTTCGGCGGCTGCGGCAGGCCGAGGGTGGTGACCATCGCTTCCAGCAAACGCCCCTGGGTAGCGGTATCGGCGAGCTTGCGCCCCAGCGCCTCGCGCGCATTGGTCAGCGCATGCGCGATCAATTCCTTCTTTTCGCCGCGCCGCGGCGTTGAGACCTCGACCTTGAAGCCGGCCTTGATCGAGAGCGCATCGGCCAGGAGCTCGCTTTCCTCGATGGCGTGCGACAGCAGGATCAGCTTCGGCGGCGGCTTGTCGTCGTAGAACTGCGCCAGGAACGAGCCCAGGACCTCCTCCGGGGTGAAGGTCTTTTCCGCGCGCGGAAAATAGGCGCGGTTGCCCCAGTTCTGGCCGGTGCGGAAAAAGAACACCTCGACGCAGGAATAGCCGCCCTCCTGATGGATGGCGAACACGTCGGCCTCCTCCACGGTGCGCGGGTTGATGCCCTGCTGCGACTGGATC
>Ga0209422_1000406_pt1 | contig 10461 bp, 5 predicted proteins | sample BlaSpr_A8_OM2_M3_FD_187983 | JGI IMG/M metagenome (GOLD analysis project Ga0209422, IMG submission 187983) | Forest soil microbial communities from Thunder Bay, Ontario, Canada - Black Spruce, Ontario site 2_A8_OM2_M3 (SPAdes) (version 2) | ecosystem: Environmental > Terrestrial > Soil > Boreal... | reverse complement strand
CCCGGCGCCGCGGTTTCCATAGGCGAGATCAGCGGGAAGGAACAACTGCCATTTTGATCCGACGGGCATGAGTTGCACAGCTTCTGTCCATCCTTTAATCACGCCGCTGACGGGGAAAGTGGCTGGTTGTCCGCGCTTGTAGGAGCTGTCGAATTCGGTTCCGTCAATCAGCGTACCGCGGTAGTTGCAAACCACCGTATCGGCCGCGGCGGGTTTCGGTCCGGTACCTTCTTTCAGGATTTTATATTGCAAACCATCAGGCAAGGTCACCACGCCTTCCTTGGTTTTGTTTTGTGCCAGGAAGTCTTCGCCAGTTTTTTTGTTAACTTCTCCGGCTTTCTGCATGGCTTGCTCCTGCTTGGCGCGAAGGTCGGACTGAAGTTTGGTCAGGGCGGCCTTCATTTCGTCGTCGGTTAAAAGCAACTTGCCACCGGCCAGCGCATCTTTCATTCCGCGGCTGAAAATTGCGGGGTCTATATCCACGGTATCTTTGCGCATGCTCTTGCCAATGTTTACTCCGATGGCGTAGCTGACTTTATCCTTCTCGGTTTTCAGTGTCAGTGGGGTTCTCGCACCAGTGGCGGTGCGCGGCTTAGCCGGAGTAGTCCCCGGGGTTTTTGGAGCCGGAGTGGTTTGAGGTTTAGGCGCAGGAGTGTCCTGGGCAGGCAGGTTGCCAGAAGTAAGCAGGCCGATAACAAACAAATTGAACGCTAAGGTTAATGTTTTTTGCATAGGGATATTGTCACATTGGCCTGCAAGCTGTGCAAATGTGGACAGGGGCGGAACAGACCGTAAGCGGCACACAGCTGTGCATACTTTTCTGGTGGGAATCCTATGCGGGAACTGTTCTTGGAGGCGCTTCGGGAGCACGGGGAGCATCAGGCTCGACACCACGCCAACCCACCGGGCGGCCACTGACGGCTTCCTTTACGGATCGGAAAAGCACCACGTACATTAACTGGCGATAGTAGAAGCGCTGTAAGAGCACAGGAATGAGCAGGGTCCAATCTTCCTTGCGTTCCAGCGCGAAGGCCACCATGCAGGTGAGTACATCGATGAGCAAAAATCCAATAAAGAAAAATAAAGATCGCTGCACGTCGGCGGTGGTCCAAAGCTGCGGCAATCGCGCGATATGCAGCTGGCCGACGGCCCACAGAGCGATAGAGCCGAGAAACATCAAATCGATGATCGGCGAAATGAGCGGAAGCACGAGTTGAAACACAAAAATATTTGGCAGCGCAATCCAGCCGAGCGTGCCGTATTGGGGCCTCAACAATGTGTCCCGGTGTTTCCAGAAGGATTGGAGGGTGCCGAAGGTCCAACGAAATCGCTGGCGGATCAGCGCCCCAGGGGTTTCGGGCGCTTCGGTCCAGGCGATAGCTTCCTCGTCATAGCTGATACGCCATCCGAGACGCCGAATAGCGATGGTGAGGTCCGCGTCTTCCGCCACGGTATCGGAAGTAATTCCGCCGGCAGCTTCGATGGCCTCTGTGCGCCACGCTCCGAGCGCGCCGGGCACAACCGTGATGCAATTGAGAAGATCAAAAGCGCGCTTCTCCATGTTCTGACTGGTGATGTACTCAAGAGCCTGCCAGCGCGTAAGCCAGCGGGTGCGATTGCCAACCTTCACGTTACCCGCCACCGCGCCAACCTGCGGATCGGAGAAATGGCGCAGCAATTTGGAGATGGCGTCGGGTTCGATCTCGGTATCGGCGTCGATGGTCACAACGATTTTCGTTTGTGCCTGGGACATGGCCAGGCTGAGCGCGGCGGACTTGCCGCGGTTCACTTGATGGATGATGTGCACGCGCGAATCCGTACCGAAATTCTCATCGAGCAGCACGCCAGTGCGGTCCGTGGAACCATCGTTGACCACAATGATTTGCAGATTTTTTGTGTTGGTAGCCAGCACGGAGGAGACCGTCTGCACGATTACGTTTTCTTCGTTATGGGCAGGAATCAAAACGGTCACGTCGGGTGGCGGATCAGGCATTACGTAGTGATCGGGGCGAAGTTTTTCTATCAACGCCAGAATGCCGATGACCACCGCGCGGCCACTTACCAAAATTATTCCGACAATGAAGATGGTGGCGAAACCTACGCGGAACCAGCGGTACAAACTGAAGATGAATCCATCCGCGCGGGCTTCGAATCGCTCCTGTGGAGACAGGGGCAACATCATCGACGCGCGTGTTTTGTGCAGCAAATCTGGAACAGATACGAACTGGTAGCCTTGCGCGCGAAGACGATCGATCACCTGAGGCAACGCCGCGACGGTTTGGGCGCGGTCACCGCCGCCGTCGTGAAAAAGGATAATGTTGCCTTCGCTCGCCTGGGTCAGGACGTTATCGACTATTTCAGACGCTGGAATTTGTTTGCCGCCGGGCGATTTCCAATCGTGCGGATCAATTTTTTGCCCTACGATCACGTAGCCCATGTCCTGCGCGATGGGTAGCTGTGCGACTTCCTCGGCGTATTCCGGTTCGTGATCTATGCCGTAGGGCGGGCGAAACAGGATGGATTTCACGCCGAGTGTGCTTTCGATTAATCGCTGGGTTAAATTCAACTCCCAACGCAACTGGGTGTGCGAAATATCGTCGAAGTTCGGATGGGTGTAAGTGTGGTTTCCCACCTCGTGGCCTTCCGCATATTCACGCTTGAGCAATTCGGGCCACTGGCTTCCAGCGACACCGACAATAAAAAAGGTAGCGGGCACGTTTTTTGCTTTAAGCACGTCCAGAATCTTTGGAGTCCAGCGGGTGTCCGGGCCATCGTCAAAGGTGATGGCCAATTTCTTTTTGGCCCCGCCGAGCTGATCGATGTGATAGGAGAGCGGATAAGTTTCAAACTTTTCCCCGGTGAAAAGATCGGTTGATGGATCGTAGGTAAAGCTGCGGCGACCATGTTTCGGAGTGTCGATGAAGTGCCAAATGTCACCATCGCCTTCCAAAATCAGGTCTGGCCCCGGCGGAATATCGGTGATCTTGTTGCGAACGGCGTCGGTGGGGCGCGTAGACCAGATCGGCCACATGGAGGTGTCCGCGGAGCCCAACCGCCACAATGCCGTGCCTTGAACACCCATGCGTTCATTCGCTCGGAGCTGGTTGTAAGCTGTCAGGGCATCAAGCATCCACACTTGATGGACGTGGTCGTGGTCGTCATTGTAGGAATAATGAGGGTTGAGAGAGACGGGATCGAATTCCACGGCAGTTTCGGATTCCGAAGCGCGAACCAAGGCTTCCTGAATGGTCAAGGATTCGGCGACTTCCTGTTTTTTCTTGGGCGCCAGTGACCAGTCGTAAGCGTAGTTGCCGATGGCGGAGATGACTTTTTGTGCCGGTACGATTTTTAGGATTTGCCTGAGATTTTCCACATACCAATCTTGTCCGGCGATAGGTCCGGGCGGCGAGGTCAGCCAATGCTGATCGTAATTCATCAACACCAGGGCGTCGCATTGTTTGCCAAAGAATGCGTAGTCGTAAGCGTCGTCGCGAGCGGGAAGCGCGACCATCAGCTTCAGATTCGCGGAGTGTAAAGCGGCGGCAAGCTCAGCGGCAAATTTTTTGAAATGTGCCTGGTTCTCGTCTGGCACTTCCTCAAAGTCGACCACGATTCCCGACTGGTGCGCTTTGGTGGCGTATTCCACCATGTCGCGCTCAAGATTGTGCCGGGCGTTCGGGCTCGCGAGCATCTCGGCCATTTCCTTGGTGTGCCAATTGACGCCGTCGTAGTTATTGACCAGGCCCATCATGGGAATTTCAATGTTTACGGATTTCATCCATTGATGAAGCTTGTCTTCTTTAAGAATGGCTATGGCTTGGTCGGGGGTAGCCTTGGTGGTGTTCTGTCCGTTTTCGTAATCGACGATAGTGATGGCGCCATCCGCGGTTACGGAATGAAGTTGCTCAGGAATGAGAAGGTCGAGGTCTTTGTAATGGCCCTTTAGTGAGGCCATGCTATTGGGATCCCAACTAACAAAAAACGCAGCGTGTAGAGGATCGTAACTGGCCGGGACGGACCCGATGGAGGCCACGCGGCGCTTGCGTCCTTCACGCACGGGGAGCAATTTGGCGGTGGGCTTCAACTTAAGCGGATGAAACCCAGGCTTGGTGTCGGGCAGCAAGCCGGCGGGCAGATCGACGCTGACAGCCACGGTCACAAAGAAATAGGCAAGCGCCACGGTGAGCAGCACGGCGGAAACTTCCATGACGCGCCTGGTACGGCGCCAGCGCACACGCTCCGCGTCGTAAAATATAGGCCCGCGTTCCTTCATGAAGCCTTTCGACCCAGGGCACGGTAGGGTTATCTATGCGCTCCGGTGTTGGAGCGCAGTGCTCGATTCCGTCTGCACTATTGTAAGATGCGTTTCATTCATGCGGCGAAATTTCTCCAGTGCTATTGCCGCGCTTGCGGCAGGCGCGTGCTTGCGTTTTTTCTTCGTGCTGAAATATCCGGCCGGTTCCGGGGACTCGGTACTTTACGAGCAAATTGCGACGAACTGGCTGAAGTATCACGTTTACGCCATGAATGTAGGCGGCGCGATTACTCCGGTGGATATTCGGGTGCCGGGCTATCCGGCATTTCTTGCGGTGATTTATTGGTTGAGTGGCAAGACCGGGCCGGATGCGCGCTTCTGGGTGAGCACCGCGCAGGTCGTCGTGGATTTGCTTACCTGTGTGGTTGCTACCTGCTTAGCGGCGACGTTGTTGGCTTTGGCCACCGGGAAGGTGCACCGGTGGCGAGTTTTTTTGGTGGCGTTGTGGCTGACGGCACTGTGCCCCTTCACGGCCAATTACGTGGCGGTTCCGCTTACTGAAACAGTGGCCACATTTTTTACCACGCTGACCATTCTGTTTTTGTGCCTCTTATTCTTACGGTTTCGGGGCCCGATTTTTTGGGTGGAGGACCGGTCCGTCGATTTGCATTTCAAGGAGGAGTGGTTCGCGGTGTTCGCAGGAATTTCCGGGGGCTTCGGCACACTCTTCAGGCCGGAAACGCCTCTTTTACTTATGACCGCATGCATGGCGCTAGCGTGGCATTTTTTTCGAGGCGGCCAATGGTCGAACCAATGGCGTCGAATGATTCGGATATTTGTTTTTATGGCAGCTGGGTGCTTACTTCCACTTACGCCGTGGGCCATTCGCAACGCGATTGCCTTGCATGAAGCTCAACTTTTAGCGCCGAAGAATTCGAATCTACCTGGTGAATTGGTGCCCTTTGGCTTCATGGCCTGGGAGAAAACGTGGCTATTTCGGGTTCGAGATGTCTACTTGGTGGCCTGGAAGCTGAATGATCAGCCGATAAATCTAGACGATATTCCAGCGCGGGCGTTCGACACGCCAGAGGAAAAGGAGCGCGTGGCGGCATTGCTTGAGCCGTACAACGACGAAGTGACACTCACGCCGGAAGAGGACGCAGGTTACGCGCAATTAGCTAGAGAGCGGACGGCGCGCCGCCCTCTACGAACGTATTTGTGGCTACCCGCAGCGCGAGCTTTTATGTTGTGGTTTTCTCCACGCATCGAGTTGTTGCCATTGTCAGGACAAGTATTTCCTTTAGCGGAGGCGTGGGAAAACGACCCAGTGGACCAGGCGGTCACAGCGGGATTTGTATTGCTGATTGCGCTATACGTTTTTTTCGGAGCGTGGGGAGCGGTGCAGTTGTGGCGGCAACCATCGGCGAGAGTCGCGGTGGCGCTAATCGTAGGTTACACGGTTGTGCGCACGGTGTTTCTCGCGACGCTTGAAACACCCGAGCCTCGCTACATGCTGGTATGTTTTCCGGCCTTACTGGCGGTTGCGGCCCAAGTGTTTGCGGGTAAGGGAGCTGGAAAGAAGGCTTCCTCCGCGGCAGCCAAACATCGTCTCCAGGAAGCGGGCTAACGTTCTTCGAAGGGCTCGGGGTGGATGGTCACGCGATGTATTTGCGGGAATTTCTCTTTCACACGGTCGACCAACGCGGCGGTGACATCGTGGATCTTATTTATGGGCAAATCGCTTCGCATGGTGCAGTGGCAGGAAACCAGGATGCGGTGCTCCACCTGACGCACCCGGGCGTCATGGCAATTCACCAGTTCATCGTATTCGGATGGCAGAGAATTCAAAAATTGCTCTACTGCTCCCGCCAGCAGTTTCATCTCACCCAGGCCGGCATCTGGCGTGGCAATGTGAGTTCCTAACGGCTCGATGTGAATATTCACTTCTGTAGGCGCGTCGCGTAAAGTGCGAATGCCTTCTTCGAGTTTGGTGGCTTGCCGGTGGGCCTCGCGCAGACGTAAATTCTCGTCGACTTCGAGATGCAATTCGATAAAGAGCTTGCCGCTTTGCTGCAGAGCGGTTACGTCATGAATGGCGAGTCCCAGACGTTGCGCCAGCGCACGGATGGATTCGAAAAGATGTTCGCCCTGAGGCGCGCGCGGCTCGGCGTGCACCATTACGTCGGAGGGCACAATTTCGCCGATACGTTTTTCGATGGCGTCGCTCAGCGCATGGACCTGTTCGAGACTTGTGGTACGAGCCACGCTCACGGTGGCATCGACGAAATGACGATTCCCGGCGCGGCGTACCCGCACGCGATCGACATCCAGGACGCCTTCCATGCGGGCCACCGCGCGAGCGATCTCCTGGCGAAGGCCTTCTGGCGCGGCATCCACGAGAGCGTCGAGGGTGCGCCTGCCAAGGCGCGATCCGACCCATAGAATGACGCCAGCGACCGCCAAACCCGCGATGGCATCGGCGTATACAAGCCAAGGGAGATGCCAGGTTTCACCTGCCCACACAAGTCCTATGCCGGCGATGACAACGATGGTGCTCCAGACATCCGTGGAAAAATGCAGAGCGTCCGCTTCTATTGCTTCGCTATGGTATTTGCGAGCGACATGTCCCAGCGCTTTCGCGCGGGTTATATCGATCGATAGAGCAACCAGCAGGATAAGCAGAGCAATAACGCTGGGTTGAATATGAACATGGTGGAAGAACAAGCGATCGATGCCTTCGTAGATGATAAATACCGCCGTAATGAGGAGCAACGCGGTTTCCACGAAGGCCGAAAAATTTTCAAATTTGCCGTGGCCGTACGGATGACCTTCGTCAGCAGGCTGATCCGACATGCGCACGGAAAGATAAGTGATGATGGCGGCCAGAAAATCGAGACCAGAATGTAGTGCTTCAGACAACACGCCAAGGCTGCCGGTGCGAACGACCAAAAAGGTTTTAAGGGAGAGCAACACCACTGCCGAGCCCACGCTTAACAGCGCGGCACGCTTCTTTTCCCGAACTTCTAGGTTTTGCAGAATGGCCATGAGGTTCGCCTAGACTATCCTAAGTTTAAGCAGTTTATGGGCAGAGCTTGAGAGAGCGTGCTTGGACAGCTGAGAAAAGCCTAAGAATCGAGGGTTAACCCTTGCGCAGGATGAATCGCAGTGCGGCTGAATTCATACAATAACGTAGACCTGTTGGCCGCGGTCCATCGGTAAAAACGTGACCAAGGTGAGAGTCGCACAGAGTGCACTTTACCTCCGTGCGCACCACTCCGTAGGAAACATCTTTTTGTTCGCGGACGTTTTCCTTGGCGATAGGCTCGAAAAAACTGGGCCAGCCGGTACCAGAGTCGAATTTGCTTTTGGAATTAAATAGCGCGTTGTCGCAATCAATACAACGATAAAGGCCGGCGCGGTGCTCGTTGTCCAGCGCGCCGGTGAAGGCCCATTCCGTGGCGGCGCGGCGCGTGACGTCAAATTGCAAGGCAGTAAGTTTAGACTTCCACTGCGCGGCGGTCTTTTGTACTTTTGCGGTCGTCAAGGCGCCGAGGGAAGTGCCGTCGTCCGCAAACTTTATGATTTTGACGGGCCCGGCAGCGGTTAGTTCAACGTCATCGGCAAAAGCGGAGGAACAAACCCGTTGTACGCCCATGAGCATGCCGTACCCGCCCAGCGTTGCCGCTGCGTATATGAAGCCGCGCCTGGTAAATTCTTTCATGGATACTGGCTCAAAAGCCCTGGCCGCGCGGTGGAAATCGCTACCAAACTTACTTCGACGCGGTCATCGGTGGGGGAGCTATTAGTGGCAACCGCTTGGGCTCCCCGCGCGCTCCACGAACTTCCACTTCTTCAAAGAGGAGCGAGGGCGCGACAATTGACGCCGGCAGACCGTTTTGCGCGGAGCCAAAAGCGCCTAGAGCAGTGCCAGCGAATCCGTTTATCTGGCTCTGCATATAGTTATAGACGTAATTGTCGTTGCCGATTCCCGCGATATTGCGAATCGCGCGTGAGTTTATGCCGATGAGGCGCGCGCCGCGGATAATCTCTTCACGGCCGTCCTCAGGGTACACGCGGTACACCACTAGAGGCAGGCGGTCGCCTGTTCCGGCACCGCCGCCGTAGCTTGCAAGCAATGTCTGAAAATCATCCTGGTGCAGCAGGCTGATAGTGGGATTATCCATCTCTCGCACAATGAGGCAGTACGCCAGCTTTTGATCGCGACATTCATCTAGGAATTTCTTTTTCAATTCCGCCGGCGACAAGGTCTCTTTCGAAGTGAAGAACAAATTGCTCATGGTCGGTTTGGCGTCGCTCAAAAAAGCAGAACGGCCATGTCCATTTGATTGATCGAAATCAGGGCCGGGACGGCGAGACATCAGTTCGCTCTTGAGCGCGCCGTTTTCCACCAGGGTCACTTTTTGCGCGCGTACTCCTTCATCGTCGACGGCGTAGGAACCGAGTAGTGCAGTGCCCTGAAATTCCTTGGCGCTGGGATCGTCAACCACCGTGACGGAGGCCGGTAAAACGCGTGCTCCAATACGAGTAATCCAGTCACTCTTTCCGCCTAGTCCGCTCAGCAGCTGTTCCATTACGGGAGTGAACGAGACCGGAGGCCGCGCACCATTTACGGCTGGGCCGAGAATCTGGGCCAGCAACGGAGCCGCGGCGCGCGCCTCAAAAAGCACGGGGCCAGTGTAGTCCGGCGCCGGAGGTGCAGAGCGCAGTGCCATCAATTCACTACCGGTCACGTTGAGGCTCTTGCGGACGGCATCAGGCGTGGGCAGATCGGCGGCATGCACGGCGTAGGTGGCATAGAAGTGATTGATTGGCGTGCCGTCGTCGGCCAGAGTATTCATGCCAGACTCGATGGCGGCAAAGCTGCGATTGGTGCGAATTTCGGTGCCCTCGCTGGTAACGAGGTATTCGGTGGCGAAGACTAGGTAATAAGTGACGCGACTTTCGTAAATTTGGGGAAAAGCGCGCAGCGCGGCCGAAGTATCCCGGGCTTCCTGGTCCCAATTGCGATTGGTCCAGTCGGCCATGACCAGGGGCTCAACCAGGTGCACCGGCTCGGCTTTGGAAAAATCGTTGATGTCCGATTGACGGGCGAGGCTGCTGAGATAGGCCTGTTTGCGTGAATACGTCTCTACTGCTTCCTTGAACGCCTGATCTGTGGCAATCCAAAGATCCTGACGGAGGGAATCGTAATCGCGATCGATACCTACGGAACCGGTTGAACCGATGAAGCCGCGGAAACCGTCTTCGCTTATAAAATTGGAGCTGTCTAGCTTGTAATTCCCAACACGCGCTTCAACATCCATGAAACGGCTGCGGGAGTGATTGCTGTTTAATAAGGTGCCGAACTCTCCGCTGATTTCGCGAAAATCCAGGTCGAGCAGACGGTATTCCACGTAGTAGGGGCGAACGGGCTGATCGGTGCCTGGTATTTTGAGCTCCAGACGTGTTTTGGAGCGCTCCATTTCGTCACGCATGGCACGCAAAGTCTGGTCATTGTCTTTTTGAACTAGGTCTTTCTGATCTTGGTCTTTCTGAACTGGCGGCGCGGAGGCGAATGCGGACGTGCCGCAAGCCATTGCCGTTGCGAAAAAGAATAATGCAGAAAACAGGCGCGCTAACTTCATAGTTGGCCGCCCGTTTTGGCAACAGCCGTATCGTGAGCGGGCGCCGGCAGAATTGGGGGCCTGTCCGTGGAGCTTTCTTTCTTCTGCACTTCCAGCTCGGAGGTCAAAATCGCGGGAGAGGCAGCGGAAACGGGTACAGAACCGGACTCAGCGCCACAGTAGCCATTAAAAACTTCAGTGGTGTCTCCAGTCGCTACGATCTTAGTCAGGGCAGCCAAGGGAGTGCCGACAATGTCGACACCGCGCACCAATTCGTCGGGGCGCCCGTCCGCAAATACCTTGTAGACCACGAGTGGCAAAACTTGAAATGCCTGCGGCTGACCGCGGCCGGTGAAGGTGAAGCCGCCAGCGATGTCGTCAATCAATAATCCAAAAGGTTTATTCTGCGCCTTGATCAGTTCGATCAGCTGGGCGCGCAGTTCCGCGTTGCTGACCATTTTGTTGCTTTCGACGATGAGGTTGCCTTGACGAGAAACGGGAGTGGCACCCAGTTGACGCCTGCCGTGCCCATTCGAATGCGGAAAGTCCGCCAAGGGCGAGCGCGACATTTCAAAATTTTTC
>Ga0209422_1000405_pt1 | contig 10477 bp, 7 predicted proteins | sample BlaSpr_A8_OM2_M3_FD_187983 | JGI IMG/M metagenome (GOLD analysis project Ga0209422, IMG submission 187983) | Forest soil microbial communities from Thunder Bay, Ontario, Canada - Black Spruce, Ontario site 2_A8_OM2_M3 (SPAdes) (version 2) | ecosystem: Environmental > Terrestrial > Soil > Boreal... | reverse complement strand
AGTGTGGGCCGCGGCAAATTTCTTTGCGAAAGCGCACGCATATTTACCGGGAAAAGGCTGGCCGCCCCACCTGGAGCTCTCCAGCACATCTTGAAGGGCGCGCCCCTCTTCTTCTTTCCCGAGCGGCCAAACTGGAAAAGGAGCACTTCGAACCGCATGGCCGCCGGTAATTGCGAGTTTTCCCATACTGCCAGCCTCCAGGTAATTTCCAAGTTTATGCTGTGTCAGGATTAGGCAACAAAACGTCTCGCACGATGGCATTGAGATCACTGCATGCCGCGATGAATTGCCGTAATGTTCTTCGTGTCGGCCCGAAAGAATCGAACTCGGCGATCGAAAGTCCATCTTCCGTGAAGGCACGCCGGAAGTCGGCAAAGTACTTCGTTAGAGCCTCAACAATTTGTGACGGCACTTCCTGATCCATCCGCGAAGTTACTTCAATGTGGCTGGAATTGAAGCGCTTCTGCCATGCGTAGGGAGGCGAAATAACCACCTCGCCTCCAATGAATTCACTCCAATGCATGTGATTGCGAAATGCCGCGGACAGCAAGCGGGTGCGGTAACCGCGCTGGCGAAAAAGGTTATAGGTCTTCTTGAACACAGCCACGCCGGCCCATTCAAGATAACCAGGGTCCACAGAAATATTTTCTCTCTCCAACAACACTTTAAGCCAGTCGTCCAGGCGCCCAACCATAATGGTGCACACTGGGCCCATCGTTTTTATCTCTTTGCCCTCACGCTCGCGGCGTTTCAATCCGCGCTCCACGGCCTCTGCAACCGCGACGCATTGCGGCAAAGTAAAACAGACGGTGGCATTAATGCTGATGCCGCGGTAGGTGGCTTCTTCAATAGCGGGAATGCCCTCTTTGGTGACGGGGATTTTGACAATCATGTTGGGAGCAAGTTGGTTGAACTCCACGGCCTGTTCCACGATGGCGCGCGCATCGCGATAAAGTCGCGGATCTGTTTGAATCGAAAGTCTTCCATTTCGGCCCTGATGCGCATCGAAAATCGGTTTCAGCAGCGCGGCACTCTCGGCAGAAATTTCACGGACTAGTTGCCAACCCAGCTGATCTTCCGTGGCGTGAGGCATTTCCTCGATCAATTGGCGAATGCGCGGAGCCCAGCGGGCCATTTCTTTCTTTAAAACGCCCACGACGATCACTGGATTGCATGTCGCTCCGACGGCGCCATGGTTGATGGAATAGGTCAACTCCTCGAGAGATGCAGAGTCATTCCAGAGGCTCGTAGGGGTGGTCTGGGTCATCTTGTGCAGCGGGCTTTTGTAAGATGTTGCGGTTGTTTCAGTCATAGATTCTCGCTAGAACCTGGAATCATGGGCCATCAAATCACACTGCGGCGCGTTGGGCCGCGATTTTGACGGGCTGTTTTTGCAAATGAGATGCTTCGGCAGCCACTGCGATAGCCAATGCTCTTATTCCGTCGTGCCCCGAAACGCGCAGCGGTTTGTCGTGCAGGATGTTGTGCACGAAGTCACGCATTTCAAGCACGTAGGCTTCGGCGAATGTCGTCAAGAAGTGGTCCGCCAGGTTTTGTAACCCACCGTTGGCGCTCAGAAATACCGCCGGTGTCTGTCGCAGCGTGCCAACGAAGATTGCCCCTTTGGAGCCAACAATTTCTGTGCGCACGTCGTAGCCGTAGACGGCTTGCTGGAAAGATTCAACATTGCCGATGGCGCCGCGCTGGAACTTCAGATTCACTACACTGGCAACGACGTCGCCGTACTGAGCAATTTCTGGGCGAATTGTGCAAGTGGTGTGGGCGTGCACCTCGGTAACTTCATCACGCATCAGCCAGCGCGCCAAATCAAAATCGTGAATGCTGTTGGTGTAGAAGAGCATGCCGTTAATTCCGGATTGGAAGGCGGACATCGGCGGAGCATCTTTGTCGCGCCCCACGGATTTAAAAATTACTGGCTCGCCGATTTCGCCGTTTTCAATGCGCTTCATGGCGGCCGCGTATCCCGGATCGTAACGACGCATGAAACCAATCTGCATGCGCACGCCGGCTCTTGTAACTTCCGCCACGGCAGCCTCGGCATCGGCCATCGTCAATGCGATGGGCTTTTCGCAGAAGATATTTTTGGCCGCCCGTGCCGTGGCGGTGATGGCAGCAGCATGAAACTTATCCGGAGTGGTGATCACGACTGTGTCCACTTCCTGGCACGCGAGCATGTCCTCCAGGCTGGTGAAGTATTTGTCAATCTCCAGTTCGCTAGCGGTTTGCCGGGCTCTCTCCGGAAAAGGGTCGGCTACGGCCACGAGCCGCGCCTCCGGTACCAGGCGGCGCAGGTTTTCGGCGTGGCGCTTGCCCATTTCTCCGACGCCCAGCACGCCGACTCCTAATTTCCGCATTTGCAAAGCTCCCGAAATTCGACAGTGGCCATCGTCAGCGCAATTCAGCGAGCGGTGCGTTCTGTTCCAAGCCCACTCACAACACCACGCAAGTATTTCAAACTAGCGGCTACGCTTTCTACGGGAGGAATCGGTGTGGCACCAAACTTTACGTCCTGTTCCACCACCGACCATCCCGAATAGCCATTTTTTACGAGGGTCCGGAAGAAAGCCGGGAAATCAATATTTCCCTGGCCAATAATGGTGAACACTTTATGCTCGATGGCTTCTTCAAATGTCCATTTCTTGCGCCGTGCTTCCTCCAAAACACGCGTGTCGCAATCCTTAATATGCACGAAGCGCAGCTTATCCTTGTATTTTTCGGCTTCCTTCATCGAATCTCCGTAGCCGTAAACACAATGTCCGGTGTCCAGGCACAGGCCAACGTTAGCGTGCGAGGTAGCATCGTAAAAAAGTTCGCATTCCTCAGGAGTCTCGACGTAGGTCGCCACGTGGGGATGAAATACCAGATCAAGACCGAATTCATTGGCGACTTTTTCAGCATCGGCGACGATTTTGCCCACGTGCTTCCACTGTTCCGCACTTAGAGCCGGGCAATCTTTGTCGTAGGCCCTGCCCGAAAATGCATTTCGCTCTGGCGATTGGTCATCGGCCATCACCAGGAACGGCGCTTTCAAGGCCGCGAGCAGTCCGCCAACTTTGCGGATCCGTTCGATGCACGCCGCGCCCGCCGCGGGATCGGTCATTCTCACCGGCACAAAGGAAGCCAGCAGCTTCAACTTTCTTTTGTCCAGCTGAGGTTGCAGAATTTTCGCATCCGTCGGAAAGAATCCATACGGACCTAATTCCGTGCCGGTGTATCCCGCAGACACCATCTCATCCAACATTTTTTCGTAGGATTGCTTCCACGACGGCCCGGGATAATCGAGGACGCCCCAGCTGTCTGGAGCAGAGGCAAATAAGAATCTGTCTTTCAGACCACTCATTCGTTTCATTCCTTTCACAAACGCGTTTCCAACAAAAAAGTATGCCCGGGCGTCAACTCCACGGCTCCAAGACAACCTTCAAGGATCCGGGCTCAAGTGATTTTTGCACCGCGGCATGCACATCACGCAACTTATATCGATGCGAAACAAATTCCCCGAGCGGATACTGTTTCTGATAGCGAGCCATCTGACGCATGCCCGGTCCATAAGCTGCGGGCTCCTCACCACCCACGGACAGGATTCGAGCATTCTTGGCGCACAAGTGGCGATGTGGACTCAAGGAAATTTCTCCAAGGTCTGAAAAATTTCCAGCCTCTACCATCAAGCCGCTGATTCGCAGCATCTCAAGTGCTTCCGGCACCGCCGCCGGCACGCCCGCGCACTCAATGACTACATCCGCGCCGCGCCCATGAGTCAAGTCCTTGATTATTTGCAAGCGCTCGGGCTTGGAAGTCGCCGCTGCATTTATGGCGTGATCGGCTCCCAGCCTCTTGGCAAAATCCAAACGATAATCGGACAAATCCACGGCCACGATCGTGCCTGCGCCCAACATTCGCGCCTTCATCAGGAAACACATTCCGAGCGGCCCAACACCAAGCACCACCACGGTGTCATCAAAGCGGAACGATTCGCTGGGAAACGCCGACATTTGCTTGGCGCGATCCAATCCCACAGATACAGCGAAAATTTCCGTGAGCACGGCGATTTCAGATGGTAGATCGTCCGGAACTTTGACAAGAAAACTACCGGGCACGATATACATGTATTGCGACCAACCACCAAAAAGATGAGGGGCGTTTTTGGCGCTCAAGTTATTGCCGTAGTCGGTCATTTTTTCGCAGCAGTAATACGGGAAATCGTGACGGCAGTAATAACATTCGCCGCAGGCCACGTTGGCACCAACAACTACGCGATCGCCGGGACGTAGCGGAATACCTTCGAAGTCCGTGTAAGTTCCGTCGCCGCCAATGGCCTCCACGATTCCAACATTTTCATGACCCTGGATGATTGGAAATTCCAGCCGCCGTTCGCCGTATTGCGTGGTGTAGCCCTGAAAGGTGTGTTTGTCGGTGCCGCAAATGCCGGACATGAGCATCTTTACCAGCACGCAACACGGAGCAGGCTCGGGTAACGGGTACTCGCGCAATTCATAGCGGCCAGGTTCAACCAACGTTGCGGCAAGCACGGTTTGGACAGGCATAGCTAAGTAATCTCGCGGATTCCTGTTTACATTGCGGACGTGCTCAACGATTCAAACGCCGGACATTTGTAAGCGGGGCGCAACCCCCCGCAACTCTGAAGAAGCTGAGTGAGTCTGTAGATGCACTTCCCTGCCAACTGTTTTTGGCGAGCATAAGTAGTTTGTCAAAAATTCAATTTTAACGACAGCTGTCCAATACGCGGGTCCCTGGCACCGGGAACCTGACCGAAGGAAGCAGCAGGCATGAGGCCACTGGGAGTCAAAAATTGCGCGTGATTGAAGATGTTATAAAACTCCGCGCGAAACTGCAGATCCAACCGTTCGGTCAGCAAAGTATTCTTGAGCAGCGCGAAGTCAAAGTTATTGATTCCAGGACCGTGAAAGAAACGGCGATTGGCGGTTCCTTCCAATCCCAACGCAGTCGATGCAAATGCCGCGGGACTGAAATATTGTCCTCCGGTTTTGCGCGGATCGGTAATATTCAGAGGTCCGACGAGGTTCGGAGTATCGACCGCGAGAGTTATTGGTCCGCCAAACGATGTTCCGAGCAGCGAGTGGTCATCCGTTTCAACTATGGTTACCGGCAAGCCGGTCGCAAAACGGGTGATTCCGCTAATCTGCCATCCGTTAGTCAGCTTTTTCGGTCCTCCCATTCTGTCGAGCGGAAGCGTGTAACTATAACTGGCTACGAAATTGTGGGTGGAGTCGAAAGCGGAAAGTCCGCGACTCAGTCGCGCATTGACCGGATTGATTTGCTCGCCGTAGCCGGAGGAATCGTCCAGAGACTTGCTGAAGGTGTAGCCGACGAGAGTTTGCAGACGCCCGCTAGTGTGACGCCAATCGATTTGCGCGGAGTTGTAAGCGGAGTTTCCGATGGTCGAGAAGTAGGAGTCGTTGCCAAATGGCACGATGAACACACCGTTGACCGGAGTGTTGCGATAAGGCGCGCTGAAGGGTCCGCGAGTGCCGGCAGTTACAGTGCCGTCGGGCGCGGTATAAATGGCATTTTCGCCTCCCGGGCCGCAACCCACGGCTGCGAAAGACAGACACAGAGAGGGAATTCCCGGATTAGCGGAAATCGATGAGAGCAAGCGATGGCCCTGGGTTCCAACGTAACTCACGGTTAACAGATCCGAAGATGTGAGCTGGCGCTGAATTGATAATTCGTAATTCTCTGCGTACGGCAGCCGGTTTTTATTATTAAAAGCCGGGGAGCTGCCGATGGTTCCAAAGGCGCCATAAAAGTCCGTCAAATTGTCATACGGGAAACCAGTGGCCGGGTGCGCGGCGGAAAAACTCTTTGGTGGCGGTGCAACCGGGAAAAGATTGGTGATTGAGGTTCCAGATGCGCGGTTCGTGAAAGGTGCGGCAAAGGTGGACTCATTCTGGCCGGTGTAGTTTCCGAAGGGAGCATCTCCGATTTCGTTGAAGTCTGTGGCACCTTCAAACGCGGTGTAGAACATTCCCCAACCAAGACGAATGCTGGTGGTGCCGCTCTTACCGAGCATTTTGCCCCACATGCCTTCGTGATCGCCGAACGAATATGCCAATCCGACGCGAGGAGCAAAGTTGTTCCAACGCGTTGGCGCCAGACTGCTGGGAACGCCCGGGTCCCCGGGAAAAACCCAACCGATGGGAGAACCCGGAAACACTACCGATTGCTCACCAGGGATCATGGTCTGAATTTCGTTATATTTTTCATGCCAAGGAGGGCTCACGTCGTAGCGCAACCCGTAGTTGAGGGTTAAATTCGACTTTATGCGCCAACTGTCTTGTCCGTAGAGGCCAAAATAAAAATTTCGCCCATAAGAAGGATAGGACTGCCCTTGCACATATTGACTCGGGGCACCCAGGAGAAAATCGACGAAATCGCTTCCCGTTTCGCTGGACTGCCCAGTGAAGCTGCTGCCGAAAAAGAAATTGCCGTTGGCGACGTTAGAAAGGTTTTCTTCCAACTGGTTGAAATGATATTGCGCGCCGAACTTGAGAGTGTGCGTGCCGACAACTTTGCTGAAATTGTCTATGACTTGATAGATGTTCTCGGTGATGCGAAGGGGGCGGCTGGGGACACCGATCACGAAGTTATTAAAGTCAATCTCTGGGATGCCCTGTACCGCGGGCGTGCCGACGAACACTCCGGGAGCGCCGCCCGCGCCGGGGGCGAAACCCAGGCTGGACAAACTCGTACCTTTTCCACCAAGAGGCTGGTTAAAAGTAACATCGAGGCGAAAATACCCAAGACGAAATTCGTTTACGGCTGTCCCGAATGTCTTGGTATCGCCTAGATTGACGTTATGAGTGTGCCCGGTGCCGTCTACGCTAAAGCCGGGATATAGCGGCGCATTGGAAGGCCAGTAAGGGTCGATACGGTTGTACTTATCGCCATAGTAGTAGGCGGTGAGCAAACCAAAACCGGAATTGGCGTCTATGCGGCCGCTGTATTTGTTATCGGTGAGACTTACTTTTCCCGAGCTGGTCGAGAACGTTCCTGTCCCAGTGGCGGAATTAACGGTACCAGGCGTAGCTGGAAGAATGAATGGCAGCAACTTTGCTGAAATGGGATTGAAGCTGGAAGGCGAGAGAGCGGCGTTAGGAAAAACGCATTGCGACGCGCTGACGCAACCCGGCGTGTAATACGGCTCGCCGGCTGTTACGGATTGTGCGAGTTGCTGAGATAACTGCTTAGCCCAAGCCGCTCCGTTTACCGTTCCGGTGAGGCTCGACGCGATTCCAGACAAGTTGCCCTGCTCAGTGGCCGCAGACGGGGCGCCATTGATTAGCTGGGTAATGCCCTGCACCCTTCGATTGCCCTGATAGTCTGCGAAGAAAAATATCTTGTCGCGCTTAATGGGCCCGCCAAAGGTGCCGCCGAATTGGTTCTGGTGATAACTACCGCGCTGGCCGGCGGCAAAATAGTTTGCGGCGTCCAGATTGGTATTGCGCAGAAATTCAAAAACATTTCCGTGCCATCGATTCTGGCCTGATTTGGTGATTACGTTGATCTGGCCACCGCTATAATTTCCATATTCGGCGTCGAAGTTGTTTGTCAGGATGCGGAATTCCGCGATGGAATCGAGATTCGGAATTGCGCCCGATCCGGAGTAGCCAATTTCTTGAGTAATGATGCCATTCAGGATGAAGCCGTTTGCGGCTTCGCGCATTCCGTTGACGGAGAGACCACCGGAATTTTCGTCACCCGAAACCGATGGCATTGCGAATCCGGCGGAAATAAAGGCACCGGCGTAGGCACCAGTCATGCCCGACGCGGTGGCGACTACCCCAGGCTGCAAGGCCAGCAAGTCGGTGTAACTGCGCGACACCAACGGAACGTCGGTCATCTCCTTGCCTTCAATTACCTCGCCCATTTGCGTGTTGGCGGTTTCCACGTGCAGCGCGCTACTGGAAACTTCGATTCTTTCGCTGGCCTGGCCGACCCGCAGAGTTACGTCACTCACTTCTTTATCGTTCACGTCAAGGATGATATCGGTCTGAACGAAAGTCTTGAATCCGTCTTTACGCACTTCGATGGTGTACTTGCCCAGTGGAAGCGACTGGAAGGAATAGAAGCCCTGACCGTTGGTGGTTTGTTCGGCGGCTACCTGGGTACCTACATTCGTTGCAGTTACGATAGCGCCTTCAACGGCCGCGCCACTCGGGTCCGTTACGGTGCCCGAGATACTGGCGGTGACATCGGCAAAAAGCTGAGCTGCCGAAAATAAAAGAACAATCGCGAGAAGCAAGGCCCCAAACCATTTTGCGGGTCGCATTGATTGCATTGTTCCTCCGGATGTAAACGGCGTTAAGCGCTTCCAAGCCAAGAGACGGTCGAAAAGCTGCCGAGAGACCCTGTCAAGAAAATTGAGCGCCGGTCGCAGGCCAGCAGTTATAGCACTAACCGTTCTAACCGGTTATTTGTTCGAGGTGTATTTCGCATTGCTGCGCTTTATAGTGCAGGGCCTAAGGTTTTGTCAAATGCAAAATTCAAAGGATGGTCATGCGCGACGCCAATCAGGTCCTTTTCCTTGGCAAAATCCAGAGCGGCGCAGGAAAGATAAAAATACAAATCGGACTCGAAAATGATCTAACCGATTATAAAATCGCTGGACAAGCGACATTCGAGAATTGAACCTTGCGGGATTTTCCTTATTGGGCGCGAGAGGATATTGACTTGGGAAATCGCGGAAATTGAAGATTTACCTGGCGGTCCAGCCGCCGTCGATGAGCATGGTGTGTCCGGTAATGAGCGCAGCCGCCGGCGAGGCCAGAAATATCACTGCTCCGGCCACCTCCATGGGTTCGCCAAGACGATGCAACCCGGCTATGCGTTCGATGACATCGGCGCGAAACGCCGGATCCGCAAGTTGTTCTTCCGTTCCCGGAGTGGCGATGAAGGTCGGCGCGACGGCGTTTACAGTGATGTTTTGCGGACCCCACTCCACTGCTAAACATTTGGTTAATTGAGAAATCGCGGCTTTGCTGGCGCAATACACCGATTCCGTTGGCAACGCAGCGAAAGCCGCTTGCGAACTCATATTGATAATCTTGCCGCCCCGGTGCCGAGCCATAACTTTGGCGGCGGCCTGGCTCGCAAAAAATGTCGATTTTAAATTTAGGGTAAGGGTGGCATCAAATTCGGATTCAGACACATCGGCAGCGAGATTTGTAAATCCGCCGCCAGCATTGTTCACGAGGATGTCGATCTTCCCAAAAAATGCTTCGGTCTGCTCCAGGGCGCGGAAAATTTCATCGAGGCGCATCACGTCCATTTGCAACGGAAGCGCACGCCTCCCCATCGATTCGATTTGTGCTGCCAACTCAACTCCCGTGGCCTTGTCGCGCAACCCCAGAGCGACATCTGCCCCAGCGTGAGCAAGCGCTAGAGAAATCGCGCGGCCCAACCCGCGAGCCGCTCCGGTCACGAGTGCGACCTGGCCGGCCAAATCAAAACTAGGGTATTCAGTCATGCAATTCGCCCATCCTAAAGGATATCTTCAAAAATGATTCCCTTTCATCCCAAGCTGTCTTTGATCTCCTGCCAAAACACTTCCACGCTCTGCGGCCTTTGCTCCTCCAAATGCGCGAAGGCGCGCACAAAAAAATCCTGCCACTTGTCAGGAGCTCCGGGGACGAGCGTCGCAACCTTTGGGAACGTCATTTCCAGGATAGCGCTGCGCAGCGTCGAGTAGTCCGTTCCTGCAAACGGCGCCGTACCGCACAACGCTTCGTATGCAATGACGCCCAGCGCCCAGACGTCCCAGCGTGCGGATATCGATTTGCCTTGAAGTTGTTCGGGCGACATATAGCGGATCGTCCCGACCAGTACGCCCGTGGCTGTGGCGTTCGTGTCATTACTGAATTCGTCCAATATTTTCGCAATTCCAAAGTCGGTGATCTTCACGACTTCGAGTACATTCGTTCTGAAGACAAATATATTCTCCGGTTTCAGGTCCCGATGCACCAGGCCCCGGGCGTGCGCCGCTGCGATCCCTGCACAAATGCCTTCAAACAATTCAAGCGTGCGTTCGGCTGTCAACCGTGTCTTCTGACGCAACTCCTGGCGCAGTGTAATTCCTTCCAACAGTTCCATGACCAGGAATACGCGCTGGTTCGTATCTACTCCAAAATCGTGGACTGTCACTACATTCGGATGCGCAAGGCTCGCGGTCACACGCGATTCCTGCCGGAACTTTTCCATAGCGTTTTGGTTCGAGAAGAGTTCGTCGCGAATCATTTTTACTGCGACTGTACGGTTCAAGGAGACGTCCGTCGCCCGGTAGACTTTGCCCATTCCTCCCTGGCCCAGTCGCTTCTCCAAACGGTATCGCTGGCCGAGCATTCGTGGAGTAGGCACCAGCGTGAGTAACGAATCATCTTTTTCGCATTTTGTAGTTCCGGTGTCGTAGCAGATGCCGCAC
>Ga0209422_1000404_pt1 | contig 10488 bp, 9 predicted proteins | sample BlaSpr_A8_OM2_M3_FD_187983 | JGI IMG/M metagenome (GOLD analysis project Ga0209422, IMG submission 187983) | Forest soil microbial communities from Thunder Bay, Ontario, Canada - Black Spruce, Ontario site 2_A8_OM2_M3 (SPAdes) (version 2) | ecosystem: Environmental > Terrestrial > Soil > Boreal... | reverse complement strand
CAACTTCAGGCGGCTAGGCGTTTCCGTTCCTATCAGCGCGATTATGGGGACGTCTGTCCTCCAAAAGGTGACAGAATCTGACTGAACGGGAACAAGATCGCCGTCGAGAATCACGACGTCGATGGCGGCGAGCCGGTCGAAAAACACAAGAAGTCGGCGATCGAAAAACACGTTCGCCTCATTCACGATGCGAAGAGGAAGGGCGCGCAGATCGTCTGTCTGCAGGAAGTCTTCTACGGTCCGTACTTTTGCACCGAGCAGACGACGAAGTGGTACGACGCGATCGAGCGCATCCCGGAGGGGCCGACGACGCAGATGATGCAAAGCCTCGCGAAGGAACTCGGGATCGTGCTGGTCGTTCCGATGTACGAAGAAGATCAGCCCGGCATCTACTACAACACGGCGGCCGTGATCGACGCCGACGGCAAGTATCTCGGAAAGTATCGCAAGCACCACATCCCGCAGGTGCAAGCCGGCCCGCCCGGCTGCGGCTTTTGGGAGAAGTATTATTTCCGTCCGGGAAATCTCGGGTATCCGGTTTTCGAGACCGCGTTTGCGAAGGTCGGCGTCTATATCTGTTACGACCGCCACTTCCCGGAAGGCGCGCGTTTGCTCGGTCTGAACGGTGCCGAGATCGTCTTCAATCCGTCGGCCACGGTCGCCGGCTTGTCGGAGTATTTGTGGAAGCTCGAACAGCCGGCGCACGCGGTCGCGAACGGCTATTACGTCGGCGCGATCAACCGCGTCGGCTTCGAAAAACCCTGGAACATGGGCGAGTTTTACGGCCAATCGTACTTGGTCGATCCGCGCGGGCAATTCGTTGTGATAGGCAGTCGCGACAAGGACGAGGTGGTCATCGGCGATTTGGATCGTGACGTGATCCGCGAAGTGCGCAACACCTGGCAATTCTTTCGCGACCGCCGTCCCGATAGTTATGGCGCCATGGTAGCTGAGTAGTGCCGACGGCGACCCAAGTTCAAATCGGCGACGTCGTCGTTCTCGCACAAGACGCGGAGAAGCGGCTTTCGCAGAACGACAGCATGTGGAACGAAGATCTGCGGCCCTGCACGCTCGCCGAGCATTCGTGGCCGGGTTCGAAATTCGCGTCGCTCTGGATCGGGATGTGCATCTGCCTGCCGACGTATTCGCTCGCCAGCGGGATGATCGCGCTGGGGATGAACTGGTGGGAGGCGGTGCTGACGATCTTGATCGGCAGCCTGATCGTGATGGGCGCGATCCTGCTCGTCTCGCACGCGGGCACGCGCTACGGCATCCCGTACCCGGTGTTCGCGCGGCTCTGGTTCGGGACGCGCGGCGCGCATCTCCCGGCGCTGGCGCGCGCGGTCATCGCGGCGGGCTGGTTCGGCATTAACTCGTGGTTCGGCGGTCAAGCGCTCGATGCGATTCTGACCCGCATCCTGCCGTTCTGGGGCGGCTTAGGGTCGCATCTCGCGATCGCGTTCATCGTCTTTTGGGCGATCAACGTCGCCATCGCGATGCGCGGACCGCAGGCGATCGGCCGGCTCGCGCAGATCGCGGCGCCGACACTTGCCGTCGGTGCGCTCGCGTTGCTCGTCTGGGCGTCGACGCGCGTCGGGGGCTTCGGGCCGATGCTCGCCGCACCCGCGAAGATTCATGGCGTCACCTTCTGGGCCGCGTTCTTCCCGTCCGTGATCGGCGTGATCGCGTTCTGGGCGACGCTCGCGCTCAATATCCCCGACTACACGCGCTATGCGAAGACGCAACGCGGACAGATGCTGGGCCAAGTCTTGTCGATGCCGCTGACGATGGCGCTCTTCTCGTTCGTCGGAATCGCGGTGACGTCGGTGACCGTGCAGCTCTACGGGACGGCGCTCTGGAACCCGGTCGAGTTGATCGTCAAGTTTCCGCCGTTCGTCGTGATCGTCGCTGGGATCGTGATCATCTTGTCGTCGGTGACGATCAACGTCGGTGCCAACGTTATGGCGCCGGCACGCGCATTCGAGAACCTGTGGCCGCGCTACATCACCTTTGCGATGGGCGCCGTGCTTACCGGCCTGCTCAGTTTGCTGATGCAACCGTGGTACGTGCTCGCCACGTTCCAGAACTACATCTTTACGTGGCTTGGAACGTACGGCGCGTTGCTCGGCCCGTTCGACGGAATCGCGATCGCGGATTACTGGCTCGTGCGCCGGCGCCGGCTCGATCTGGCGCAGCTCTACACGCCCGACGGCATCTACTCGTACGCGCGCGGCGTCAACCCTTGCGCCGTCGCGGCGCTGGCCATCGGGTGGGGTGTTGCGCTCATCGGTCTGCGAATTCCGTCGTTATATTTCTTGTGGGCAGGTGGCTGGCTCTTCGGCTTGCTGGGCGCTCTCTTCGGATACTGGTTCCTGATGCGAAACGAGCGGTCGGCGATCGACGAAGCCGCCTTCCATTCGATCACCAGGGTCGAATCCGTCCCGGCCGAACAACTCGCTTCTCGATGAGGATATTCGGATGAAGCTGCTGGGCAAGACGTCGAACGCCGAACGCGCCAAGAAACACCTCTTCGCGTCGCAGGCGACGTATTATGCGAAGCCGGTGACGCTGGTCGACGGTCAGGGGACGCGCGTCCGCGACAACGAGGGGAATGAATACCTCGACGCGTTCGCCGGGATCGCGACGACGACGCTGGGTTACGGCGACAACGAGGTCGCCGAGGCGGTCGCCGAGCAGGCGAAAAAACTGACGCACGTCTCGACGCTGTATCTGACCGACGAATTACTCGATTACGTCGAGAAGATTGCGGACGTCGCGCCTGCGGGGATGACCAAGACGTTCGTCACCAACTCGGGTTCCGAAGCCAACGAGACGGCGGCCGTGATCGCGCGAACCTACAAGAAATCGGCGGACTTTCTCGCGCTCGAGCACGCCTATCACGGCCGGACGTTGTATACGGTTGCGCTAGCCGGGCAAAGTCAATGGCGGAACTTCGGGCCCGACATGCCGCACGTCGCGTTCGTGCCGAGTCCATACTGCTATCGCTGCCCGCTCAACCTGACGTATCCGTCGTGCGAGATCGCCTGTGCCAAAGCGGCGAAACACGTGATCGAGACGGCGACCAACGGCGCGCCGGCGGCGATGATCGCCGAAACGATCGCCGGCGTCGGCGGGATCATCGCGCCGCCGCTCGAGTACTTCAAAGTGCTCCGGGAGACGCTCGAGCCGTTTGGGACGCTCTTGATCGCCGACGAAGTGCAGGCCGGTTGGGGCCGTCTCGGCGACGGCATGTTCGGGATCAACTCGACCTACGGCGTCGTGCCGGACATCATCACCTCGGCGAAGGGTGCTGCGAGCGGATTACCGCTCGGGCTCGTCATCACGCGGCCGGAGCTGGCGGATATCTTCAAGGGTCCGCACATCAACACGTTCGGCGGGAATCCACTCTCGACGCGCGCCGCGCGCGTGACGATCGAAGTGATCGAGAAGAAGGACCTGATCGCCAATGCCAAGCGCCAGGGTCAGAGGATGCTGGCGGGCTTACGCGATTTGCAGAAACGCTATCAGATCATCGGCGAAGTGCGTGGGCACGGACTCATGATCGGCGTCGAACTCGTCAAGGATCCCAAGACGAAGACGTACGCGACCGAAGAAGCGGGCCGCTTCTTGGAACTCATGCGCGAGAAGGGCGTCCTCGTCGGTCGCGGCGGCCGTTTCTCGAACGTCATTCGCATCCAGCCGGCGCTGATCTTCGACGACAACGACACCACCGAATTCCTGAAGGCATTCAGCGAAGTCATTGCTACGTTCTAGGTAGGCTTTGGTGAACGATTCCATGATTTGCGAAACTTGTGGCAGTCAAATTGCGGCCGGTGCAAGATTTTGTTCGTCTTGCGGTACGGAGGTCGGGATCGCCCCCGCGACTGCAACACCCCAGGTCGAACCCGCGACCATACCGACCAGCTCGAGACCTGCGGCGACCGTGGCAGCTGCCGAGGAGCGAAATTGGGCGATGGCCTGTCATCTCTCCGCACTGCTCGGTTGCGTCGTGCCCTTCGGCAACGTGGTCGGCCCGCTCGTCGTCTGGCTCTTGAAGAAGAACGAATCGACGCTCGTCGACGAGGAAGGGAAGGAGTCGCTGAACTTCCAGATCTCGATGTCGATCTACATGATGGTCTCGGCGATCCTTATCATGGTGGTGATAGGACTTCCAATGCTGTTCGGCTTCGCGATCGCCGACTTCATTCTGACTCTCGTCGCAGCCGTTAAAACCAGCAACGGCGAGCGTTATCATTATCCGATAACCATACGCTTCTTGAGCTAGGAGGCCGCTCAGACGCCGAGCGGGTACGCTTCCTCGCCGTGAAGTTCGATGTCCAAACCGTGTTCCTCGGCCGCAGGGTCGACTTTGGTCTGTGTGATTCGGCTGATCAACCACAGCATTCCGTACGTGAACGTAAATGCCCAAACGCTCGATATGACGACCGCCGCGCACTGTTTGCCGAAAAACGCGGTGCCGCCAAGCAATAGCCCATCGGCGCCGTTTGGATTCCACGCTTTCGACGCAAAGATGCCGAGCAGGATGATACCGAGGCCGCCGCCGACGCCGTGCACGCCCCAAACGTCGAGCGCATCGTCCCAGCGCAGCCGGTTTTTCAAGGCAACGGCGTAGTAGCAGATCAGGCCGGCAAGGGTTCCGATAACTACCGCCGTCGCCGGCGAGACGTAGCCGGCGGCAGGCGTGATGGTGGCGAGGCCGGCTACCGCGCCGGTCAGCAGGCCGACGAACTTGGGCTGTCGGCCGTACGCCCATTCGACCAGCAGCCAGGTGATCGCGGCGAAAGAAGCGGCGAGGTCCGTATTCAGGAAAGCCGACGCGGTGACCGCGTCCACGCGAAGTTCGGATCCGGCGTTGAAGCCGTACCAGCCGAACCAAAGCAGCCCGGTGCCCAGTGCGATCAGCGGCACGTTATGGGGTTTGTTTTCAATCACATGGCGGCGGCCGACAAACAGCACCGAGGCCAACGCGGCAAACCCGGCGGTATTGTGGACCACGATACCGCCCGCAAAATCGAGAACGCCCCACTTCGCCAGTATGCCGTCCGGGCTCCACAGCATGTGCACGAACGGGAAGTACACGAAGATGAGCCAGCCGGTCAGGAACAGGAAATAGGCCTTGAAGGTGACGCGGTTTGCAAACGCGCCGGTGATGAGCGCCGGAGTGATGATGGCGAACATCATCTGATACGCCACGTGAACGATCAGTGGGATGCCGGCATCGTTTCCGGTGAACATCGTCTGTAGCGTGACGCCTCGCAGAAAGGCGTAATGCGTCGGGTCGCCTACGATGCCGTGCCAACTCGGGCCGAAGCTAAGCGAGTAGCCAAATGCGTACCAAATCACCGTGGTCCAGCCAAGCGACACGAAGCTCTGGATCATGATGCTCAGCACGTTCTTGCGTCCCACCAGGCCGCCGTAAAAGAAGGCGAGCCCGGGAGTCATCAACATGACCAGGCTCGCACAAATGAGCATGAACGCGGTATTGCCTATATTGATCGGAATGGCTTGAGCACTCACAGGCTTACCCCAGTGCTTCCTCACAGGCGTTTCTCGCTCGTTCGTTTGCGCAACGGCGCCGACCCTGCCGAAAAGCTAGGAACCCGCGAGGCCGAGCCACTCCTTTAACACGTCCGCCTTGTCAGCTCCGAGCAACGGGGGTGGAGTCAGCGGCGGCTGCGGAAGGGACGACTTCCACGGCGGCCCGACGACCTTGATTGGCCCGGATTTCGGATGTTGGAGCTCCAGAACGAGTCCGCGAGCGCGGATGTGTTCCTGTTCGAGCGCTTCCTGATAGTTGTTGACTGGGGCGCACGGCACGCGCTCGGCGCCGAAGCGCGCATCCCACTCGCCGGCGCTCCCGTCGGTTCGAATGACGCGGGCGATCATCCCATGCAATTCCTCGCGATTTTTCACGCGCTGCGGCAGCGTCGCGAAACGCGAGTCGTCGGTCCATTCGGGATGGCCGATCGCACTGCAGAACCGCGGCCATTGGCTTTGCTCGTGCGAGATGACCGCAATGTAGCGGCCGTCGTTCGTTTCGAACATCCCGGCCGGTACGCGCATCGGATTCTCGTTGCCGACGCGATCGGGAAGCTTGCCGGCTTGGAGCGTCTCGCCCATTCGCGGCCCGAGTACTGAGATCATCGACTCGAGCATGCTCACGTCGATAACGGCACCCTTGCCGCTGCGTCGTGCTTCCATCAGCGCGCAGACGATCGCGTACGCGCCGAACATCCCGGAGATGACGTCGGCGATCGGCGCGCCGACCGACATCGGAGTCTTTTCGGCCTCGCCGGTTACGCTCATGATCCCGGAGAGTGCTTGAACGATGGAGTCCATCGCGAGCCGATCGCGCAGCGGACCGGTCTGTCCGAAGCCCGAGAGCGCGCAATAGACGAGCGAGGGATTGCGTTTGAGGAGTTCTTCCGGGGCGAAGCCGAGTTTCTTGACGGTGTGCGGCGCGAAATTGAAGACCGCCACGTCAGCCTTTGCCGCGAGTTTGTAGGCGAGCTCGAGATCCTCGGGGTTGGTGAAGTCGAGGACGATGCTGCGCTTGCGACGATTGACGGTGTAGAAGTAATCCTCGTCGTGCGGCGCCCGCCCCGGGTAACGCCCGATGTGGCGCAGGTCGTCGCCGACGTTCGGGCGTTCGATCTTTACGACGTCGGCGCCCATGTCGGCCAGCATCATCGTGCAATACGGCCCGGCGATCACGTGCGTGAAGTCGAGAACGCGGACGCCTAGGAGCGGCGGACGCTGGGCGCCATTGGAACGCATCACCAGGAGTTCGGATTATGTGAAATAAAATCCTGACCCGAAACGTACATGAAGTCGGTCGCAGTCTGGATGCCGGGTTTAGGCCTCGTTCTGCTCGTTGCGATCGTCGCGCGGCTGCTCGGGCGCTTCACGGGTCCGATTCCCGATGTGGTCCTCGCGCTCGTGATCGGCATGACGATCCGCAACGTCGCCAAGCCCAAAGGCATCGAGGCCGGGACGACGTTCACGCTGTTCTACGTGTTGCGCACGGCGATCATCTTGCTCGGCGCCGGCTTGAGCTTGCAGGCCGTGATCAAGACCGGAAGCGCTACGCTGCTCGTGATCGTGACGCTCGTCGTCACGTCGATGGCGCTCGGACTGGTACTCGCGCGGCTGTTCAAATTGAAGGGCAAGATCGGAACGTTGATCGGCGCCGGGACGGCGATCTGCGGCGGCTCCGCGATTTTGACGGTTGGCCCGATCATCGGCGCGGCCGACGAAGAGTTGGCCTACGCCATCACGACGATCTTCGCGTTCAACATCGTCGCACTCTTGGTTTACCCGGCGATCGGCCACGCGTTGAACATGACGCAGACGGCGTTCGGCAGTTGGGCCGGGACGGCCGTGAACGATACGTCGGTTGTCGTCGCGACCGGCTACGTTTTCGGCGCGATGGCCGGCGGGGTCGCGACGATCGTCAAACTGACGCGGACGGTGCTGTTGGTGCCGCTTGCGCTGATCGTCGGTCTGGTGCATGCGGCTCGGACCCACCAAGCCGAGACGGGTACGATCGCCCAGCGCGCGTTCAAGGCAATGCCCTGGTTCATCTTGGGGTTCGTCGCGATGGCAGGGCTCAACAGCCTCGGCGTCTTCCCGACGAACTTCGCCCACACGCTCGCGTTGATTGCGAGTTTCCTGATCGTCGCAGTCCTCGCCGGGGTCGGCCTCAACGTCGATCTGAAGAAGCTGGTCGGGCTCGGTCCGAAACCGATGATCGTCGGATTTCTCCTCGCGACGATCATGGCATTCTGCAGCTACGGCCTCGTGAAGGCGATCGGAATCCACTGACGTCGCAGAGCGTCACTCGCTCACCCCTGTTCTTGGTTTAGAGCCCCTCGCCTGAACGACGCGCTTCCAGGCGCTTCTTGAGGTCGACGAGGAATGCGCTGGCGATGGCGCCGTCTACCACGCGGTGGTCGAGCGAGAGACAGACGTTCATCATCGAGCGGATGACAATCTTGTCGTCGTCGACGACCACCGGGCGCTTGACGACGGCTTCCATCGTGACGATCCCGGCCTGGCCGCCGTTCAGGATCGGCGCGGACAGCACCGAACCATTCGCGCCGGTGTTGTTGACCGTGAACGTGCCGCCCGTAAGGTCATCGGCCGTCAACTTGCGGGCGCGCGCCTTCTCGATGAGCTTCCCCGCTTCAACGACGAGACCGGCGATCGAATAGTTGTCGGCGTGACGGATCACCGGCACCATCAAATTCGAACCAACCGCGACGGCGATGCCGACGTTGATCTCCTTGAGCACCTGGATGCCTTCGTCGCTGAAACGCGCGTTCATCAGAGGATAGGCCTTAAGTGACTGCACGACCGCATGGATGAAGAAGGGCAGAAGCGTCAGCGCGTAACCCTTCTCGCGCTGGAAACGGTCTTTCTCGCGCTGGCGCAGATTCCAAAGATCGGTGACGTCGACTTCGACCATCGTCCACGCGTGCGGCGCGGTATGCTTCGACTCGACCATGCGTTGCGCGATGATTTTGCGTGCTTGCGACAATGGCACGAGCGTCCCCGGAATCGGGCGATCGTACGTCGAGCGGCCGGGAGCACTCGGCGCCGGCGGAGCGGGCGCGCTGGGTGCCGGTTGACGCGTCTGGGGCGCGGCCATGATGCCGGCCGCCATCGCTGCCGCAGGACCCTGACCTGCGGCGGCGAGCACGTCGTTTGCCGTAATTCGTCCCTGGTCGCCGGTACCGCGCACCGTCGTCAAGTCGACGCTATTTTCGCGCGCGAGCCTGCGCACCGCCGGCGAAACGCGACGCAAGACTTCAGGCGGATTGAGCGCGCCGCCGTTCCGCGATGCGGGGCGCGCGACAAACGGGCGCGCCGGTTGCGGTCGCGCGGGCATCGGCGAAGCATGAGGCGCCTTGAGTGCAGGTTCTGGTTGCGTGGCGGCGCCGACTTCATCGATGACCGCGATCGGCGTTCCGGTCGGCACCGTCTCGCCTTCCTTCACGATGATCTCCTTGAGCACGCCGCTCACCGGCGACGGCACTTCGGCCGTCACCTTGTCAGTCGAGATCTCGACGAACGCTTCGTACTTCTCAATCGCGTCGCCGGGTTTCTTGAGCCACTGTGCGACGGTCCCTTCGGTGACCGACTCGCCGAGCTGCGGCATCGTGATCGTCGTCGGCATCAGAATTTCACCATCTCGCGCATGACGTCGGCCATGCGCGAGGTCGGAATCATGAACTCTTCCTCGAGCGTCTGCGCGTAGCCCATCGCGGGAACATCCGGCCCTGCCAGCCGCCGGATCGGCGCATCCAAGTCGAAGAACGCTTCCTCGACGACCATCGCGCTGATCTCGGCGCCGATCCCGCCGAACTTGTTGTCCTCTTGAATGATGAGCAGCTTGCGCGTTTTGCGCACGCTTTCGAGGATCGTCGTCTTGTCCATCGGTCGAATCGAACGCAAGTCGATGACTTCAACGGACAAGCCTTCCGAGGCCAGCTGCTTCGCCGCCTCGATCGCTTGATGCACGTAGAAGCCGTACGACACGACCGTCAGCGCGTCGCCGGCAACCTTTATGTCGGCCTTTCCGATCGGGATCGTAAAGTGCCCGTTCGGCACTTCCCCCTTCACGAGCCGGTACGTCTTCTTGTGCTCGAGGAACATCACGGGATCCGGATCCTCGATCGCCGCGTTCAGCAGACCTTTGATGTCCGAGGGAAACGACGGCGCGACGATCTTCAGCCCCGGCACGTGATAGAACAGCGCCTCGATCGACACCGAATGCGAGAGCGCGCCGCGGACGCCACCGCCGTACGGCGTGCGAATCACCAGCGGGCACGTGTAGTCGCCGTTTGAGCGATAGCGTGTCTTCGCTGCCTCTCCGACGATCTGGTTGAACGCCGGATAGATGAAGTCCGCAAACTGAATCTCGGCGATCGGTTTGAGACCCTCCATCGCCATCCCGACGGCGATTCCGACGATCGACGCCTCCGCCAGCGGAGTGTCGATGATCCGCTCGGGCCCGAACTCATCCAAGAAGCCTTTGGTGATCAAGAAAACGTTGCCGCGCGCGCCGACGTCCTCGCCCATGATCAGCGTTTTCGGGTCGGCCTTGAGCGCCTCGTACAGCGTGTGGCGAACGGCCTCGACATTGTTCATCGTGGTGGTCCCGGTCGTCGCTACAGCCATGGCTCGTGCGTCCCTTCGTAGACGTTGACGTAGAGTTGCGAGGATTCGGGATACGGCAGCGCCTCGGCGCGATCGGTGATCTCGTTGACCTCGCGCAGGACGTCTTTCTTCAGCGCCTCGATCTCCTCGGGCGTGATGACGCCGTGCTCGAGCAAAAAACGCTCGTAATTCGGAATCGGATCGAGGGAACGATGCTTCTCGATCTCTTCGCGCGTGCGATACGTGCGATCGTCGTCGTCGGTCGTGTGCGAGAGGAAGCGATAGCATTTTGCTTCGACCAGCGTC
>Ga0209422_1000403_pt1 | contig 10497 bp, 10 predicted proteins | sample BlaSpr_A8_OM2_M3_FD_187983 | JGI IMG/M metagenome (GOLD analysis project Ga0209422, IMG submission 187983) | Forest soil microbial communities from Thunder Bay, Ontario, Canada - Black Spruce, Ontario site 2_A8_OM2_M3 (SPAdes) (version 2) | ecosystem: Environmental > Terrestrial > Soil > Boreal... | reverse complement strand
GCCGACTCGTTGATGAGCCCCGCGCTCGGGCAAGCGGCGATGGCGGCCAGCCTGCCGGTCACGGTGGCGAACAATCAGTCATCCCTTACGGTCGGCGCGTTTGGCGATACGGGCGTCTCGAACTACTGCAAGCTCCAGGCGCTCAACGCCGTCTGCACGATTGCGGTCTCGGGCCGGGCGTATATCGGCGTTGAGGTTGACAGCGCCAACCGCGTGGGCAGCATGTCGCTTGCGGTGGAGCAGAACTCGGACAGCGGGCTCGCGAGCGGCACGCATTGGTATCAGACCATCTTCTGGAACGGGGATGCGTGGGTCGGGGCCGACACGATCCCGAGCGCGGATTCGGGGTTCGGTGGTGGCTACGGCCGGTCGTTCAACATCCCCTCAAACAGCGTCAATACCTACTGGCGCGTGCGCGTTCGGAACTACATCTCTGGGTTTGTCTTTATCCGCATCAAGGCGACCCCGGTGGTCACGACGCCGCAGCTCTTGACCTGTGTGAGCATCGACCGGATCGCTGAAGGGGGCCCTGGGAGCGGGGGCGTGATGTTTGGGAACAACTCGAACACTGCCACGCTCCTCCCGTGCACGGTGGGAGGCATCCAAGACAGTACGAACGCGGGTTTTGCCTTCCGCATGGCCGACAACATCAACTCGGTCGGGATGAGCAGTATGGACATGCTCGTGCGACCGCTCATTCAGGACCGGAGCGACACGGCGACGCTCGGCGTGCTGAATGCCAAGGCGATCATGCGCTTAGACGGCGTGCAGGGCGGTGCTGCGGTCTGGATTTCTACCAGCAACCTCGTTGGGACAATCGTTGCGCGGGTCAGCTCGGATAGCGTCACGTGGACGAATACGACGTTGCTCAACGAGGTGACGCTGGCGGCCGCGCATAGCGTGGTGAATCCCGCCGCGCCCAGTAACTACACGTTCAACCTTGGCAGTTCAGCGCGGTTTGTCGAAATCACGGACACGGCCTATACGAGCGGGAGTGTGTTCATCACCCTGCTCGGGACCAGCCTTGTGCCCGGGTTCAATGCGACCAGCTACGCGAACGCGGCGACCACTCCCTACATCGGGAGCAAGGTGGGCGGCACGTTTGACGGTGTGAAAACGGGCGTCGATTTCAAGATGGCGGTCACGACGCCGCCGCCGACCGATACCGGAACGGTTGTCATTATCCACCCGAACAGCGCGGGCCAGCCGCAGACAACTGACTCGTGTGTCTCACAGCAGGGCTCCTTCGGGGCGGCAGATTCCGCGACGATTCCCGCCCATGCCGGGTTGCGAGACTACATCTATCGCATCCTCGTTCAAGCGGCGGACACAGCAGCGATTACCGGAGGCTCGTCGGTGTTCGATTCCCTCACCGTGACCAATGCGTACACGGGGCCGTGGGTCGTTGGCGCGGCTATCGCACTCGGGCAAACCCTCACGATTGCTAACGAGTCGCCAATGATTCCCTATGTAACAACCGCACAAAACACGGCGACCAAGCTTCGTGTGAACAGTCCAGGGGCAACCGCGCGGATTACCGTTCTCAAAGCCTGTTATCAACTTAGGCCGTGAGTGATCTTGCCCTCTATCACATCCAGTATTGGGAAGGCGCCGGGGTGGCCCCACCCCCGCCCCCTCCAGTCGTACGGATTGTCTATGTCGGTGGTGATGATCGGTCTCGGCGGTACCAAGAACGGGTCGAGATTGTGGCCATGAGTCACCCGCTGGACGATCTCTTGGCGCTCCTGCTTGAGGATGACGAGGATGCCTGATCCCCTGCAGGATGCCTTGGAGGCCCAAGACTGGGACGAGTTGGCGCGGCTCCTGATTGGCCCGATGAGTGAATCCGCGGCCGAGGCAGGGATCGATGCACTCAGTCGGCTGCCCGATATCCCGCCAGAGACCTTCGACTTGGTGAATCAGGACGCGGTGCAGTATGCAAGTGAGCATGCGGCGGACTTGGTGACGCAGGTCGTGGAGACGACACGCGATGCGTTGCGGGCCCTCACAGTGCGGGCTGTAGAAGAGGGTTGGTCGCCGCGGCAATTCGCGCAGGCTATCGAGCAGGCACATGCCTTCAGTGCGACAAGGGCGGGAGTGATTGCGCAGCAGGAGTTGGCGATGGCGGCCAGCGCTGGCAATCGCTCTGCATGGCGACGGTCTGGGGTCGTGACTGGGCGTCGGGCGTTACTCAGCGATGGCCATGACAAAGACGACGAGTGCGACGAGAACGTTGCGGCGGGGGTGATTCCGATTGGCGCGTCGTACCCAGATGGAAGCGATGGCCCCCCGTTCCACGTCGGGTGTCAATGTGGTGAGGTTGCCGTGCTGGAGGGTGAGTGAAGCTTGAGATCACGGCCTACGACGATGGCCGTATCGTCATTGTGGCCATCCCACCAGACGTGTCCCATGATGACATTTTGGGGGTGCTGGAACAGGCCCATCGAGTGGTCCGGGAATCGGCAGCGGTCCAGCACGCCCGCCTCAACATTGCCCGGAGAAACTAGATGACTGGCCTCCGCTATGCACCCGGAGTCTTTGAGTGCGACACGGAGGACCAAGCCAAGGCGATCATCCTGACGCCCGAAGCTGGGGTCTCGCCGGCCACCCGATGGGCCAAGGAAACGCCATACCTGGCGGACCTGATCGGGCCGCAGACCGGCGTCCTCTTGGACTACGGCTGTGGGATCGGCCGGATGGCGAAAGCCGTGCTCGAGCGGTCCCCAGGGATCACGGAGGTGATCGGGGTCGATCAGAGTGTCTCCATGCGCACGATGGCACCGCGGTACGTGGATGACCCGCGGTTGACCGTGCTGAGTCACGACTCGCTCAAGTACGTACAAGGGTCGGCAGATGCCGCCATCGCGGTCTGGGTGCTCCAGCATTGCGTTGGGCCAGCGGTAGACCTCGCGAGGATTCGGGATATCCTGAAGCCCGGGGCGATCCTCCACGTGGTCAACGACTTCGAACGGGCGGTCCCCGTGACGGGCGGTTGGTGGTTCCGGGACGCTCAGAACATCCGCCGGCTCTGCGCTACGGTCTTTGGAGAGCCCGAACACTACCAGACGCTCGACCCTGCGTTCGTGGTTCCCGGAGACCGGAGCTTCTATGCCCGCTACCGCCGCGCCTAGCCCGCTCGCCCGGCTGGCTCGTGCGGAACTCCTCCTCCGGCAGGCTGAAGCCGCCCGGGGCTTCCTGCGGGCCAAGGAAGCGGTGATCTTGGCCCGTCGGGAGGTGCAGGAAGTGCAGGCCCTGTTGCGAGCCGAGGCGCAGGGGTGTATCATGGACGGGTAAGACACATCTCGGGGCAGGTGTTGGGCTCGATCCCGTTCGGGGTCGGGCCCTTTTTTCGTGAGGCACTGGATGGCTGAGCGCTGGACGCGATTCGCACAGCTCACGAAGTTCGACGCCTTCACGGGCGAGTTTGAGGCCGTGATGACGGACGAGACACCTGATGGCGTGAACGAGGTCATGGACTACGAGACCTCGAAGCCGCACATCCAAGAGTGGTCCGGGTTCTTCGACAAAGCGACGAATGGCGAGTCGGTCGGTAACGTCCGCGAGATGCACGGGCTCAAAGCGGCCGGGAAGTTGCTGGCGATCGACTTCGATGACGCCAAGCGCCAGGTCCCGATCCGCGGCAAGGCCGTGGACAGCGAAGTGCGGAAGAAGCTCGCTGAAGGGGTCTATACCGGCGTCTCGATCGGCGGCGATTACGTCAAGCGGTGGATCGACCCTGCCCGGCCCGGCCTGACGCGGTACACGGCCAAGCCGATCGAGGTCTCGTTGGTCGATTACCCCTGCAACCCGAACGCGACGTTTACGCTCGTGCGGGCCGGTATCCCGACGCTCCACAAGTTTCAGTTCAAGACCTATGCGGCCATCAGCGATCTCCCGGTGGCGCAGGTCAAGGACTACTCGGACCATCAGAAGGAAATCTTCCGCGCGGCATTCAACGCGTCCTATACCGGGACCTGTGCGCAGCGCGCGGACCGGGAGAGTTGCGCCTTTGCGATCGCGCATAGTGCCGCGCAGAAGGCGGCAGAGTTCGGGGATCTCGTGAAAGAGCAGACCCACCCAGACGACGAGGGCGACATGGACGCGCAGAAAGCCGCAGCACTGGAAACGCAGCTCGCCGCGCTGGAGAAGGAACTCGGCATCGGGGCCCTCCATAAGGACGGTGACCCGAACGCGCACGCCAAGTTCGTGGCCGGGCAGCACGAACGGATGGCGGCCGCCCACGCGAAGCTGGCCGAGCACTACCGCGGCGGCGCCAAGGGCGAGCACACGGACGACGACGAGGAAGCGGAGAAGGCGCGCACGGCTGAGAAGCTGGAGAAGGCCGCTCCCGCGTTCGTTACCAAGGCGGACCTCGAGACCTTCGGCAAGGAGCTCGTGACGGGCCTGCTCAAGGGCCTCACGGCATCCGCGGCGACGGTTCCGGCTCGGACGGACCCGGCCGCCCTGAAGGCCGTGGAGGCCGACCCCGCGCCCAAGACGGGTGACGAGCGGATGGACAAGGCCCTCGCGGACCCCACCGTCGCGTTTATTCGGAAGGCCCAGAAGAACCCTATGACGTTCCGGTCGGTCGATGACATCGGCTACCGTGGCCGCAGCCTCAACCGGCGCTAACGCGCCAGGAGATCGGAACTGAGTATGGACTTCTCTGCGCTGATTGCCGACACCATGGCCGAGTACCAGCGCGGCATGGCACCGGGGATGCGGTATGGCGACCCGCTCGGGAAAGCGGGCATCAACGTCGCCACCGGGCTGATCGGCTATGACCTCGAAAAGCCGCCGATCGAAGCGTATCCCGCGCTGGCCCCGATCGTCAAGGAAATCCCGCGCGTGGGCCTCGAAAGCTCGGGCACCGGGATGTTTGGTGTGGCCGTGCATGCGCACGTCATCACGAACATCAACACCGGTGGCATCATCGGGGTGGTGTCCGAAGGGAACCGCGGGGCGGCCATCTCGCGGACGGAGGTGGACCAGACCTTCACGTTCAAGGGGTTGGGCCTCGAAGATTACGTCACGGCAGAGGCGCAGTATTCTGCCCTCGGCTATGACGATCTGTTGGCCCTGGCGCAGAAGGAGTTGCTGCAAGCGCTGATGGTGGAAGAGGAGAAGATGTGTCTCCTCGGGAACCTGAGCCTCGCGGGCGGCACTACACCGACCCCGATCGTCTCGACGACCGGCTCCGGGGGGGCGTTTGTGTCGGGCTCGGCCTACGTGTACGTCACCGCGTTGACGCCGCTCGGGCTGTTCTTGGCGGGGGGTCCTGCCTCGCCCACGGCTGCGGTCCTGGCCCAGGCGGTGGTGGACACGCAGGCGCAGGTCTCGGCGGGTCCGTACGCCAACACCGATACGATCCTCGGTGGCCACAACATCATGTCGACCGTCTCGGGGCTCGCGGTGGCGGTCTCGTCCTCGATCGTGGTCTCGCTGTCCGGTGGCGCTGGCGTCGCGGGGGCGGCGGCCTATGCATGGTACGTCGGGCAGACAACTGGCGCCGGCTCGGCCTACCTCGCGGCCATCACCACGACCCCCGTGGCCACGTTCACGGCGGCCGGGAACAGCTCGAACCAAGCCTCGAACTACACCGGCTACAACTCTGACCGCTGGAAGAACGCGCTTGGCTACGATGGCCTGATCTATCAGGCGCTCGAGTGCTCGGGGTACGGGACGGGCGGTATCTTCAACCCGCTCAGCTCGCCCGGGAACCTGACCCCCGGGAAGGCGTATGCCCGCAGCTTGAACGGGGCCGCCTTGACCGGGACCGCCGGCGTTGTGAACGAGATCGACTCCGCGCTGCTCGACATGTGGGATGTCTACCGGCTCTGGCCCGATGAAATCTGGGTCAGTGCGCGACAGGCACAGAAACTGTCCAACCTGGCGCTCGCATCGGCCGCCCCGCTGTACCAGATCCAGGTGGCGGATAAGCAGGGCATGGTGATCGCGGGCAACTTGGTCGTAGGCTATATCAACAAGTTCTCGCCCAACGCGAACCAGCCCTTGCCGATCCGGATTCATCCGTACATGCCGGATGGCTGGATCTTCTTCAACACGAAGACGCTGGCCGGGAAGTACCCGACCGCCACCTTGGGGGACGTGAGCCGGATCGTCACACGACGGGACTACTACAGCGTCCCGTGGCCCCTCATCAGCCGCAAGAACGAGTACGGGATGTATGCCGACGAAACGCTGGTGGTGCGGGCGCCGTTTGCGCTCGGCCTCTTGCAGGACGTCGGGTAGGCATTCGCTCGCAGAGGGATGCACATGGGGGCGGGCAATCGCCCGCCCCTTTTGATTGAGGAGCGATGGCAGCCAACGATCTCACAGTAACTCAGCGGGTGGCGGATTACTTGCAGAACGGCACCGCGTATGCCGGGGCGCAAGCCACACTCGTGGGCAACCTGATTACCGCGGTGAGCGCCCGGATCTATTCGCGGACCGGACGCCGCGCGTTGAACCAAGTGCTTACGCTCACGGACCTCTATAATGGCACGGGATCGTCCCGGCAGCATGTGCGAGACTACCCGATCCAGTCCGTCACGAGTGTCTCGGTGCTTGGGGCGAGTATTCCGGTATCACCAGACGGCTATCAGGCCGGGTGGATCTTCTCGGAGGATGTCGTCATCATCCTGCCCGGGACGTATGTCGGGACAACACCGTGGGCCACGGTCGGGAAGTTTCCGCGACTCCCGAAGAGCGTACAGATCGTCTATACAGCGGGCTTCGATGCGACGCATGGCTGGCCGAGCGGGCAGACGGGGGACGCGAACTTCAATAATGCGCCCACAGATTTAGGCGAGGCCGTGACCGAGCTCGTGGCGCTGACGTTACGGCGGGCGGGGTGGTTGGACGAGGCCGAGAAAATCTTACTGGATGGGAAGCATATCAGCTTCCGGTCGTGGGAAATGCCCAAGGAAGTGGAGCGCGTGATTAAGAGTTACTGCCGGATGACGCCGATCCGATGATTACCGTGCGGTTGACCGGGTTCCCGGAAGCGATTGCCACGATCACGTCGTGGACGCCCGCCGTGCAGCAGGTGGTGCGGGCGACGGTCACCCGCGAGACGATTGCCCTGCAGCGGCATGTCGTGGAGGACAAGCTCTCGGGGCAGGTCTTGCATGTCCGATCGGGGACACTCCGGCGGAGCATCACCTATACCGTGGACGAGACCGGCCAAGGCGTTGTGGGAACGGTCGGGACGAATCTCGCGTATGCCCGGATTCACGAGTACGGCGGCACGATCAATGTTCCTGAGATTCGGCCCGTCCGCGCCAAGGCGCTGCACTTTAACGGCATCTTCGCGATGCGTGCCCGGGCGCATGTGGTCGTGATCCCGGAACGCTCGTACTTGCGGAGCGCCCTGGCGGACCGGGAACCCGTGATCCGGGAGTCCCTGGCGAGTGCCTTACAGTCGGCGCTCACATGATCCTCGCGGCCGAACTCCTGTTCCTGCAGAAGGTCACCCTCGCCACGGTTAACGCGAAGGTCACGGCACTGAATAGCCTGTACGCCGCACAGCCGGGCTATGCCGCCGTGCCGGCGGTGGCGACGATTGCCGATGGGCAAGTCTACGGCCCACTGGATACGCAAGTCGTCGCCCCAGCGCTGCTCTATATCATCGGCGCGGGCGAGGGGCCGTTAGGACTGAAAGCGAACCAGCGCTCGGACCTCTCGACGCGCTACGAGATTCTCTACATCTCCCAGCAGGACACGTTCGCGAACGCGAAGCGCGATAGCCAAGTGATGATCGAAGCGATGCTCTTTGTGCTTGAGACCATCGAAGGGTTCTCGCTCGGCACGTCGCCCGATCGGGGGGTGGTGCTCATCCTCGACCCCACGGTCGAGCTGGTCTCGATTGACGCGACGGTGGGCACCACGGCGGCGACCAAGTATGGGTTCCGGTGGCGCGGAGAGTTTGAGCTCCGCCTCGAACGCTCGTCTACGCTGTAAGGAGGGCCTGTGGCGTACGTTGCTCCGCTGATTTACCGCCTTGATGGCTTGGCGGCGCTCCCCGAAGTCACCTACGGCACGGACCCCGTGCCCACGGCTGTCGCGAATGCCATCAGACCCGCCAGTCGCGTCATGGCCAAGCTGCGGATTGAGCCGCACTTCGAGAACCTCCGGGACGACTTCGCCTCCGGCAGCATGGTCCCCTTACCTCCGGGGAATGCCGCTGGCTGGAAAGGCATCCTCACGGGGTTTGAGTGGTCGGTCAAGGGGAAAGGCGCGGCCTATACCGGGACCGCCGTGACAGGCATGATCGAGGCCGATCCCCTGTTCCAGGCATCCGGGTGGGTCGGGACCTACTCGGCGACCCCCACGCCGCAATACACCTACGCGCCGATTACGAGCGGGCTCCGGCCGTCTGCCGCGATCTACGTCTGGGGGGAAGGCAAGCTTTTCAAGCTCACCGGTTGCCGCAGCCGGATGCGCATTCTCTTCCCGGCCGGCAAACTGGCCTTAGCGCAGTTCGATATCGAGGGGTACGTCAACACGGCCTGGGTGGACGCGACGCTCCCGTCGAACTTCGATTACAACGTGACGTTCGAGCCGCCGGCCGTGAGTCAGGCCGTCAGCATCGGTGGGATCTGGGCACCAGACTTTGAGACGATCCAACTCGATAGCGGGAACCCCGCCGAATGGTTGGAGTCCGGGAACCAGCCGTCCGGGTTGCAGGGCTACGATTACGGGTTCGTCGCTCCTGAGTTGCGGGTCTCCGCGTTGTCCGTGGCGCAGGCGACTTACGAGCCGCTGCAGGATAAGGCGACGATCCCACCGACGTCGCGCTCGGTGGCGTTGTCCCTGAACAGCGGCGTGCAATACAACCGGGTCGCGCTGGCTGAGGCCACGGCCTATGTCCGCAGCGCGACAAAGAAAGCGATCGGCCGCGGCTTCAATGGGTGGGATGTGCTGTACCGTTTGCAGGCACCGACCTTGCTCTTCAACTGAGGCACCATGCCTGACCTGGACCGGATTGTCGATCAGCAGCTCCATGGCGTGCGAGTGAAGGGGATGGACGGGACAGAGACCGTTCACAAACCCTTTACGGCGGCCTTTGCGGTCGAGATGGACCTGCTCGTGACTGAGGCGAACGAAGGCCGTGCCAGCCCTCGGCAGGTCGTGGAGAAGTTCTTCGGCCGCTACCCCGAGTTACGAGGCGAGATCAGCCAAGGGGACGTGCTGGAGATTCTGCCGGGTTTTTTTTGGGCGACGAGCGGCGCCGCGGTCGTGGTCCCCGCACGGACTGGGGCCGCGAATGGCGGGACTACTGCGTCGCCACCGGCCGCAGCCCCGACCTCGACGTGACCTGGCCGGATTTCCTCATGCAGCGAGAAGCGTCGAGAGTGCGCGGGGCCTTGGAGACGCTCCGGTTGGTCACCGCGATCGGCATTGCCTTTGGCGGGGATGAGGGCCGTGCGTCCCTGAACGATCTCCGTATGGTGATTGAGTGACCGGGCCGAAGGTCCAGATTGGGGTCGGCTGGACCGAAGAGGGTGGCCAGATCCCGGCCGAGGCCGCGGGGAAACTCCAGCAACTCCAGGGAGCGCTTCAGCGGCTCGATGCCCGAGAACCCGCCTTAGCTATGCGGAGCCTCCGGTTTGCGATCGACGATATGGCCGTGTCCGCTACGGGCTTGAGCGGGCCCGGTGGGGCATTTGTCCGCCTGGCGGCGACCCTCGGGAGTTTCGGTGTCGGTCTGCCCACCATGGCGGCGGCCATCGGCGGCTTTGCGGCCCTGGCTGCGGTCATCAAGGGACAGGACGAGATCCTCAAGAACTTGAACACGACGCTCACAGAGACCGAGCAGGTCCTCGCGTCGGGCATTCCGGCGGCCATGGAACGCCTGCGGGGCATCAAGATTCAGGACCAGTTGGCGAGCTTACAGGCGGAACGGACAGGAGACATCCAACGCATCCTCCACGGCTTTCCGGGGAGGACGGGGGCTGACGCCGAAGCGATGTTCATGCGGACGGCGCAGGGCGTGTCGATCACCGCGCAGATCGAGAACCTCGAGCGCGCCAACGCACGGATTCAACAGGATGCCGACAAGCTCCGCAACCGCGCGGGGGGCGGCAAACGCGGGCGCACCCCCGGCGCCGCCTCTGCCATGGATGATCTCATCGGCATCGGCGCGATGCTGCCGGAAGGGGACCTCGACGCGATGGGCCTGGGCGATATCCCGGCAGGGGTAAGCGACGAACAGGCGACCGAGCGGCTCGCACGACAACGTGAGGAAGCGTCCCGCAAACGCGAAGAGCAGATGCGCAAGGCCGAGGAAGCCGCCCGGCATCAACTCACCGAACAGGGGCACGTCCTGCGGAGACTCGGCCCTGCAGCTGGGGCATTGCTGGGCTTGGCGGGGGCGACTAAGCGCGGCGGTGGTGTCGGGGAACTGGTATCGGCGGCCGGCGGTGCCGTGGCAGAGATTCCCGGCGGGCAGATTGCCGGAGCTGGGCTTGAAGCGGGCGGGGCGGTGCTCAAGCT
>Ga0209422_1000402_pt1 | contig 10497 bp, 7 predicted proteins | sample BlaSpr_A8_OM2_M3_FD_187983 | JGI IMG/M metagenome (GOLD analysis project Ga0209422, IMG submission 187983) | Forest soil microbial communities from Thunder Bay, Ontario, Canada - Black Spruce, Ontario site 2_A8_OM2_M3 (SPAdes) (version 2) | ecosystem: Environmental > Terrestrial > Soil > Boreal... | reverse complement strand
AGCTTTGGCCAGTCCTTGACGGATGTGTTCCTTGACGGTCGGAACGTCGCGGATTCCCTCCGCCGAACAGCCGTGCAAGATGTCTGAAACCCTGCGTTCCAAATCTTCGATCACGGGCTCGGACTCCGGCAAGTAGAAGACGCCGCGCGAGATCAGATCCGGTCCGGCAATCACGCGAGCTTCCTCCGCGTCGACGGTAACGACGACCATCATGATCCCGTCGGCAGAGAGATGCTTGCGGTCGCGCAGGACCGCCTGACCGACGTCGCCGACGCCGCTCCCGTCGACCATCACGTTGCCGCCGTAGGTCTTGCCGATCTTTTCGGCGCCGCGGGCGGTGAATTCGATGACGTCGCCGTTCTCGATCACGAAACAGTGCGCCGCGTCGATGCCGGTCTTTTGCGCCAGCGCGGCGTGCGTCACGAGCATTCGATATTCGCCGTGGACCGGTATGAAGTGCGCCGGCCGAACCAGGTTGAGCATGAGCAAAAGCTCTTCTTGCGACGCGTGCCCGGAGACGTGGGCCGTCCCCTGAGCCGTCCCGTGAACGACCGTCGCGCCGAGCCGGTAAAGATTGTTGATCGTGCGCGAGACGCTCTTCTCGTTGCCGGGGATCGGCGTCGCCGAGACGACGACCGTATCGCCGGGCACGATCTTCATTAGCGGATGGTCGCGCACCGAGAGCCGCGTCAGCGCCGACATCGGCTCGCCCTGCGAACCGGTCGTCATCACCACGACCCGCTCCGGCGGAAGTTCGTCGAGGTCGTCGAGTTTGACGACCTGCTCGGACGGAATGCGCAGATGACCGTGCTCGCTCGCGAAATGCATCACGTTCTGTAGCGAGCGGCCGAGGAAGGCGATCTTCCGATCGAACCGCACCGCCTGATCGACGACCTGTTGAATGCGCGGGACGTTGGAAGCGAACGAGGTCACGATGATGCGGCCCGGCGCGCGCGCGAAGATGTTCGCGAAAGCTTCGCCGACGATCCGCTCCGACGGCGTGTGACCGGGCCGCTCCGCGTTGGTCGAGTCGGAGAGCATGCAGAGCACGCCTTCTTCTCCGATGCGCGCGATCGCCGCAAAGTCGGCCGGCCGGCCGTCGATCGGTGTCTGGTCGAACTTGAAGTCGCCGGTATGGAAGATCGTCCCGACCGGCGTGCGCAGGGCGAGCGCGCAGGCGCCCGCGACCGAGTGGTTGATGTGAACGAACTCGGCGTCGATCTCGCCATAGACGACGCGCTCGCCGGGTTGGACGGCGCGGAACGAAACCTCGCCGGCTTTCTGGTCGCGCATCTTCGCGCGGATCAACGCCAGCGACAACGGCGTTCCGACCACCGGAACGCCGAACTCGCGCAGCAGAAACGGGATGCCGCCGATGTGGTCTTCGTGGCCGTGCGTCACCAGCAGCGCGCGAAACTTGTCGGCGCGCTCGCGCAGGTAGCTGAAGTCGTTGATGACGATATCGACCCCGAACATCTCGTCGTCGGGGAACATCAGGCCACAGTCGACCGCGACGAGGTCGTCACGCGTCTCGATGACCGTCATGTTGCGGCCGATCTCGCCGCAGCCCCCGAGCGGGATGACGCGAACGAAGGGCTCGGAGGGAGGCGGGGGGACGACCAACGAGTCGGGGCGGCCGTCGCGCCCGGTCAGAGAAGCCAAACTCTTGGCGTCAGGCCTTTCAGGGCGTCGCGCCCGGCGTGATATGCCCCCACGGAGGATATCGAAATGATTCTTGGCGTCTTCGCCCTCGTCGCCGTCGTGACTCTTCCCGCGCCCGCACCGCCGGCTCGACCTTCCCATCGCCGGCATGCCGCCGCTCGGAGCGGCGCCGGCACGTTCCGGCTGCCGCATCTGTCGGCCGGCGAGCTCTATTCGGCGCGGGCCAGGCGTCGGCTGGCCGGCTATCTCCGGCTCCGCCTCCTTGAGTTGCGCGAACTCGGCCTCGAACGCGCCGCCGAGGTCGTCGAGCGGCGCCTTCCGGTCGACACGTTGCTGCGCCGGCGCTAACGGCAAAAGCATTTGCTGCGGGCTGCGCCAACTGTCCGGCGGTGCAACCGCAACCCGAACCCGACGTCGAGCCGCGCCGCGGCCTGGCGCTGCTGCTCGACATCCTGATCGCGCCCAGACGCGCCTACGCGACGATCGCGGCGACGCAGGAGTGGTGGCCGGCCGGCGTCGCGGTCTTCGCTTGCCTCGTTGCGAGTGGGATCTTGGCCGCTCCGGCCCAATTGAACGTCGAGGCGCTCACCTTGCACGGTACGACGCGCTACACGTCGACGTTGATTTGGACTATCGCGGCCAGCTGGGTCCTCGCGTTTCTGTGGCAAGTCTTCAGTTGGAACATCATCGGGAGCATGTACGCAAATTTCTGCGCTGCAGGACGTCCGGCATACCGGCTGTTGTACCGAACGTTTTTCGCTTTGGCGGCCGCGGCGTCGCTACCGAGCGCTCTTGGATCCCTCGCCGCGGCAATCGTAATTCGAGTGCACGACCCGGCGGCGTATCACACGATAGCCCAACTGGCGAACGCGCTGCCGCTGAGCCTGGCGGTCTTCGCGGCCCCGAATAACGGACGGGAGGTCGATTTTCTCTCGAATTTCGACCTGACCACGATGTGGTCGGTGCTGCTGACCGCCTACGGGGGCCGCGCGATCGGCGGGATAAAACTGGTTTCGGCGCTTATCGTCCCCTGTGCGGTCGTGCTCCTGTGGGCTCTCCTCAGCACGCTGAAGTGAGCCTTTTCTTCAGGCCCGCTGAGGGCCGGCGGCGAAACACGGCCAAATATTTCTCGTACTTATCACGGGTTAGGGGGAACCATCTCGATGAGCCAGGACCTCGCCACCGCTCCTAAGAGCAGTGGCCTCACCATCTTGTGGGACGTGATCGTCGCCCCACGCACCGCCTTTGCCGCCCTGCGCGAGCGGCCGCAGTGGTTATGGGCTTTCGTTATTACATCGGTGCTTGGGATGATCGGCGCCGTCCTCACGATTCCCGCGGGCCAGCACATGATGACGGCGATGTTCCAGCAGATGGCGCAAACCAATCCGCAGATTGCACAAATGACGCCCGAGAAGCAGCAACAGGTGCTCGGCATACAGCTGACCATCCAACGCTTCACCTGGGCGTATTATCCGGTTATCGTTCTCCTCGCGTCGCTGGTCACAGCCCTCGTCATGCTGGTCTTCAACGCGGTCGGAGGCGGCGACGGGAATTTCAAGCGATTCTTCGCGCTGGCAATGAACATCGCCATCGTCGGTTTCGGCATCGCATACTTTCTCGTCGGACTGATCGCGTATCTGCGCGGGTCCGACGCCTTCTCGACGCAGCGCGATTTACTCGGGGCGATTCCCAGTCTCGCTTGGATCGCACCCAGTGCCCCCGCGAAGGTGGCGAGCTTGCTCGGCGCGTTCAATCCGTTTGCGATTTGGTCGTTCGTTCTGATCGCGCTGGGCATGCGCGACGCGGCAAACGTCAGACCGGGGATGGCCTGGATCGGCGCCCTCGTCATCGTCTTCGGCACGGCGCTCGTGGGAGCTGCTTTCGCCCAATGATTCCGGTCGTGCGGCGGGCGGCCGCTCTCGCACTTGCAGCGACGGCCGGCCTTTTTGCGGTCGCGCTGGCTTGTGCGCCTGTGTTCGCCGCCGACGGCCAGCGCGCGCCGCAAGGCCTCGACGCGACGGCGGCGGTTCGGTACGCGCTGGCTCACGCGCCGGCGATCCTGGCCAAACGCGCCGGCATCGAGAGCCTCGTCGCGACCTTTACGCAAAAGCGCGCGAGCGAGTACCCGAGCGTTGCGGGCCAACTCCAAAACCAGATCGCGCGCTCGTCGAATCTGGGCGGCAGCTTCGCGCAGTTCGGAATCCAGCCGGTCAGCAACTTTTCGCAGAACACGGCTCAGATTCTCTCACAATACAACCTCTATAACGGGACGGCGCAGATCGCCGCAGAGCAAGCGCGGCGCAACGTCGAGGGCTCGGCGGCCGACCTTCGGCTGCAAGAGGAACAGACGGCGTTCGACGTGTCGAACAACTTCTACGGCCTGGCGGCGCTGCACCAAACCGTCGTCCTCGACGAGAACGATCTCGCCTATCAGCGGCAACTCCTCGACGTGGCGCGCGCCAACGAACGCGTCGGCCGCGTCGCCGGCGTCGACGTGCTGCGCGCGCAGGTCGCGGTCGCGCGCAGCCAAGCGACGCTCGTGCAAGCCCGGACCGATGAAGCCAACGCGCGCGAAGCGCTCGCAGTAGAAATCGGCGCGTCGCCCGACGCAGGCTTCAATGTCCCGCAAGCGCTGCCGGAGCCGCCCTTGCCGAAGGCTTCGCCGTCGGCGCTGGCGGCAATCGCGAAGGTAAACCGGCCCGAAGTCGCCGCCGCCAAGGCGACGCTACAAGCTGCGCGTCTCGGCGACGCCGCCGTCGACACCGACCTTCGCCCGACCGTTCAAGCCAACGGCTCGTTCGGCAGCCAGATGTCGCCGACGAACTTCGTGCTCCAACAGCAGTCGATCAACGCGCAGAACGCCGCCGCGCTCGCCAACTTCAACCTCGAGCGCTCGCTCTTTCCCAACGTCAACTTTCCGGCTCCACTCCTGCTGCCGCCGGTGACGCGCGGCGGGGCGGGCTTTTGGCAGTTCAACATCCTCTCGACGTTCACGCTGCCGCTCGTCGATTCTGGAACGCGCGCCGCCAACCATCACGCCGCACGGGCGCAGATCGCCTCCGCCGCGGCGAGCTACGACAACGCGCTCGATCTGGTCGAACGCGACGTTCGCGCCGCCGACCGAAACCTACAGGCCGCCTCCGACAAGTTGGCGCTGGCCAAAGACAGCGCGCAACTCGCGCGCGAGTCCGCCCGCATCGCGCAACTACAATACCAGAACGGGCTCATCTCCTTCACCGACGTGACGCAAACCGAGCAGACCGCGCTCTCGGCCGAAAACGACCTGCTCGGCGCGCGCGTCGCGTATGTCTCCGCCTACATTCGACTGCGGCTCGCGCTTGGGCCGCCGGATCCGGTCGCCGCCGCCGACCTTCGAGGACTATGAATCGTCTTGTCGCCACGCTCGTCGTGATCGGCGCGCTCGTGCTCACGATCGTGATCGCCGTCGTCGCGGGCGTCGGAAAACACAACGCCGTCGCAGTTCGTCTGCAAAAGGTCCACTACGGAACGTTCACGACGACCCTGCCCGAAACGGGGGTCATCCAGCATCCGCGGCTGGTGACGCTGCCCGCGCAGGTCTCCGGGAACATGGGTCTCATCGAGGTCAAGGCCGGTGACCAGGTCATCGCCGGCCAGGTCATGGCGACGATCGTGAACCCGCAACTCGTCTCGAGTCTCAACGACGCCGCAGCGAGTGCGGCTGCGGCCGAAGGTCACGCGCAAAGCGCCGTTCAGACCAACGCCGTTCTCCCCGCGCAGAACCGTTCGTCGGTCGTGCAGGCGCAAGCGGCGGTCGTGCAAGCGCGCAGCGGGTTGAGCCAGGCCCGCCAGGATCTCTCCGCGGGGCAACAATCGGGGCTGGGTTACAGCGGCCAAACCGCCGAGGAACAACGCCTGATCGTCAAAGCGACCCTCGATAAAGCCGCCACCGATCTTCGCGAAGCGAAGCGCACCTACGACGCCAACGTCGACCTCTACGCGCAGAAGGCCGTCTCGCGTGACGCGCTCGAGCAATCCAAGGCTCGCTACGAGCAGGCGCAAGTCAGCTATCAGCAGGCCTCACGCGAACAACAGATCGTCGAGGGGACGCTCACCCGGCAATACGGCGTGCTCAAAGATCGCGTTCGCGCCGCCGAGGACCAATTGCGCCAAGCGCAGGCGGCGCTCTCGGCCGCTCAGGCGAACGCGGCGCAGAACAAATACGGCGACGTGGCGGCAGCCAGGGCCGACGCGGCCCGCGCCGAGGGCGATCTCACCTATGCGCGCGATCAGGTCGCGCGGACGACGATTCGCGCGCCGTTTTCGGGAATCGTGGAAAGCGTCGCGGCGCAGAGCGGCGACTCGCTTCGCCCGATCCAGCCCGGCGATACGGTAAGCGCCGGCCAGTCGCTGTTCACGATGTCAGGACACGAAGGCTACATCGTGCGTACGAAGGTCGACGAACAAGACATCGCCGGCGTCCGCCTCGGTCAACGCGCGATCGTCAGCGGCGAGGACTTCGCCGGCAAGAAACTTGCCGGACACGTCACGGCGATCTCGCCCATCGCGCAAAAATCCGACGACCCGTCGAACACGTCGCGCCAGGTTTTGACGACGATCGTTCTCGATCAGACGCTGCCCTATCTGCGCGACGGTATGACGGTGGACGTCGACATCGTGACGCACGACCGCAGTCACGTGCTGACCGTCCCGATCGACGCCCTGCGCAAAGACGCCAAGAACGTTCAATACGTTTTCGTTGCGCAGGGCGGCAAAGCCGTGCGCGTCGACGTCAAACTCGGCGAACAAAACGATACCAGCGCGATCGCCCTCTCGGGCTTGCACGACGGTGACGTCGTGATCGCCGACAAGAACCTTGCGGTCGTGCCGAACGCACGAGTCACAGCCGCCCCGTCGCCGTCGCCCGGACCTTCGGCCTCGCCGCACTAATGACGCGAATCCTCGCGTACGCCGCGGAAGCGCTCGACGCCATCTGGCGCAACCGCGCGCGCTCGATCCTCACGATGCTCGGCATGATCATCGGGACGAGTTCGGTGATCGCGGTCCTCGGCATCGGCAGTTCGGCGGCCGCCGGTATCGCCGGCTCGCTCAACGCGTTTGGCGATCCGGGACTGGCTGTCTTCGCCGACCCGCGTCAGGACGATCCGGCCTCCGCGCAGATCCAATACCGCGACACCGCGACGGTGCTCGCGGAGGACAGCGACGTCGTCCGCTACGTCTTTCCGACCTACCAGCGCAACTACACGATGAAGGTCAACGGCGTGACGTACGTCGGCACGGTCGTCAGTCAGCAAGACTATATCGTCGACTCGCTGACCTTGCGCGAAGGGCGCAGGATCGAAACGCCGGAGGTTCAGAACGCGGAGCACGTCACGTTGATCAGCCAGCCGCTCGAGCGCCGTTTTTTCGGCAGCGGCCTCGGCCTCGGACAGGTGATACGCGTCAACGGCGTTCGCTTTACGATCATCGGCGTCTACGACGAGCTCAAGGCCGGCATCTTCAACAACATCGGCGCGTCCGACTATATCGAGATTCCGTACACGACCTATCACGAGATCGCGCCGGGACCGGTCGACGGGTTGACCATCTACGCGCAGCCCGGCACGAACCTCGTCACTCTCCAAGACCGCGTGTTCGCGACTTTGAACCATCTCCACGGCGCTCGCTCCAAATACCAACTGCAAGACGTCGCGGCGTTCCTGACCTCGTTCGAGGCGGTGATCTCGACGATCTCCGTCGGCGTCACCGCGATCGGCGGCGTCGCGCTACTGGTTGCCGGGATCGGCATCATGAACATCATGCTCGTCTCGGTCACCGAGCGCATCCGCGAAATCGGCATCCGTAAAGCGATCGGCGGAAGCCGCGGCGACATCGTCACGCAGTTTCTGCTCGAAGCGGTCATCCTCTCACTGATCGGGGGCGGCACGGGGACACTGCTCGGAATCGGTGCGGCGCTGCTCGCGAACGGCGTCGTCGCGAAAATGCTAGGCCCGGCGCCGGTTCCGCTCTTACAAATCATCGCGGTCGCCGCAGGCTTCTCGACGCTGGTCGGCGTGGTGTTCGGGACGTATCCGGCGATCCGCGCCGGCCGGCTCGATCCGATCGAGGCGCTGCGCTCGTGATTCGGCTTACGGGCCAATTCTTCGGCGAGGCGCTCGGCGTCCTCAACGGCAACCGCACGCGCTCGCTCTTGACGGTGCTCGGCCTCATCATCGGCGTCGGCGCCGTCATCGCGATCGAAATCCTCGGCAGCGGACTGTCGGGCGCGGTCACCGGCATCCTCGGCAGCCTCAACGACCGAAGCTTCGTAATGTTCCCGAACGCGCGGCAGGCGGACATCACTAAGGCCGCCTTTCGCATCGGCGACATCCAGCGGGCCAAAGCTGCGGTTCCGAACATCGCCGTCGCGATGCCGGCGGGTGGCACACGGCGCGTGGTCAACATCGGGCACGTTCACGCACGTCTGACGGTGTCGGCCGACTCCGACATCTCGTTCATCGACACGCCGCTCGTCTACGGGCGCACCATCTCCAGCGATGACGTGGCCGCGTCAGCCCACGTCGCGGTCCTCGGCGACAACGGCTACCAGCGGCTCTTCCCCAATGGTGGCGACCCGGTCGGGACGAGCATTCGCGTCGGCGAACGCCGCTTCGTGGTGATCGGCGTACGCGGCAAGCCGACGTCGGGCATCATCCCGATCAGTTTCGGCGGCGACGTTTTCATCCCGTACACCAGCTACACGCACGACTACATCCGCTCTTCGCCGCTGTTCTTTGCGCGTTTCATCGTGGCCGACCCGAGCAAGATCGGCGAGACCGAAGTCGCCGTGGTCAAGTATTTCAAGGCGCTCAAAAGCTCACGCTCCGACTACGGCACGTTCGACCGAAAATCGTTCACCGCAACGATGGACGGAATCTTCAACGTGATGACGGGAGTCGTAGCGCTGATCGGCGCCGTTTCGCTGCTGGTCGCCGGGATCGGCATTATGAACATCATGCTCGTCTCGGTTACCGAGCGCACGCGCGAGATCGGCGTTCGCAAAGCGATCGGCGCCACGCGCATGCAGGTCCTCGCGCAATTCTTCATCGAGGCGCTGCTGCTCTCGGGGATCGGTTGCGGAATCGGGCTCGTCATCGGCCTCCTGATCGGCGGACTCATCAACCGCTTCGTCCTGATCTCGCTCTCGGGCGTCATCGCCCCGATTCCGTGGCTGCAATCGGTCGCGATCGCCGTGGTCTTCGCGACGGTGGTGACGCTCTTCTTCGGAACGTATCCAGCGTATCGCGCCTCGCGCCTCGATCCGATCGAGGCGTTGCGCTATGAATAACGGACGCGCGGCGATCGTCTGCCGCGATATCACCAAGATCTACCGCATGGGAACCGTCGAAGTCCCCGCGCTACGCGGCGTCTCGTTCGAGATCGGGCGCGGCGAGTACGTCGCGATCATGGGCCCTTCTGGCTCGGGCAAGTCGACCATCATGAATCTCATCGGCTGCCTCGACCGTCCGACCAGCGGCGCGTACATTCTCGACGGGACGCCGGTCGGTGAGCTCGACGATAACGCGCTCGCCGCGATTCGCCTAAAGAAACTCGGCTTCGTCTTTCAAGGCTTCAACTTGCTCGCCCGCACCGATGCGCTGCGCAACGTCGCCCTACCCTTGTTCTATGCCGGGGTTCCCGCGCGCGAACGCAACGCCGCCGCGTTGAAACAGTTGACCGAGGTCGGCCTCGGCGACCGCGCGCACCACAAACCGAACGAGCTTTCCGGCGGGCAGCAGCAGCGCGTCGCCATCGCCCGGGCGCTGGTCAACGACCCCGCCGTCGTCCTTGCCGACGAGCCGACTGGTAACCTCGACTCTCAGACGAGCGAGGAGCTCATGGCGCTCTTCGGCCAGTTGAACGAGTCCGGACGTACGATCATCATGGTGACGCACGACGCCGACGTCGCCCAGCACGCCCGCCGGATCATCCGCCTCAAGGACGGGCTGATCGTCTCCGACGAGCGCTCCTAGGCTCTTCCCAGCCGGCGAGGCGAATATTAGACTTCGGGGAAAAACGAGCACCCGGTGCGACCTTCGGCGTTTTGCCGAGTAGGACGCGCTTCAGAGAACCCGTCATAAGGAAGAGCATGAAGAACCGAATTCTTTCAACCTCCATCGTCGCGCTCGTGGGAGCGATCATCGGCAGCTTCGCGATGATGCTCTACGCGAGCACGCACTTCGCCAACGTCGCCGGGCCGGGCAACACACCGCCGGCCGTGAGCGCCGCCGCGATCGTCTCGGGAACGAGCGATCAGGATCGCATCGTGAGCGCGGTCAAACGCGTCGCACCATCGGTCGTCGCGCTCAACGTGACGGTCAACGGACAGCAATTCGTCCCGGCCGATCCGTTCTCGCAGATGTTCGGCGGACAGACTCCCGGCCGCATCCAGAGCTATCGCGCTCGGGCGTCGGGCTCGGGCTTCGTCGTCTCGCGTGACGGATTGATCGTAACCAACGCGCACGTCGTCCGCCCCCCCAACGGCGGCAGCGTCTCGAAGATCGAGGTCGTCTTCCAAAATAACGATCGCGTCGCGGGCCACGTCTACGGGATGAACGTCGGCGCCGACGTCGCGTTGGTCAAGGTCGACAACTACACGAAGCTGCCGCCTCCCGTCGAAATCGCCGACTCGAGCAAACTGCAGGCCGGCCAATGGGCGATCGCCATCGGCGAACCGCTCGAACTGAAACAGTCGGTAGCCGTCGGCGTCGTCTCCGGCTTCAATCGCGACGAGGTGATCGGAACCGAGAACGGCGGCGCCCAGGAGTTCAAGGGTCTCATGCAGATCTCGACGCC
>Ga0209422_1000400_pt1 | contig 10509 bp, 11 predicted proteins | sample BlaSpr_A8_OM2_M3_FD_187983 | JGI IMG/M metagenome (GOLD analysis project Ga0209422, IMG submission 187983) | Forest soil microbial communities from Thunder Bay, Ontario, Canada - Black Spruce, Ontario site 2_A8_OM2_M3 (SPAdes) (version 2) | ecosystem: Environmental > Terrestrial > Soil > Boreal... | reverse complement strand
GTGCCATGAGCGGCACGCGCTGCAATGCGGCTTCTGTACCCCCGGGATGATCTTCGCGGCTCAAGCGCTCCTCGATTACGTGCCGAACCCAACCGAGGCGCAGGTGCGCCAAGCCCTGCACGGCAACCTGTGCCGCTGCACCGGCTATCAAAATATCGTCGACGCCGTGCTTTTGGCGGCAAAGCTCCAACAAACTGAAGATCTGCGAGTTGTGGAAGCCACATGAACATCACCGTAAATGCCACCGTCGCTCAATCCGAACATGCCAATTTCGTCGGCCAGCCCGTTTTGCGACGCGAAGACGCCCGCATGTTGACCGGCCGAGGCCGCTTCACCGACGACATCCAGTTGCCCGGGATGACATATGCCGCCGTGCTACGTTCGTCTTACGGTCATGCACGGATCCGTTCCATCGACGCGTCGCGTGCGGCCGCTATGGCCGGTGTCGTCGGCGTATTGACGGAAGCCGACCTGGCAGAAAAGGTCGGAGATATCCGGCCGAACTGGGTGGTCGTTAACTCGATCGTGCCCCCGCACCGGCCGCTGGCGTCCGGTCGCGTACGCTACCTGGGAGAGCCGGTTGCCTTCGTCGTTGCCAATACCCGCGCGCAGGCCGTCGACGCTGTGGAGGCCATCGACGTGGACTACGAGCCGCTTCCGGTAGTGGTCGATCAGGAAGCCGCGCTGCGACCGGGCGCCCCACAACTCCACGACAACGTCCCGGGCAACCTTATCGGCGTCTTCAAGTTAGGCGGCGGCGACTACGCCGCGGCAGCCGCCAGCGCCGACCGCTTGGTTAAGGTCCGCCTTGTCAATCAGCGACTGATTCCGAACCCGATGGAGCCAAGGGCGGTCTGTGCCTACTATGACGAATTGGAAGAGCGCCTGACGATCTATATGCCCTCGCAGGTGCCGCACATGTCAAAGCGCTGGCTCGCCGAAACGCTGCGCTGGCCGGAACATCGCCTGCATCTGATCGCGCCGGACATTGGCGGCGGCTTCGGCTGCAAGATGCACTTCTATCCTGAAGAGATCCTGTGCGCTTATGCGGCGCGTCATTTCGGCCGGCCGGTGCGCTGGACTGAAACGCGTAGTGAGAGTTACCAGGCGACGACGCACGGCCGCGCGCATGTCGAGTATGTGGAAGCAGCTGTCAAGAACGATGGCCAGGTGCTGGGCATCAAGCTGCGCTCGGTCGCCAATCTTGGTGCCTACCTTTCGAACATGGGGACTGGCATACCGACCATCAACACTGCGAGCTACGCAACCGGCACCTACCAGATCCCGTCTCTTGATGCCGAAGTGCGGCTGGTCACGACCAACACGACGCCGGTAGACGCCTACCGCGGCGCGGGCCGACCTGAAGGCGCATACATCATCGAACGTACGATGGATGCGGTGGCGAACGCACTGGACATCGATCCGCTGCAGGTGCGCCGGCGCAACCTGATTCGCGCCGACCAATTTCCGTACAGACCATACGGCCACCCTGTTTTCGTCTGGGACAGCGGCGACTACCACCGCTGCTTGGACGCCGCTGCCGAACAGATCGGCTACGGCAAATGGCGGGGCCAGCAGAGAGAATTAAGGGCACAGGGGCGGCATGTGGGTGTGGCCATCACGTGCTACATGGAGTTAGTCGGGATGGGCATGTCGCCGATGCTGAAGGAGCATGGCTTCGACCGCGGTGGCTGGGAAAGCGCGCAAATCCGCGTGCACTCCGATGGCAACGTGACGCTCTTCAGCGGTTCGATGTCGCAAGGGCATGGCCACGCGACGAGCTACGCGCAAATCGTCGGCGATGTCTTGCAGCTTCCGATGGACCACATCGACGTGGTGCAGGGCGACACTGATCGCGTGCCGGCCGGGCACGGCACCTTTAACTCGCGCTCGATGCCCGTCGGCGGTTCGGCGGCGTTCACCGCGGCGAACAAGATTTTGGCTAAAGCGACGCAGATCGCCGCGGCGATGCTGCAAGTGAAGGCCGATGCGGTGACTTACAAGACCGGCAACTTCTGGATCACCGGCCGGCCGGAGCAGCGCGTGAGCTTCGCCCAGGTCGCGCGCATGGCCTATGTCGCCAGCAACTTGCCCACAGGAATGCAGGCGGGTCTTGATGAGATCGTCTGCTACGAACCCCAGGAGATGCCTGCATCATACGGCATGCACGCTGCGGTCGTCGAGGTAGATGAGGACACTGGCGAGGTCAAGATCCTCGACTACGTTGGCATCGACGACGTCGGGAACTTGATCAACCCGCTGCTGTGTGAAGGACAGATGCACGGCGGCCTGGCGCAGGGCATTGGGCAGGCTTTGTACGAAGGTGCCGAATACGACGACACTGGCCAGTTGGTGACGGGCTCGCTTCTCGACTACACGTTTCCGAAGAGCGACCAGATCCCCCGCTTGCGCGTAAGCTTCCAAGTAACACCAGCGCCCAACAATCCGCTGGGCGTCAAAGGGATAGGGGAAGCGGGCTGCGTGGCCGCGCCGCCAGTGATCGTGAGCGCGGTCTGCGACGCGCTGAGTTCGTTCGGCATCACGCACATCGACATGCCGCTGACCCCGCCCAAGGTGTGGCGGGCGATCCGTGACGCCCAACGCAAGAGGTGAAACATGATCCCGGCTGCTTTCGACTATGTGCGGCCCCCGACCCTGGCCGCGGCAATCGCGGCGCTAAAGCAACACGGCTCGAACGCAAAGCTGATGGCCGGCGGGCATTCGCTGTTGCCGATGATGAAGCTGCGGTTCGCCACCCCAGACGTGCTGATCGATGTCAATGAACTGAACGAGTTGAAAGGCATCAGCGTTAGCGAAGCCGAGGTGACGATCGGAGCGGTGACGACACACGCGACGCTGGAACATCACGGGCAGATTGCCGCCTCGCTACCGCTGATTACCCTGATGGCGCCGCTGATCGCCGACGCGACGGTGCGCAACCGCGGCACGCTCGGTGGCGCAATCGTGCACAGCGACCCGACCGCCGACTGGCCGGCCGCGATGCTGGCGCTGGACGCCGTGTTCGATTTGGCGGGCCCGGATGGCGGGCGTTCCATTGCGGCAGAAGACTTCTTCAAGGGACTCTTCGAAAACGATCTTGGGCCCGAAGAGATTTTGGTGCGCGCGCGCATTCCGCTGCGAAATGGTGCACACGCGAGCTACCGCAAGTTTCGCCATCCCGCTTCCGGGTACGCTGTCGTGGGCGTTGCCGTCGTGCTCCACATGAAGGGCGATCGTTGTATCGGAGGCCGCATCGCAGCCACCGGCTTTGCGGATCACGCCTTTCGCGCCAAGGCTGCTGAAGCCATGCTGGCCGGCTACGATGGTCAGCCGCAGCACAACGATCGCATCGTTGAGCAAGCATTTGAAGACGTTGTCCCGCTCGAAGACCGGTTCGCCGATGCCGAGTACCGGTTGCAGCTTGGTCGCACGATGCTGCGCCGTGCGCTGGCTGATGCGGCGGCGGTGCGCCCATGATCAACAACGGGTTAAATGTCATTCTTTGTTTCCCTCGTGCTGACGCAACCGGATGAATGAGCGAAAGGAACTGACTAATGGACATGAACAGTGAACGTCGGCTTGCAGCAAGCCGGCAGGCCGTGTGGGCCGCCCTGAACGACGCTGACGTGCTCAAGCAATGTATTCCCGGTTGCGAGTCGCTCGAAAAGCTCTCCGACACCGAGATGACCGCCAAAGTTAAGCTGGGGATCGGGCCGGTCCATGCGACGTTTACGGGCAAGGTCACACTTTCGGATCTCGACCCGCCCAATGGTTATCGTCTTTCCGGGGAGGGTACGGGCGGCATCGCGGGCCACGCCCGGGGTGGCGCGACCGTGCATCTCTCGGACGACGGCGAAGGCACGCTGATGAGATACGAGGCCCAAGCAGAAGTGGGCGGCAGGCTGGCGCAGCTCGGCGGTCGACTCATTGATTCTGCGGCCAAGAAGCTGGCCGACCAATTCTTCGAGAAATTCGCCACCGTCGTTGGACCAACGATCAAGTAGACGGAGCTGTGCCGTCCAGCGACGCCGCGGCCGAAGGCCCCCGCCGCCCGTTGCAACGAAAGCCTCGACCAAGGAGGCGTGGTGTGGGCTGTGATCGTGCAGGAGATATCGTTATGTGGACTGAAACGAAATTTAATGTGACTCGAAGAGAAGCATCCACCAAACGACCTTTTGGGGAGGTTGTTGCGGCGATCGAGGCCCGCGCGCCAGTCGTCCAAGATCGCTTGGACGCGCTAGTTACTAAAAACATCAAGGCCGAAGATCTGAGAGAGCAGATCGAGAACCACCTCGGCGCGAGCGGGTTCGCGCTATTCATGAAGGTCGAACACGACGTGATAATGTCGCGCCTCGGACGAACGCACCGCAGCGTTCAGTACGCCATCGGAAATCCGCTAATCGCTAAAGATGTCTCCGATGCCGCTCCCAAAGTCTGCCTCTACACGCCGCTCCGACTTGCGGTCTTCGAGGACATCGAGGAAGGCTTAACGCATGTGATCTTCGATAGTCCGGAGTCACTGATGGGGTCCTTCGGTTCGGAGACCGCTCGGAAAATTGGGAGCTCGCTGAACGAAAGGCTCGTCAAGCTGGTGGAGCAAGCACTGTAGGCCCGCTATTCGAGTCAAGGTCATCAGCCCGGGCCAATTGAAACCCCCGGCTTCAAGGAGGGCGGCGCGGTGATCTAGAGGGCGAACGGTGCTTTTATCAGAGCCGAATTGACACGCCTGAGCAGCCGGGCCGGTGAGGTTCTCGTCGTCCCAGCGCGTCAAGGCCGGCGATCTCCTGGTCCAGATCGATGCCAATTACGAAACCCAGGGCGCTCAGGCAGAAGTAGATGAAGATGTCGACGGCAGCTATACAAAAAGGCCCAACAAGGGGCGAACGCCGCTTCTATCAGCTGGGCTTCGCGCAATGGCCGGCGGGCACGACGGCTTTGGCGTTCGAGATTTGGGCGGCTTTGGCTGTCAGTTACTACATTGCGTTCATACTTGAACTCAACTCTGCAGCCAGCGCGGGAACAGGCCTCCTCATATTAGTGGGACCTACCCAAGGCATGGTCCTGTCTAAAGCGATCTATCGCATCGCGGGGACATTGTTTGGAGCAGTTTTCGCAATAATTCTGACGAGCCTGTTTTCGCAAGACCGGACGATGCTCATTGCCATTTTTTCCGTGTATATGGCATGTCTCGTCGCGATAGCAACACTTCTGCGCGACTTCCGCGCGTACGGATGTATCCTGGCCGGCTATACGGTCGCGCTTATTTCGATTGCCGACGTCGACGCCCCCACGGCTGCCTTTACGGCAATGCTTGATAGGGTCGCAGTCATCTTGCTTGCCGTGCTCGTCCTAGCATTTGTAAGCGCAATTTTTGCGACCGCCGAATCGGCGCGATCGCTGCAGACTAAGCTACGCTCTGCTACCAAGGATATCGTGGCCATGGCGTTGGCTACTGTCGATCGACGCGCACCACCTGATCCATCGGAATGTATCGCGATGAGCGCGAGGCTTATGCCACTACGAAGCGAGATCGGTTTTGCAACGCCGGAATTACTTGATGGATGGGCGCGCGCGAAAGGCTCGCGAAGCGCGCTGCTCGGCCTGTTTGAAGCGATCTCCGCTATCCAGGCCGTGGGTCTAGGCCTGCGGAACATGTCGGCGGCATCCTCGACTGTTGATGACGCAATCTCGATCATGCGTTCGGCAATAGTCGCTCAGCGCCCGGAGAAACGGCTGGCTGACATTGACGCTCTAACGCACCGGGCAATGGACGCAGAGGCGCTTGCTATTGATGAGGCATATGTCCTGGATCGGTGCAAATTTATGATCGAAGTATTTCGCGACGTTCGTGACGGTTTACTTTCAAGTCGGATTGGGCGGCTTCCGCGAAGATCCGTGAGCCTTGCTGTTCATCAGGATTATATCGCGGCGGTTCTCAACGGGCTGCGCGTAGGGCTCGCGGTCGGCATCGTGGGATTGCTTGCAGTGCTGTCTGGACTGCCCGGCGCGAACTCGATGATCCTCGGAACTATCGTTTTCGTCTCCCTCGGATCTGTTCTGCACGATCCGCTTGCAATGGGAAGAGCGGCACTCTTGATGACGCCGGCCGTAATCATCACCGGCACGATCTATGACTTCCTGATTTTCCCAAATATTAGTGACTATCCCTTGTTCATCATCTCTCTCGCGCCGGTGGTGACAGTGACCTGTTGGTTGATCAAAACCGGCAAAGGTCCAATGGGAATTTTCTATGGTGTGCAAAGCATATCGCTTCTTTCGCCAGCCAACGTACAGACGCTCGATCCCACGACGTTTGTGGATACCGCAGCATTCCTCGTCGCCGGGAGCGTATGCATTTTCTTTTCCTTGCTTCTGATCGTCCCCGTTGATCCCGCCCTGCGTCGTCTTCGTCTGGCTTTGGCTGTGGGCCGTACCTTGCGCAGCGCGTTGGCTGACGAGGATATTCTCAATCAACCTAGGGCAAGCCTTCATTATGATCGCTTGAGCCAGTTCAGTTCATGGCAGAACGGCGAGGCTGTCACTCCCGCACGCCGCAACGTCATGAGGCGGCTTTCCGACCTGGGCAATCTTAGTTTCGCGGTGCGGCGATCATGGAGGGCACTCGACCAAGCGAGGAGTGCCGTCGACCCTGCCATCGACGCAAGGGCGAGGCAGATCCTTCCGACATTATCGCCAGTGGAGATACTCGATCTCTCTCGGACTTATCTAACCGCTGCTGCAGGGCTTGGGTGCTCGAAGCGCCTTGATCTCGTGCATGCCGCGGCTGCGCTTTATGGCACTGCGGTTCTGACAACTTCAGAAATGAGATTGCTCGGGCATCTGAAGTTGCTGCGTTATCATCTGTAGGGGGTCTGAGTCGTGAAAGAGTTCGTTGTCGCAGGGCTACTGATCTCGCCGCTCGTGAAATATGCGCTGATCGCGGCATTGATCTTTATTCCGATCCGTTTCGTTCTCGTTGTCAGTAGGCTGCAAAAATGGTTTTGGCATCCGCTGCTTGCGGAAGCTGCCATTTACATCTGCGTTGTAGCAACCCTGAACATCCTCATCTGAAAGGCTTACGATGTTCAACCGTGCCCGTCGGACAATCCGTTTCGCACTTACTCTAATTCTGCTCGCATTCGCGGCCTTCGCGGTCGTTGGCTTATGGGAACATTATATGGTGGCACCCTGGACCCGCGACGGTCAGGTCCGTGTACAAGTTGCCGATATTGCACCTCAGGTACCTGGCCAGATCGTGAAGTTGTTGGTCCAGGACAATCAATTCGTTCACAAGGGCGACCTTCTCTATGTGATCGACCAGGGTGATTACAAGGTAGCGCTGGACCTGACCAAAGCGGACGTCGCGAGCAAGGCTGCTGACCTCGAGGTCAAGAAGAATGAAAATGAGCGGCGCCGAAAATTGACGGACCTCGCCGCGTCTGTCGAAGAGAAGCAGATCTATGAGGGAAGCTACTCGGTCGCTAAGGCTGCCTATCAGACGGCGCTCGCCAACCTTGAGCAGGCACAACTGAACATGCAGCGTACGGAGGTGAGTTCCACCGTAAACGGCTTCGTTACGAATCTTCTGCTTCGCGTTGGAGATTATGCAAACAAAGGATCTCCGAATATTGCAATCGTTGATTCGGATTCGTTTTGGGTCGCCGGCTATTTCGAGGAGACGAAACTCGGGAGCTTTCAAGTCGGTGATGCCGCGGAAGTTGATCTGATGGGGTTTAAAGACAAGCTGGCGGGGCATGTCGAAAGCATAACACGTGGGATCAGTTCGCCGAATGCATCCGTCAGCACCCAGGGCTTGCCCTCAGTCGAGGCTGTTTATACGTGGGTGCGGCTTGCCCAGCGGATTCCCGTTCGAATCAAAATCGACAGCGTGCCACCGACGATAACGCTGGCTGCAGGCTCGACAGCGACCGTGATTGTTACTCCCTCTGCAGCTCCCACGCCAACGGCCCTGTACGAGATACGAACTCTTTGGAGCCTTATAAAAGAATCGTTAGCGTAAGCTGGCGCGGCGATGGGCCGCCACGCGACGGGTCCGGCGGACGCCTATTTCCTGGTAAAGGCCGAATGCCATTACTGGGTCATTTACGTATTCCTGGACGGCGATGAGTACCTCGCTTCGGACGCGGTGTTCGGCGTCAAGGACGAACTCGTCGCGGAGATTCTTGGCCGACTTTCACAAAGCGCCCCACGATTCTTCTATCGATATTCATTCATAGCGGCCATCCTGTCGGTACCGCCACCGACCCATGATGGGCTTTAATCTGGTGCGCCCATACAGACGGTCGCGATCGATCGAGGATGCCAATGTCACGCCCGCCGCTGCCGCCGTTCACCGCCGAAACTGCTGCCGAAAAAGCGCGGCTGGCCGAGGATGCCTGGAATACGCGCGATCCGGCCCGCGTTGCTCTCGCATATACCACCGATAGCCGGTGGCGAAACCGTTCCGAATTCTTGCAGGGACGCGAGGCGACCGAAGCATTTCTGACGAGAAAATGGAACCGCGAACTGGACTACCGGTTGATTAAAGAAGTGTGGGCCTTCCATGCGAACCGTATCGCCGTCCGCTTTGCCTATGAATGGCACGATGATGGCGCGCACTGGTTCCGTAGCTATGGCAACGAGAACTGGGAATTCGACGAGCATGGCCTGATGCGCGTGCGCATCGCGAGCATCAATGATCTTCCGATCAAGGAGAGCGACCGAAAATACCACTGGCCGCTCGGCCGTCGTCCCGACGACTATCCGTCACTGAGCGACCTTGGGCTGTGAGGAGGCAATCAAGAAAACGAATTACGTCAATTTCAGCGATGTCCCGTTCACGCCGGCCGTCAACGGGAACTCCGGGAGGGCAAGCCTCCCTGATGCTCGTGTGCGGCCTGTTTTTATCACTGGTGCGAGGAGTGCTGACAATTTGCAGGTCCGAGCATCGCTTGGGCAGGCGTGGCGATACCTGAAGGGTTGAGAACATAAAGGAGAGAGCCATGATCCTAGCGAAAACCCGAAAACTTCTGGCTGGAGCGACAGTTGCTGGCGTTATCCTTGCGTTCGGCTTCGCCTATGCGCAGCAAGGGCCACGCGGCAAGACGAGCTACATGCCGGTCGACATCACCGAGCCGTTCTCGGCGATGTTCGCCCGATTGTCCGCACAGAAGCCCGATGTCACGCGCGAGCACATGGTGCTCCTCAACGAGCGGTATGACCTGGGCGATCGGCCGGCGGCCGGCGTCACGATGGACCGCACGAAACCGGTGCAGGACGGAGTTCGCGTCACGCTCCCGGCGGGAAAGACGTGGGAAGCTCTTGCGAATATGAACCCGGAGCAGATTCGCGATCAGAACGTGTTTCCCAAGGGCTTCTATCCGCTGCCGCACCCCAAGCATCAGGAAGGCGGCTTTGTGTTTCCGCACTTCGTGATCGACGAGATGAAGCGGCAGGAGGGACGTGATCTCACGCGCTTTGACGTCGAGTACGACATCCCCGATCATTTCCTGCCGGAATTTCCGCCGGCAATGTATCTTAATCAGCGCACAGACCTCGGCGATGTTTCGCAAGGAAAACTCGTCACTATCGAAAACTATTACGAGCTGTTTAACGGGATACTTACTCCCAAGCAGCTGGAAGGGCTGCGCCTGCTCGTCACCCCGTTTCCACAGCAGCAATTCAATCAAACGGAGGATCGCCGCTCCGAACTTCCGAGCCGGGGCGCAGCTTGCTTCGACTGCCACTCGAACGGCCATAGCAACAAGGCGACGCACCTCGCTCCCGATGCGCGTCCGCAGGAGTCCCGCCATCGCATCGTCACCCCGACCTTGCGCGGCGTGCAAATCCAGCGACTGTTCGGATCGCAGCGCGCTCTCAAGACCGTCGAGGATTTCACCCAATTCGAGCAGGCCGGAGCGTATTTCGACGGAGACCACGTGATTGCGGCCAAGAAGGGCATGAATCCCCTCGATCGGCTCACCCAGGTGAACTTGATGGCGGAGCTCCAGGAAGAGTTGGGCTTCCCACCTGCACCGAAACTCGACATCTTCGGGAAGCTGGATCTGAGCAAGGCAACGCAAGCCGAGATACGCGGTCAGGAGATTTTCTTTGGCAAAGGTCAGTGCGGCAGCTGCCACGCGGCGCCGTACTACACGGACGACCTGATGCACGATCTTAAGACCGAGCGATTCTTCAAGCCGGAGGTGATCAATGGCTTGAATGAAGTCGGGGATGGAGCCGTCAAGACCTTCCCGCTGCGCGGTATCAAGGATTCGCCGCCCTACTTGCACGACGGACGCTTGCTGACGCTCGATGATACGGTTGAGTTTTTCAACTTGGTGCTCGGCACGAAGCTGACCGGCGATGAAAAGCGCGATCTGGTCGCGTTCCTGCGTACCCTCTGACTGTTGCAGCATGTCCCTAGGGCGAATGGAGCAAAAAGGGGCGGCTGAGCCTCACCTCGTTGCTCGCCGCTTGAACCAGCCTCGACTTTATCGGGTCAATTTT
>Ga0209422_1000399_pt1 | contig 10533 bp, 8 predicted proteins | sample BlaSpr_A8_OM2_M3_FD_187983 | JGI IMG/M metagenome (GOLD analysis project Ga0209422, IMG submission 187983) | Forest soil microbial communities from Thunder Bay, Ontario, Canada - Black Spruce, Ontario site 2_A8_OM2_M3 (SPAdes) (version 2) | ecosystem: Environmental > Terrestrial > Soil > Boreal... | reverse complement strand
AACGATTCCGCACGCGTACGCGACTGAAGACGTCAGCGTCAGGGGCCGGTGATCCTTGAAGATCCGCATCCCGTTCCCGATCGCCACAGGATTGACGAAGAAATTCAAGTCGTCAATCAATCCATTCTCGATCAATGAGGACACGAACGTTGCCCCGCCGTACACAATGACGTCCTTCCCCGGAGCCCGTTTGAGTTGGTTCACCGCTTCGCTCAGGTCAGCGTTTTCTACACGGACATTTTGGCCATCGACATGGTCCAGCGTTTTGCTAAAGACGACCTTCGGGATGTCCACCATCTTTCGGGCCAACGAGTATTCCGGGCTCTCTGGTTGGGTAATCGCATGTTCCCAGTACTTGATGAAGCCGCTGGTCATTTTTCTGCCCAACAGGATGGTGTGGCTCGTGTCGGCCAGCTCATTGATGAGCGCCTTGAGTTTCTCATCCATCTCCCAAGTCATCCAATCCAGTTGACCTTCGGGGCCTGCGACGAAGCCGTCGGCAGTGATCTGCATTTGCAGTTTTATTTTTCGCATGTGTCTCCTGTCGCACTCATCCAAAGACAAGGCCCTAGTAGCCGCTCAGCGCGGGCGCCTGCGAGCTTTCCGTCGCGCGGGCCGCTTGCTCACGACGCAAACCTGGATCGACGAGTACCGTACGTTACAAAAAGAAGTCGCGGCTTTCGGTTGAGAAGGTTTGGAATATCGGCAGATCGATCTCCGGGTCGGGCGCGATGTTGTTCTGCTGCCAGCACGCGAGCAGCGCGGCATAATGCTTCTTCAGCTTTTCCGCGTCCGCTTCGTACGCCCTCACGCCCTCGACGTACAGATTAAACACCGAGTCTTTCGTTTGCTCGAGCGCCTCGCGCGACCCGGACCCAAGCAGCCATTGCGCGTGCCAGCGTAGTTGTCTCGCCTTATCGCGAGCGGCGTTCACCTCGTTAGAGCACGCGATCGAACGCTGTCCGTAGTCCCAAGCCTCCTTCTCAAACATCGCCTTGTCCGCCGGATCGGTCGTGCGTTTGGCGTTCGCATCCGCTTCGTCTGCGAGCCGTCCCCACTCTCGGGCCTTCTCTTCCTCGAGGTCCGCCCAACGCGCTTGGACTTCGGCTTCTTTTTCTTCGTCGCGCGCCTCAGCCAAGTCGCGATCGCGACCGCGATCTCTGTCAGCCTGCGAACGATCGACGTGGTCGTAGTAGAACTCCACGAACTTTCGGAGGTTCGCAAGCCGTACGCGCACGACCCAGTAGCTGGCCTCGTATCTGGACCGGTCGTCGTTCACCGTCTCCTGCTCGTCTTTGCAGGTCGACGGCTTCGGCTCTTCGTCCGGCGGTTCGGCCGGCGGCAGCGGGCCGCTCGGCGACGGCGGGTCGTCCGGCGGCACCGGCTCGCCCGGTGCTCCGGCCACGGCTCCGCCGGTCCCGAAGAGCGTCGATGGGTCGCCGCCGCCCGCCATCCAGCCGCCAAAATAGGTCGACACGTACGCGACCGCGCCGGGGATCAGTAGTCTGCGATCGACGATCAGTGCCAAGAGCGGAATCGACGCCGTTACGGCCGACGACGAGACCAGCATCGCGCGAACGCGCCGGCTCGCCAGCTTTTCGACGTCGGCGCGTACCGGGTCGAAGCGCGCGCGGCGCAGCGCGATAAATCCCCAGACCGCGAGCGAAGCGGCGAATAGTGAGATGAGGAGTGCGGATACACGTGTGTGTACGAACGGCACGCTCGCGGGCGGGAGCATGAAGGCGAGCACGGCGAGCGCGAGCGCCACGAGTGCGAATGCAGAACGCCGCGCGAACGAGGCCAACGCCGGAATGAAGATCTCTGGGGGCGGGATCCACGGCGCAGGCTCGGCGCCTGCAACCACGTCCCGTTCGCGCGCGAGCCGTTCGGTGCAGACCTGCGCGTGGCCGGTCGCGACGGAATCGCTGGGCGTTCGCGCCGCCTCGGCTGCGGCGATCGCTGCCGATCGCCGGTGGGCCATGTATCGGAACGCGCGCGTGCTCGCAGCCCAGCCGAGTTTCAGCCGGCTCGCGACGGCGAGCAGTTCGCCGATGTACGGGATCCCGTTTTCGCCCGGCAGGCGAGCGGTTGCGGCACTCGGCCGCGCCTTTGCAAACCAACCTGCTTCGAGCAACGACGCGAGGATCACGAGAACCGGTAGCAACACGATCGCATAGAAACCGTGGCCGGTCGCGTTGTAGAGCGTTTCCGCAAGCGGCGCAGCCGGGTTGAAGGAGTTCGGATACGCGTGCGCTTCCTTGAAGTTCCACATGCTGTGGTCGAAGGTTCCGAGTGCGAACAGCGCGAGGGCCGGCACCCAGCCGGCGCGCCACGCGCGCGGCAGAAAACGCAGGCCGATGCCCGCGCCGGCGCCGACGAGCGCCGGGTACGTCCAGTGACCCGCGAAGTAGTACGTCGAGTCCCAAGCACCGCGCGAATCCACCGAGTAACCGAGCCCGAAGACGTTGGCCAGACTAGCGACGTCACCGTGAATTACCGCGCCGAAATTCGCCTCGACGAATTCAAAGCCCAGACCCGTGGTGAATCCGATAAGCGCGAAATCGGCGATGCTCAACCGCCGCCCGTAGGGGAACACGAACGCGATCAAGATCACGGGAAGGGCCTTCGCGAACTCTTCGGCGAGCGGCCCCAGCATCCAGATCCTCGGGTCGACCGTGGCATACATCGTTCCGTTTGGATCGAGCGTGAACGGGATGGGAAGCGCCTGCAGATACAGTGCGAGCACCACCGAGCCCACTGCGCCGACCGCGAAGAACCGCAGCATCACGCCGGCCGGTAGCGTCGCGCTCCATGCGTAAACGCGGAACAGCACCCAATATGCGGCAAGCACGAGCAAAAGGCTCACGCTCGGAAACAGCGCTTGCACGAGAGCGGCCTTCGACGTCATGGGAGCGCAGCCTCGGTCGGCGGCCGCGCGCGGAGCCTCGGCTTCCGGCGGGGGCACTCTTCGAAGCCGGGAATCGCTCTACGAAATATCGCGGTTCTAAGGAGGCAAGCATGAAGCTCGCGTTTTTCTTGGCTGCAGCGCTCCTTGTGTCGGCCGCGCCGATGCCCGCAGCCGGTGCAGTATCATCAGGGCAAAGGCTCGTGACGGTCCAGGGCGACGGAGTGTATCCGTTCGTCGACGGGTTCTCCGTGCCGGCGGGCGCCTGTGCAAAGCCGCTCACCAACTTGGGACCAATCGCCGGTAACCTGCGCGCAGCCTTTTTTGCCGAGAAGGCCTACCTCCAAGAGAAGGATCGCTTCGCGCCGCTCGCCACCGTCGGCTTCTCGCCTGAGGCCGGTGTGAACGGATGGCCCGTTTATTGCTGGCAGTATGTCGTGACGCTCGCACACGTCACCATCGGGAACACGCCGGTGCCGACGTTTTTCGTTACCGCCCGACAGAAGACCGGTACCGGGCCGACCCTTTGCGTTTCGAGTGAACACATCTCGGGCCAGATCAACGAGAGCAGCACCGGCGTCATCGCGAACGCGGCCGCGTGCGGTAATCTGCCGCAGGCTCAGCTTCGCGGTTTCAATATGGCGCCCGCGCCGTTCGCGACCAAAACGCCCGGCATCTTCATCGCCCCCGGTAGCATCGTGGTACCGAGACCCTCGCAGTCTCCCGTCCGGCGCATATAGCCTTTGAAGCCGCGGACGGCGCGAGTAAATAAGCAACCCACGTGCCGCGCGCCGCGACGAACGCCGCGTAACCCGCGAGCCGCGACGGGAGAGGTGAGAGGGCCCCAATCATCCGGGGAATGCGGGATTAATGGAGAATGACCGTATGCTGAAACCCTACAATCTCTACCGCTGCCCCGAGGGCCACGAACGCCGGTCGTACGCCGCCTTCGGCGTCGACGTGACGGGCGCGCCGCCGACGCAGAGCATGGTGTGGTGCGTCGAGAAGATGGCTGACGGGTCGATGTGCAAGGAGCGTGCCGTCTTCGTGGAGACGAGGTACGGGGAACAAATGAACCACACAGCCATATTCTATGCGAACGATGTTGAGGTCGCACGCGGCACCCTGGTCAAACGGAGCGATAACATATTCACGTTCAAGGCCGCCCCATTCGCTGAGCGTTCTGCGCACAGCACGGCGCGCCTCACTGTTGCGGTTCACCGACACGGCACCACGCCTCTCGTCCTGGACAATTGCCACGTCATGGAATCAGGCGCTGGTAACCTTGTCTTGATCGCCGACCAGATTATTGGCGACGATTCGGACTTAGTCGATATCGTTTCACTTTTGTAACCTGCCGGGATATCGTAGTTAAGATGACGTTGGGCGGCCATCCGGGCAATCCAGGACTAAATGTCATCGATGAGATCGTGCCTCCCCAAGAACCACGTTCTCGAATGGAAAGGACACGACTCTCTAACCTTGACGTGTTTACTTGACCGAACGCGGCCTTAAAGACCCCATGCAACCCGCAACGGTCACAACGCAACGGGCAACGGGTGACGGACGCACCGCGAGCCGCGCCGCGCAAATCTGGCCGAGTGTGCGGTTTGCGCCTCGCTCCTTATAGACCCGACGAGAATCCCAAGGTCGTCATCAAGCACTGATCGGCGGCGGGCGACGACGCCGCCTGTGGCGTGCGCGAATTACTGAGGCGGAATGTACGGCGCCGGGCAATCCTGGAGATCCGTAAAACCTTGCGGGTCGGTGTGCTTGACCGCAAAAGCAGTCGCGGCATTTTGTTTGCCCGCCAGGTCGTAACCAGGCGGAGGTAGCTGCAAGAGCGCCGGGGTTCCGACGCGTTGGCCGGCTTTCGAGAACGGATCCTCGGCCTCGCGGCGGTAGGAAAAGCGCCAGCCCAAGATGTCGTCGATCGTCGAGCCGTCGGAGAGCGTCACCTGAATCCTGATGCGCATGCTGCGGCTTCCGTCGTGGTTGAGCACGAGCGTCCCGCCGATCGGATCGAGCCAAACTTCGCCGCAAGGTTTGACGCCTGCGCCGCTGCCGTTGCCCGTCCCGCCGAGACCGCTCCCGCTACCGGCGAGTCCCCCGTTGCCGTTCTCACCCGGGCCCGCACCGCTCCCCGATCCGCCGTTCTGCACGCCGACGGCCGGCGCAGTGGCCAGCGCGATCGCCGCGGGCGTCGCGTGCACGGTGTGCGGCGGCTTCACGTGCACCGCGCGCGGTGCGGCCTTGCCGCCGAGATGTCGGCGAATCGGCGCCGCCGCCTTCGGCGCCGCCTGCGCGTGCGACGCTATCGCGGCAAATGTTACGATCGGCGCCGGCGTTGCGCGCGGCGTTGGCGGCGGCGACGGTTTGGGCGTCGGCGTTTGCAACAACACCGTCAACACTTGCGCCTTCGACTGGCCTTCGGGTTGCTCGGCAGTTCCGCGCGGAACCAGTCCCGCGAACAATTCGTGCAAGCCGATCGCGACCGCGAACGCGATCGCGAAGCGCCGCCAGTACATGTGGTCGCTCGCATCGGCGAGGTGCGACAACGAAGACCACTCGCCTGCGACGAGTGGCCTCTGCTGAGTGCTCATGTCAAGCGCTTTGCGCCGCCCTCAACCCAACCTATGAAGGTTCCACGCCGTAAGAGCGCACGTACCAATCGTGCACTTGCTGCGGCGTCGGATAGTAACCGTACTTCCGGTAGAAGAAGGCTCGGTACGAGGCCTGCCGGCGGCCCGACTCCTGCATCTCGGCCTTCTTGATCCGCTTCTTGTGATTGTAATTGGTAATGCCGATCGCGGCGGCGGCGCCGCCGACGATCAGAATGTTGCGGGTGCTCGCCGCGCCGTCCGCCAGCGCCGGCGCCGCAGCGAAGGGTGTTACGGCCATCGCGCTTGCGAGCGCGGCCGTCAGAATCTGTTTTGTCATAGCTCTTCCTTTCTATCCGCCACGTTCGTGCTTCTAACGTCCCACGGGCGGATTCGAGCTCACATTGCCCTCAACGTTCGTCCCCCCGCGCGCGTTTCTTGCCCCGGTGGCCTAAAGAGCAAGACACCGTGCCCCCGGCTGGTGCAAGGTCCGGGTCCGGAGAGCCCGAACGGTCGCACGTTTGCTATGGAGGACAAAGCGCTGCAGATCGAGTCGCTAGTCCGGGCGATCCCGGACTTCCCGATCCCCGGCATCCTATTTCGCGACATTACCCCCTTACTCAAAGACGCGAAGGGATTCAAAGCCGCGGTTGATTTGTTCGTCGACAAATACAAGGGACAAGAAATCGATTTCGTCGTCGCGATCGAAGCGCGCGGCTATATGCTCGGCGCGCCGCTGGCGTACTCGATCGGAGCCGGTTTCGTCCCGGTCCGCAAACCCGGAAAACTGCCGGGGACGAAATTCACCGAAGAATACGCACTCGAGTACGGCACCAATTCGCTCGAGATCCACGACGACGCGATCGGCCACGGTCAGCGCGTCTTGGTGGTCGACGACCTACTTGCGACCGGCGGGACGGCCGCCGCGACGGCACGCCTCTTGGAACGCCTCGGCGCGCAGATCACCGGCTTTGCCTTCCTGATCGAGCTCTCGTTCCTCGACGGACGTTCGACGCTCGAAGCCCTCGGCCACGACGTGACCAGCTTCATAACCTACTAAGCACTTCACGGCGCGGGTACCGGCGTAGACTTCCGTCCGGAGTCTGTGGCATGATAGGCACCATCTATGCCTACCCTCGAGCCGATCGATGATCTGATCGCCAAAGTCCGGTCGTACGACCCGACGGTCGAGGCGTCATGGCTGCGCGAGGTCTACGAGGTCGCCGACAGAGCCCACGAGGGGCAGCAGCGCGCGTCGGGAGAGTCGTACATCGCGCACCCGCTGGCCGTCGCGCGCGTCCTTGCGGACATGGAGATGGACCGGGCGACGATCGCCGCCGCCCTTCTGCACGACGTCGTCGAAGATACCTCGCTCACGAGCGAGCAGGTCAACGAGAAATTTGGGCCCGAGATCGCGCAGCTGGTCGAAGGCGTCACCAAACTGACGCGCATCCCGTATCAGACCAAAGAAGACGCGCAGGTCGAGAACCTCCGCAAGATGTTCATGGCGATGGCCAAGGACATCCGGGTGATCATCATCAAGCTCGCCGACCGCCTGCACAACATGCGCACCTTGGCGAGCCTGCCGGCCGACAAGCAAGAGTCGATCGCGCGCGAGACGATCGAGATCTATGCCCCGATCGCCCATCGCCTGGGCATCTGGAAGGTCAAGTGGGATCTCGAGGATCTCTCGCTGCGCCATCTCGACGCCAAAGCGTATGGCGACATCGCCGACCGCGTCGCAAAGAATCGCGCCGAACGTGAGGCCGCGGTCAATTCCGTCACCGCCGAATTGCGCAAGACATTCGCGCACGTCGACGTTCGGGCCGAAGTCACCGGCCGGCCGAAGCACTTCTACTCCATCTACGAGAAGATGCGCCGCGGTCGCGACTTCGCGACCATCTACGATCTCACCGCGGTGCGCGTGATCGTCGACTCGGTGAAAGACTGTTACGGAGCGCTCGGCGCGGTGCACTCGGTGTGGAAGCCGATCCCCGGGCGCTTCAAAGATTACATCGCGATGCCGAAACCCAATGGCTATCAGTCGTTGCACACGACCGTCGTCGGGCCTGGCGGCGATCCGATCGAGATCCAGATCCGCACCTTCGAGATGCACCGCGTCAGCGAATATGGGGTCGCGGCGCATTGGCGTTATAAGGAAGGCGGCAAGGTCGACGATTTCGAGAAGAAGCTGACCTGGTTGCGCTCCCTGCTCGAGACCCAAAGCGACGTCAGCGATTCGCGCGCGTTCATGGAGAACCTGAAGCTCGACCTCTTCGAGAACCAGGTTTTCATTTTTTCTCCCAAGGCCGACGTCTACTCGCTCGCCGCCGGCTCGACGCCGCTCGACTTTGCCTACCAGGTGCACACTGACATCGGCCACCACTGCGTCGGCGCGAAGGTCAACGGCAAGATCGTACCGCTCGATTATAAGTTGCGTAACGGCGACATCTGCGAAGTCTTGGTCAATAAGACGTCGCGACCGTCCCTCGACTGGCTCACGGTCGTCCACACCTCGAGCGCGAAGCACAAGATCAAGCAGTGGTTCCGCAAGGAACGCAAACACGAGAACGTCGTCCTGGGGCAAGAAGCGGTCGAACGCGAACTCGCGCGCGAACACCTGCGACCCGATCTCGCCCGCGGCGAGTTGATCGGGCGGATCGCCAAACGGATGAATCACGCGGAGCCGACCGATCTGTTCGCGGCGATCGGGTTCGGCGACACCTCGGCGACGACCGTGGTGCAACGCATCAAGGACGAGATGAAGTCGTCCAACATCGTCGAGCTCTCGACCTTGCAGCGCGTCGGACCGCCGGCAGCGGTTGCGAGGCGGCCGTCGCGCAACGCGAGCGGCATCCGCATCGCCGGCGTCGACGACGTCCTCGTGCGCGTTTCGAAGTGTTGCAGCCCGGTGCCGGGCGACCCGATCATGGGCTACGTCACGATCGGCAAGGGCGTCTCGGTCCACCGGGCCGATTGCCCGAACGTGGCGTACATGGCAGCCTCGCCCGAGCGGATTCTCCAAGCCTCGTGGATCGAGACCGCCGAGCACACGCACGCGGTCGACGTCGAGGTCGAGGCCATCGATCGCGCCGGGCTGCTGCAAGACGTGATGGCCGCGTGCGCCGAGTATAAGACGAACGCCTCGTCGGTGACCGCGCGCGTCAAACGCGACAAGACCGCCGTGATCAGCCTCACGCTCGAGATCGCCAACCTCGTCCACCTGCACAAGGTGCTCGAGAAACTGCGCGGCATCAAGGACGTGCGCACCGTCTATCGCGTCACGAAGCGCGAAGCCAAAAGCGGCTAGCCCGCGCCGCCTCCCTCAGCGGGAACGCCGGGCGCGTGGAGTGCGTTTCTCAGGTAGAGAGAGACTGCCGAGAGCCCAACCGTGCCCAACCTTCGAAGCCTTGCCGCCGGCGCCGCCGTTCTCGCGGCTCTTTTTGTCGTCCCGCGGGTCGCGGTGGCCCAGACGGGCGATCCGGCGCGGCCGGACGTGTTGGTCGTCGGTGGGACGCCGGCCGGCGTTGCGGCGGCGATCGCTGCGGCGCGCCGCGGCGAGCGCGTGACGCTAGTCAGCGCCGGCGACGGCCTCGCGGGCGTCCTGGGCGACGGGATGATGGATCAGTGGGATCTCAATCTGGCGCCGGGCGGCGCACCGGTCGAGAGCGGCATCTTTACGGAAATCTTCGATCGCCTCGGAGAATCGTTCAGTCCGCAGACCGCTGCGGAAGTCTTTGCGCAGATGGTCGCCGCCGAACCGCGCGTCGCCGTCGTCTACGACGAACAACCCGTCGCGGTTACGTCGCCGCTCGGTTTCGGCGACGTCGTCGTCGAGAGCGTTACCTTTCAGAATAGCGAGACGCACGCGCGCTCGACCATCGCCGCGCCGTTCGTCATCGACGCGACCGACAACGGCGACGTCGCGGTGCTCGCCGGCGCGCGGTACGATCTCGGCCGCCAAGACGCGGGCGTCGACGAGCGCATGCAGCCGGTCACGTTGATGTTCACGCTCGAGGGCGTCGATTGGCCGAGGGTGGAGAGTACCTACGAGCCGCTGCGTTACGGCCCCGGCGGCACGACCGATCGTAACGCTTGGGGCTATCACGATCTTATGGCCGCCTACCAGCCGCGGTCGGCGCGCGTCCTGGTCCCGGACTTGAATCTGGGCCGGCTCCACGACGGCGAAGTCAGCGTCAACGCCATCGACGTCCTCGGGATCAACGGCCTCGATCCGAAGCAACTCGATCTCGCACGCCGCGTGACGCTGCGCGAGGCGCCACATTTGGTCGCGTATCTGCGCGCCAAACTGCCGGGATTCGAGAACGCGCGCATCGGCCGCTTCGCGTCGGAAGTCTACGTCCGCGAAACGCGTCACATCGCCGGGCTCGAGCGACTGGCCGCAGACGACATTTGGCGCGGAAAGATCCCCGCCGACACGATCGGACTGGCCTCGTATCCGATCGACATCCATCCCGTCGTCGCAACCGATAAATCGGCCTACGCACCGCAGCGTCACGTTTACGGCATCCCGTTCGGCGCGATGGTGCCGAAGGGTTTGACGAACCTGCTGATCGCCAGTCCGGCAATTTCGGCGACGCATCTCGCCGCCGGCAGCGCGCGTACGATTCCGACGACGATCGAGGAAGGCGAAGCGGCGGGCGCTGCGTGCGCGCTCGCGCTGAAGGAGAATATCGATTTTCTGCAACTCGCGCAGCAGCCGGACCTCATCGCCGAACTGCGCGGCGATCTCGTCGCCGCGGGCGTACTGTTGTCAGGCTCCTTGCGCCGCGGTTAACAAGTCTTTGACGATTCGCCCCTCTTTGAGAATGAGCAGCAGCGACTCGTCGGTACGCTCGAGCAGGCCGACGTCTTCCAGCGGATTGCCGTCGATCACCAGCAGGTCGGCGATCGCGCCGGCCGCGACCGTCCCAAGTTTTCCGGCGCGCTGAACGAGATCGGCATTGATCGACGTTGCCGAACGCAGAACGTCAACCGGGTCCTGAACCTTCGCGCGCAAGATGAACT
>Ga0209422_1000398_pt1 | contig 10538 bp, 8 predicted proteins | sample BlaSpr_A8_OM2_M3_FD_187983 | JGI IMG/M metagenome (GOLD analysis project Ga0209422, IMG submission 187983) | Forest soil microbial communities from Thunder Bay, Ontario, Canada - Black Spruce, Ontario site 2_A8_OM2_M3 (SPAdes) (version 2) | ecosystem: Environmental > Terrestrial > Soil > Boreal... | reverse complement strand
GGAAGGTTCCGACGAAACCCCGGCGCGCCAGCGCATCCTCGATGCCGCCTTTTCCGCGTTCATGGAGCGCGGCTTTGCCGCGACCTCGACGCTCGAGATCGCCACCCGCGCGCGGGTTTCCAAACGCGAGCTTTACGCGCTGGTCGGCAGCAAACAGGAAATGCTCGCGGCCTGCATCGCCGAGCGCGCCAAACGGCTGCAGCTGCCGGCCGATCTGCCCGAACCGCATGACCAGGAGACGCTTGCGCACATCCTCGAAGCCTTCGGGGCCCGGATGTTGCACGAGATCAGCGATCCCACCGTCATCGCGGTGTTTCGGTTGGCGATTGCGGAGGCGGTGCATGCGCCGGAGGTCGCGCAGGCGCTCAACGCGATCGGCGTGGACCCCAGCCGGACCGCTTTGCGAGAGATCATGAGCCGGGCCCGATCGGCCGGACTGCTCGGCGGCGAGGCGAACGAGATGGCCGAGCATTTCGTCGGTCTGCTGTGGGGCAACCTAATGTCAGGCCTTTTGCTGCAAACCGCCGAGCGGCCGTCTGCGCGCGAGATCGCGCGCCGTGCCGGCTCCGCCACTGCGGCGCTGCTACGGCTCTATGCGCGACAGGAGGAACCGTAGTTGCCTTCACTCCAGCCCGAAGGGATCGTCGACCGAATGGGCCGGCTGGGTAAACCAGCGGGCGCCGGTCTCGGTGATGACCATGTGATCTTCGAGGCGCACGCCGAATTCGCCGTAGATGCAGATGGTCGGCTCGTTCGAAAAGGTCATGCCGGGCCTGAGCACCGTCTTGTCGCCCTTCACCAGATAAGGCCATTCGTGCACGTCGAGCCCGATGCCGTGGCCGGTACGGTGCGGCAGGCCGGGCGTGGCGTAGCCGGGGCCGAAGCCGGCGCCGTTGATGACGCCGCGGGCGGCGATGTCGATGTCCTCGCAGCGGTTGCCGGGTTTGGCGGCCGCGAAGCCCGCGGCCTGGGCAGCCTTTTCCAGGTTCCAGACGTCGCGATGGCGTTTGGTCGGTTCGCCGAACACGTAGGAGCGCGTGATGTCGGAGAGATAGCCGTCGACCGGCGCGCCGGTGTCGATCAGGATCATGTCGCCATCCTTCAGCGTCTGCGGATAGGGCACGCCGTGCGGATAGGCGGTGGCCTCGCCGAACAGTACCGCGTTGAACGGCGGATCGCCTTCCGAGCCGAGCCTGCGGTGCGCAGTGGTGAGGAAGGCCTGCACTTCGGTGGTGGTGATGCCCTCGCGCATGATGCGGGCGGCGGCCTTGTGGGCTTGAAGCGTGATGTTCTTGGCGGTCTGCATCAGCGCCAGTTCCTGCTCGGACTTGATCATGCGGCAGCCCGCGGTGACGTCGATGGAATTGACAAAAGTGTAGGCGTTGCCGGCGCGGCGCAGCCCGTCGAAGGTGAAGAACGGCGTCGCCTCATCGACCGCAATGGTGCCGCTGGGATAGCCGAGCGCGCGCACGGTTTCGGTGACGGTCGCGGTCGGATCCTCGTCCTCCTCCCAGACCGCGATCTTGTCGCCGAACGACAGCATGGTCTTGAGTTTCTCGACCTCGAAGGCCGGCGAGATATAGACGATCTCGCCCTTGGCCGGCAGCACCGCGCTGTGCATGCGTTCGGTGCGGCGGAATTTTAGTCCGGTAAAATAGGTCATGCTCGAGGAGACATCGAGATAGAGCGCATCGATGCCCGTCTCGCGCATGATCGCCTGCGCGCGGGCGATGCGCGCGAGGCGCTCATCGACGCCGATCGGCGGCACGTCGCCGCGCATGTTCCTGATCGCGGCGAGCTCCGCCTCCGCCGTCGAACCGCCGACACCAACCGTCATGGGAAGTCCCTTTCAATCGTCATCGCCGGAACCGGCGCTGGATCAGGATATTGGCCGTCGCCGTGAGCCCCAGGGTCGCGGTCATCAGGATGAACGCCGCGGAAGCGCCGAACGGCCAGTTGTTGAGCTGAAATTGTCCGTAGACCAGCGGCCCCATCATCTTGAACTTCGGGCCGCCGAGCAGCACGGGCGTCGCGTAGGCGTTCATGCCGAGGATGAAGGTCAGGATGGTGCCGGCGAGGATGCCCGGCAGCGACAGCGGCAGCAGCACGCGGCGAAACATTGTCGCCGGCCCGGCGCCGAGGCTGAAGGCGGCCTCCTCGACATTGCGGTTGATGCCCTCGATCACGCTCTGCAACGTCAGCACCATGTAGGGCAGGTTGACGGCGATGATGCCGGCGACGACGGCGCCCTCGGTAAACATGATCTGCAGCGGCTCGTTGATCGCGCCGAACTGCATCAAGGCGACGTTGAGAAAACCCCTGGAGCCGAATAACACCATCCACCCGGCCGCGCGCACGGCGTTGCCAACGAACAGCGGCAGCACCACCAGCATGATCAGTACATTCTTGAACCGCGATTGGGTTCGCGCCAGCACATAGGCGAGCGGCAACGCCATCACCAGGCAGGCAAGGGTACAAAGTGCGGCGACGCGCAACGTCGTCCACAGCACGCCGGTGTAATAGGGATCGGCGAAAAACTTCACGTAATTGCCCAGCGTGAAGGTCTCCACCATCATGCGTCGCGGTTCAAAACTGTTGAAACTGTAGCGGAACAGGATCGCGAGCGGCACCAGGAGGCCAGTGGCCACGAACACCGTCGCCGGCCCGACCAGCATCGTGGCCGAGAGCAACGACGTCGGCGCCTCGTCCGACTGGAGGTGGGTTGCAGCAGTCGCGGCCATCGGTCGGTTCGCCAATGCCCGCTCAGCTCTTCAGCACCTTGTCCCACCAGTCCTTGAACTCGACATCGTTCTTGTTCATGTAGTCGTAGTCGAGATCGACCAGCTTCTTGATCTCCTCGGGCGTGAAGCCGATGCGCTGGTTGAGATCGGGCGCGACCACGGCGTTGGTGACGGTTGGGTTGTAGCCCATGTCGACGGCAAATGCCTCCTGCGCGCTCTTCTCCAGCATCGCGTCGAGATAAGCGTAGCCGCCGTCCTTGTTGGGCGCGTTCTTCGGAATGACAAAACCGGAGATGTAGGCGAGGGTGCCTTCGGAGGGGGCGATGGCGGTCACCGGAATGCCGGCGTTCTGCCATTGCACGACGCGCGCTTTCCACATCACGCCGATGCCGAATTCCTCCGCCTTGAGCCCTTGCGCGAATGCCTCGTTGGTCGGATAGATCCGCATGCCGGCATTCTTGCATTCCAGCAGCAATTTCTTGCCGGGCTCGAGATCGTTGACCTTGCCGCCGGCGGCGAGCGCCGCGCAAACCATGGTGTATTGGTACTGGATGTCGATGATGCCGAGCTTGTTGCCGTGTTTGGGATCGAACACGTCCTTGTAACTGACCGGCGCGGTCGTAATCAGCTTCGGATTGTAGACGCCGACCTTGCCCGAATAGATGTGGCCGACGCCGTAGGGATATTTCATCGACGGTATCAGATTGGCTGCATTCTTGAGCTTGCCGTAATCGATCGGCAACACCGTGCCGGCGTCCTGCATCTGGAACATGTTCAGCGCGGAGAGACCCTGCACATCGGAGGTGCCGCGCGGCAGTCGCACTTCGGCGAGCATTTTCGAACGCCGCTCGGGGTCGCCGGCCTGATCCTGCACCACCTCCCAGCCGTCCTTGATCAGGATCGGCGCCTCGACGTTCTTGTTCAGAAGCCGCGCGTAATCGCCGCCCCAGGTGCCGACGACGATGCGGCCCTTGGTGTCGGCCGATGCCGCGCGCGGCAGGCCGGCGGCGCCGGCGAGAGCAGCTGCGCCGAGCAAGACGTCACGGCGGGATGTCGATTGGGTCATGGTGAATGCCTCCGTTGCTGGGTTGGCAGGGATGTCATGATGGAAAAACGCGGCCGGTCGATTTGCTCCAGCCGATATGGACCTGCTCTCCGATCACCGGCAGCGGCTGTTCCGGCCGGTTCTGGATCTGCACGATGACCCGCTCCTTGGGCGACAGCCGCACGTGCAGGTCCACTTGCGATCCGAGATAGGAGATGAATTCCACCGCGCCGGGAAAGCGGTTGTCGATCGGCGGGGCGGCCCCATTGATCAGCGCGAGACGCTCGGGGCGCAGCGCCAGCGAGGCGCTGCCGGTGCCGCTGGCTTCGCAGGCGACCACGAGGCCGCCGGCCGAGACGAAACGTCCCGGGCCGTCCATGCGGCCATCGATGAAGGTGGAGCGGCCGACGAAATCCGCGACGAACTTTTCCGCGGGGCGTTCGTAGAGATCCTGCTGCGATCCGATCTGGCGAATCCGGCCCTCGCTCATGACGACGAGCCGGTCGGCCATGGTCAAGGCTTCCTCCTGGTCGTGGGTCACCATCACCGTCGTCAATCCGAGCTGGCGCTGCAATTCGCGGATTTCGACCCGCACGTCCTGGCGCAATTTGGCGTCGAGATTGGAGAGCGGCTCGTCGAGCAGCAGCACATCGGGCCGGAACACCAGTGCCCGGGCCAGCGCCACCCGCTGCTGCTGGCCGCCCGACAATTGCCGGGGTAGCCGGTCGGCCAGATGATCGAGCCGCACCAGCCGCAAGGCCTCCGCGATCTTCGGCGCCATCTGCGCCTTCGGCATTTTGCGCATCTCGAGGCCGAACGCGATGTTTTCGCTAACCGTCATGTGCGGGAACAGCGCATAGCTCTGGAACACCAGGCCGGCGTTGCGCATCCATGGCGGCAGCGTGGTGATGTCGCGTTCGCCGAGGCGCACGTGGCCTGAGCTCGGCTCGACGAAGCCGGCGACGATCCGCAAGGTCGTGGTCTTGCCGCATCCGGAGGGGCCGAGCAGGACCAGAAACTCGCCATCGGCAATGTCGAGCGAAACGTCGTCGACGGCCTTGAAGTCGCCGTAGCTCTTGGTGATGCCGGTCAATTGCAGAAGCGCCATCGTCAGACCACGCGGCCGATGTTGACGAAGCGATCGGTCAGCAGCATCGCCGCGCCGATGAACAGCATCTGCAACACCGACACCGCCGCGATCGTCGGGTCGATCTTCCATTCCAGGTATTGCAGGATCGCGATCGGCAGCGTGGTGCGGCCGGGACCGACCAGGAACAGGCTCATCTCCAGGTTTCCGAACGAGGCGATGAAGCCGAACAAGGCGGCCGCGACCATGCCCGGCAGAATGGCGGGCAGCGTGATGCGCCGGAACGTGGTCAGTCGATCGGCGCCGAGGTTTTGGGCGGCTTCCTCGACGGAGCGATCCATGCCGACCAGGCTTGCGGTGATCAGGCGCACCGTCCAGGGGATCGCGATCAGCACGTGGCCCGCGATCAGGCCGATCAGCGAGCCGAGGATCGGCAGGCCGGTCGCGATCTCGGTCTCGACATGGAAGACATAGAGCGCGATGCCGAGCACGATGCCCGGCACGATCAGCGGCAGCAGCAGAAGGTTGGTCACCGTCTCGCGTCCGATGAAGCGCCCTCGCACCAGGCAAATTGCGGCGGGAACGCCGAGGGAAAGGCCGATCGCGGTGGCGGCGACGGCGACCTGCAGGCTGAGCAGGAATCCGTTGACGAACCTGTCATTGCCGGGAACAGCGCGGAACCATTTCAGCGAATAGCCCTCCGGCGGGAATGACGGAATTTCCTGCGCGAAGAACGCCAGCCAGATCACGAAGAACATCGGCAGCAGGATATACGCAAGCGACACGCCGGCCGCGGCCCGGAGCGCCGTGCGGCCGACCACGCGCGAAGATGTCCATCCGGGTATGACGGTCAAGATCGTCTCTTCTCACGAGTCTAGAGCGGGACGCCTTCTTCTTCGAATCGTCATCCCGCTCTATCTTTTTGTTTGAGCATGACCTTTTCGGAAAACCGGTGCCCACTTTTCCGGATCATGCTCTCGCGATCAGTTCAGCCGGTTCTTGTGCAGGGTTCCGGCCTTCATGATCACCGAGAGATGTTTGCCTTGATCGCCCAGCAGCGCAAGGTCTTTCAGCGGATTGCCGTCGACCAGGATGGCGTCGGCAAAGGCGTCGGGCTGCAAGGTGCCGAGCTTGCCGGGCAGGCGCAGGATTTCGGCGCCGATCGTGGTCGCCGAGCGGATGATCTCGATCGGCGAGACCACTTCCTGGCGGATGACGAACTCCTTCGACTGGTCCCAGTGCAGCTCACCGAGCAGATCGCTGCCATAGCCGACCGGAATGCCATGTCGCTTGCAGATCTCCAGCGACTTCAGCCCGCCCTGCAGCACGATCTCGTTCTTGGCGAGGCTCTCGCCGATCATGCCGTATTGGGCGGCGCGATCTTTCATCGCGTAATAAGTGACGAGGTTGGCAACCAGGTACATGCCCTTCTCCGCCATGGCTTTGGCGCTGACGTCGTCGATCAGATTGCCGTGCTCGACGGTGCGGACGCCGAGCCGCGCGGCGCGGCTGATGGCATCCGCGCTGTAGGCATGGGCGCAAACGTAGCGGCCGAAGGCGGTTGCCTCCTCCACCGCCGCGCTGACTTCACCGTCGGAGAATTGCTGGCTGTCGAGCGGATCGTAGGGCGAGGCGACGCCGCCGGACATCATGATCTTGACGTGGTCGGCGCCCTGCCGCATCTGCTCGCGCGCCGACTTGCGGACCTCATCGACGCCGTCGGCGATGGCGGATTTGAATTGCAGGCCGTTGCAGCAGACGCATTCGCCGCCGCGGTTGGTGCGCCGGCGCGAATCCGAATGTCCCCCGGTGGGGCCGATCGACTGGCCGGCGATATAAAGCCGTGGTCCGACAATATGCCCGGTTTCGATCGCCGTCTTGATGCCCCAGTCGGCCCCGCCGGTGTCGCGCACCGTGGTGAAGCCGCGGTCGAGCATGGCGCGCAACCGCGTCGCCGCCCGCGCGGTGACGAGGGTCAGCGGCAGCGCCTCCATGAAGCGGACGTTGACCTCGCTGTGGATGGCATGCACGTGGCTGTCGATCAGTCCTGGCATCAGCGTGCGTCCGCCGCAGTCGACCGCGGTCGCTTCGGCCGCCTTGATCGGCGTCTCGCTAAGTTCCCGGATTGTATCGTCCTCGACCAGCAGCTCGTACCCGCCGCGAAGCTCGCCGAACGAAGGTTCGAGCAGTTCGAAATTCCTGAACAGGATTTGCTGGGACATCAATGCAGCCGGTTCTTGTGAAAGCGCCCGCCCTTCATGATCGCGGCGAGGTACCTGCCTTGCTCTTGAAGCAGGCTCAGGTTCTTGAGCGGGTTGCCGTCGACGACCAGCAGATCGGCGAACGCATCCTCCTTCAGGCAGCCGATCTTGCCCTCCATGCGCACGAGCTGGGCGCCGATCGTGGTGGCGGAGCGGATGATCTCGGCCGGCGACAGCACCCGCGCGCGCAGCGAAAACTCCTCCGACTGCGCCACCTGCAACTGGCCGAGCAGGTCGGTGCCGTAGGCGACCGGGACGCCATGACGCTTGCAGATTTCGAGCGACTTCAGGGCGCCGTCGATGACGAGGTCGTTCTTGGCCAGCATGTCCGAATTCATGCCGTATTCGGAGGCCCGCTTCTTCATCTCGAAATAGGTGACGAGATTGGCGACCAGGAACATGCCTTTCTCGGCCATCAATTTGGCGGACGCATCGTCGATCAGATTGCCGTGCTCGATGGTGCGCACGCCGGCATGGGCCGCGCGCGTGATGGCTTCCGGCGTATAAGCGTGCGCGCAGACATAACGGCCGAAAGCCTGCGCCTCTTCCACGGCGGCCTCCACTTCGCCGACCGAGAACTGCAGGCTGTCGAGCGGATCGTAGGGCGAGGCGACGCCGCCGGACATCATGATCTTGACCTGGTCGCAGCCCTGGCGCATTTCCTCGCGCACCGCGCGGCGGACTTCGGCAACGCCATCGGCGATGCCCATCGCGAAGCTGAGCGCATTGCAGCAGTGACAGCGCGCGCCCACATCGGTGCGGCGGCGGCCGTCGCTGTGGCCGCCGGTGGGGCCGATCGCGCGCCCGGCGATGAACAGGCGTGGCCCCGGCAAAAAGCCTTTGTCGGTTGCTTCCTTCAGGCCCCAATCGGCGCCGCCGGTGTCGCGCACGCTGGTGAAGCCGCGGTCGAGCATGGCGCGCATCAGGCCTGCGGCGCGCGCGGTCATCAGCGTCAGCGGCACGCTTTCCAGGTTGCGCAACACCACCTCGGACAGCACCACATGCACATGGCTGTCGATCAGGCCGGGCATCACCGTACGCCCGCCGCAGTCGATCACGTCGGCATTTTCGAGCTTGATCGGCTTTCCCGAGACTTCCTTGATGCGGTCGCCTTCGACCACCAGCTCGTGGCCGCCGCGCAATTCCCCGGCGTCGGGATCGAGCAACTCGAAATTCCTGAAGTGATAAACATCCATGGCCGGAATCCCGATCGCGCGCCCGATTGAAATGTCCTATGCTGATATCACGGCGTCAATGGGCAGGCTGTACAGGGCTTGCGCAGGTCGCGCGGCTTGCTGACGCCGCCGTCGCCACATTTTCGAAGCTCTATCCGTGACGCGGGAGCGGTCTTTGAATCTTGCCAGCAGCAATTGCAGCATTATATATCGGGTTTCCCCTGCACCTTGAGCGAGACCGACGATGACGACGGACACCATTGCCGAGCACAAACCATTTCAGGCCGAAGTCGCCGAGCTGTTGAACCTGATGGTGCATTCGGTCTATTCGGAGACCGACATTTTCCTGCGTGAGCTGATCTCCAACGCCTCCGACGCCCTCGACAGGCTGCGCTACGAGGCGATCGCCGCGCCGGAACTGATGGCCGACGGCGAGCCGGCGAAAATCCGCATCGTGCCCGACAAGAAGGCCGGGACGCTTGCCGTGATCGACAACGGCATCGGCATGGACCGGCAGGAATTGATCGACAATCTCGGCACCATCGCACGCTCCGGCACAAAGTCCTTTCTGTCCCGCCTGACCGAGGCCAAGGACGGCGCCGGCCTGATCGGCCAGTTCGGCGTCGGTTTCTACGCCGCCTTCATGGTCGCCGACCGCATCGTCGTGACCAGCCGCCGCGCCGGAACGAGCGAGGTCTGGACCTGGACATCGTCGGGCGGCAACGGGTTCGATATCGCGCCGGCAAGCGAGGAGGATGCGAAGCGCATTACGCGAGGAACCGAAATCGCTCTGCATCTGAAGGACGACGCCAGGAAATACCTGGAGGCTTACGAGATCGAACGGATCGTCTCCGCCTATTCCGACAACATCCAGTTCCCGATCGAACTCAAGCCGGAAGAAGGCGAGTCGCGGCAGATCAATTCGGCGAGCGCGCTGTGGCAGCGCCCGAAATCGGAGCTGAAGCCGGAGGATTACACGCAAGCCTACAAGTCGATCGCCGGCGCCTTCGACGAGCCGGCGATGACGCTGCATTACCGCGCCGAGGGCCGACAGTCCTACGCGGTGCTGCTGTTTGCGCCGTCGACAAAGCCGTTCGACCTGTTCGAGCCGACCCGCAAGGGCCACGTCAAGCTCTATGTCCGCCGCGTCTTCATCGCCGACGACGCCGATCTGTTGCCGGGCTACCTGCGCTTCATCCGCGGCGTGATCGACAGCGAGGATCTGCCGCTCAACATTTCCCGCGAGATGCTGCAGAACAATCCGCAGCTCGTGCAGATCCGCAAAGCCGTCACCGGCCGGGTGATCGGCGAGTTGGAAAGCCTCGCCGAGAAAGAGCCGGAGGCGTTCACAAAAATCTGCGATGCGTTCGGCCCCGTCATCAAGGAAGGTATCTGGGAGGATTTTGAGCGCCGCGAAAAATTGCTGGCATTGTCGCGCTTCACCACCACCGCGGGCGAGAAGCGCTCGCTGAAGCAATATGTCGAGGCGCTGAGACCCAACCAGACCGAGATCTATTATCTGGTCGGCGAGACCATCGAGCGGCTGAAATCCAATCCCAAGCTGGAATCGACCACCGCGCGCGGCATTGAAGTATTGCTGCTGACCGATCCGGTCGACGCCTTCTGGACCTCGGCGCCGCTCGATTTCGGCGGCAAGCCGCTGAAATCGCTGAGCCAGGGCGACGTCGATTTTGCATTGATCCCGCTGATCGACGACCAGGCCGCCGACAAGGACAAGCCCGCCGCCGATGAAGCCGCCACCATCGCCGCGATCAAGGATGCGCTCGGCGATCGGGTGTCCGACGTGCGCGCCTCGCAACGGCTCACCACCTCCGCCTCCTGTCTGGTGGCCGGCGGCGCGGGACGGGACCGTGCGCTCGAGCGGCTGCTGGCGCAGCAGAACCGGGGCGCCGTGACAAAGCCGATCCTCGAAATCAACCTGCGCCATCCCCTGGTCGCCGCCATCGCCGAGCGCAAGGACGCCGCGCGCGGCCTGTCGCTGCTGCTTTTGGAGCAGGCGCAGATCCTCGACGGCGAGTTGCCGGAGGATCCGGCGGCGTTCGCCACCCGGCTCAACGAATTGGTGCTGCGCGGATTGACGAAATAGCCGGACTCATTGGCCGCTATCCTTGTCCGCGCGGCCCGATGGGGTCTCATTGAAACGGTCGCCGTAAGCAAAGCTTAAGAGATTATTAGTAGTTTGCCGTCGACCTTCGGTGCGCCGGGGAC
>Ga0209422_1000395_pt1 | contig 10568 bp, 4 predicted proteins | sample BlaSpr_A8_OM2_M3_FD_187983 | JGI IMG/M metagenome (GOLD analysis project Ga0209422, IMG submission 187983) | Forest soil microbial communities from Thunder Bay, Ontario, Canada - Black Spruce, Ontario site 2_A8_OM2_M3 (SPAdes) (version 2) | ecosystem: Environmental > Terrestrial > Soil > Boreal... | reverse complement strand
CGTAACCGCACCCGCGGCATCCAACTCCACGTCCAACGCAGTGATCGAACCTATTACCTTGTCATTGCGGTAGTGGTACGTTCTGATACGGCGGAAGTCGCCGCCAAACTGAAATAAGTGCAGCCCTTTGTTCCAAGCCAAGTCATCCCTTACTTGGTAGCTCTTGGCATCGCCACCCTGAGTACGGGCCACCAGCGTGTTCATGTCAACCGGCCCATCCAGCAAACCGCCATGTGCCGACGCGCCGCCGGCGACCTCGATTGCCCCGTCGATTCCTGGCACCTGCGGAAATGGCAGTACACCTGGAAACCACCACCAGTCGCGCAGATAGCCAAAGCGAAGGTCATTCGTAAGTGTGGGCTTGATTGCGCCGGTTAACGCTACGACAAAATAATGTGGCTGCGCACTTTCGCTGTGAATAGAAACCGGTTTACCGAGAGAATCTCCTTTGACGAGACCGCCGATATCTACCTGGGAATTAAGCAGCGACGTCGCCTCCGAATAGCGGGCGGAGCCCATAAAGTGCCAATTGTCGGAGAAATTGTGATCAAGGCGCCCGATTCCGGAATCAGACGAACTCGGGGTGCTTACGGTCGAGCGGAAACCGATTGTATTCAGACCGTCGCCCAGTGTGGAGTCATTGCCTGTAGGCAGGTGACTCCAAAGAGCGCTGACGACGGGATTAAGCCCCAAACCACGCGGATCACAGGCAGAAGCGTTCCCTGGGCCGCAGGAGATCGAGGTGGCCAAAGGGTAATCGCGCACGATGCCCGAGGCATCCGTGAAACGCAGCGTGCCTGCGCGCAAGGAGTCGGTCGGGACGAGTCGGCTAATAGTGGACGACTGCGGAAATCGGCGTCCCTCGTAGCTTCCGAAAATGAACGTACGGTTCTTCCAGATCGGTCCTCCCACTGCCGCTCCGAACCGATTGTCCTCGAGCTTGGGATTCGGAATTCCCAGGCGATTACGATCCCATGTATTGGCATTGAGGTCGTTGTTCTGGAGGTATTCGTAAAGAGCGCCGTGAAGGGCATTCGTGCCGCGTTTGGTGATGAAGGTAAATTGCCCACCCTCCCCACGACCGTAACTGGCATTGGAATTGGTCGTTCCGACGCCGAACTCTTGAACACTGTCAGAGGTAAGTGGGACTGGGGTGTCGACGACATTGGCTGCGTTGGGCTTCACACTGGCACCGATGATGTTGTCCGTCGCGTCGATGCCATCTACCGTCAAAGTCGTCTGGTCGCTGCGCGACCCTGCCACCGTTGCTTGTGAATTGGCTTGATTCGTTCCTCCTGTTGGGTAGGTAGGCGCGACAAGCGGTTGCAAGTCGTAATAAACCATCGCGCTGCGGTTAATGTTCGGCAACCTCACCATTTCCTCGCCCTGGACCACATTGCCGACCGTTGCATTAAGTGTTTGCAATTCTGTTCCGGGCAGGGCTGTCACCTCCACCCGCTTTGTCGTCGCACCCACTTTCAGGGCGACGTTAATGTTGTACGATTTGCCAACTTCCACTGAGACCTGCACTTCAGCCCGAACGAAGTCCTTCATGGTGACGGTGATCGTGTCATTCGCTGGCAGGACATTTGGAAAGATGTATTGACCCGCGGAGCTGGTCTCCTGAGTCCGCGTTAAACCCGTCGCGTTGTCAAGCAATGCCACTTTTGCTCGCGGCACCACCGCTCCGCTTGCATCGGAAACAACTCCTGACACAGTTGCTGACGCCGCAGTCTGGCCTAACGCCGGCTGAACCGCCACGAGGCCTACAAAAATCACTGCGCTGACAAAAAGCGGGACTACCATACGCTTCCTCATGCTGGTCTCCGTTGATACCTGCTCCAACACAGAAGATGGCTTTATTGACGACAAAATAGGGCGCCTAGCAGAGCGCAAAAATTGTGGGCTAGATTTGGTGCCCGAGACAGTATCACTCCACAAGTCGGCTGGCAATATGAAGCCAACGAAACAGAGCCAAATACCAGAAGAACTCCGTTGTCACGCTCTCGAATTCGTGTCAAGATGCCGATTCTCTGAGCTCGCAAGTTCCCTTATGGCGACGTGGAGACGTATGTTTTTTCGACGTGCGGATCCGGACTTGGTTAGACCAATGCAAAAACAGCTGCTTGCGCAGTCTTTGCTGGCGCGTCAGGCGGGAGTGGAGTATGTTGCGAATATCCGCTCAAAACAGGTGTTCTGAACTGAGGTCGTTGGCCACGGCGCTGCTGCGTTCTCACTGGTTCGAAACCCGCATCAATACGGGGAATCGCACTTGATGGTGATCGGCATCGACGCTACTTGAAGTTGAATCACAGGATCCCAGGATGGATCTCTCGGACTACACTCTCGACACGCTTCACCGGCACGGGGAGTTCGTGCTTTGCAGGGGCCGCTCGCGAACCGACACGAACCCGCATCCGGCCTCTGTTCTCGTGCTGCTGTCGAGATCTGATCATCCCCGGCCAGAGAGTGCCCGGATGCTGGAATACCAGCACTCCTTGCGGGCCGAACTCGATCCCTCATGGGCCGTCCCGCCAGTTGAGCTCACGCAATACGAAGGGCGAGCCGCGCTTGTCCTCGACGATCCCGGAGGAGAGCCGCTTGATCGACTGGTCGGAACGCCAATGGAGATGGGACAGTTCCTGCGCGTTGCGATCGGTGTTTGTGCCGCAGTCAGACAGCTCCATCGCCGCGGCCTCATCCACAAGGACCTCAAGCCGGCCAATATCATGATCGAGCCGAGCACCGGCAAGGTTCGGCTAATGGGCTTTGGGATCGCTTCTCGATTACCACGCGAGCGCCAGTCGGCGGTACCGCCCGAATTCATTGCTGGAACGCTCGCCTACATGGCCCCGGAGCAAACTGGAAGGATGAATCGTTCGATCGATTCACGCAGCGATCTCTATGCCCTTGGGGTCACGCTGTATGAAATGCTGACCGGCACTTTGCCGTTTACCGCATCCGACCCGATGGAGTGGGTACATAGCCAGATAGCCAAACAGCCGGCGCCGCCTGCCGAGCGGCGAAAAGATGTTCCGCGCCCGGTATCAGAAATCATTACGAAACTACTCGCCAAAACTGCTGAGGAGCGCTATCAGACTGCGGCCGGCCTGGAGAGCGATCTTCGCCGCTGCCTTGCTGAGTGGAATTCCGAGCGTCACATCCGCGAATTCCCGCTCGGCGAACATGACACGCCAGACCGGCTACTGATTTCTGAGAAGCTTTACGGGCGGCAGCGCGAACTCGAGACCTTGCTCGGCTCGTTCGAGCGGGTGCTCAAGACTGGCACTCCGGAGTTGGTACTGGTCTCCGGATATTCAGGGATTGGCAAGTCTTCGGTCGTCAATGAGCTGCATAAGGTACTCGTTCCGCGTGGCCTGTTCGCGTCCGGCAAAGTCGATCAGTACAAGCGGGACATTCCCTATTCCGCGCTCGCGCAGTCCTTTCGGAGCCTCATCCGGGCGCTTCTCAGCAAGAGCGAGGCCGAATTGAACATCTGGCGCGAGGTGCTTCGTGAGGCGTTAGGGCCGAACGGACTGCTGATGGTGGATCTCGTCCCTGAATTGAAACTCATCATTGGAGAACAGCCACCCATCCCTGATCTTGAGCCGCAGGACGCGCAAAGACGTTTCCAAATGGTGTTCACACGGTTTATCAGCGTATTCGCTCGACCGGAGCACCCGCTCGTGCTCTTCCTCGATGACCTGCAATGGCTCAACACCGCTACGCTCGATTTGCTGGAAGATCTCTTGACTCGATCAGATGTGCAGCACCTGATGCTAATCGGCGCTTATCGGGACAACGAGGTTGATGCTTTGCATCCCCTGGTGCGCAAGATCGAGGCCATCAAGAATGCGGGTACGAGGATTGAGGAAGTCCGGCTTGCGCCGCTCGCCAGCGAAGACCTCGCACAGTTAATGGCGGATGCGCTTCGCTGCAAACCGGAGCGCGCTGCGCCGCTCGCGCAACTGGTGCATGAGAAGTCAGGTGGCAATCCATTCTTCGCTCTTCAGTTTATGTCCGCGCTCGCTGAAGAGGGCTTACTCACCTTCGATCATGAGTCGGCGGGGTGGTCCTGGGATCTCAGTCGCATTCACGCCAAGGGTTACACCGACAATGTGGTCGACCTGATGGTCGGAAAACTGACCCGCCTCCGGGTCGAAACGCAAAAAGCACTGCATCAGATGGCCTGTCTCGGCAACACCGCCGAAGTCAAGATGTTTTCTATCGTTCACCGGACCTCGGAGGAAGAGCTTCACTCGGATGTGTGGGAGGCGGTCCGTCTGGAGTTGATCGTGCGTCTGAACGGCGATTACCGTTTTGTCCATGACCGTATTCAGGAAGCCGCTTATTCATTGATCCCGGCACACCAGCGCGCAGGAGCCCATCTTCGGATCGGAAGGCTGCTGGTGGTCCATACTCCGCCGGACAAGCGGGAGGAAGCGATCTTCGAGATCGTCAATCAGCTCAACCGCGGCGCCGAGCTGATTACCGCACGCGAGGAGCGCGAGCATCTGGCCGAGCTCAACCTGATCGCAGGCAAGCGCGCGAAGGCGTCTACCGCATATGCCTCGGCCCTCTCCTACCTCGTCGTGGGCGCGTCGCTGCTCGGGGCAGACTCGTGGGAGAGAAAGCACACACTCACCTTTGCCTTGGAGTTGCAGCGGGCGGAATGCGAGTTTCTGACCGGCGCACTTGCGGAAGCGGAGCAACGCCTCGCTGCGCTGTCAAGCTCCGCGGCAACGGCGGTTGAGCGAGCCACGGTGACCTGCCTGCGGGCGGATTTGTACACGACCCTTGATCAGAGCGACCGTGGCGTCGCCGTCGGTCTCGACTATCTCCGGCATCTGGGCATCGATTGGTCGCCGCACCCGACGGAAGAGGAAGCACGCCGTGAATACGAGCGGATCTGGTCGCAAATCGGCGGCCGCACGATCGAGGAGTTGGTCGATCTGCCCTTGATGAGTGATCCGGCATCGCTTGCGACACTCGACGTGCTAACCAAACTCGGGCCGGCTGCATTCTTTACGGATTTCAACCTGCATGCCCTGGTCGTCTGCCGAGCGATCAATCTGAGCCTCGAGCACGGTTTTAGCGACGGTTCATGCCCTCATCTTGAATGGCTTGGCGCGGTCGCCGGCGGATACTTCGGTGACTACCATGCCGGTTTTCGATTCGGCCAGCTTGGCTATGATCTCGTCGAAAAACGCGGACTGAAGCGTTTTCAGGCCAGGACCTATAACAACTTTGGAGTTCAAGTTCTCCCCTGGACGAGACATATCAAGGCTGCCCGCGATCTGCTGCGTCGGGCTTTCGAGACCGCAAACAAGATCGGCGACCTTACCTTTGCAGCTTATAGCTGCGCCAATCTGAACTCGAACCTTCTCGCGGCGGGCGATCCGCTCGTCGAGGTGCAACGCGAGGTCGAGCATGGCCTCGGGTTTGTGCAGAAAGCGCGGTTCGGGTTCGTCGTCGACCTCATCAGCCCGCAGCTCGGGCTGGTACGGACACTGCGTGGGTTCACGGTGAAATTCGGCTCCTTTGACGATAAGCAGTTTGACGAGCTGCGGTTGGAGCGCCGATTCGCCGGTAATCCGAATTTGGCACCTGCCGAGCACGGGTATTGGATCCGCAAGCTGCAGGCGCTCTTCATGGCGGGCGACTATGCCTCGGCGGTCGAGGCCTCATCCAGGGCGCAAAAGCTGGTCGGGGCGTGGCAAACCGCTCCGGAAGCGGCGGAGCATCACTATTATGGTGCGCTTTCCCAAGCTGCATTCTATGACTCCGCGCTACCTGAAGAGCGACAGCAGCATCTGGATGCGCTGGCCGCTCACCATCGGCAGCTCGAGGTCTGGGCGCTGAATTGCCCGGAGAATTTCGAAAATCGCGCCGCGCTGGTCAGCGCAGAGATCGCTCGCATCGAAGGCCGCATACCTGAAGCCGAACACCTTTACGAAAAGGCCATCCGCTCGGCCCGAGCAAACGGCTTTGTCCAGAACGCGGCCATCGCCAATGAACTGGCCGGGCGATTCTACGGGTCGCGCGGTTTCGAACAAATCGCACAGCTGTATCTGCGCAACGCCCGCCAGTGTTACCTGAGCTGGGGAGCCGAAGGCAAAGTGCGGCAACTTGACGAGCTCTATCCGCACCTTCGCGAGCAAGAGCAGGAGACCGATGCGCGCACTACCATCGGCGCCCCAATCGAACACTTGGATCTTGCAACGGTCCTCAAGATCTCGCAGGCGGTTTCCGGTGAAATCGTGCTGGAAAACCTCATTGACACGCTCCTCCGCACCGCCATCGAGCACGCTGGCGCAGAACGCGGACTGCTCATCCTGCCACGAGGCGCCGAGTTGCGCATCCAGGCGGAAGCGACTACCGGAGGCAGTTCAGTAACGCTCGAACTCCGTGACGCGCCCATCTCCAGCGCTGAACTGCCAGAAACTGTCATTCAATATGCCGCGCGCACACAGGAGAGCGTCCTGCTGGACGACGCTTCGGCTCGAAGTTCGTTCTCCCTAGGTTCGTTCTCTAATGACGAATATATTTACCGCGCGCAGGCGCGATCCATCCTGTGCCTACCGCTCGTAAAACAAGGACGGCTTGTCGCTGTGCTCTATCTCGAGAACAACCTGGCGGCCAACGTATTTACTCCGGCGAGAATTGCCGTGTTGAACGTGCTCGTGTCGGCGGCCGCGATTTCACTTGAAAACAGCCTTTTATACCGGGAACTCCAGGAACGCGAAGCGAAGATCAGGCGTCTCGTGGACGCTAATATTGTCGGAGTGTTGATCTCGAACCGTGAAGGCCGGATTCTTGAGGCCAATGACGCCTTTCTGCAGATGGTCCGGTACGCGCGTGAAGATGTCACCTCGGGACGACTCCGCTGGCCCGATCTGACTCCGCCCGAATGGCAAGCTATCAGCGCGCAATCGGAGGCTCAGCTCAGAGCGAGCGGCACCTGCGAAATTTTTGAAAAGGAGTACTTACGCAGCGATGGCAGCCGCGTGCCCGTTCTGATCACCGCCACGGTGAATGGCGACGCGCGGGGTGAAATCCTGGCATTCGTACTTGACCTTACCGAGCGTAAGCGCGCAGAAGAAGAACGCGAGAGGCTGCGCCAGGCCCAAGCCGACTTGGCGTATATGAGCCGAGTAACCACCGTCGGAGAATTGGCGGCATCATTGGCTCACGAGATCAAGCAGCCGATTGCCGCCGCCGTGATGAATGCCAGGACTTGTGCCCGGTGGCTCCAGCGCGGTGAACCTGATATTGCTGAAGCGTGCGAGGCAGCAGCAAGGGTCGTCAAAGATACAACGCGGGCGGCTGAGATCATCGACCGCGTTCGCTCACTCTACAGGCGAGATACGCCACAACGGGAACTGGTCGACCTAAACGAAATTGTTCGAGAGATGATCCTTCTTCTGCACGATGAAGCGAATCGATACTCTATCCCTATTCGTCACGAACTCACCCCAAGTTTGCTCAAAGTCATGGCCGACCGCGTGCAACTCCAGCAGGTGCTGATGAACCTCATGCTGAACGGTATCGAAGCGATGAAAGATACGGGCGGTGAACTAACCGTCACTTCGAAGCCAACCGAAGATGGTCAATTGATTGTTTCAATAAGTGATTCCGGGATCGGGCTCCCAGACCATCCTGACCGCATTTTCGAGGCGTTCTTCACTACGAAGTCACAGGGCACCGGTATGGGACTCTCTATCAGTCGGACGATCGTTGAGTCCCATGGCGGCCGTCTGTGGGCGAGCGCTAATACGGGACCGGGCGCAACATTTCATTTCTCTCTGCCGACGCAAGCCAAGGCGGCTGAAATTTGCGAAGGAGCAGCTTGATCCCGCAAACTTCCTTGGATTATGACTATTAGGGAATTTCGCGGTTGGCTCTTTACTTCCTTAACCAATGGAAGCTCCGATCCTCATCACGACTGAAAAACTCTCCGCCTCACGCTGGATCGTGCTTGCCATCATTGTTCTGGCGCAGTTCCAGATAATGTTAGTAACGTTTGCTCCTGCAGCTGTCGCCAGCCCCATCATCTCAGACCTGCGGCTGACCCGAACGGAGTTCGGGCTGATCATCTCGGCTCTAAACATTGCCGTCATGATTTGCCAGGTGTTGGGAAGCGTGCTTGTCGACCGCGCAGGGCTAAAGCTGGGTCTGCTTTCTGGAATTGCACTGTTGGGAATAGGCGCTGCGATTATGCTGGTTGTGCACAGCCTGGCACTTGTTTTATTCAGCAGGGTTCTTCAGGGAATTGGTATCGGTATCTGTTATCCCGTGATGGGTGCATTAATCGTGGCCTGGTTTCCCAAGCGCGAACAGCCGTACATCAATACGATTTTTGCTGCGGTGACTTTCCTGGGAATCGGATCAGGAATGCTTGTCACTGTCGGTCTATTTCGCTCGTTCAATGGCTCGTGGAGGCTAGCACTCGGCACTTATGGGATCAGCATCCTCGCCACAGCGCTTATTTGGCTGGTCATCGGACGAAATCGCCAAGATGCTGTCTCCGCGGGAGAGACATCAGCGGCCGGCGCTACTGCCAAGACTCCGAGCTCTCTTCGGACAGCGCTCGGTATGCCGGTCGTTCGCACCCTCGTACTAGGCGCCTTTGCGATCTCATGGGTTTACAACATGGACTTTTCGTTCATACCCCTGTTTCTCGAAACCAGGCAGGGGATCTCGTTGTCAGAGGCCAGCCGGCTGGCTTCACTAGTTCCGTTTAGCAGCGTAGCAGGGGTAATTGTATTTGGTCTTTTAGCGAATCGGGCTACGTGGCGAAAGCATCTGCTGTGGGCAAGCTGCGCGATAGTCCTCGTAGGCAGCATCGCCCTTTTCTTCGGCGAAGGTGCGGCGATAAAGGTCGGGCTGCTCGTCGCAGGAATTGGACTCTCCGGCTGGCTTCCCGTCTTGAACACATACATTATGTCCTTGCCGTCGATGACGCCTTCGCTGATGGCGGCATTCGTCGTCCTCGTGAATATGGCTATATACCTGGCCGGATTCATTTCTCCTCTTGCTGTCGGCTGGCTTTCTCAGGGGTCATTTGGGTTGCGGAACAGCCTCGCCCTCTTTTCCTGGATTGAATTAGTTGCGATTCTCGTGTTCATGCGGTTACCGACAAGCGCTCGCAATCTCGGAGAAACGAACGTCCATTAAACGTCCAATAGGACATGGCAGGGCCGCACCCGCTCCGACCTTTGATCTACCCTGTCGAACGTGGGCGCGGTCCGTTCGCTCTCAGAAGTCGTTTGGACCAAAAGAGAAATTCTGCACCTGCGTGGTTCCCGATAAATCCGGATCAATCGCTCGCATTCGCACTTTTAAGCAGTCGATAGCGGCCTATTCCGCGTGCCTGTTCCTGACGATCCTTCTGCAGTCGATAGCGCCAAGACCAAACCGTTGTCAGCATTACGACTAAAAGGCACGACTCGACAAATATTTTTTCTCCATCCAACGGATCGATTGCATTCCCCTTTAAGGTGGGATCCGCGAGAATGCCGTGAATGAACGTACCAACAGCCGCTACATAGACGAGGTAATGGAACAGCTTCCACCGGTGACGTCCGATCCGAACCCGAAAATATGAAGTGAGTACGACTACCACGATTAGGTATAAGCTGACCGCACCGATCGTGTTCTCGATCGGTTGAACGGGAGACCAAATCGGAAGGGCCAGGTCCAACAGACGCCAACGAGTTTGCGTCGAAAACAACAGGATGACCGGATGGATCAAAAGGGACGTCATTAGGAAGTAGGCGGTCCACGTGTGGACTGCGAAGATGTTGACTCTACGATGAGGCCACAGCCGCGAGGGACTGTAACGCACCGCGATCAGCAGTCCCAGACAGATGTTCGTCGTCGCCAGAAAGACACTTAGCAATCCGATGTCCGCGGAAAGATCGAGCGCCGTCATTCTTTGCCGTTCTCCATGTCCCTTGGATGTTGGATGCACTGAATCCAGCCGCAGCGGGACTTGTTCCCTTAATTCCACACCCCGCTGCACCGTGCTGCACTTTTTCGCGTTGGCGACACCTTGCTGTTGTTATGTAAGGTGGCGATCGAGATGATCACCCTAGTAGGAAAGTAATCGCGAAATGTCGGCAACTCATCGTTCGATCAGAGTCACAACATCCCATGAGGAAGATTATCAGCCACATGATGAATTCGGCGTGGCGAACAGATGACAAGTTGTTCATCTTGGCCTGTCAGACAGGCCAGTTTGCATCAACCATAGTATGCGGAGGTTGCCAGCGTGTTTATTGTTTTCCATCGTCTGCCGTGTGCTGCTCTTCGGTAATTTCTTATTCGCAGGTGTCGTAGCTGTTGGTCAAGAAACGTCAGCGCTGCCGGATGCACCAAGCGCAACTCAAACGCAATCGAAGCCTTCAAACCTCATACCGCACGACAAACAGCACGAACCGAGCAAGAATCACATTTTGTGGATCATCCCCAACTATCGCTCGGACGAAAACTCGGAAGAGATCAAACCATTGACGCCTGCCGAAAAGATGAAAGTTTCGTTGGACGATTCTTTCGATCCCTCGGCA
>Ga0209422_1000394_pt1 | contig 10570 bp, 9 predicted proteins | sample BlaSpr_A8_OM2_M3_FD_187983 | JGI IMG/M metagenome (GOLD analysis project Ga0209422, IMG submission 187983) | Forest soil microbial communities from Thunder Bay, Ontario, Canada - Black Spruce, Ontario site 2_A8_OM2_M3 (SPAdes) (version 2) | ecosystem: Environmental > Terrestrial > Soil > Boreal... | reverse complement strand
GCACTGTTGGAAAGATAAAAGAAACACAGCGCCGCGATCGAGATGTAGAGCTGCACCGGATCGACCGCGACGACGAAGTCGCCGCTTTCGACGCCGCGCCTCACCACGGTGCGGATCATCTCGACAAAGGGGAAATGAATCGATTTGACCTTGGTGGAGCGTTTCAGGTGCCGCGCCTTCGCCAGATTCTCGGTGTTGAGCAGCGCCAGAAATTCCGGATTGCGAATAAAATAGTTCCAGGTGAAATCGATCAGGCGCTCGATCGCGCGCGGGGGATCGAGATGTTCGAGGTCGAGTCCGCGCTCCTCGATTCGGATTTTTTCGTAGGCGCCTTCCAGCACCGCGAGATAAAGGTCTTCCTTGTTGCCGACGTGGTAATACAGCATGCGCTTGTTGGCGCCGGCCTTGGCCGCGATGCGGTCGACCCGCGCGCCGGCCAGCCCATGGGCGGCGAATTCCGCTTTCGCCGCCTCGAGGATGCGCAGCCGCATGCCCTCGGGGTCGCGCTGCCATTTCAGAGTTCGCGTTGCCTTGGCCAAGGGTGCCGTCCGGTGATGTCAGGGAGCGGATGTAGCACGGGACGCGACAGCCGTCATTCCGGGGCGATGCGAAGCATCGAACCCGGAATCTCGAGATTCCGGGTCTGGTCCTTCGGACCATCCCGGAATGACGATGAGTGCGTCTCAATCCCTCCCCGTCCGCTCCAGCAGCAACGTGTGGATGCCGCAGGTGCCGTCGCGCACGCTCATCACTCGCGTGCCTGGCTTGCGGCCGGCGCGGACTTCGGAGACATCGATGCCGGCCGTGGCAAGCCGCGCGCGCGTGGCCTCGACATCGGCGATGCGCCAGCTCAAGCCCCACAATTTGTCGTGGCCCTGGTCGCTACCTGCGACCGGCCGCTTCACCACCTCGACGATCAGGTCGCCGCAGCGGAAGAACATCAATTGTCCCCAGTCCTGGTGCGAGCGGTCGAGCGCCATGTCGAGGCCGAGCCGCGCGCCGTAGAGCGCCGCCGCCCGCTCCGGATCCTGCGTCGACACCACGACGTGGTCGAGGCCCAGGATCGGCGCCGCCGCGGTCACCGCCGAAAGCGGGCGCTCCCCGGCAAGCTCGAGAAAGAACATTCGCACCCCGCGCGTCAGCTCGGTGGTCGCGCGGGTGCGCTTCCAGTGCAGCACGGCGCCGCTAACGGCATCGCGGCTCTCCACCTCCGCCACCGGGTCCGGCTTCAGCGCCACGCGATCGAGCCGGCGATACGCCCTGTCGATGTCGCCGACGCGAAAGCAAAGGCTCGCAAGCCCCTCGCCCCACAGCTTGATCACGTTGCGGATGCGATCGGCGGCGACGCTGAAGCCGCTCGGCGCCATCAGCTCCAGCGTCATGTTCTCCAGCGTGAACAGCACGCGATCGGCGCCGTCGCCGCTGTTCCGCCACGCCGGCGCGCGCGCCAGCAGCGTTTCATAGGTCGCCGAGGCGGACTTGATATCGCCGACCAGCACGACGATATGATCGAGGCCAATGATCACCGAAACCATCCCCGCATGGTCTTCCCCCGCTGTCAGGAACTCACAACCGCCGCCGGCCGTTGGACCGGCGCGGCAAGTTGAGGCCGACGACGGTCGTAGTCTGGCCGCCCGGCTATCTCAAGCGATCAAGAGCGGGATATTGCGAAAAATTTCAGCGAATGACCGGCATAAGCGGTGCTAATGTGGGGCGCCGCCGGGACCACCCTTCAGCCACGACGGAAAACGAATGCAGGCCTTGTTCATCGGACAAACCTATATCGACGTCACCTTCATTACCGACCACATGCCGACCGGCGACGAGAAACATGTCGCCAAGGCCTATGCGGTGTCGTTCGGCGGCAACGCCGTCACGGCGGCGTTCTGCTGCGCCAAGCTCGGGATCGTGCCGGACCTGATCGCCACCGTCGCCAATGACTGGCTGGGGCGGATGTTCCAGGACATGAGCGCGAAGTATGGAATCTCGATCCATCCGCGCAAGGTCAACTCCTCCTCGCTGTCGTTCATCATGCCGAAGGACGGCAAGCGGGCGATCGTGCGCTGCCGCGACGACGAGCACATCCACCCTTTCCCGCTTTTGAACCTCGGCGGCTGCCGCGCGCTGCATGTCGACGGCCACCAGCCGGATGCGGCGATCCACTACGCCAAACTGTGCCGCGAGGCCGGCATCCTGACCTCGCTCGACGGCGGCGGGTTGCGCACCAACACCCATGAGCTGCTGGAATTCATCGACGTCGCCATCGTCGCCGAGCGGCTGTGCGAGCAGATGGATCTGACGCCGGAGAAGATGCTGGACTATCTCAAGAGCCGGGGATGCCGGGTCGGCGGCGTCACCATGGGCGAGCGCGGCCTCTACTGGTACGACGAGGCCGGCAAAATCCACACCCTTCCCGCATTGCCGATCCCGTTCGACCGCGTGCTCGACACCAACGGCGCCGGCGACGTGTTCCACGGCGCCTACGTCTATTCGTACCTCGCCAATCCCGGCAAAAGCTGGCACGACCATTTCGAATTCGCCCGCGCGGCCTCGACCTACAAGATCCAGCGGCTCGGCAACGAGGCCGGATTGCCGGCGCTCGCCGACATCGAGGCCGTCAAGCGGGAGTTCTCGGTCAGCGCATGATCGGGCAATAGCGCATGGGCCGCGTCTTCGTTGCCGGCAGCATCAACATGGATGTGGTGGCCACGGCCGACCGGCATCCCCGCGTCGGCGAAACCGTCGCCGGCAACGCGGTGCTTTATTTTCCCGGCGGCAAGGGCGCCAACCAGGCGGTCGCCGCCGCCAAACTCGGCGCACAGGTCGCGCTGATCGGCCGGATCGGGGTGGACGCGTTCGGTCGTGAGTTGCGGGCGTTCCTCGCCGCGCAGGGGATCGACCTTGGTTTTGTGCGGGAAACGGCCGAGGCCCACACCGGAACGGCGATCATTACGATCGCCAATGCCGACAACGCCATTGTCGTCATTCCCGGCGCCAACGCATTTGTGAGCGCCGCAGATGTCGTCGCGCCGGCGCTCGCGAAAGGCGACATCGCGGTCAGCCAGTTCGAGATTCCGCTGCCCGCCGTTACCGTCTTCTTCCAGCGCGCCCGCGCCGCCGGCGCGACCACGATCCTCAATCCTGCGCCCGCGACCGCGTTCGGCCGCGAGCTGCTCGATCTCGTCGATATCCTCATCCTCAATGAGAGCGAGCTCAGCCTGCTCGCGAACACCGAACTTCGCGACACTGAAGATCATGCACGCTTCATCGGGGCTGCCAGATCGTTGCCGTCGAGCCGCGAAAAAATCATCTGCGTGACCCTGGGCAAGCGCGGCGTGGTGGCGCTCGTCAAGGGCGAGCCCCTGATCATTGCCGGCCGTCGCGTGACGGCTGTCGACACCACCGGTGCCGGAGACTGCTTCGTCGGCGCGGTCGCAGCTCAGCTGGCAAGGGGAAAATCGATTGGTGATACTCTTGCTTGCGCCAATGTGGCGGCGTCGATCTCCGTGCAACGGATGGGTGCCGCGCCGTCGATGCCGACCGCGGCGGAAGTAGAGGCAGTCCCTCTCCCCGAGTCGTCCCCGCGAACGCGGGGACCCATAACCACAGGGCGTGGTTGATGCGACGAAAGGCAACTACTATCCAGCCTATCGAAAGGCCGCGGCGTATGGGTCCCGGATCGCGCGGAGCCTGTCATCGGGCGGCGCTTTGCGCCGACCCGTTGGCTTGTCCGGGACGACGAATTAATAAAATGATCCTACACCAGCGCGGCCTTCAGATCGAAGCTGAGATCAGCCGCCTGCTCCGGCGCGATCGACCTGGTCGTGCCGAGAATCTTCCGTCCGAAGACGTGGTCCGCCGCGCGGTTGACCGACTCGATGCCGACGAGCCGTGCGGCCTTGTAGCAAAATGCGGAAAACGATCGCTGCGCGGGATCGCCGCGCACCACGACGCGGTCGTAGCCGGTGGTGAGGCCTGCGATCTGCAGCTTGTCGTCGGCCTGATCGCTCCAGAACCAGGGCTGGCCGTCATAGGCCTTGGCGTTACCGGTGAGCCGGGCGGCGACGCAGCGCGCGTGATCGGTGGCGTTCTGCACCGACTCCAGCCGCAGCGAGCCGCCGAAGCGCGGGCTCGCAAACAGCGCGCAGTCGCCGATCGCCGAGATATTGGGATCGGACGTCAGCAAGTGTTCGTCGACGATGATCCCCGACGCCACCGGCAGGCCGGCTTCGGCCGCGAGCTCGACATTGGGAAGCACGCCGACGCCGACCACGACGAGGTCGGCCGGCACATGGCGGCCGTCGCTGAGGCTGACGCCGGTGACGTTGGTCCCGTCGCTCTCGATGCTGGTCGCCTGCACACCCAGATGGATGCGGATGCCCGCGGCGGTGTGCCGCTCCTGAAAATAGTCCGATATCTCGGCGGTGACCGCCCGCGCCATCACCCGCGCGCCGAGTTCGACCACGTCGACCTCGAGGCCCTTGATGCGCGCGGTGGCGGCGAATTCCAGGCCAATGAAACCCGCGCCGATCACCACGACATGCCGGGCGGTGGCGATCCGCTGCCGCAGGACCTCGCTCTCGTCGAGAATACGCAGGTACTTCACATCGGCCAGATTGGCGTTGGGAATGTCGAGCAGGCGGTTGCGCGCGCCGGTGGCCAGCACCAGATGGCCATAGTCGAGAAATGCGCCGGAGGCGAGCAGCAGCTTGCGCGCCGCGCGATCGATGAAGGCGGCGCGATCGGCGATCAGCTCGATGTTCTGGTCGCGGTAGAACTTGTCGGGGCGGAACATCAGGCTGTCGGGCCGGCCTTCGCCCTTCAGGTAAGCCTTGGACAAAGGCGGCCGCTGATACGGCAGATGCGCCTCGTCGTTGATCAGGCAGATACGCTCGTGATAGCCGTGCTGGCGCAGCGACGCCGCGAGCTGAAAGCCCGCGTGGCCGGCGCCCGCGATCAGAACTGGTCCTTGCGTCATCGGGTCAGGCCGGTACCACGCGAAGCGGCAAGGTGTCGAGCCCGCGCAGCGTATTATTCAACCGCGGCTTGGGTTCGCCGGTCAGTTCAAACGACGCAACTCGTTTGGCGAGCGCACCGAAGATCGCCTCGCTTTCGAGCCGGGCCACGGCCTGCCCGACGCAGCCATGGATGCCGGTGCCGAAGGTCATGTGCCCGGTGGCGCGGCGCCGCACGTCGAACGTATCGGGCCGGTCCCAGCGCCGCGGGTCGCGGTTGGCGGCGGCAAGAAACAGCAGCACCTTCTCGCCCTCGCCCAGCCGGACGCCGGACATCTCGACCGCCTTGGTGGTGGTGCGGAAGAAGGTCTGCACCGGCGCCTCGAAGCGCAGCACCTCCTCGAAGGCGCCGCGGATCAGGTTCGGGTTGTCGCGAAGGACGGTCCATTGTTCGGGGTAGCGGGCAAAGCAAAACAGCGCGTTGCCGAGCCCGTAGACCGTGGTATCGATCCCGGCCGACAGAAACGAGCGCACCAGCATGCCGGCCTCCGCTTCGCTCAGCTCGCCGGAATCGACGGCGTTGAAAATCTGCATCCCCAAGCCGCCAGGCGACAGCGCCGCGCGGCTGCATTTCGACATGATCCAGTCGCGCACCGGCCCGGCATTGGCCATCGCCGCCTCGAACAGATCGTTGCGGGGACCGAACGAATTGAACACCATGCTGCCATAAGGCAGCAGGTTCTCGCGGCCGTCCTCGGAAAGGCCGACCGCGTCCGGAAACACTTTTAGCGGATAGGCCTCGGCGAGATCGGCAATGCCATCGAATTCACGCCGTTCGACCAGCCGGTCGACCAACAACTCTGCCTCACGCGCAAACGTCTCGCGCAGCACGTTGATCGCAGCCGGCGACATGATCCGGGTGAGCACCGCGCGGGTGCGGGTGTGCAGCGGCGGATCGGCCTCCAGGATGATGCTCGGCGGACGCCATGGCGGTTCTTTCCGGAAATCGCTCAAGCCCACGCCGGCCGACGAACAAAACGTCCGCCAATCGGTCAGGGCGTCGCGGACCTCCTGATGCCGGGCCATGGTCCATATGCCGTATTGTTCGAGCCACACCACCGGACCGGCCTCGCGCAGCGCTTCGTGGTGCGGATAGGGATTGCGCAGAAACGCGTGCGAAAACGGATCGATGGTGGAAACCGGACGGTCGACTGTCGTAACCATGCTCGCCTCCTCCGCTTCCGCCTGTTGCATTGCGGCTAACCGCTTGGTGGCATTTTGCAGACTTGCCGGGGATTGTCACCACTTGCCTTCTGCTATTTAAATGCCCGCCACCTGTTCGAGACCGGAGGTCACAGATGCCGACGTCCGCCGACGCCACCGCCTCCCTGCCCGACGATCCGGCGCTGCTCCGGGTCGAGGGCGCGATCGCCACCATTACGCTCAACCGGCCGGCCGCTTTCAACTCGATCGATCTTTCGATCGCGAAAAAGCTGGAGCAGCTCGGCGCCGACGTCGAGGCGGACGACGACATCCGGGTGCTGGTGATCGAAGGCGAAGGCCGCGCCTTCAGTGCCGGCGGCGATCTGCAGACCATTGGGGCTGCGGCCGCAGCCGATACCATCGCTCCCGTGGTCGGCGAATTGCTCAAGCACTATCACGCGTTCATCGAGACCGTGCGGCGGATGCCCAAGATCGTGCTGTCCAGCGTCCATGGATCGGCTGCCGGCGCCGGCATGGGGCTCGCCTTTGTCGCCGACCTCTGCATTGCCGCCGACGACGCCCGCTTCACGCCCGCTTATGGCAAGATCGGGGTGTCGCCCGATGGCGGCAGCACGGTCGGCATGGTCGGCACCGTCGGCACCCGCCGCAGCTTGCAGATATTTCTGGCCGAGGACAGTTTTTCCGCGCGGCAGGCGCATGATTGGGGTCTGGTCACCAAAATTGTCCCGGCGGCGGAACTGAAGGCGGAAACCCGAAAATTCGCCGAGCGGCTGGCGCAAAATCCACCTGCCGCGATCGCCGGCACCAAGTCGCTGGTCTACCAGGCGGCGGTCACCCCGACCAGGGAGCAGCTCGATGCCGAGGAAGAGAAGATCATCGACGCCATGCACACCGAGGAATTTCGCGTCGCGGTGAAGAAGTTCACGAGCAAGGGGAAGTAGCTGACACCGTTCCTTGCCGTCGTGCCTGCGAAACCAGGGACGACGTTATGGCGGGCAAATATATCCCGTACCTGCCGGCGACTTGAAGCAGCCGACCGATTCCGGGATCACGTGCTTGGGCAGCCACAGCACCACCTTGGGGAAGTAGATCGTGAAACAGATCGTCACCAGGAACACCACATAGATCGGCAGCGCTGCACGCAGCGCCTTACCGAAACTGACGCCGACGAATTTCGACGCCATCAAAAGCACCAGCCCGTAAGGCGGCGTGATCAGCCCGAACGCCAGCGTGGCGATCAGCACCACGCCCATGTGGACGCCGTTGATGTCGCCGGCCTGGGTCAGCGCATTCACCAGCGGCATGAAGATGATGATGGTCGGCACCGGCTCGATGAAATCGCCGACCACGGTGAACAGCAGCACCATCAGCAGCATGATGTAATGCGGATCGTTGCCGGCAATCGAGGTGATCCAGTCGGCAATCACGATAGCGCCGCGCAAATAGGCCAGCATCCAGCCGAACGCGTTGGCGGCGCCGATGGTGATCAGCGGCAGCGAAAAGATCAGTCCGGCCAGACAGAAGTCATAAGGAATTTTCCGGATGTGCCCGCGATTGAGCGCGGGGATCACCACCGCGATGATCCAGACCACCGCGACCACGCCGGCTTCGGTCGGCGTGAACCAGCCGGTGAGGATGCCGCCGAGCAGGATCACCGGAATCATCAGCGGCAGCGCGGCATCGCCCGTTGCGAACACCACCTGGCGAAAAGGCGCCCGCGGCTTGCGCATACCGGAGGGGCCGAAGAAGTAGCAGTAGATCATCAACCCGAAGCCGATCATGAATCCGGGCACCACGCCGGCCATGAACAGGCCGGCGATCGAGACGTTGCCGACCGCGCCATAGACCACGGCGGTGATGCTCGGCGGCACCAGCGCCGCGATGGTGGAGGCGGATGCGATGATCGCGGCGATGAAGGCCGGCGTATAGCCCTCCCGCTTCATCGGCCCGCCGAGCGCGCGGCTCATCACCGCGACGTCGGCGGTGGTCGATCCCGACATTTCCGAGAAGAACATGCTGAAGACGACGACGACCTGCGACAGCCCGCCCCTGATGTGCCCGACCAGCGACAGCGACAGGTTGGCGATCCGCACCACGACGTTGGCCGAACTCATGAGTTCGCCGACCAGGAGGAAAAACGGAATCGCCAGCAGCGCCTCGGAATCCATGCCGTCAAAGATCTTCTGGACGATCGCCGCCAGCGAGACGTCGGTCAGCGCCGCGCCGACGAACACGCCTGCCATCAGCGAGAACGGCACCGGTACGCCGAGATAGCCGAAGAACAGGAAGCAGAACGACATCAGCCCGAGGATGACCGGCGAACTCACAGGCCCAACCTCGTCTTCAAGGCGGCGGTATCGATGGGCGGAATCGGCAAGTCCTCGTCCGGCGGCTCCGGATGGTCAAATCCATTTTTGATGCCGTTGACCAGTTGCTCGATCGTGAACAGGCCGACCAGCACGCCGGCGAGCGGAATCGCGGCATAGAGCGAGGCGATCGGCGTGCCCGACGGCAGCCGGAAACTGCCGAAACCGCGGAGGTAGTTGATATAGCCGAACCAGATCAGACAAAACGCCACGCCGAGCACGACGAGGCGGATCACAATCTCCACGATCAGCCGCGGGGTGCCGTGCAGCGCGTCCGAGATCGCGGTCAGGTACAGATGATCGTTGCGGCGGGTGGCGACCGCGGCGCCGACAAAGATCGCGTAGATGAACAGCGTGGAGGTGACTTCCTGCAGCCACAGCCAGGGATGGCCGATGGTGCGGGTGACGATGTCGCAGGTCACCGAAAGCGAAAAGCCAAAACACAACACGCCGCACAAGATCATCAGGACCAGTTCGAGCCTGTCGAACGCCCGCCATTTCAGGTGATGCTGTCGCTGCAGCACCAGTTTGTCGGCGATGGTCATGCTCAGAATCCCCATGGGACGGCAGCGCTGAGTGACACCTCATCCTGAGGAGCGGCCTCTTGGCCGCGTCTCGAAGGATGAGGGTTGCGTGTATCGTCTCATGGTTCGAGACGCGCGCAAAGAGCGCGCTCCTCACCATGAGGGTTCTAATTGATCGAGCGGATCAGGGTCTTGATCTTCTCGGCGTGCGGGCCGAGTTCCTTGGCGAGCTTGTCGAGATGGGGGTCGGCGATCTTCTGGAACCCCGCCTTGTCGACATCGGGCACGATCTTGACGCCCAGTTTCTCAAGCTTGGTTGCCGCCGAACGCTCCAGGTCGAACGCGCGCTTGGGTTCCTGCAGGCTGACGTCCCTTGCCGCAGTCAGAACCCACTGTTTCTGCTCAGCGCTCAGGCTTTGCCACAGCTTGTCGCTGATCCACACGATCGCGTTGTTGGCTTCATGCTCGGTCATCGACAGCACCGGCGCCACTTCATAATGCTTGTTGATCAGATAGACGTTGACGCCGTTCTCGCCGAAATCGACCACGCCTGTTTGCAGCGAGGTATAGACGCTGCCAAACGGCATGTGCACGGTCTGCGCCCCGTAGGCGGCGAACATCGCGTCCTCGGTCGCGGTCGCCTGCACGCGGACCTTGTAGCCCTTGAGATCGTCGACCTTGTGCACTTCCTTCTTGCCGTACATGTTCCGGAAGCCCTGGGTGCCGAGCCCGATCGCGTGAATGCCCTGCACGGTGTCGTCGATCATGTCGCCGATCGCCTCGAAAACTTTCGGGTCGGCCACCGCCTTGGTCATGTGGTCTTCGTTGCGGAACAGGAAATGCAGCGACATCACGCCGGCCTGCGGCGAGATCGTCGAGGTGTTGGCCGAAGAGACGATCGCGAAATCGATATCGCCCGACCGCACCAGCTGCAGGATCTGCGGCTCCTGCCCGAGCTGCCCGCCGGGATACTGATCGACCAGCATGGCGCCCTTGCTCAGTTCCTTGAGCCTGGCGGAAAAGATGTCATAGGCGACGCTGTAGCCGGAATTGAGCTGTTGATCGTGGGCGAAGCGATAATGTTTGGCCTCCTGCGCGCCGGCACTCGCGGCGAACATCAGCGTCGCGGCCGCGGCGACAAGCGCTGTCATTCTCTGCAGATACTTCATCACGCGGTTTCCCCCTGTTTTGGTTTTTGCAATCTTCCCATCAAGCTCGCGAGATTGTCAATAAAACATCGGGATGAAAGGCCCGGCGCCGCGCTGTGGAATATAACAGAGCAGGAATTATCGATAATTTTGTGATGCTTCGTGTCGTCCCTGCGAAAGCAGGGACCCATCACCACCGAGGTCAATTGTTAGAAAGCCGTCTAGCTCCAACGCCAAATCGCATGGCCGCAGCGTATGGGTCCCTGCTTGGCGCCTTCGCTAAAGCTTCGGCGGCCCACCGTCATGACCCCGGCGAAGCCTCTTGACCGCCGAAGTCCGCCTTCGGACGAAGG
>Ga0209422_1000393_pt1 | contig 10589 bp, 9 predicted proteins | sample BlaSpr_A8_OM2_M3_FD_187983 | JGI IMG/M metagenome (GOLD analysis project Ga0209422, IMG submission 187983) | Forest soil microbial communities from Thunder Bay, Ontario, Canada - Black Spruce, Ontario site 2_A8_OM2_M3 (SPAdes) (version 2) | ecosystem: Environmental > Terrestrial > Soil > Boreal... | reverse complement strand
GGCTTTATCGATACGCTGCAGGGGCCGGCCAAGGACGACGCCAAGGCGCGCGAGCGCTTCCTCGGCATCATGCACACCCAGGCAACCCGCATGGCCCGGCTGATCGACGACCTGTTGTCGCTGTCGCGGGTCGAACTGTCCGCCCATGTCCGCCCCGACACGCTGGTGGATATCGTGCCGATCATCCGGCAGGTCGCCGACGGGCTGGAGCCGCTGGCGCGGGAACGTCAGGTCGCGATCGATATCGCGTTGCCGGACCCGCCGGTCCTGATCGCCGGCGACCGCGAGGAACTGCTGCGGCTGTTCGAGAACCTGATCGAGAACGCGCTGAAATACGGCGCCTCCGGCGGCAAGGTGATCGTCTCGCTGAGTCAGGCGATGTCGGGGGATGGTCTTCCGGAAGTCCGTGTCATAGTGCGCGATTTCGGCCCCGGCATCGCGCCCGAGCACCTGCCACGGCTCACCGAGCGGTTCTACCGGGTGGATGTCGGCGACAGCCGCGCGCAGGGCGGCACGGGGCTGGGGTTATCGCTGGTGAAACATATTGTTAACCGTCATCGCGGCCGGCTTTTGATCGAAAGCGTGCCTAAAAATGGCGCTATTTTTACCGCCTGTTTTCCCCAGGCGAAGACCCCCGCATCAGCCTAAAGTATAACCATTCCAATTGCTTAGTGGCGTCATCCAGCTGTCATGAAACCTTCGTAAAAGCAGCATCGACCGCCCGTAGACGGGGCGGCGTGAGCGCGATCGGGCGCGTCCGGCGCTTCGCTCACCAATGGAGACCAGCAAATGAATTTCATGAAAACGATCGTCGCTGCCGGCCTGGTCGCCGCATCGACGTCGGCGTTCGCTGCTGACATTACCGGAGCGGGCTCGACCTTTATCTTTCCCGTCCTTTCCAAATGGGCGGATGCCTACAAGAAGGAATCCGGCGCTGGTGTGAACTACCAGTCAATCGGTTCGGGCGCTGGTATCAAGCAGATCGAGGCCAAGACCGTGACGTTCGGCGCGACCGATATGCCGCTGACTGTCGCGCAGCTCGAGAAGGACGGCCTGGCGCAATGGCCGATGATCATGGGCGCGATCGTTCCGGTGGTGAACATCGAGGGCGTGAAGGCCGGCGACATGACGCTCGATGGCGACACACTTGCCAAGATTTACCTGGGCACCATCACCAAATGGGATGATCCCGCGATCAAGAAGCTCAATCCGAAAGTCAGTCTGCCGTCGTCCGCGATCGCCGTCGTTCACCGTGCCGACGGTTCAGGCACGACCTTCAACTTCACCGACTACCTTTCGAAAGTCAGCGCCGATTGGAAATCGAAGGTCGGCTCCGGAACCGCGGTCGAATGGCCCGCAGGCGTCGGCGCCAAGGGCAACGAAGGCGTCTCCGGCAACGTCGGCCAGACCAAGAACTCGATCGGTTACGTCGAATATGCTTACGCCAAGCAGAACAAGCTGACCTACACCGCGCTGATCAACAGGGCTGGAAAAACCGTGGAGCCGACCGACGAAGGCTTCAAGGCGGCGGCCGCCAATGCCGACTGGACGCACGCGCCGGGTTACTACCTGATCCTCACCGACCAGCCGGGCGACAAGTCCTGGCCGATCGTGGCTTCGACCTTCGTGCTGATGCACAAGGATGCAGCCGACAAGGCGGCGTCCGCCGAGGCGGTCAAGTTCTTCAAGTTCGCCTTCGAGAAGGGCAACAAGATGGCCGAAGACCTCGACTACATTCCGATGCCGGACTCGGTGGTGAAGCTGATCGAGAAGACATGGTCGGCGGATATCAAGAGCTGAGAAATCTCCCGTTCCGGACGCGGTGCAGCGCCGTTCGCGCTGCGCCGCAGAGCCGGGACCGACGCGTACCAAATAAAATGCCTCCGGATCGGCAGTGTACCTCTGGCGCGGCTGGCGCCATATCCGGGGCACGAGCCCGCTCAAAGAGCCGGAGCAAGACGGTATAGGGGATTGGCGTGGCAGACATGGCCGTTCAGAGCGATGTAATGGAAGCCAGTGGGCCCTACGATCGCGCCAAGGCGCTCAGCGCCTTCAGGCTCGGTGATGTCACGTTCTACTGGATCACCCGGGCCTGCGCGATCTCGGTGCTGCTGATCCTCGGCGGCATTATCCTCTCCCTGATCGCCGGTGCCTGGCCGGCAATCCGGGCCTTCGGATTCTCATTCCTGTTGACGGCGCGGTGGGCGCCGTCGGCCGATCCGCCGGTGCTTGGCGCGCTCGGCCCGCTCTACGGCACCATAGTGACCTCGGTGATCGCGATGATCGTCGCCATTCCGGTCGGCCTCGGTATTGCGATTTTCCTCACCGAACTCTGTCCACAATGGCTGCGCCGTCCGATCGGGATCGCCATCGAACTGCTCGCGGGCATTCCCTCGATCATCTACGGCATGTGGGGCTTCTTCGTCCTGGGTCCGTTCCTGGCCAATAATTTTCAGCCGTTCATGATCGACGTGTTCGCCAATGTTCCGGTGCTCGGCACCGTGTTCGCAGGCCCGCCCTCCTATCTCAGCCTGTTCAACGCCGCGCTGATCCTCGCCATCATGGTTTTGCCGTTCATCACCGCGATCTCGGTCGACGTGTTCAAGACCGTGCCGCCGGTCCTGAAGGAAGCGGCCTACGGCGTCGGCTGCACCACCTGGGAAGTGGTGCGCAACGTAGTGATCCCCTACACCCGCGTCGGCGTCATCGGCGGCATCATGCTGGCGCTCGGCCGCGCGCTCGGCGAGACCATGGCGGTGACCTTCATCATCGGCAATGCGTTCCGCATCAACGGTTCGGTATTCTCTCCGGGCACCACGATCTCGGCGGCGATCGCCTCCGAATTTGCCGAAAGCGACGGCCTGCACCAGTCCGGCCTGATCCTGCTCGGCCTGCTGCTGTTCGTGCTGACGTTCTTCGTGCTGGCGGCGGCGCGGATGATGCTGCTGCATCTGGAAAAGAAGGCGGGGAATTGATGCCATGAACCCGATTTATTCGCGCCGGCGCCGCCGCGACATCATGGTACGAGGGCTTTGCTTCGCCGCGGCGCTGTTCGGCGTGACCTGGCTGGCGCTGATCCTGTTCACGCTGCTCTACAACGGCCTTGCCGGCCTCAACCTCGAGGTCTTCACCCAGAACACCCCGCCGCCGGGATCGAACGAGGGCGGCCTGCGCAACGCCATCGTCGGCTCCATCATCATGACCGGGATCGGAGTCGGCATCGGCGCGCCGCTCGGCCTGTTCGCCGGCACCTATCTCGCCGAATACGGCCGCAACGACCGCCTCACCTCGGTGATCCGCTTCATCAACGACATCCTGTTGAGCGCGCCGTCGATCATCATCGGTCTGTTCATCTACGGCGCCGTGGTGGTGCCGATGGGCGGGTTTTCGGCATTCGCGGGCTCGCTGGCGCTTGCCGTGATCGTCATTCCCGTGGTGCTGCGCACCACCGAGGACATGCTGCTGCTGGTGCCTAATCCGCTGCGCGAGGCGGCCAGCGCGCTCGGCCTGCCGCGCTCGCTCGTCATCAAGCGGATCGCTTACCGCGCGGCACGTTCCGGCCTCATCACCGGTGTGCTGCTGGCGACCGCCCGCGTCGCCGGCGAGACCGCGCCCTTGCTGTTTACCGCGCTCTCCAACCAGTTCTTCAGCCTCGATCTTACCAAGACCATGGCCAACCTGCCGGTGACCATCAACAACTTCGTGCAAAGCCCCTACGCCTACTGGAAGCAGCTGGCCTGGAGCGGGGCCTTGCTCATCACCTTGACCGTGCTCACCCTGAATATCGGTGCGCGCATTCTTGGCGCCGAGAGGACACCAAAATGAACGATCTTTCCGTATCGATGAGCACCGCCGGCGGACCTGCTCCCTCAGTGGCGTTACCCGAGGCTGCGGCCAAGGTGACCGCGCGCGGCCTGAACTTCTTCTATGGCGAAAACCATGCGCTGAAGAACATCAACCTCACGCTCGGCACCCACCGCGTCACCGCCTTCATCGGGCCGTCGGGCTGCGGCAAGTCGACCCTGCTGCGGATTTTCAACCGGATGTACGACCTCTACCCGGGACAGCGCGCCACCGGGCAGTTGATGCTTGACCAGACCAACGTTCTCGATCCCAAGCTCGATCTCAATCTGCTGCGCGCCCGCGTCGGCATGGTGTTCCAGAAGCCGACGCCGTTTCCGATGACGATCTACGAGAATATCGCCTTCGGCATCCGGCTCTACGAGAAGATTTCCAAGTCGGAGATGGACGGCCGGGTCGAAAAGGCGCTGCGCGGCGGCGCGCTGTGGAACGAGGTCAAGGACAAGCTGAACGCCTCTGGTCTCAGCCTGTCCGGCGGCCAGCAGCAGCGCCTCTGCATCGCCCGCACGGTCGCGGTGCGGCCCGAGGTGATCCTGTTCGACGAACCCTGCTCGGCGCTCGATCCGATCTCGACCGCCAAGATCGAGGAACTGATCCAGGAACTGGCGGAGGACTACACCATCGCCATCGTCACCCACAACATGCAGCAGGCCGCGCGCGTCTCCGACAAGACCGCCTTCATGTATCTTGGCGAGCTGATCGAATTCGACGATACCAACAAGATCTTCACGTCGCCGAGCGACCGACGTACCCAGGACTACATCACCGGCCGGTTCGGCTAGTGCCCCGGATCCGAAGTTCGCTTCCCGTTGACGCGCGTTCTTTAGCGAACTTCGGATTCAAAAGGGGCACTAGCAAACTTGGATTTTTTTAATGTGGTGGTTCAGACGTTCTCTTGACGGTCTCGCGGCGAAGGTGAAGAGAACGTCTGAACCGCCACATTAATGGAGAAACATACATGGCTTCTGAACACACCGCCAAGGCGTTCGACAGCGACCTGCAGGAGTTGACGCGACTGGTCGCGGAGATGGGCGGTCTCGCCGAACGCATGATCGTGGATTCCGTCGATGCGCTGATCCGCCGCGACGTGGCGCTGGGCCAGCGCGTCGTCGCCGCCGACGCCGAGATCGACAATTTGCAGCGCATCATCGAGGAGCGCGCGGTATTGACCATCGCCCGGCGCCAGCCGATGGCGGTCGACCTGCGCGAAATCGTCGGCGCCATGCGGGTCGCCACCGATCTCGAGCGGATCGGCGATCTCGCCAAGAACATGGGCAAGCGGGTCGCGGCGCTGGAAAGCGATTTCCAGCCCCTGAAACTGATCCGCGGCCTCGAACACATGACCGACCTGGTGCAGTCGCAGGTCAAATCCGTGCTCGACGCCTACGCCGCGCACGATCTGCCGGCGGCGATGGCGGTCTGGAAAGGCGACGAGGAAGTCGACGCCATCTGCACCTCGCTGTTCCGCGAACTGCTGACCTATATGATGGAAGATCCGCGCAACATCTCGTTTTGTATCCATCTGATGTTCTGCGCCAAGAACATCGAGCGGATCGGCGACCACGCCACCAATATCGCGGAAACCGTGTTCTACATGATCGAGGGCCAGCAGATTCTCGACAAGCGCCCGAAGGGCGACATGACGACTTTTGCCACGACGGTGCCCGGGAACTGAGTGGCATGTCTGAGCGAGCGTTTCGCGTGAACAAAAGACCTCAATACAACGGAGAAGGCTACTCAAAATGAGCGCACGCATTCTGGTGGTGGAAGACGAGGAAGCGCTGACCACGCTGTTGCGCTACAACCTCGATGCCGAAGGTTACGACGTCGAAACGGTCGGGCGCGGCGATGACGCCGACACCAGGCTGAAGGAGCGCGTCCCCGATCTGATCGTGCTCGACTGGATGCTGCCGGGACTTTCCGGGATCGAGCTATGCCGCCGCTTGCGGGCGCGGCCGGAAACGCGGTCGCTGCCGATCATCATGCTGACCGCGCGCGGCGAGGAAAGCGAGCGGGTGCGCGGGCTTGCCACCGGCGCCGACGATTATATCGTCAAGCCGTTTTCGGTGCCGGAGCTCCTGGCGCGGGTGAAGGGCCTGCTGCGCCGCGCCAGCCCCGAGCGGCTTGCCACCGTGCTGGCTTACGGCGACATCGAACTCGACCGCGAGAAGCGCCGCGTCGCCCGCTCCGGACGGCCGATCGACCTCGGCCCGACCGAGTATCGGCTGCTGGAATTCTTTCTCGAGCATCCCGGCCGGGTGTTTTCCCGCGAGCAATTGCTCGACTCGGTCTGGGGCCGCGACATCTATATCGACGAGCGCACCGTCGACGTGCATATCGGCCGCCTGCGCAAGCTGCTCAACCCCGGCCGCGAGCAGGATCCGATCCGCACCGTCCGCGGCGCCGGCTACGCGCTCGACGACAGGTTTGCGAAAGCGGAGTAGCGGCGGCACAGAAATAACGCCGCCGTGGTCCTCGAAGTCGATACGGGGCGGTCGCCACAACAAAAACTGTCGTCGCCCGGCTTGACCGGGCGATCCAGTAGGCCGCGGCTTCTCGGCTTATCTCAAACTTCTCTGGAATACTGGTCGCCCGGTCAAGCCGGGCGATGACAGCCGTGGTGCAAGCGACGAGGAACGGCTACCGCGTCTGCTTCGGCGGCTGGCGGCGGCGGTCGGATGCGGGCTGATAGGCGATCCGCGAGTGATGCGCGCAATAGGGCAGGCTCGCGAGCGCCTTGCCGCCGCAGAAGAAGAAGTCCGGGCTCGATGGATCGCCGACCGGCCAGTGGCAGGTGGCTTCGTTCAACTCCAGCAGCGACAGCCGCTGGCTCATCGGCACCACATTGTCGTAGGCGATCGGATCCGGCTCCAGCTCGACGTCGAAAGCATGCGCGAGCGCCGTGTTGCCGCGCGAGAGCGGGCGGGACACCCGCATCATGTGCTGGGCGGGTCGCGCCTTGCGCTGGCGAGGCACCGCCGAGGAAGGGCTCTTGGCGCGGCCGGAAAGGCCCAGCCGGTGCACCTTGCCGATCACGGCGTTGCGCGTGACATTTCCGATCTCGGCGGCGATCTGGCTGGCCGAAAGCCCGCCTTCCCAGAGTTTCTTCAGCTGCTCGACGCGTTCGTCAGACCAGGTCAATACCGTCATCGCATTCTTTCCTTCGCGACGCGCCGGCCGATCGAGCGGCCGCGCTGCGGTGCCAAAACCCCAAAAATCCCTGCGGGCAGAATCCCTTAGCCCTCGCCGGGCGCGGAAAGCGCGCCCGAACGTCTACGCCGAACACTTAACGACTGAGGGTCAAGTACTGCCGCACGAGATGTCGTACCCGACGGATGAGAAGCTACAATATAGCGTGACTCCGGCGCAAGAGTCCGCGGGTGTGCGTCCACATGTTCCGTCATTTAAGCATTGCAATCGGCATTTTCCACCGCCCCGCAAATCTACGGGACCGGTTGACAGTTAACTCCGCGCGCCTAGAATGTCCGCCACGTGCCGCCCCTAAAAGGCGGCACGTTTTGTTTTCCGGAGCTGGTTGCCGATGCGGCCGCGCCAATGCGCGCATCGAAGGCCCGCCTAACCTTCAGTGATCGCCATGACCAACAGCGCTGCGTCGCATTTGCTTCCCGTATTCGCCAGGGTCGATCTCGGTTTCGAGCGCGGCGAGGGCGCGTGGTTATACGCGACCGACGGCGAGCGCTATCTCGATTTCACGAGCGGCGTCGCCGTCAACGCGCTCGGCCATTGCCATCCGCATCTGGTCGCAGCATTGCAGGACCAGGCCACCAAACTGTGGCACATGTCGAACCTGTTCAAGAGCCCGGACGGCGAGCGGCTGGCGGCGCGGCTGTGCGAACAGAGCTTTGCCGATTTCGTCTTCTTCGCCAATTCCGGCGCCGAGGCGATGGAATGCGCCATCAAGCTCACGCGCAAATATCACGCCGCCAAGGGCCATCCCGAGCGCTACCGCATAATCACCTTCGACGGCGCGTTCCATGGCCGCACGCTGGCGACGCTGGCCGCGACCGGTTCGGCAAAATATCTCGAAGGTTTTGGGCCGCCGATGGACGGTTTTGATCAAGTGCCGCATGGCGACCTCGAAGCCGTCAAAAAGGCGATCGGTCCGCACACCGCCGGCATCCTGATCGAGCCGCTGCAGGGCGAGGGCGGCGTACGATCAGCGCCGCACGCGTTCTACAGGGCGCTGCGCGAACTCTGCGACGCCAACGGCTTGCTGTTGGTGTTCGACGAGGTGCAGACCGGCATGGGCCGCACCGGCGCGCTGTTCGCCCATCAGCGCCTCGGCGTCACCCCGGATGTGATGTCGCTGGCAAAGGCGCTCGGCGGCGGCTTTCCAATTGGGGCGTGCCTTGCGACCGCGGATGCTGCTTCCGGCATGACGCCGGGCTCGCACGGCTCGACCTTCGGCGGCAATCCGCTGGCGGTCGCCGCCGCCAACGCGGTGCTGGACGTCATGCTGAAGCCCGGCTTCTTCGAGCACGTGCAGAAGATGTCGCTGCTGCTCAAGCAGAAGCTCGCCTCGGTGGTCGATCGCCATCCCGGCGTGGTCACCGAGGTGCGCGGCGAGGGGCTGTTGATCGGCGTCAAGGCGGCGGTGCCGTCGGGCGATCTGGTAACGGCGCTGCGCGAGCAAAACCTGTTGACCGTCGGCGCCGGCGAGAATGTCGTCCGCTTCCTGCCGCCGTTGATCGTGACCGAATCCGAGATCGAGGAATCCGTGACGCGGCTGGAGCGCGCCTGCGAAAGGCTTTCCGGCGGCCAGTTGAAGCGGGCGGCGGGGCAATGAGCAAGGCGCTGCGCCATTTTCTCGATCTCAGCGAGGTCCCGACCAAGGAGCTGCGCAACATGCTCGCGTTAAGCGTCGCCATGAAGGCGAAGCTGAAGGCGCATGAAACGGCGAAAAAGCCGCTCGAAGGCAAGACGCTGGCGATGATCTTCGAAAAACCCTCGACCCGCACCAGGGTGTCGTTCGACGTCGGCATGCGCCAGCTCGGCGGGGAATCGATCATGCTGACCGGCGCGGAAATGCAGCTCGGCCGCGGCGAGACCATCGCCGACACCGCGCGCGTGCTGTCGCGCTACGTCGATGCCATCATGATCCGCATCCTCAACCACGATGCGCTGCTGGAACTCGCCGCGCACGCCACCGTGCCCGTGATCAACGGGCTGACGCGGCGCTCGCATCCCTGCCAGGTGATGGCGGACCTGATGACCTTCGAGGAGCATCGCGGATCGATCGAGGGCCGCATTGTGGCCTGGAGCGGCGACGACAACAACGTGCTGGCGTCGTGGGCGCAGGCGGCGGAGCGGTTCAAGTTCACCTTGAACGTCGCCACCCCGCCGCAGCTCGCGCCCAACAAGGCGATGCGCGACTGGATCAAGGCGACACAGGCGCCGATCGTGCTCGGCAACGATCCGGAAGCCGCCGTCCGCGGCGCCGATTGCGTGGTCACCGACACCTGGTTCTCGATGGGCGACAAGGACGGCGAGCACCGCCACAATTTGCTGAAACCCTATCAGGTCAACGGCCGGCTGATGTCGCTGGCCAAGCCCGACGCGCTGTTCATGCATTGCCTGCCCGCCCACCGCGGCGACGAGGTCACCGATGAGGTGATCGACGGCCCGCAATCGGTGGTATTCGACGAGGCCGAAAATCGCCTGCACGTGCAAAAGGGCATCCTGGCCTGGTGCTTCGAGGCGGTGGCGTAGGAACGCACTGTCGTCCCTGCGACCCGTCTACGCCAACCGCCTTCGTCCGAAGGCGGACTTCGGCGGTCAAGAGGCTTCGCCGAGGTCATGACGGTGGGCCGCCGAAGCTTTAGCGAACGCGCCAAGCAGGGACCCATCAACCACCAGCGCGTGTAGTTGCAAAGGCTGGAGCGGCAGCTCGGTGTAACAATGGCCATCCGTGGTTATGGGTCCCCGCGTTCGCGGGGACGACCAAGGAATCGTCGTCCCGGCCAAGCCAACGGGTCGGCGCAAAGCGCCGCCCGATGACAGGCTCCGCGCGAGCCGGGACCCATCGCCACAGGCTTGAGTTGTTTGCAAAAGCTGGAGCGGCAACTCGGCGCAAAAAAAGCCATCGGTGGTTATGGGTCCCTGCTTTCGCAGGGACGACATTGACCCCTTTCGTATCGCGCGTTCCGACCCCAGATAAAGCGCCATGACGTCACAATCCCCCGACATCAAAACCGACAAAACCCCGATCCGGGCGCCGTCTGCGGTGCCGGTCGACGATGCGGTGCTGCCGTTCGAGGTTGCGTCGCTCGATCTGCGCGGCCGTCTGACCCGGCTCGGCCCCGCGCTCGACGATGTCTTGACGCGGCACGATTATCCGCCCCCGGTCGGCAAGCTGCTCGGCGAAGCCATCCTGCTGACGACCCTGCTCGGCTCGTCCCTGAAATTCGAGGGCCGCTTTATTCTGCAGACCCAGACCGACGGCCCGGTGTCGTTCCTGATCGTCGACTTCCAGGCGCCGGACCGCTTGCGCGCCTATGCCCGCTTCGATGCCAAACGGCTGCAGGGGCTTGCGGATTCCGGCGCGCTATTGGGCAAGGGCCACCTGGCCATGACCATCGATCAGGGGCCGGACATGAGCCGCTATCAGGGGCTGGTGGCGCTCGACGGCGGCAGTCTCGAAGACGCCGCCCACGAATATTTCCTGCGCTCGGAGCAGATCCCGACCCGGGTGCGGCTCGCGGTCGGCG
>Ga0209422_1000391_pt1 | contig 10601 bp, 6 predicted proteins | sample BlaSpr_A8_OM2_M3_FD_187983 | JGI IMG/M metagenome (GOLD analysis project Ga0209422, IMG submission 187983) | Forest soil microbial communities from Thunder Bay, Ontario, Canada - Black Spruce, Ontario site 2_A8_OM2_M3 (SPAdes) (version 2) | ecosystem: Environmental > Terrestrial > Soil > Boreal... | reverse complement strand
TGCTAAACTTTGTTTGGCTTACGCGAGATTAAGTACCATATTCGCCACCGAGCGGGAGTAGTTCAGCGGTAGAACGCCAGCTTCCCAAGCTGGATGTCGCCGGTTCGATCCCGGTCTCCCGCTCCATTTTCGTCCGGACTCTCGAAGCCCCTCAAAATCGACTAGGGCGTACAGGGTTCTCTGTATATCGCACGGCAAAAGCTCGGACTATTCTGGGTCGGTCCTCACGGACATCTTAAGATCGGCTCACTGCTTGTTCAACCACGACTGGAGCTGACGGGAGATAACGCACCTTTCGTGCGCCTCGGCGAAGACGGGCGGTACCGTACCTGCAGCCAAATGTCAGTTAGGAATTATTGTCTAAAGAGGAACCTTCGAATTCGGGTTATCAACCGAGCCAAGTCAAAATTGCACCAACGCTTTTGCGGAAAGCGTTTCGAGGATCTCTTTGAAAGCTGACAAAACAAGCGATTCGACGTCGGTCATTGATGTCTCGAGCGGGCGTAAGGGATCCGCTACCCGCCCATTTGTCTCTCCTAAAGAAGTGCACGCACCGGGCCCAACCGTGGCACGAGGCAGCGAAGAATCGTTTCCGGGCAAGGGCGAGATGAGCGCGCTGATGCGGACCTACGACTGGAGTTCGCATCCTCTCGGCCCGGTCTCCGGCTGGCCGCAGAGCTTGCGCACGGTCGTGAGTATCTCCCTGGAATCGCGCTTCCCGATCTTGATCTGGTGGGGAAGCCAGTTATTCATGCTGTACAACGACGCGTACCGGCGGATCTTGGGCGCGAAACATCCTGAGGCGTTGGGGCAGGCGGGAGCGGACTGCTGGCCCGAAATATGGGACGTGATCTGCCCCATGCTGGAAGGTGTTTTGAAAAAGGGCGAGGCCACCTGGTCCGAGGATCAACTTCTTCTGCTCGACCGCAACGGGTATGTGGAGGAATGCTACTTCACCTTTTCCTACAGTCCCATTCGAGATGAGGCCGGCGAAGTGGGCGGAGTCTTTACCGCCGTCACCGAAACCACGGAAGCAGAAAAAAAACTTCGAGCGCTCAACAGCAAACTCTTGCAGACGCAAGACGATGAGAGACGGCGGCTTGCCCGCGACCTGCACGACAGCGCCGGTCAAATACTGGTGGCGCTCAAGATGAACTTGTTTCCGCTGCAACAGGAGTTGGCAAACCAAAACCCCGAACTGGGCAAGATCGCAACCAGCAGCATCGAATTGGTGGACGATCTGTCAAAGGAACTCCGCACCATGTCGCACCTGCTGCATCCTCCGCTGCTGGATGAGGCAGGACTACCCTCGGCGCTTCGCTGGTACGTCGAGGGATTTGCTGAACGGAGCGGCGTTGATGTGAAGTTGGATCTCGACCCCGAGCTGCCGCGGCTGTCCCAGGAGAGCGAAACCGCCGTGTTCAGAATTGTGCAGGAGTGCCTTACCAACATCCATCGTCATTCGGGCAGCGCCATTGCCTCTGTCCGCATTGATCAGAGCGCCGGCAAAACCCGTGTTGAGATTGCAGACAAAGGAAAAGGCATTTCTCAGTTCGATACAAAGAAGAAGGTTCCCAAAAAGGCTGGAGTTGGGATTCAGGGCATGCAGGAAAGGGTCCGGCAGTTGAAAGGAGAATTCGAAATTCGCTCGGGAAATAACGGAACCACAGTGGTTGTAGTTCTTCCCGGGCGGGAGGTTTCTGCTTGATCTTCGCCCTGCCCAGGCCTCTTCTCCGAGATATAGTCAAAATTTTGATGCTTTCGATCAATTTTATTCATCGAAGTAGGAGGTCGTCAGTTTGACGAAGTTACGAGCGACAGCTTAATATTTGACAAGCATGACCAGTTTCAGCAATCTTCGCCAGATTTGTATGTGTGCATGTTGTTGTTGTGCATGCGTGTGCTCTGGCGCAGGGAGGTTGCTGACCTAGAAATTTTATAACGCTGTCAGCACTTATCGCCCACCGCCAGAGAGCATCTGGCGGTGGGTTTTTCTTTGCGGCAAACAATTATGGAAAACGCAGTCAAAGAAACGAAGGCTCAAAAGTCTGAACGGCTGAAGCGGGCAATGAATCCCTGGGATGGGCTAGACGAGATTCGCCGTTTCGCTCGGGAAGGCTTCGACTCCATCCCGCCAGAGTGGATCGGAACTTACTTCCGCTGGTGGGGAGTCTACACGCAAGGCGACGGCGTGGGAGTAGTTGGGGGCAAGGACGGGCAGGGGAAGGCGCTCCCGTTCTTTATGGTCCGCATTCGCATTCCAAACGGCCTACTGCGTTCCGAACAACTGCGAACCATCGCCAACCTGACTCAGCGCTACGCGCGCAACACCGCCGACCTCACCGTGCGGCAGAACATCCAACTGCATTGGGTCACGATTGAATCTCTTCCACAAGTGCTCGAAGAACTTTGGCGTGTCGGCCTGAATACGACCGGGTCTTGCGGAGATGTAACGCGAAACATCACCGGCTGCCCAGTGGCTGGCGTCGATGCGGATGAGATTTGCGACGCTTCTTCCCTCGCGCTGGAAGTGGATCGAATGCTGGCGGGTAATGCCGACTTCTATAATCTGCCGCGAAAGTTCAAAATTTCGATCACCGGATGCCGCGTCTGGTGCCCCTACCCTGAGATCAACGATGTTGGCTTGACCGCGGTCGAACGAGTGGTCCGCGGCAAATCCGAGGTTGGATTTGCCCTGCGTGTGGGCGGCGGACTTTCCACCGACCCTTACCTCGCCGCTCCATTGAACGCTTTCGTGCGCTGGAATCAGGTTCTGCCGGTAGTTCGCGGAGTTGCCGAACTGTTTCGAGACTCCGATCAGTTGCGCGAGCACCGCGAGCGGGCGCGGCTGAAATTTCTTTTTCTACGCCACGGATGGACGGTGACGGACTTCCAAAAAGAACTGGAGCGCCGGATCGGATTTCAACTCGACCCTGCCGAGCCCCAAAAAGCGCCTGACGACGTGTATCGCGATCACATCGGAATCCATCCGCAAAAACAGCCGGGCCTTTGCTACGTGGGCGCTACGGTGCTTCGCGGCAGAATCACTCCCGAGCAAATGCATGCTGCCGCCGATCTCTCGGACCGCTACGCCGGCGGCGAACTCCGCACCACCAATATGCAGAACCTGCTGATCGTCAACGTGCCCCGCCTGCAGGCCGATGAGTTGGCAAAGGAGTTGGGCGCGATTGGACTGCCCGTAAGCGGCTCGCCTTTCTGGCGCGGTGCCGTTGCCTGCAGCGGAACCGAATTTTGCAAACTCGCTATCACTGAAACGAAGAGCTTTTCCCGGTGGCTGGTAGAAGAGTTGGAAGAGCGACTGCCTGGATTCGATCAGCACTTGAAGTTGCATGTCACAGGCTGCCCCAACAGTTGCGGGCAACACTGGATTGCCGACATCGGCATCGAAGGCAAAAAGATCAAGGTCGACGGCAAAATGGAAGACGCTTACTACTTCTGCCTGGGCGGCGCGGTAGGCCTGCATCAATCCATCGCGCGCCCGGTGGGGTACCGCTGCGTCGCAACCGAAGTCCCCGAAGCAATCGAGCGTCTGCTGCGCCAGTATCTGGCCGATGCCGCCCCCGGAGAAAATCTCCGCCAGTTTTTTGCTCGTCACAGCGACACAGAGCTCCGAAATTTTCTGGCAGGGGAGTTCGTGGAAGCGGTCTCCCGCGATCTACCTGAAGGCCGGGTACCGAGCAGCGTAGAAGGTTAAAGCGAATAGGAGGAATGGTGAGCAGCTTGTTTCCAATGTTTATGAAACTGGAGGGCAGACGTTGCCTGGTGGTCGGCGCCGGAAAAGTTGGCGAGCCCAAGATTGGCGGTCTGCTCGATACGGGCGCAAGACTGCATGTGATTGCCCTGGAAGCGACCGAAGCCGTGCATGAGTGGGCGAATGCTGGAAAGATCACGCTTGAAATACGGGCGTTCGCTTCATCCGATCTCGAAGGGGCGTTCATGGCGGTGGTGGCGACTTCGTCGCGTGAGCTGAATGCCTCCATCTATCACGAAGCGCAACGGCTGGGAGTGTTGTGCAACGTGGTCGACGTCCCCGAATATTGCGATTTTTATTATCCGGCGGTTGTGCGCCGCGGCGACCTGCAGATCGCAATCTCTACGAACGGACAGAGTCCGGCTCTCGCACAAAAGCTTCGGCACCAACTCGAGCGGCAGTTCGGACATGGGTATACCCGATGGGTTGCGGATCTCGGTGAGACGCGAAAGCTGGTGCTGGCCAGTAATCTCGATCCCAAGCGAAAGCGGGACCTGTTAATGACGCTGGCGAGCCGTGAGGCGCTGAAGGCAGCATTGGCGGAGCAAGCGGCGAAGAACGAATCGTCAAACAAGGACAGGAGGGTGACGGCATGAGCGGTAAGGTGTATTTGGTGGGCGCAGGTCCGGGAGATCCTGAGTTGCTGACGTTGAAGGCGCTGCGCTTGCTGCGGAGTGCTGAGGTTGTGCTGCATGACGATCTGATTACCTCCGAAATTCTGAAGTTGATCTCTCCCGTTGCTCAGGTGCAGAACGTAGGCAAACGCTGTGGCAGCAAAACGATTCGGCAGGAAGAAATTAATTTTCTGATGGTGGCGCTGGCTTCCTCCGGACGGCAGGTTGTACGCCTTAAAAGCGGAGACCCCCTCATTTTCGGACGGGCGGGCGAGGAGATTGAAGCTCTGCGGCAAGGCAACGTTGAATATGAAATTGTTCCGGGCGTCACATCCGCTCTGGGTGCTGCCGCCTCAGCCGGTATTCCTCTCACCCATCGGCACGCTTCGTCCACGCTCGTGTTGACTACGGGCAGTCATGCTTCCGATAGCCGTGATAAGGAGTGGGCGCAGTATGCCGCGGGGAAGGCCACGCTTGTGGTTTACATGCCGGGCCAGAATTATGTCGAGACCTCGGTGAAGCTTAAGGCAGCAGGATTCGCAGAAGAAACTCCGTGCGCGGTCATTTCTCGCGCCACAACTCCACAGCAGCGGACGCTTCACACCACGGTTGCGGACCTACGAAATGCATCGAAGCTGACGTCGCCCACTCTTCTGATCGTAGGAGACGTTGTGAGATTTGCTGATCAGAATTCGATTCGAGAAATCGCGAGCTTCGCTGCACCGCAGGGAACATTCGCATCAACGATGTTCGCGTCGGCAAAGAATACGGGACGAGATGAGGAGTTGGCATGAAAGAGCAAGTCCGAGAAGTACAGATAGCTGCGGAAGCCTGGGGACCCGAACGGGTGCTGGATTGGGCATTCAAGACCTTCGGGGATACGGTAGCAATATCGTCGGCTTTTGGAGCCGAGGGCATGGCGTTAATCGATATGGCTTCACGTATACGCAAGAAGTTTCGGTTGTTCACGCTCGACACTGAATTCCTGTTCCCCGAAACCTACAACCTGATGGACCAGGTCGAACAACGATATGGCATTACGATCGAGCGCGTGTATCCCTTGCTATCACCGGAAGAGCAGGAGCGGGTGCACGGTGCAGCGTTGTGGCAGCGCAATGCCGATCAATGCTGCAATATTCGCAAGGTAGAACCGCTGCGGCGCAAACTCAGCGAACTGCGGGCGTGGATCACCAGTATCCGCCGCGATCAAACCGAGTCCCGGGCCTCTGCGGGCAAAATCCATTGGGACGAAAAATTCGGGTTGATGAAGGTCAACCCCATCGCTGACTGGAATTCCCAGCAGGTCTGGCAATACATTCGGCAGCATGATGTGCCCTACAACGTGCTGCACGAGCGCAGCTATCCGAGCATTGGTTGCACGCATTGCACGCGAGCGGTTCGGCCGGGAGAAGATCCAAGAGCGGGACGCTGGTCTGGCACGGCCAAGACCGAATGCGGACTGCACATTATCCAGCCGGTTGCGGTTCCCCCAGAAGCGGGCGCGTAAGTAAACACGTTACTTGTGCGCCGCGCCTTCTGTTTTCTTGAGATAGTCGGAGAGTTGCCGTACTACCGTCACAAAGGTCTTGGTGGCGACAGACAGCGTGCGGTCGCGACGGTAGGCGAGTCCGAGTTCGCGCCAAAGTTCCGCGCCTTCCAGTTCCACCAGTTTTACCCGACCCGCTGAAACTTCGTCGCGCGCGAACGACGCGCTGATGAGCGAAATGCCAAGGTCGGCTGCCACGAAGCTCTTGATCATTCCGATGCTGGGCAACTCCATCCTGACTTTGAGTTCGGTGTTGTATTCGCGAAAAAGTTTATCCAGCAGCCTGCGCGTGTGACCGGTCTTCGGCAAAAGTAGAGGATGTTTCACCACTTCGCCGATGCTGGCCGACTTGAGCTTGGCCAGCGGATTCTTCGGACTAACCATCAACATCAGCCGGTCGCGAAAGATCGGTTGCACTTTCAGGCTCGGAGACTGGACGGGAAGGCTGAGAATGCCGACGTCAAGAGAACCATTCTCCAGTTTCTCCACGATCTTGTAGGTGAAATTGCGATAGATGCTGATCTGCACGTCGGGATACTTGCGGCAGTACTCTCCAAACACTTCAGGCAAAACGTAAAGGCAGGTCGCTTCGTTCGCGCCGACCATGAGAGTACCTCGTGGAGTATGGCCATGGTCGGCGACTGCGACGAGTGATTCGTCGCGCAGCTTTTTCATACGCAGGGCGTAATCGTGGAAGACTTGCCCGGCGGGAGTAAGTTTTACGGTTTTCCCCGAGCGATCGAGCAGACGATCGCCGTACTCTTGCTCGAGTTGGCGGATCTGCGCGCTGACGGCCGATTGAGAGCGGAAGACCTTTTCGCCGGCACGCGAGAAACTGCCTTGCCGGGCAACCTCAAGGAACGTGACGAGTTGATCAAAATCCATGGGAGATTATAGCGAACTTCATTAGTTACACTGCGGGTATTTGCTCCGGCGGGTACTACTGCATGACTGGTCTTTCGGAAGCCAGCAGTTTGTCGCGTCCATAGCTGCGCGCTTCCGCGGCGGCAAGGCGCGCAAGAATCGGCGCCCATGCTTCCTCAACCGAGCAAGGAGGAGTTAAAGGTTCAACCCGAACTAACGGAAGAACGGAGTAAGAAAGAAAATCGGCGGCGCGCGGACTGCCCGTGAGTTGTACGTGTCGGTGAAGAATGTGGCGTAGCCATTGCTCTTCTTGGGCCTCAAGCGGCGCGAAGCGCACGGAATCGCGGTTCATCTGATCCTGATGGATTGGTTGATCGGCATCGCTGCTGAATAAATAGGCCAAGCCGCCAGTCATTCCCGCGCCAAAATTCGCGCTCGCCGGACCGAGAACCAGCACCACGCCGGCGGTCATATATTCGCAACCATGCCGTCCCACGCCTTCGACCACGGCAAGAGCCCCACTATTCCGAACTGCGAATCGCTCGCCCGCTCGTCCCGCGACAAATAACTCACCCGCGGTGGCGCCGTAGAGCACGGTGTTTCCCACCAGCACATCCCCACGCTCGGAGGCCTCGGCATGCGCGGTAACTGCGATGCTGCCGCCACACAGGCCTTTTCCCACGTAATCGTTGGCTTCGCCGATCAGACGAAAGTTCGCTCCGGAAATCAGAAACGCGCCAAAGCTCTGGCCGGCGGTACCTACAAATTCGCAATCGACTCCAGTCATTTCGAGAGTCGAACCGCCCACACGGCGCAGCACTTCACCGCTGAAGTGCGCACCCACGGCGCGATCTTCATTAGTAATTGCAAAATGATAGGAACGCACCGAAAGCGATTCTAAATCGTCGACGACGCGATTCAATTCTGCATGCAGCGCGCCGCTGTCTTCGTGCGGGCAATCGAATTGAGCGGGCGGATCGACGATAGTTTGCAAAAGCGCCGCTACACTCTGTTCCGCTTCAGCTGATCGCGGACGCAATCGATCGACGGAGCCCAGAATGTCGTCGATGGATCCCGCGCCCAGGCTGGCCAGGAGTTGACGGATGTCGGAGGCCAAGGCTCGGAAAAACGTTTCAACCATCTCTGGATTTCCGGTGAAGCGCGCTCGCAATGTTTCATCCTGCGTAGCGATGCCAACCGGGCAGGTGTTGAGATGGCATTGTCGCGCCATGACGCAGCCAATGGCCAGCAGGGCCGCCGTTCCGAAGCCGAATTCTTCGGCGCCCAGTAGCGCCGCAACCACAACGTCGCGAGCAAACTTCAGGCCGCCATCCACGCGCAATCTCACCCGCGCGCGAAGCCCCGCACGCACCAACGCCGTATGCGCATCGCGCAGGCCAATTTCCCAGGGGAGCCCGGTGTTCTTGATTGAGGTCAGCGGTGACGCGCCCGTGCCGCCATCGTGGCCGCTGATGGTAATCACATCGGCGCCCGCTTTGGCCACGCCGGTGGCGATAACTCCGACTCCAGAGCTGGAAACCAGTTTGACTCCGATGCGCGCGTTCGGGTTCACCGCGCGCAGATCGTAGATCAACTGTGCCAGGTCTTCGATGCTATAGATGTCGTGATGCGGCGGCGGCGAAATAAGCGACGTGCCGGGTACGGCGTGGCGCAGCCGCGCAATGTAGGGCGTAACCTTCGCGGAAGGCAGTTGTCCGCCCTCCCCGGGTTTGGAGCCTTGCGCCATCTTGATCTCGATCTCGTCGGCGTGCACCAGGTATTCCGCAGTTACCCCAAACCTGGCGGAGGCAACTTGCTTCACCCGGTTGTTCGCCTCGGGCCGATCATAATAAATGCTTGGATCTTCGCCGCCCTCACCGGTGTTGCTGCGTCCTCCCAGCCGGTTCATGGCAATCGCGAGAGTCTGATGAGCTTCGGGTGAAATCGCGCCCAGCGACATAGCCTGCGTGCTGAAGCGACTGAGTAGCGAAGTCTCGCTTTCGACTTCATCCAGGAATAAGGGCTGCGCGGGACGCAATTCCAACAGATCCCGTACCGCAACATTTTTTCTTTCTTCTGAAAGCGCGGCGAGAGCCACTTGATTCGCTGGAGTTGGCGACTTGATGTAGCGATGCATTCGCCGCACCAGTTCCGGCGAACTGGCATGCTGTTCGCCATTGTGGCGGAAGCGGTATAGACCGGCATCGCGGAATTCGGCGGCGGGCGATCCGAAGCCGGCAGCATGACAAGCCAGCGAATCAGCAAATAGGCCGAGCAGGCTCTTGCCGCCGAGCGTGTGCCCGGCATCCTCAAAGAAGCGCTCGCACACCGCGGGATCGAGTCCAAGGGTTTCAAATATCTGACTGTTTCGATAGCTGCACATGGCTGAGATTCCCATGCGTGCTAGAACTTTGCGCAGACCCTTCTCGATCGCAGCCCTGTAGCGCACCGGGCCGTTCAAGTCGGCGCGGGCAGCCACGCTCATGGCCAGATAAGGATGCACTGCGCTCGCCCCCGCCGCTACCAGCAGCGCAACGTGGTGAGTATCGATGACCTGGCCAGTCTCAATGATCAGCGGAGTGTTCCAGGCGCCAGCTTCGGTCATCGCCCGCCATGCTGCAGAGACAGCCAGCAACGCGGGGAGAGCCGCGCGCTTGTTGCCGGTGCTACGATCACTGAGCACGATTGCTCCTACCCGTAGTGCAGCCGCTCTCGCTTCTTCGCTGATTCTATCCAACATCTGAAGCGCAGCTTCAGCGCCTTCCGCAGCCTCGAAGCTGATGTCGATGCTATGAATCGGCGACAACACACAGCCGATTGCATCCATTTGTCCGGCATCGAGCAGCGGAGAATTCAGTTTCGCATTCTTGCCCAAGTACACATCGAGCGACATCACGTGGCTCTCACGTAACGGATCAATGGGAGGGTTGGTGACCTGGGCAAACCGCTGCTTGCAATAATCCCAAAGCGGACGCGGCAAGCTCGACAAGAAAGCGGGTGGGGCGTCATCGCCCATGCTCCAGAGCGGCTCCTGGCCATGCTCGACCAGAGGCTTGTAGAGCATACGGAACTGGTCTTCGGTCCAGCCGAAGGCTGCCATTAGGCGATTGGCGTCGGCGGCAGGCGAAGCGGCTGAATTCTCCGGGCAGATAACCGCCGTTGCATTCGAACTTGCATTAGAACTATGGGTTGCAGGCGCGAGCCGCGAAGCTTCGCTCGGGCGAAGGAGATTTCCACTGGCCAGATCGGCAATCAACATTTCGCCGGGACCAAGCCTCTGCCGCTCCACCACCTGCTTATCACAAAGATCGGTGATGCCCACTTCCGATCCGACGACCAGCCAACCATCAGACGTAAGCGTGTAGCGCAACGGACGCAAGCCATTGCGATCGAGTTTGGCGCCTACCACTCGACCATCGGTGAAGATCAGGGCCGCAGGGCCATCCCAGGGCTCTTGCTCCGCCGCGCTTTCAGCAAGAAACCGCCGCAACCCCGCTTCGACATGCTCGTCGTTCTCCCACGCCGGAGGTACCAGGCGCACAGCCGACTCGGCAATACTCGATCCGCGCCGCACCAAAGCTTCAAGCGCGTTATCAAAGCTTGCCGAGTCGCTCATCCCCGGCTGCAGCAGACTATGGTTGTCGGTCAATTCAAGCTGGCGGTGTAACTCGGCCTCTCGCGCTCGAAACCACCGGCGATTGCTGCTAATGGTATTGATTTCGCCGTTATGGGCCACGAAGCGAAAAGGCTGTGCCAGCGACCAACTGGGTTGCGTATTAGTGGAGTAGCGCTGGTGAAAAATCGC
>Ga0209422_1000390_pt1 | contig 10635 bp, 9 predicted proteins | sample BlaSpr_A8_OM2_M3_FD_187983 | JGI IMG/M metagenome (GOLD analysis project Ga0209422, IMG submission 187983) | Forest soil microbial communities from Thunder Bay, Ontario, Canada - Black Spruce, Ontario site 2_A8_OM2_M3 (SPAdes) (version 2) | ecosystem: Environmental > Terrestrial > Soil > Boreal... | reverse complement strand
AACGACTCGCGCCGAAAGGCTAGCCTCGATTCTTACGAATCTATCTTGAATCGCGCTTACCACTTACCGTGGAGTTGCTTCAACGAATACCCCGTGCCATAACTACATGCGAGCAATGCGCGAGCAGGGACGATACTAGATAAGTATGTGGTATCCTCCACAGAGTAACCATAACCATCTTTGACACTGAAGTTACTCTCTTAGTAACGACAGAATGTGTGGTAGACTCTCCCATCTAAAGGAGCACTGCCATGCGATCGCGTGTTTTTTATTCTCTCTGGGTCCTCATCGTTCTATGCGCAGTCTCCGGCGCTCTCTTTGCGTCGTCTGCGCAGACTTATCTCTATCTCAATAGCCAGCCCGGCGACTACATCGGAGGTGGGCTGCAGCAGACATTCACAACGGCCAATGGAACGTTCTCGGTCAGTAACGGTCCTTCCACGGTGAACGTGGCCTTCAATTCGGCCGACCACAGCCAGTGGTGGTATTTGAATTTCGGCTCGCCGAAAACGATAAAGTTCGTCAGGGGGCAATACGTAAGTGCCCAACGGACTCCGTTTCGTGGGCCAACCCGGCCGGGCATTGATGTAAGCGGAGATGGACGAGGCTGTAACACGGACACGGGGCAATTCCTCGTATCTGACTTCGCATTGGCCGCGGATGGAACGGTAGCTCGATTTGCAGTTGACTTTGAGCAACACTGCGAAGGCGGTCCAGCTGCGCTTTATGGCTCGGTCCGCTATAACTCAGCTGTAAGTCAGGTACCGCGGTTCGGAGTTGGCAGTGCCTTCACCCTGAAAGGCAATACCGGCACCAGCGACAGTCGGGTGGAGATTGCGCTATCGATTCCAAGTTCAACCGCAGTGACGGTTAATTACGCCACTGCAGATGGCACGGGAGTTCAGAGCGTCGATTATGGAGCCACCGCTGGAACCGTAACCTTCCCGGCCGGAATGACTTCTCAAAACGTAGTTGTCCCCATTCTCGGAGACCGGCTGAAGCGGGGAAACAAGACGTTCAAAGTTGAGCTCAATACACCGTCGGGTGCACTAGTAGGCGCTGCATCCGCATCCATATTGATTCGAGATCCAAACATTAATCAGACCGTGCTCGCGATGAGCAGCCAGCCAGGCGACTACATCGGGGCCGGGCAGCAGTATCTCATCACACAGTCTGATGCGATCTTCACGCCGAATACCTCAGCCAATGTGGTGCAGATTCAAGAACAAAACGGCGACAATTGGGTGACGGATTTCGCGGGCCCCACCAGCACGCGCCTTATCGCCGGTGAATACCCTAATGCGCAGCGTTATCCTTTTCAGCCCGCTGGTGTCCCGGGCCTAAGCGTCTATGGAGCAGGCCGCGGCTGTAACACGCTTACTGGCAGTTTCGATGTGCTCAAGGCGGTTTACAGCAGCGTGGGCGCATTGCAGAATTTTGCCGCCGACTTCGTGCAACATTGCGAAGGCCAGACTCCGGCGCTGTTTGGGTGGGTACGCGTACGCTCGCTCCTGCAACAATTCTCTGTGAGCGATGCCGACATCCAGGGATCATCGGCGGTGTTCACCGTGACATTGAATCCATCGCTTGCCTCATCGGTCTCGGTGAACTTTTCAACTGAAGATGGAAGTGCGATCGCGGGGACGGACTACATCGCCACTGCTCAAACTTTATCGTTTTCTCCCGGCATGCTGCAGCAGACTGTTGCGGTGTCGTTGCTTAGTTCCGGAAACGTGCCGAAGAAGATTTTCTACGGCCGGTTGTCGTCGCCGAGCGGCGCCGCAGCGTGGGTTAGCCAGAGTTCGGCAAGCTTCTGAGACCGTTGTAGCCGGCACTGGATACCTTCTGGGTAGAAGGGCAACACAGATAGTAGCGGCCGCCTAGAACATAGCCATACATGCATTACTTCTTGACCACGGCAATGCCTAACTCCCGCAACTGACCCTCTGCCACCGGTGTGGGAGCTTCCATCATCAGGTCCTTCGCTGCCGCTGTCTTGGGAAAGGGGATGACCTCTCGCAAGCTCTCGGCGCCGGCGAGTATCATCACGATGCGGTCAAGTCCGAGCGCAATGCCCCCATGCGGCGGCGTCCCATACTCCAGCGCTTCAAGGAAAAAGCCAAAACGCGCGCGCGCTTCTTCCGTTGTCATTCCCAGCGCATGGAAAATTCTGCTCTGCACGTCCTGCCGGTGAATACGGATTGATCCGGAACCCAGTTCGGTTCCGTTCAGCACGACGTCATAGGCCAACGCCCGAACCATGGCGGGATCGCTTTCCAACTTGTCCATATCTTCGTCGTGCGGCGAAGTAAACGGATGATGCGCGGCCATCCAGCGTTTTTCGCCTTCGTCATACTCGAACATGGGAAAGTTCGTCACCCACAGGAAGCGATAATCACTCTTCTGGAAAAGCTTATGTCGGTCGGAATACTTCTGCGCCAACGCGATCCGCAACAACCCAGCGGAGGCATAGATTGCGAGTTCAGCGGGCGTCACTTTGCGTTTGCTGGCGGGGTGCGCGTCTTTATTCTCGGTGGATTGAGTCGACCCAACTACCAGGACCACAAGATCGTCCGCTGCAGCACCTGTCTTGACCCGGACTTTAGCTCCGGCTTCTGGAAACTTTGTTTCGATGCGCTTGAAATCTTCAAATACCCGAGCCCCGCCCTTGGAAACAAACAGCGGCTTGATGTCATCACGTTCCTTACGCGACAGTTCGCCCACGCGCGGAATGCGCAAGGCAATCACTGGCAAATCTTTGTTGATCGCGAGCTGTTCCAGGTCGGCGGCAGCAAAGCAATCGGCGACGTCGGTGAAAGCTGGCACTCTGAGGTCGGGTTTATCGATGCCATATTGACGAATGGCGTCGTCAAAGTCCATGCGCGGGAACGGCGTCTTGATCTCATGCCCCGCCGCTTTGAAGGCAGCGGTTAAAAAGCTTTCGACGGTCTCCCAGACACGCTCCGGCTGCGGGTAGCTCATCTCGAGATCGATTTGTGTGAACTCCGGCTGGCGGTCGGCGCGAAGGTCTTCGTCCCTGAAGCAGCGCACGATCTGGAAGTATTTGTCGAAGCCCGAAATCATAAGTATCTGCTTGAATAGCTGCGGAGATTGCGGCAGCGCGTAGAACGATCCTGGCTGCATCCGGCTGGGAACTAGATAATCGCGGGCGCCTTCGGGGGTCGAGCGCGTCATAAATGGCGTCTCGATTTCGAAGAAGCCATGCGCAGCCAGATTTTCGCGGATCGCAAGCGCTACCTTGTGCCGCAATTCGATGTTGAACTGCATGGCATCGCGGCGTAGATCGATATAGCGATACTTCAAACGCATCTCTTCATTTGCCAGCACCGTATCCGACGGCAAGAATGGCAGCGGCTTCGACACGTTCAGAATGCGCAGTTCTTCGACCACGAGTTCTACTTCGCCGGTGGGAATATTTGGATTGATGGTGTCGGCATCGCGACGCTTCACCGTGCCAATCGCCGAAATCACAAACTCGTTGCGCAGCGCTTCCGCTTTCTGGTGCACGGCAGCATTGAGTTCGTGGTTGAAGACCACTTGCGTCACGCCAGTGCGGTCGCGCAAATCGACGAAAATAATCTGACCGAGGTCACGGCGGCGATTGACCCATCCCATGAGCACGACTTTTTTGCCCGCATCGGAGAGTCGAAGCTCCCCGCACATATGAGTTCGTCTAAGATCGCCTAAAAAATCGAGCACGTTTATGCCTTGTGTTACCGGAGTTTGCGAAGCTGAAATAATCGTGGCAAGTCGAATCAAGAATTATAAATGGGGCACCGTCGCTTCGGGACGATGCCGTAAGCAGCATAGTGGTTGGTTGGTTTTGCCCTCCACTTCAAAAAAACAATCAACCAGAGAGGCGCCTCGCGAGTTTATACTTGCTCACCACTTCGAACAATTGTGAAGGAGAGAAGAACAAAATGAAAAAGCTGATGGCAATCTGTTTCGCAATGCTGATTCTAACCTTCGGTATCGCTTCTGCCCAGGACACTATGAAGAGCGACACCATGAAGGCGGATACGGCTAAGAAAGCAGTCAACGTCACAGGCAAAATTAGCGAAGACGGCAAGATGTTTGTCAGCGACAGCGACAGCAAGAGCTGGAATATCGTAAACCCGGATGCTGTAAAGGGACATGAGGGTCATCACGTCACCCTCACAGCCCATGCAAATGCGGACAAGAATGAAGTTCACGTCGTGTCCTTAAAAATGGCAAAGTAGTGGCTTCAGGCCCATCGATTCGCTCTTGAACGGGGACGGCTATGAATGCCGTCCCCGTTTTGTGCTTGTGGCGGAAGTCAGGCTCGAAACCGAACCATCATCTGCAACGCGAAAGCTTACCGCAATACTTCATCGCCTAATCTACGTCTTTCTCGCTCCAAAGGTTGGGAGTGATCTGGCGGAATTTGAGCTTCCACCGGCCATCGATTTTCGCCCACGTGTCGGCCATATGGCGATAGCGCGGGCGTTCTCCGGGCACAATCAAGTTGTAGGCAACCACCGCGGAATCGTCGCTGAGTTTAACGACAACGAAATCATAGGCTCGCACATTCGCGGGCATTCCGGTTCGCGCGGTTTCTACCACCTCACCTTTGTCGTAGAAGTCGCCGTTGGTTTGGATACCTTTGAAGTCATCCGCGATGGCGCCCTCAACAAGGGTTGAGTTCTTATTCAGGCAAGCATCGAGGAACTGCTTCTGATGATCAATAAGTTGCTGCTCAAAAGCAGAGACCGGCTTGGAGGTGGGAGTCTGAGAAAGCGCCGGAGTGAAAAACAACAGGAGCATAGCCGAAATTGGGAGAATCGTTCGCATAATTGCCTCCAAAACAAATGATGTATGCAGCGTTCCTGGCAGCTACTTCCGCAAAATTCTTTGTGCTAGTTCTGAGCGTGGAACTGTCTCTTGTTTGCCCGAGGCCAAATGCTTCAGCGCGAATGCACCCGCCGCCACTTCGTTTTCGCCAATGATGAGGATATATCGCGCTCCCATTTTGTCGGCCGCCTCAAAAGATTTTTTCAGGCGAAAGGATTCGTCGCCTAGATCGGCAACCAGATCATGACGGCGCAACTCGCGCGCGACCCGTGCCGCTTCGCGATTCATTCCAGCACCGAGTGGAGCGATATACACGTCGGGCTTCCGCGCAACGGACTCTGCCGATGCGGTCAAGGAGAGCACGAGCCGGTCTTCGCCGATGGCAAATCCAATTCCTGGAGCTGCAGGCCCACCGAGTGCTTCCGATAGTCCGTCATACCGACCTCCGCCAAGAATGGCGTTCTGCGCACCCAGCGCTTCGTGAGTGAATTCAAATGCTGTGCGAGTGTAGTAGTCCAAACCTCGCACCAGTCGCTTGTTCTCAACGTATCGGACCTCAACCGCATCCAGAATCTTCTTAACTTCGTCGTAGTGAGTCCGGCACTCATCATCAAGAAACTGGCTGATGGTAGGCAACGTTTCTATGATGGGCTGGTCTTCGGGAACTTTGCAGTCGAAGACGCGCAACGGATTGGTAACCGCACGGCGCTGGCAGTCGGCGCACATCTTGTCTACCACCGGGGCCAAAGCCTTGCGCAGGGCTTCGCTGAAACGCGCTCGATCGGCGGGGCAGCCCACGGAATTCAGTTCGAGCGTCCAGTTGGCGATGCCAACGCGATCAAGTAGAGTGGCCAGAAGTTCCAGGATTTCGGCATCCCGCGCGGGAGACGTGCTGCCGGCTGCGGCAGGGCCGATGACTTCCGCTCCGATCTGATAGAACTGGCGGTAGCGGCCCTTCTGCGGGCGCTCGCGGCGGAACTGCGGACCTATGTAGAAGAGCTTGCTAATGCCGCGATCCCAGAGTTTGTGCTCAATATAAGCGCGCACTACCCCAGCGGTGTTTTCTGGACGCAGGGTGAGCGACTGGCCCTTGTCGCTTTCAGCCCGGCCGCGATCTTCCCAGGTGAACATTTCCTTCGCGACGATATCCGTTTCCTCGCCTACGCCCCGCGCAAAAAGTTCGGTGGATTCAAAGATGGGGGTGCGTATTTCATGGAAGTTGTAGGCGCGAAAGACGTCACGAACGGTGGCTTCGACGAAATTCCAGAGCGCCGTGTCTGGCGGAAGAAGGTCGCGAGTTCCTCGGGGAGATTTAATCATGCGTCGTTAGTCGTTGGTCGTTGGTCTTTTCGTCGTCCGCTATTCGTTAAATCCTGGGCATTGTTGTGTCTAACTGTTCGACTTGATCAGTTTATCGTCGAATCGTCATTTGCGGACCCGGCGTGGCAATCCATTGCCACAATGGACGGAAATGGTGCGCACGGTTGATACTGCTCGCCAGGCCGAAATTACCGATGAGTCGCATACAGTTTATCGAGATCCACGAGCAACCGTGGTTTCCTTCATCCATCCGAGACGAAATTACGGACGCGCTCCAGTTCGGATTCAGATTGTTGAAAGTCTATGCGCCCATCATCCCGAGGTTGCAAGGCGCATTGGAAGCAACGACGTGCCGGTCAACGGCCCGCCCAACGATTGTAGACTTGTGTTCCGGCGGCGGGGGACCGTGGTTCCATCTCTCCCGAAAACTTCAATCGCCAGCTTCTGCGGGAGAGACGCAAGGCCTCCAGATTTGGCTCACGGATAAATACCCAAATCCGTTAGCGCATAAGAATGTGGTGGTTGCTTCTGAGAATCATGTTGGATCGTACCCGCGCCCGGTGGATGCCATGAATGTTCCTCGTGAGTTGAAGGGATTCCGAACGATGTTCACAGCCTTCCATCATTTTCCGCCGGAGCAAGCTCGCGACATACTGCAGGATGCGGTCGACGCGGGGGAGGGAATCGGTATCTTCGAAATAACCAGGCGAGCGTCGGCAGCTGTAGGTCTTGTAGTTGGCTGGGTTCTGTTTCTATTCTTCGCTACGCCCTGGATACGTCCGTTCCGGTGGTCGCGGTTGCTCTGGACTTATGTTATCCCGATTATTCCGGTCGCACTCATCTTCGATGGAGTAGTGTCCTGCCTCCGTACCTATCGTCCATCCGAACTGCGGGACCTAGTAAACAAGTTGACTAATGGCGGTTACTGTTGGGAAATCGGGGAACACGCCGGAAGGAATAGCGAACCGCGAATCACATATTTGATTGGCTATCCGCAGGTGCCCCGTCCCCCTGAAACACCACTTCTGTAGAGACGCGGCTTGCCGCGTCTTCATGCGTAATACAGTTTCAGCGCAATCGGAGACGGGGCAAGCCCCGTCTCTACAGCTCGGCCTACACGTTGCCGTAATAGGCGGCGTTCTTTGCAAGAAACTCTTTTTTGTCTTCGGGCAGCTCATCCGCCACGAAGATCGAATCCGACGTACAAGCGGGAACGCAAGCTCCGCAATCAATACATCCGTCAGGATCCACATAAAACTGGGTAGCGGTCTCAAACTGCGCCTCGTCTTTCTTGGGATGAATGCAGTCTGTCGGGCACACATCCACGCAAAGCTCGTCCTTGATGCAGTTGTCGGTGATTACATAGGCCATGATTGCTTCTCCTGAGTTAATTGGGGAGCAGTTTCACTATCGAGACTAGCGGTGGATGCCTCTCTGGGCGGTGATTTCCATCACATGGCCGAGTGATGTGGTTACCTAGAAGGGTGAGGGTTGTCACAAAATAAATCAGACCTTATGGAGTATAAAGTCATTAAGTTGCAATCCTGGAAACACAGAATTGCCCGGCCTCACCCCACTACCCCACACAGCCGCCACCCAAGCGGCGGGCCGGGCAATCTAAAAACCGATGCTAAATTCCGTCAGGCAAATCAGGAATATTCGGAGGTTTTCCGCTAGTAGGAAGAGGCGGCATCCCCGCATTCTTTTCATGAAACGATGGGAAAATTATCGCCGCGTAATGGTTGCAGAGCAGGCGCCACTTTCGCGTTAGAGTCCCCTTCTTTCGAAGAGGTACGATTTCTTGTACCCGACATAATTGTCGGCGTAGCGAAGAATTGTCTCCTCATCCTTTTTATCCAGCTTGCGGTGCAATTTCCCTGGTGAACCCATCCATAGGGAATTGGGTTCGACAATCGTCTTCTCGGGAATCAAAGTGCCCGCGGCAATAATGGACCCGGAGCCGATTACCGCGCCGTTCAGAATGATGCAGCCCATTCCGATGAGACAGCGGGCCTCGACGGTGCAGCCGTGCAGTATGGCGCTGTGGCCGACCGTGACGTAGTCGCCCAGATAGACGCCGTATTGGTCCTTCATGCCGTGAAGAACGCAGTTGTCCTGAATGTTGGAGTAGTGGCCAACACGAATCTGATGAACATCGCCGCGGAGCACGGCATTCATCCAGATGCTGGAGTGTTCGCCTACGATGACGTCGCCAATGAGCTGGGCTGAGTCGTCGATGTAGGCGGTTTCGGGAAACTGGGGAGTGGTGCCTTTGTAAGAGCGGATCATGGGTTTATGAGATGCTGCCGGAGCGCGAACAGTCAACATATCATGGAGCGGTTGCCGAAGTCAGTGGCGCCGAACATGATTGCTCTGCGACGTTGTTCGGGATGCTTGCCTCCGGTGAATGAAGTAAACTGCGCACATGCCAAGTGCGCGCCAAGGATCGATACGCCTGTTTCGTTTTGCTGGAATTGATCTATTTCTGCATTGGTCGTGGTTTCTTGTGGCAGCATTTGAAATCCAGAACCGGGCGGGACGTTATTCTTCGATCACATGGAACGTTCTGGAGTATCTTGCGCTGTTTTTGATTGTGATGCTGCACGAATTCGGGCATGCGCTGGCGTGCCGCCAGGTAGGCGGCCGGGCGGATCAGATCGTGCTGTGGCCCCTCGGCGGCGTGGCATATGTGGATCCGCCGCCACGTCCTGGCGCCACGCTCTGGAGCATTGCAGCAGGACCGCTGGTCAATGTAGCCCTCGCGCCAATCCTCCTTATAGCGCTGAATTTGATCCGGTCTCTGGGATGGGCGCATACGCAGCCGGATGCCTATTTATTAATCCGGTCAATCTTGATCATCGATGTGGGTCTGTTGGTTTTCAACATTCTTCCCGTTTACCCTCTCGATGGCGGCCAGATTCTTCGGTCGCTGCTCTGGTTCGTGATGGGGCGGGCGCGAAGTTTATTGGTGGCGACGATTTTAGGCTTCGTTGGCGTCGCGGGATTTATTGGGCTCGCCATTTATACACGATCCGTCTGGAATGGTGCGATCGCCGTCTTCCTGCTCATGAATTGCTGGAGCGGGTTGCAGCACGCTCGAGCTTTGTTACGTTTCGCAAAGCTGCCACGCCGGGATGGATTTGCTTGCCCAAGCTGCAAAACGGCACCGCCTCTCGGCGATTTCTGGCAGTGCGGGCAATGCCAGAAGCCCTTCGACACGTTCTCAACCCAGGGCGTGTGTCCACATTGCGCGGCCCGTTACAACACGACGAAGTGTCTCGACTGCGGGGCGATGAATCCCATCGCCGACTGGACGGTTCACAGTTCTATACCAACGAACGCGTAACGACGCACGCGTAATAACGAACGCGTAATAGTCTGTCAGCTTGAGCTTTTCGGGGCTGGCGGCTGCAAGGTGTTCCGTAGTCTCACCAACACCGCGCCTAAGGCCGCAAGCTTAACGAGCCAAACGGCAAAGACCGTTTTGACTACCCACTCCGGCGCCGCCCCGACGCGTCGCAGCAGAAACGGCAGAAAATTCCAAGTCGTGATGTGAACATAATCCCACTGGTCCTCGGTCATGGAGTCATTGTTCAAGCCCCACGCATTCATCTTCCCCAAGGCAAAAGCAACGATGTTCTTAAACCGCAAGGCAATAACAAACGTGGGATGGCCGAGCGTTTCCATCTGATAAATTTCAAGCGGCAGCCAGAAGGCAAGGGAAGCCAGCTGAATGATCAGGCTAACCACGATCAGCACCAATCCGGTTGCCCAGATCGTCTTCCCCAAGTCTCTCCGGTACCGCATCAGCAGCGGTACGGCGAGAAGCGTCGCCAGCTCGACCGAGGTTGACACATAGCGGTCGCCCCAGGCGAAGTCGCCGCTCCAATACGTGTAGCGAGCGTAAAAAGAAATGTAGCCAAGCACCAGCAGAAGCGAAGTCAACGCATACGCGCGCACCTCTGGAGTGAGCCGCTTCCACAGTAAAATCAAAACGACAATCGCCAGCACTAAGAGTGGATCGAAAAGAAAAATTGATTTCTCCGGCTGCACCAACGGGCTAATAAAGCCAATGTGAAACGGAGTGCTCCAGGGAAAATTCAACGGCAGCGTGGGATCTCGCTGGCGGTATTCCCGCGCGAAGAAAGTAACGTAAGTATTGGTAAAAGTTCCGAAGCGATAGAAGTGATAGGCCCGATCGATTAATAGGAAAAATAAATAAACGGGGGCGGCGATTTTGGCATAGTCAACGATGCGCCGCCGCAGTTCACGGCCTCTTAGTTCATCGAACCAAAGTACTAGCAGGATAAAAACGGCTCCGGCAATCAGATCCAGAATCGTGGTAAGGCGAGTAAGCAGATTCAGTCCGAGCGCGGAAGATCCGATGAGCAGTGCGCGACGGCTATCCGTGCGCAACCATTCGTACTGAAATGAAAATCCGATCAGCGTCAGCACCATGATGTAGTTGTTCTCCATCAGGTT
>Ga0209422_1000388_pt1 | contig 10640 bp, 11 predicted proteins | sample BlaSpr_A8_OM2_M3_FD_187983 | JGI IMG/M metagenome (GOLD analysis project Ga0209422, IMG submission 187983) | Forest soil microbial communities from Thunder Bay, Ontario, Canada - Black Spruce, Ontario site 2_A8_OM2_M3 (SPAdes) (version 2) | ecosystem: Environmental > Terrestrial > Soil > Boreal... | reverse complement strand
ACGCCCCTTTCACTCTTCGATTACTTTACTTCTCCGCGGACGACGGAAAGAAACCGGACAGCCGAGGCGGCTGTCGCTACGTGGGCTCTTTTAGAAAATAAATTTCAATGACAGCTGGACTTGCCTTGGGGAGTAGGCGGCGGTGGGCTTCATGAAGTTGCCGGGCAACTGGTAGTAGCCGGGGTAGGGGGCGATGTTGGCGGTGACGGAGTTGGTTACAAAAGTGGTGGCGGAGTTGACCATGCCGTTGGAGGTGATGGTGACACGCTGGTTGTCACGGTTCAGAAGATTGAAGGATTCGGCCATTAGGTTGAGCTTGTAGCGCTCGCCGAAGCGCAGGATTTTGGTGAGGCGGAGGTCGGTGGTGGCGTAGTCGGGCCCGGTGAAGGCGTTGCGGCTGTAGCCGGGGAGGCGGTCGTTGAGGTCATTGCCATCCTGGTTGGGATCGCCGGCGGCAGTGGCGTTGAAGGGGCGTCCGCTGCCGTAGTTGACGACGGTGGAAATTTTCCAGTTGTTAAAGATGTGGCCGAGAAATTCCTGGCCGCGATGAAACGGGTGGATGTCGGCGGAAAAGGCGGCGACGAGGCGCTGGCGCTGGTCGGTGACGCTGGGTCCGCGCTCGGCGCTGGGCACGTACGAATTTTGCACAGTAGCAGGTTGACCGGCGACCAGGGCGTCCTGGCCGTCGTCGATGGCCTGAGCGTAGGTGTAGGAGAAGCGCAGATAGGATCCGCGGGCGACGCGGCGGGTGATGGAGACCGTCGCTCCCTTGTAATCGCTCGAAGCGGCGCTTTGGAATTCGTTGATGGCACCGAGTTGTGCGATGGGCCGGCCGAGCGGATTGATGCAAGGTGGCCAGGGGCAGGTCAGCGAGCGGGTAAATTGCCAGGTGGCGAAGGAATCGACCGCGTAGTAGCCGCCGGTGAAAACGGAGCCGGTGGAATCGAATATGGGATAAGTAAGGGCGGTGGGTTGCGCGAGATTTACGTCGAGAGCGCGGATCAGGTGTTCTCCACGAACATTGAGCAAGGTCAACGCAACCGTAGTGCGGCTGACCACTTCCTTTTCCAGAGTCAGGCTGGCTTGCTGCACGCGCGGCGTGACGAAGTCGGGGGCAAAGGCGGCGACTCTTTTCGTGACGCCTTGGGTAAATCCTGCGGGCAGCGCGCAGGTTGCTGCATAGAGCGGACAACTCACTAACGCATTGGGATACGCGGGGAAGACCTGGTGGTCGTAATAGTTCGAGTTGTTGAGGAAGAGGCTGGCGTCGGTGATGCCGTTTTCAGTCTCGATCACTGAGTTGTAGATCTGCGGAATGCGGACGAAGAAGATGCCATATCCGGCGCGGACGACCAGCGGACGCGTGTTGCCGAAGGAGTAGGCGAGTCCGGCGCGCGGAGCGAAATTGTAGGGCTGGAACGGAACCTTGCCCGACGGCGGGAACAGTGGGTTGGAGACGAGTCCGGCGGTGGTGAAGGTTTGCAGCTCCCAGCGGACGCCGAGACTGACAGCAAGATGGTTGGTGACGCGGAGGGTGTCTTGGGCGAAGGCAGCGTAGTCGTTGGAATTGGGGTGCGAGGTGGCGCTGCCGAAATTCTGCAGATAGTAGTGCGGGACTTCGTGGGCATAAGCACGCAGAGGCGAGAGTGGGAGGCCCGATTGCATAGGCTCGAAGGTGAAGGGATTGACCTTGATTCGGGTAGAAGAGGTATTCGCCGCTTTGCTGGCTGGGGAAGAAATCGTAGATCCAGGTGAACAGTCCGTCACCTCCGAACTTCCAGGTATTGCGGCTGCCTTCCAGGCTCACAGTCTCAGCGAGGTGCAGGCGATGCTCGAGGGTCTGGCGAGGGAGAAGGTTGGAGCGTCCCATGCCGTCGAGAATGTTGGGAATCTTTACCAGGACGTCGCTGGTATTGCTGTAGGACTGCTGGCGGTCGCGGGAGAACTGGGCGCGGAGGTGGCTGATCCAGCGCGGGGAGAGAGCGGAGGTCAGCGAAAGCGATCCGGTTTCGGCGGAAACGAGTTCCTGACCATTGTTGCTGATGGAGTTGTAGGTGACGGGGCTGGAGGGATCGAGAAAGACGTTGTTGGCGCCCCAGTAACGTATGGTGCTCAGTCGCAGCGCGAGTTGACTCCGGGAAGTGAGATTGATATCAAGCTTGGCATAGGAGGAATAGCCGATTTGTGCAGCGGGATATTCTCCGGCGAGTGAAGTGAGGTGAGCGGCGGCGGCGAAGACCAGGGCTTTATCGGAGGCTTCGTAGTCTCCGGGAGTGAAGGCTCCGGTGCTGGCGGCGGGCACGACTTGCGAGGTGCCATCGAGGAATTCGACGACGTTGGGGGAGTGAAAGATGTGCTGATCGAATCCGCCGAAAAAGAAGATCTTGTTGCGCTTGAGCGGACCGCCGACGGTGCCTCCGAACTGCTGCTGGCGATTGTGCGGCTTAAAAGCCAGGAAAGCATCGGCGGCTCCGAAAGAACTGTCGCGGAGGTGATAAAAGACGGTGCCGTGCACATGATTGGAGCCCGACTTGGTGACAACGTTGACGACGGCGCCGCCGGAGCGTCCTTGTTCGGCGCCGTAGGAATTGGTGGAGACGCGGAACTCCTGGACAACTTCGGTGGAGATCGCGTAGGGAGCGCGATAACGTCCGCGAGCCTGGGCGAAGAAAGCGTTGTTGTAATCGCCGCCATCGACGAGGGTGGTGTTCTGGAATCCGCGAATGCCGCCGAAGGAGAGATCGCCGTTCGTGGAAGAAGTCAGGCTACGAGGATCTTGGGTGACGCCGGGCGAGAACAAGGCGAGGTCGGAGAAGCGGCGGCCGTTCAGGGGAAAATCGTTGACGGCACGTTCGTCGAGCAATGTGGAGACGGCGCTGGGCTGAGTTTCGACCAGGGTGGGCGCCGCGGAGACGGTGACATTTTCCTGGGCGCCGGCGATGGTGAGGCGATATTCGAGATTTGCGGAGCCGCCGACATCGACGTGGAGTTGCGGCGTGATTTGAGGAGACATGCCCTCGGCTACGACGCGAGCCGAGTAATCGCCGGGCGGAAGCAATTCGAACGCGAAGCCGCCTTCGGCGTCGCTGGTCGCGGTGTAGCGCAGGCCGGTCGCGATGTTCACAACGGCGATGGAAGCTTTGGATATACGGCTGCCGGTGGAATCGACGACGGTGCCGCGGATCGATCCGGTAGCGTCTTGGGCCGCGAGAGATGCCGGGATCGCGATCAGAAAGAAGATGAGAGCGGGGAGAGAAATACGCGTCGAAGACATAGGTCGCCTCGGAGTGCCGGATGAAAACTCGGAGGACGGCCCGACGCGCGTTAACCGGACGCGAGGCAGGAAATACCGCGGAGAAGTGCCGGGGGGCGCATCCTGGTCGTGTGAAGCAGGGATGCGCGGCCGGAAAGCTTCTCCGCGGAATGTGGAGAAACCAAGATCTGTATAGCATGCGAGGGAGGAAGAGTTCTGTGATCGGAGGGGACTTTTTTGGGATGGTTCCCGGAGTGGGAAGGGAGGGTTTTTAACCACAGAGGGCACAGAGGGGTACAGGGGAATTTCGGGACTCCTGGATCACGGCTTCTTTTTCGTAATAAGAAAAAACCTGGTCGAGCTTTGCTCGACTGGACAGCCGAGGGCGACTGTCCCCACGTTAGGCTGTGCCGACAATCGGGCTGTGCTGGCGTGAGTGAGGGCTGCACTTACGCCGGACTTGGCTCTCGTGGTATTTTCAATTTCCTTTCGAAACTATGATTCGATCTTATAAAGGTGTGCGGCCGACGATTCCGGCGACGTGTTATGTGGACGAGTCGGCGCAGATTATTGGCGACGTCGTGCTGGGTGAGCATGCGTCGATTTGGATGAATGCGGTGGTACGGATGAGTATTTGAGGGAGAGATAGATGGCGGACCTCAGACCTCAGGAAAAGCAAAGCACCCCGGAGGGACGTTTGACAATAGCCCGGCGTTTCAACGCCGGGTGGGCGTGAAGAGCGGTGAAGCGCGTCCCGTAGGGGGCGCCTGAAATGCGGTGAATGGGGGCATTTCAGCCGTGCCTACGGCACGGGCCTCGAGTGCGACTCCTCCGCCGCTGAAGCGGCGGGCTACTATCAGGCGTCCCTCCGGGACGAAAGAATGGGAACTTAATGATTAAAGCGGTGCGGGGGACGCGGGATTTGCTGCCGCCGGAGACGGCGCTGTGGAATTTTGTGGAGGCGACGGTGCGGGATGTGTTTCGCGCTTACAACTTCCAGGAGATTCGCACGCCGATTTTCGAGTCGACGGAGTTGTTCGCGCGGGGCGTGGGGGAAGAGACGGACATTGTCTCGAAGGAAATGTATACGTGGGAGGACCGGTCGCGGGCGGCTAGTGAGAAGGGGCAGATGCTGACGCTGCGCCCCGAGAATACGGCTGGCGTGGTGCGGGCTTATATCGAGCACAAACTTTGGGATCGCGGGCTGAACAAGCTCTACTACATTGGGCCGCAGTTTCGGCGGGAGCGGCCGCAGAAGGGGCGGTACCGGCAGTTTTATCAGATTGGGGCGGAGGTGATTGGGCCGGCGTCGGCGGGGAGCGAGTCTCCGGCGCGGGATGCGGAAGTGTTGGAGATGCTGGCTACGTTGCTGGATCGGCTGGGGATCACGGATTGGAATCTGGAGTTGAATTCCGTCGGCACTCCCGCCGATCGCGCTCAGTTCAATGAAGCGCTGCGCAAGGCTTTGCAGCCGGTGGTGGGAAAGATGTGCGACGACTGCCAACGGCGGGCGGTGACGAATCCGCTACGGGTGTTTGACTGCAAGGTTCCGGAGGATCAGCCGATCATCGAGACGCTGCCGCGAATCACGCAGTTCCTGGGCGAGGATTCCCGCAAACACTTTGAGGCGGTGCAGGAAATTCTGACGAAGGTGGGAGTGCCCTTCCAGTTGAACGACCGGCTGGTGCGCGGGCTCGACTATTACACGCGGACGGCGTTTGAGTTCACGCATGGGGCGCTGGGAGCGCAGAATGCGATCCTGGGCGGTGGGCGGTATGACGGGCTGTCAGAAGCGCTGGGCGGGCCGGCGGCTCCGGGGATCGGATTTGCGATTGGAGAAGACCGGCTGGTGATGTCGTTGAAGGAGACGGCTGAGGGCGTGCTGCGAAAACCCGATGTGTATGTGGCTCCGATGGCGGGAATGAATGGCGAGGCGGCGCTGCTGGCGCGGGAATTGCGGCGGCATGATGTGGTGGTCGAATTGGGCGATGACGGCTTTCGGCTGAAAAAGTCGTTTGAGGCAGCGACCAAGGTGGGAGCGAAGTACATCCTGATTGTGGGCGAGAATGAAGTGAAGGCGGATTCGTTTGCGCTGAAGAATCTGGCGACGGGGGAGCAGGTTTCAGTGCCGCGGGCAGAACTCGCGCGGAGGATTCAACGAGGGTGATAAACGATTCCGTGGCGAGAAAACAACAGATTCCTCGTACCTTCGCTCCTCGGAATGACAATACGTTGAGGAAATGCCTTTTTGGAATGAAAACTCTTGGACGATCTTGGGGAGGTGTGGATGAAAAATGGTTTGGCTATTTTCCTTGTTCTCATCTTTTGTAGTTTTAATCATGCGGCGGCCCAGGCGAGCCCTCCTGCGAAGGCACTCAGCCCGTTGGAGCAGACATTGATGGACGCGGAGAAAGGCTTTGTGGAGGCGGCGAGGAAAGGCGACGTCGCATTTTTCAAGCGCACGCTGACCGATGACTTTTCTTTCGTCTCGTACGACGGGCAGATGTACAGCCGGCAGGACATGATCGATCAATTTGGCGATGGCACCTACAACTTGCAACCGTACGATATGAAAGTGGTGACGGCGGGCGACGGCGTGGCGATTGTGACCTACGACGTGGTGCTGCGCGTGCGTCCAGCAGAGGACCAGGGACCACCTCCGCGGTATCAGCATTTCAGCACGCTGTGGGTGCGACAAGGGGACGCGTGGAAGATGAAGTTTCTGCAGATGACGGCGTCGCATTGGGGAGACTGGTAGGGAGCGGCGATTGCAGATTGATGATTTCTGATTGTTGATTGAGAACCGGCGCAAGACTATGGTTGACGGCCGATGCGATTGGGGACTAGTATTCGCCGCGGCTGCGGCTGCGGTTAGCCGCCAGAAGAAACAACTAACAATCAACAATCGATTACGAGGCACGACATGAAAAATACAGCAATGATTTTGGCGACGTGGGTGATATTGGCGGCGTCTGCTGTGGCCCAGACGGAAATGCCGAAGCCCGGGCCGGAACACAAAAAACTCGATATGTTCGCAGGTGCATGGACACTAGAGGGCGACATGAAGCCCAGCCCGATGGGGCCGGGCGGCAAGACGACAGAAAACGAGAAGTGCGAATGGATGGAAGGCGGATTTTTCTTAGTCTGCCGTATGGACTTCAAGAGTTCGATGGGCGACGGAACGGGACTTACTATCATGGGATATTCCACCGACGACAAGGCCTATACGTATCGGGAGTTCAACAGTTGGGGGGAATCCACCGATTCGAAGGGAGCGGTGGATGGCGACACCTGGACGTGGACCAACGAAGAGAAGATGGGCGGCATGATGATGAAAGGGCGGTTCACGATGAAAGTCATTTCGCCTACGGCGTACAACTTCTCGTACGAAATGTCGCCGGATGGAACGAAATGGACACTGGTGATGGACGGGAAGGCTACCAAAAAGTAGGGGCCGGCGTGCGGGATTGGAGGCTTCAGCCTTTGGGCTGGGGCTTTTTTATTGGATTTCGAAATAGAACTAGCGAGACTCGTGTGGCCTACGCGCGTGCGGGCGAGGACGCCCCCACGACAGCCGCCGGGACGGCGGCGCTACTCTTGGGGAGGGGCTTGGAGTACGATTGACGGGGCGGTGTCATGAGAAAAATTCAATTCATCTTTGCTTTTATTTCTGCGTTCGTGCTTGGGTTGGGAGTCGCGGCGACGGGACTGTGGGCACAGGAGGCGCGGACTAAGTCCGAAGCGCCGGCTGCGGGGCGTGGAGCGGAGGCGAAGGCGGGGCAGGAATATTCGGGGATGTACTCGTTCCAAAAAGAAGGGGAATTTGTGCAGGTGACGGTCGAGGAGGCGGGACACGTCACCGGATTCGTTTCACGCTTCGGCGACGGACAGAGCGACAAGGGAGCATTCCTCGATCAGTTCTTCAAGAGTGGCAAGCTTGACGGAAACAAGCTGAGCTTTACGACTGAAATAGTTCACGGGATTGCGTTTGATTTTAAGGGGACGGTGGAGCGCGGCGACGGGAAGGATCCCGGGGACGAGGGCTACTTCGTGCTGAAGGGCACACTGACGGAAAATGCGAGCGATGTGAACAAGAAAGTGACGTCGCACTCGCGGGAAGTGGTGTTCAAGATGTTTCCGCAGGATGGCGCGCCGGCGCCGGTGGTCCGGAAGTAGTACCTAGTACCGAGTACCGAGGCAACACGCTCTTGGGCTCAAGCGCCAAAAAGCTTTTAACCGCCGAGATCGCTGAGGTCACGCGGAGAACGCGGAGAAAGGCAAAGAAGACAACTGAACCCTGAGAGGTAGTGCGAAGTTGAGGTTTCTCGGTACTGGGTACTCGGGACTCGGGACTGACTTAGTGTCCTGCGCGAATTGGGGAGAGGTTCAGGCGGCCGGGGGCTTTCTTGGGGGCGCCTTCCGGGCCATAGACTAGATCGGGGCCACCATCGGACTTCGAGGAGGCTTCCGCCAAGGTTGCTGCCAGAGCCCGATACGAGCGACTGATCTCGGGGCCCTCCTGCAGGACCACTGGGGTACCGTGGTCGATCGAGGGGCCGACCGCCTGGAAAGCGTTGGGGACCTTCCACAAAACCTTGCAGTTCGTCATTTGCTCGACATCCGCCTCAGAGAATCCCGGAATCTTCTTGTAACGATTCAAGACCATCCGCAAACGGTCGCGGCCCGTGCCTTCTTCGAGGAAGCTGTGAATGCGTCCTGCGCTCCAGAGCGAAACCACATCGGCCTGCGCGACCACCAGAACGGCGTTGGAAAGGTCGGAGAGCAGATGGGTAGTGGCATCGAGACGGCTGGAAGCGTCGACGACGACAAAGCGGTAATGATTGACCAGAAGATCGAACAGCCGGGCCAGTTCGCCGGGGGTCGGTTCGGTGGGATAAGGTTGCTGTGCTCCGGCTAGAACGAGTAAGCCGTCCTTGGCGGGGGTCATGAGACCGTCGAGCAGAGATGCATCAAGGCGGTGGAGATTCTGCAAGGCGTCGAGCACGCCGAATTGGGGACGCAAGTTGAGATGAAGAGAGGCGTGACCGATGGGAGCAAAGTCGACGAGAACGACGTCGCCATGAGACTGCTGCAGCGCCAGAGCGGTATTGACGGCGGCGGTGGTGCATCCCGCGCCTCCCTTGGCGCTCAGGAAAGTAAACACCCGCGCCTTGCCTACGCCACCGAGAGCGCGGGTGCGGGAAGAACTGAAGCGGGTGAGCGCTTCGAGCAGCGGCTCAGAACCGGCGGAGTGATCGAGATATTCGCCCGCGCCGGCGCGCATGCTGGCAACGATGTTGGCGGGTCGAGTCATCTCGCCGTTGGCGAAGATGGCAATTTGCTGAGTGGTAGAGCGAATCAGTTCGATGGTATGGACAGCGCGCTGCGGGGACTGAACTGGTATGTCGACGATGACTACTTCGGCGCGCGAATCCTGCAACTGACGGAGGATGGCGTCGGTCGGTCCGGCGGGAAACCCGACGTGGCTGAATACCGCCTGTCCCAAGCGCGTCGCTTGCAAACGATTCTGCAGCGCGGATAAGTGGTCCTGGTCCTCGGTAAGGACAGCGACGGCGATGCCATGCATAGCGCGGTTCTCGCTGATTTCTCTCGGTGTCTGCATGTTAGAAAGAGAACCTGCTCCCCGCCAAGTGACCTAAGTAACGCAATGAAGCCGTGCTGGCGCGCGATCCGCGCGAAGACTGAGGTAGCGCAACTGCATTGTCCAAGTCTGGAAGGACGAACACAACGTAGGGCAAAGCAACCGTTTTTGGCCCCTTAGTACCGCTCATTGTAAGTCAAGATTGCCCGGTTGCAAAGGAACTTCCGGGGCCCCGCGAAAATAGTTTGGACACCTGGAAACTCGATTGGGGGCGAGAAGGCCAGGAATCAGCCGAGAACGGGACGTGCGGAAGACTGAGCCGCGGAGCGTTCCCCTTCGCGGTGAGGATGAAGGGCCGAGACTCGGGGAAAGGCGGCGGAGTCGGAGGACTCGGAAAGATATTCGTAGCCATCGAGGCGAACCGCAACTCCGATTTTCGCTTCGGCGTGAGAAGTATCGGAACTGAGTTTGGCGGACGGCCGGACCACGCGTAAAATGCGGCCCCGGCAGCGTACGGGCATGCTCTCGCCCAAGGTAATCTCGGAGGGCATCCGGAGAGTGATTTCGATTTCGGTGCCTTCGGTGAGCGGAGAGTCGGTGAAGAAGAAGACTCCGCGCGAACTGAGGTCCTGCGTGAATCCCACGCCTTCGAGGGAGGCTGCGGGTTGGCGGAGAGAGAGCGGAAGCAGGTAGGGAAACCGCTGTCCGACACGGCGTTCAACTTGAACTGGCGGGGTGGTCATAGTGGCGTCACTTCCTTTGCCGAATCGCCTGCGCTACTTTAGCTCACCGCGGGCCAGAAGAGAAGGGCGAATTTTCGTCGATTCCGGGCGCCCTCTCGAATCCTTCATGGGCCAGGCTTTGGAAGCCAGGCAGGGGCGGGGGAGTTGCTCACGATTTCAAGGCGGGGCCGGAAAAACCCGGGAGCCCTGAGTTGCCGGCAAGCCGAAGATGAGCGCCCGGCATCGCTTACCACCGTAGGCTGAAACTGACAGCTGACCACTGAGAACGGAGGACTGACTTCAGGATATAGTAGTTCACAAGATGGCGCATCGTCATCCAAAGTGACAGTGGCTGAGCCGAAGACTTCCATTCAAGAGAACGCATCTGGCAACGGTGAACCGGCGGCCGAGAGCCGCAAACTGCGCTGGCAGGCGGCGGGACGAGCGCTGCGGCATCGCAACTTCCAGCTTTTTTTCAGCGGACAACTGATTTCCCTGACTGGCACATGGATGCAAACCGTGGCGCAGTCGTGGCTCGTCTACCGGTTGACCGGATCGGGGTTAAAGTTGGGGGCGGTCGGATTTGCCAGCCAGATTCCAGTGTTTTTGTTTGCTCCCTTGGGCGGAATTGTCGCGGATCGCAGCAACCGCAAGCACGTGGTCATCGCGACGCAGGTCGCGTCGATGATGCTGGCGTTCGTGCTGGCGGCCCTGACCCTCACAAACAGAGTGCAAGTGTGGCACGTATTCGTGCTGGCGGCGCTGCTGGGCGTGGTGAACGCATTCGATATCCCCGGACGCCAGTCCTTTCTCGTAGACATGGTGGGCAAGGAAGACTTGATGAATGCCATCGCGCTGAATTCTTCCATGTTCAACGGTGCCCGGGTGGTTGGACCGGCGGTGGCGGGTGTTCTGGTCGCGAAACTGGGGGAGGGTTGGTGCTTTTTCGCGAATGGCGTCAGTTACATTGCGGTCATTGCCGGATTGATGATGATGAAGGTGCACGCCCCGCCGCGAGTTTCGGCGAAGACGTCGCCGTGGGAACACATGGTCGAGGGATTCC
>Ga0209422_1000387_pt1 | contig 10646 bp, 8 predicted proteins | sample BlaSpr_A8_OM2_M3_FD_187983 | JGI IMG/M metagenome (GOLD analysis project Ga0209422, IMG submission 187983) | Forest soil microbial communities from Thunder Bay, Ontario, Canada - Black Spruce, Ontario site 2_A8_OM2_M3 (SPAdes) (version 2) | ecosystem: Environmental > Terrestrial > Soil > Boreal... | reverse complement strand
TGCGGAAACGAATGGTGCTGACCATCAGCACAGCCGGCACGAGCACCATGGCCAGCGCCGGCAGCGCCGCGCGATAGTCCGAGAATCCGTCCGGGTACAGGAACACGGTGGCGGCCGTCACCGCCGCCGCCGCTGCCGTTGAACACGCCGCGCGTCGCGAGCAGGATGTCCTCACCGCCGACGACGCCCGTCACGTGCAGCGAAACTTGCGGCAACGTTTGCGCGAAGTAGGGCAGCGAACCCGGCGGCGCGCTCGCGTCGTAGATCAGTAGCGATTTTGCCGACTCTTGGATGTCGACTTCGCCTCGGACGTTGACCGCGAGCGGACCATAGTCGAGCTCGATCGGCGCGAGCGTCACGGCGCTGTCGTAGAAGAGCACCTCACCGCGCGCGTTGCGAAAGGGAATATTTCCGTAGGTCAGGCGCGGCGCGTCGACTCCGACGACGACCAGCGGCTGCTCGACCGGGCCTTCGAGCCCGATCCGCGCCGTGACGTCGCCGCCGCCGACTGGAAGGTTGCGCGAGAAGTTGAACAGCGTCCGCGCCGAGCTCAACGGTCCTCGCGCGATCGCGTTCAATTCAAAGGATGGGGCGGACCAATCAAAGATCGTTCCGGCGAGGCGCGCCGGAATTCCGGCGAGCGTTCCATCCATCCGTGGTACGGCGAGCCCGTTGTCGAAGACGTTCAGCCGCCCGCGCAGGTCGCGCAGCGGGCGCGCCAACCCTGGAATGTAGAGCACGCCGCCGTCGACGCGCGCGCTCCCGGCGAGATGATACCCGGCCGGATGCGGCGACGCCAGATCGAGCGCATAGGCGCGGAGGCTGAGTCCGCTGGCTTCGCCTGAGAAGAGATGCGCGGTTGACGAGTTGAGCACGTAGTTGACCAAATCGCGCAAGGGAAGGCGTCCCACGACCGTAAGCCCGTGCATTCCGAAGCCGCGCGCTTGGTCGATAGTACCGGACAGCAGAACCGGAACGGGAGCTCGCATGGTATCGACGGTGACGAGCTGGCCGCGCGCCTCGTAATGCGTGTAGCCCTCGGTGTCGACCTTCGCCAGCCCGTGCAGGCCTTCGAGCGTGATCTTACGCGAACTCTTGTACACGCGATACGGGTCGATGATGTTGAGATGCGCGTTGTCGATGCGAGCGGTGAATTGCAACGGCGGCGCCGCCTTGGCTGGAGCGTTCGGGTTGGTCGCCGGAGCTTGCGGCGTCACACCGCCTGCGATGTTGAAGGTTCCGTCGCGCCGGCGAATCAGCCAAAAGGTCGCGCCGCTCAGGCTCAGATCCGTGAGTCCGAAGCGACGCTTCCCTCCCGGAAACATGTCGCGCAGCGTATATTGCAGCGTCACGCGGTCGGCGTCGAGTACCGGATCGCCCGAATGTCGAACGTGCAGTCCGAGAATCACGGCACGACTCCCGCCCAGATCGAGCGAATCGAACGCAACGCGATATCCGGTCGCGACGTCGATCGCGAACGCCAAGACCGCCCGCTCGAGCGGCGCGCGAAAGGCAAACGCTAGCCCGCCCACCAGGGCTAGCCCCAGGAGCACCAAACCGGCCCGCCTCCGTCGCACCATCATCTTATCTATCAACGTTGTCGGCACCGGGAGCCTTTCCGACGCCGGCCCCTTTGGGGGGAACGTTCCATGGGTCACCATCTTCTGGTACCCGCGAGTCCGAAAAAGTCAGCCAAGCGCAGCCGAACGCCCCGGGCGCGAGCTCACGGCGGGGCGAGTTTACAGATCCAGGTTCTTGACGCTGCGGGCGTAGGCTTGGATGAATTCCTTGCGGGGCTCGACTTTGTCGCCCATGAGCGTCGTGAACATCTCCTCCGCGGCGACGCCGTCTTCAACCGTAACTTGTTTCAGACGCCGGGTCGAAATGTCCATCGTCGTATCGGCCAGCTGCTCGGCGTCCATCTCGCCCAAACCCTTGTACTGCTGCACGACGAACTCTTTGGGGTCTGCGTCGCCGATGATCGCTTTGAGCTCCTCGTCGCTGAAAGCGTAGTTCTGCTTCTTCCCGCGTCGCACGCCGTACAGCGGCGGCTGGGCGATGTAAATGAACTTTTCTTCGAGCAGCGCCCGCATCTGCTGGTAGAAGAACGTCAGCAACAGGGTGCGGATGTGCGAGCCGTCGACGTCGGCGTCGGTCATGATGATGATCTTGTGATAGCGCAATTTGCCGATGTCGAAGTCGGCGGCGATGCCGGTGCCGAGCGCCGTGATCATCGTGCGGATCTCTTCGTTCGCGAAGACCTTGTCTTCGCGGGCCTTCCAGACGTTGAGGATCTTCCCGCGCAGCGGCAGGATCGCTTGCGAGCGAAAGTCGCGGCCCATCTTCGCGGTCCCGCCGGCCGAATCGCCTTCTACTAAGAAGATTTCGCTGGCCTTGGGGTCCATATTGGTGCAGTCGACCAGCTTGCCGGGGAGGCCGCTCCCGTCCAGCGCGTTCTTGCGGCGCGAGAGGTCGCGTGCTTTCTTCGCGGCTTCGCGGGCCCGCGCCGCCTGCATGCACTTGTCGACGATCGCGCGCGCATACTTCGGATTCTCTTCGAAGAAGAAGTCGAGCCGTTCGTTGACCAGGCCGTAGACGATCGTGCGGACCCGCGCGTTGCCGAGTTTCGTCTTGGTCTGACCTTCGAATTGTGGCTCTTCGAGTTTGACCGAGACGACCGCCGTGAGACCCTCCATGCAGTCGTCGGTCGACAGCGACGGGTCTGACTCTTTGAGCATCCCGCGCTTGCGCGCGTACGAATTCACCGCGTTGCCGACAGCGGTGCGGAAGCCCAAGAGGTGCATCCCGCCTTCGGTCGTGTTGATGTTGTTCGCGAACGAAAAGATCGTCTCGCTGTACGCGTCGGCCCACTGCATCGCGACCTCGACCAGCACGCCATCGCGTTCGCCGTTGGTCGAGATGATCGGGTGGATCGGGTCTTTCTTATCGTTGAGGTGCTCGACGAACGAGACGATCCCGCCCTCGTACATGAGAACGCGTTCCTTGAGCGGGTCGACGCGTTCGTCGCGCAGCGTGATCTCGAGCCCCCGGTTGAGAAAGGCCAGTTCGCGCAGACGCTTCTGCAGAATGTCCCAATGGAAGTCGAGCGTCTCGAAAACGCTGCGGTCGGGGAGAAACCACTGCAGCGTGCCGGTGCCTTCGGCCTTGCCGATCGGCTTGAGTTTTTGGACGGTCTTGCCCCGCTCGAACTGGATTTCCCAAAGCTTCCCGTCGCGCTTGACGCGCGTAATCATCCGCTCGGAGAGCGCGTTGACGACCGAGATGCCGACGCCGTGCAGGCCGCCGGAAACTTTGTAGCCGCCCTTCCCGAACTTGGCGCCGGCGTGGAGCATCGTCATGACGACCTCGACGGCCGGCAGCCGTTCCTTCGGCATCACCTCGATTGGAATACCGCGGCCGTCGTCCTCAACCGAACACGAACCGTCCTTGTGAAGGACGACTCGGACGTGCTTCGCGTAGCCGGCGAGCGCCTCGTCGACCGCGTTGTCGACCGCTTCGTAGACCAGTTGATGCAAGCCGCGCTCGGCGGTATTGCCGACGTACATGCCGGGCCGTTTGCGAACGGCTTCGAGTCCCTTGAGCACCTCGATCTGTGCGGCGCCGTAGCTCGTTGAACTGTCGACGATCTCTTTTGCGTGTTTAGCCATCGGCCGTTCTAATTCGCCGCTGTCGCCCCGCTCAACTGCGCCGCCAACTCGTCGCCGAGCAGGTTGCGCACGATCGCCGGCGTGATGCGATCTGGTGCGAGACCCGACTGCAGCAAGACGTACGAGGTCGCGATTTGGCGCTCGCGCCGCGTCAGGCTGCGGCCGGTGCGGCGAGCCCGTTCGAGCGTGGCCCACCAACGCTGCAAGAGATTGCGGCGCACGCGTTCGTACCGCTCTTCGTCGATGCCGCCGACGAACGTGCGGATTTCCTTGTACGGCAACCACGGCATGCTGAACAGCATGCGCTCGAGTTCGGTGGAGCGCGCAGACTCGGCGGCGCTGCGGCACGGGGCGCAGACGTCGGCGCGTTCGATCGGCGCCCCGCAGCGCTCGCAGGTCGCGGCCGCGCGGCGGCGCGCGACGCCGACGCGCCGGCGTAACCGATCGAGGGCTTCGCTCTCATCGAGCGCGGGGTCCGGCGGGATGGTACCCGGCGCGCGAAAAGCGGGCTGAGGGACCGAGGCACGGGCGCTGCGCAGACGGCGCGGCAGACCGCTGCGAAAACGGAGCGCGACCAGCTTGCCGCCGGAGTCGAACTCGCGCAGCCGTTCGAGGATCTGCGGCGCGAGTAATTGCAGTTGCTGGCTCCACGCGCTCGAACGCGTCGCGACGACCAGCGCGTCGCCGCTGATTTCCAGCGGCGCCGAATGTTGCGCCGCACGCGAGCCGGCGATGTCGGGCCAGGCCGCCGCGATCGCCGACAGTGGATCGCCCGGTCGAGCGAGCATCGGGCGCCAGCCGTCGACGGCGACCCGCAGCGGGCGCAAGCTCACGCCACTCGCTCCAATTGCGCGGCCTCGATCCGATAGGTGGCGGCCGCTCGCGCGTCGACCTCGCTCGTGGTTGTCACGAAGACCTGTTCGACCGTCGCCACGCCGCGCAAGAACGCCGCTCGCCGTTCGCCGTCGAGTTCCGAAAGAACGTCGTCGAGCAGCAAGATTGGGGCCTCGCCACCGTAGGCGAACAAGGTCTCATACTCGGCGACCTTCAGCGCGAGGACGGCGGTGCGCTGCTGCCCCTGCGAACCGAACGCGGCGAGCGGCCGTCCGCCCAAACGAAACTCGACGTCGTCGCGGTGCGGCCCGACGAGCGAAGTCTTACGCACCAGCTCGGCGGCGCGCTGCTCGTCGAGCCGGGCCGCAAACGCCGAAGCGACGCCGTCGTGCGTCGGAACGTCGACCGCGACGTTCGCGGCGTAGAGCACTTCGAGATCGCCCTCGACGGCGCCGACCCAAGCGTGGTGGATCGCGCGGGCTCGGGCCTCGAGCTCGGCGACGAACGTGCGGCGCGCCAAGATCAATTCGGTGCCACTCTCGATCAGGCGCTCGTTGTATGTCGTCAGCAACGCCTCGTCCGCCGCGACGAGCCCGCGCAAGAGTGCGTTCTTCTGAGCGAGGTGCTTTCCGTACGACGCGAGCGCCGCATAATAGGCGGCGGATTCTTGCGCGAGCGCCGCGTTGACGAGCGAACGGCGCAGCGCCGGGGGACCGGTGACGAGTTGCAGATGCGCGGGGACGAACGTGACCACGCGCAACCTTCCAAGGTACGTCGCGTAGCGCACGCCGCGGCCGTTGATCGTGTAGCGTTTGCGCGTCCCGCCGGCGCCGAGCGCGATCGTGCACGAGAGTCGGATCGGTCCCGGTTTCACGACGGCTTCACCGCCGACGCTTGCGGTCGGAAGGCCGGTCGTCACGATCTCGCTTTCACGCGAGGTGCGGAACGACTTGCCGGTGCCGAGCAACCCGATCGCTTCGAGCAAGTTGCTCTTGCCTTGCGCGTTCGCGCCGATCAGCACGTTGAGACCGGGCGCGGGTGCGAATTCGAGCGACGCGTAATTGCGCACGTTGGCGAGCGTAAGCCGCGTGAGGATCACGCCCCTACCCCTTTTTGCTGTCGCAAAACGGGGGCCCCGAGGTCTAACGGCACTGCGGCGCTACGCGCCTCCGCCCCCCATACGCAAAGCGCATGGGGCCCCGCTATTGGCGCAGCGGCATCAAGACGTACATCTGACGCACGCCCTCGGGCTCGTCCGACGGGCGAATCGCAGCCGGCGAGAGCGGGCCGAGAAACTCCATCTTGATCTGCGGTGCGTCCACGTGCGACAGGATCTCGACCAGATAGCGTGCGTTGAACGCGATCGTCAAATCGTCGCCGGTCTGCTCGACCTCGAGCTCCTCGTAAGCGTTGCCGGTCGTGTCGCTGTTCGCGGTAATGATGAGTTGCTGGTTCGCGACGCTCATCTTCACCATGCTGGCACGATCGCCGGCGACGAGTTCGGCACGGCGCAGGCCTGCAATCAACGCGCTCGTGTTCACTGCGACCGAGCGATCGAATTGCGCCGGGATCACTTGCCCGTAGTTGGGATACTGACCGTCGACGAGCCGCACGACGATCGAGGTTTGCGTTCCCGCGAAAGCGAGTTGATTGCCGGCGGGTCCGAGTGCGGTGACCTCGACCGTTTCTGCTCCGCCGAGGTTGCGGGCAACCTCGGCTAAGGCGCGAGAGGGAACGATGTACTTGATCGAGCCACCTTCATCGGCGCCCCGCGCGAGGTTCGTCTGCCACTTCGCAAGACGGTACCCGTCGGTTGCGACCATGGTGATTTGATCTCCGGATACTTCAAGCAGCGTGCCCATCAGTACGGCGCCACGCGCTTCCTCGCTCGAGGCCGCGAAGATCGTCGCGTTGATGCCCTCTCGGAAGCGTTTTCCGTCGACCGCGAAGGATCGACCCTTTTGCGACGCGGGTAGCGGTGGATACTCCTCCGGCGGCAGCGCATGAAAATCGTAATTGGAACGTTGGCACTTGACGCTCGCGCGCGTCGGAGTCCCACTCAACTCCATGATCCCGGCTGACAAATTCCCCAAATAGCCGCTAAACAGCCGCGCCGGTACCGTCACGCTTCCCGGCTCCTGAATCTCGCCGGGAAAAACATGTTCGAGCGTGAGTTCGAGATCCGTCGCTCGAACGCGAATCGTGTCGTCGCCGGCACTCAAGAGCACGTTGGAAAGAATCGGCACCGTCGAGTGTGCATTGACGATCTTGCTCGCGGCGCCTACGGCGCTGGCGATGTCTTTCGTACTACAAGTAAACTTCATGAATCCACCGTCGCCCCGTCACCGCTTATGAATATAGCTTAAGTAAATAAAACTCGTCGCCGTAGTAGTAAGGCGGTGTAATCTGCGCAGAACCGTCGAAACTGAGACGCCATATGCCAAAGCGCACCGGACAACCTGTTCATCTCCGGTTTCTTCTTGTCCACAAATGCACACCGGCCGCCGGGTTTGGAGGTTATCCACGCTGGTTGAACCGCCCTGTCCCGGCGATTTGCACAGCGGTTTGGGGCCAGCGGTTCAATCGGTCTGGCAAAGCGCCAACAGGGAACGAACCTTGTTGCGGTAGGCCTCGTCGACGGTCATTTGGTTTTTGACCTTGTCACGGGCGTACATGACGGTTGTATGGTCTTTTTTTTGAAACTCGCGCGCGATCTGCGGGAGCGAGCAATCGGTCAGTTCCGTTGCGAGGTACATGGCGATCTGACGAGGTGCGGCGAGCCTTTGATCGCGACGCTGGTGATCCATCTCCTTAACCGTCAGCCCATGGGCTTTCGCCACCCGCTCCTTGATCAGGAGAATGGTGATGCGGCGTGCCGGGGCGCTGGCCACTAAGTTCTTGAGAACGTCGGCGGCGAGTTCGGCGGTGATCGGGGCGTTGATCAGTTTCGCGAACGCGACGACGCGGGTCAGCGCACCCTCGAGCTCGCGGATGTTCGAGGGAACGACCTTGGCGATGAACGACGTGACTTCGTTGGGAACCGACGTCCCCTCGGATTCGGCCTTCTTCTGTAAGATTGCCTGGCGCGTTTCGAGATCGGGCGGCTGAATGTCGGTGAGCAGCCCGCACTCGAAGCGCGAGCGCAACCGGCTCTCGAGCGTCTGAATCTCTTTCGGCGGGCGATCGCTCGAGATCACCAACTGCCGCTGCGCGTGGTAGAGCGAGTTGAAGGTGTGGAAGAACTCCTCCTGAGTCTGTTCCTTGCCTTCGAGAAACTGGATGTCGTCGATCAGGAGGACGTCGACGTGCCGGTAACGGTTTCGGAAGTCGTCGGTCTTGTTGTTCTTGATCGCGTTGATGAACTCGTTGGTGAAGGTCTCGCTCGAGATGTAAACGACCTTAGCTTTGGGATTGGCCGAAATCACGCGGTGACCGATCGCGTGCATGAGGTGCGTTTTGCCCAGACCCACGCCGCCGTAGAGGAAGAGCGGATTGTAGGCGCGGCCGGGCGTCTCCGCCACCGCCTGGGCGGCCGCGTGCGCGAACCGGTTGCTCTGGCCGATGACGAAAGCTTCGAAGGTATAACGCCAGTTGAGCTCGCCCGGGCGGCGCTCGGCGGGGCCGAAAGGCCGGCCGGCCGTGGTTTCGAGCGGCTCGTCGCCGCTCGGCTCGACGACCACGAAGCGAAGCGAAATCGGCTCGCCGAGGATGTCGGAGAGGACCGCGGCGATGTCGGTCTTGAGGCGGTTTTCTACCCAATCCTTCGCAAAGGGCGTATGGACGGAGAGGACGATCTCGGCGCCGTTGAGTTCGAGGAGCCTCATGCGTTTCAGCCACATCTCGAAGACCGGTTTTGAGTATTTCGGCTCGAGCGCGTTCAGTGCCGTGAGCCACAGTTCGTTCGAGATGCCGGCTGAACCGACCGCGAGACCCATAACTTGACCGCCTTAGTTTTCGTTCGCTCTGGAAAGCGCGCTGTGCAATGCCGCCTTAACGGCACCGGAGCGAGGTCAGTCGATTGTTCGGCCGACCCTCGAATCCTCCGGGTTTTTTCCACCAAGTTATGCACTTGTCCACAGCCTGTGCGCAGTCACGCGCGCTTGGAAAATAAAGGCTTTTCGGCCTCTCGCCGGGGGCACTTCACCCGTCGCTGCGACCGTAAATCCGCGACCTGACGGGCTTTTAAGGTCCTTAACGCGCGGCGCTTTCCACAAGGCTGTCCACAGATGTGGAGAAAATGGGAGGGATTCGCAAGTGGAGCGGCCCGGCGGGCCGGCCTTCGGCTAGCGGCCGGCAACAGGTCCCTCGGCTGGGGGGTATTTGACGATACCCACGGTCGCTGTCTATACTTGGGGGTCTTTATTCCCCATCTCGCTTCGCGAAATGGGGCCCCTCACCGACTCGGAGCCTCATTGTCGTGAAGCGCACTTTTCAACCCCACAACCGCCGCGGCAAGCGCGTGCACGGCTTCCTCGAGCGGATGTCGACGAAGGACGGCCGGAACGTCATCGCTCGGCGCCGCAAGAAGGGCCGCAAGCGCCTCACCGTTTAATCGCACCCGGGCACTTGAGTGCGTTGGTATGACCCTCTGCGGCGGCAGAGCGAGATCGCGTATGTGCGCCGCCGCGGGCGGCAGGCCCGGTTCGCGACGCTTTCCGCTTTTGGGGCCGAGACCCAAGGACGGCGCTCGCGCATCGGAATCACCGTCTCCGGACAGGTTGGCGGCGCGGTCGTTCGCAACCGCGTGCGGCGCCGCATCCGCGGAGCGCTCGACGCGCAGCCGCCGCTCCGCCCGCCGATCAGGATCCTGTTCGTCGCGCGCCCGCCGGCCGCCAGCGAGCCGTACGCTCGACTCGCCGCCGACGTCGAGGCCGCGCTCGCCCAGCTTGGGGCGTAGGATGCGGACGATCCTGGCCACGCTGATCGCCGTCTATCAAAAGACGATTTCGCCGCTCCTGGGCTCGCACTGCCGTTTCTATCCGTCATGCTCGCAGTACGCGAAGGAAGCGGTGTTGAAGCACGGAGTCCTTCGCGGCACGCGTCTCGCCATCGCGCGCATCTTGCGCTGCCATCCGTGGAATCCGGGGGGCGTCGACCTCGTCCCGTAACGGTTTCTGAAAGGCTGTCCCTTGGAGTTCGTCCTCGTCCCCTTGCTTGCCGCCAGTGTCCTCGACCCCATCGTCGAGGCGTTGCATCAATTGTTGACGTGGCTCGCTCAGCATCTCGGAAACTACGGATGGGCTCTGGTGGCGCTCGCGGCGATCATCAAGGCTTGCCTCTGGCCGCTCAACACGATGCAGTTCAAGTCGATGTTGAAGATGCAGTCGTTGCAGCCGAGGGTCAAAGCGATTCAGCAACGCTACAAGGGCGATCGCGAAAAACTGAACGAAGAGACGATGAAGCTCTACAAAGAGTCGGGGACCAACCCGCTCGCGGGCTGCGCGCCGCTGCTCTTGCAGATGCCGATTCTCTTCAGCCTGTATTGGGTGGTCATCAGCGACAAGCCACTCTTCGCGCAGTCGACCTGGCTTTGGATCGGCAGCCCGGTTTCGCTCAACTCGCCCTGGCACGTCCTCGCCGCGAACCTGGCACAGCCCGACTACATCCTGCTGGCCGTCTACATCATCTCGATGTACGTGAGCGTCCGTTTCACGAGTCCGGCGATGGACGAACAACAGGCGCAGCAGCAGAAATTGATGGCGCTGATCTCACCGGTGATGATCGGCTACGTCAGCTTCCAGTACCATTGGCCGTCGGCGCTGATCTTGTATTGGCTGTCGTTCAATCTTTTCCAGATCGCGCAGCAGCTCTACCTGATCAATCGCTTCCATCGCAACCCGGCGCCGATCGGACCGCATCCCGAACGCGTCCTTGAAACCGGTGCGGCGAACGGGGAGTCGTCGAGGCCCGCGGCGCTTGGCTCGGGCGCCGCGGATCCGGGCGCGACCAACGGTTCCTCCGGCTCGCGGCGCAAACGCCGCCGGCGTTCGAAGCGCTGAGAACGCCGAGTGCACTTCTGTTTTCTTTCTTCCATAAGGAGCAACGATTCGATGGCTGACGAGCTCGACGAAAGCGGCGGGGGTCCGGAGCACGGACAACGGCGGCGCGGCCGCCGCCCAGCTCGGCGAGGAGCGTTACGCCGTG
>Ga0209422_1000386_pt1 | contig 10681 bp, 8 predicted proteins | sample BlaSpr_A8_OM2_M3_FD_187983 | JGI IMG/M metagenome (GOLD analysis project Ga0209422, IMG submission 187983) | Forest soil microbial communities from Thunder Bay, Ontario, Canada - Black Spruce, Ontario site 2_A8_OM2_M3 (SPAdes) (version 2) | ecosystem: Environmental > Terrestrial > Soil > Boreal... | reverse complement strand
CAGCAACAACAGCAGCACAAGGATGACCAGAAAGGCGCCTTCGGCCAGGTTGTGCGCCACGGTCTGCAGGACGCGGTCGATCAGATCGGCGCGATTGTAATAGGGAACGATGCTGACTCCCGGCGGCAGCGTCTTGTTGATCTGCTGCACGGCGGTGGTCAGCCGCTGCGCGACCACGCGCGTGTTCTCGCCCAGCGTCATCAGTGCGACGCCCACTACCGCCTGGCCGTTGCCTTGGCTCGTCACCGCGCCGAGCCGCGGCATCGGCGCCTCGACCACCTCTGCGACGTCCTTGACGTAGAGCGGCGCCCCGCCGGCTGCGGTGCGCAGGACGATATTGCCGATATCGCTGATCGATTGCAGCAACCCTTCGCCCCGGACGACCGCCTGCTCACCATTGCGGGCGATCGTCGCGCCGCCGACGGCGCGATTGTTCTGCGCCACCGCGTTGTAGATGTCCTCGATCGACAGGCCAAAGTGCGTCAACGCGTTCTCGGAAACCCGGACCTCGTACGTCTTGAGTTCGCCGCCGTTGACATTGACCTCGGTGATGCCCGGGACCAGCTTGAGCTGCGGCGCGACCTGCCAATCCAGGATCGAGCGCAACTGCATGAGCGAGTAGTTCTTGCCCTCGACCTTGAACTGGTAGATCTCGGAGAGGCCGTCGGAGAGCGGGCCGAGCCTTGGCGTTCCTGCTTCTGCGGGCAGCGCTGTCTGGCTCAGCCGCTGCGCAACAAGCGTGCGGTCGGTCAGGATGTCGCCGCCGTCGGCGAACTTCACGTAGATGACGGAAAGCCCGTAGCGCGAAATTGAGCGGTAGCTCGTCATGCCCGGCAGGCCCTGCAGCGCCAGCTCGATCGGCGTGGTGATCGAACGCTCCACGTCCAGCGGGGCCAAACCCGCTGCCTGGGTGGTGACCAGCACCTGCAGCGGCGAGATGTCCGGGTCGGCGTCAAACGGCAGGCGTTGCATGCTCAAAAGACCGGCGGCGACAAGCGCGGCGATGAGTATGAGCACGACCATGCGGTTGCCAAGCGCGGCATCGACAATCCTGTTGATCACGGCGATGTCTCCCTTAGCCCTGGTCTGGAATGGTGGACTGCATCAGAGCCGCTTTCAGCCAATAGCTGCCCTCGCCGACGACTGGCGTGCCAGCCGCGAGCCCGCTCGTGATCTGGGTCTTTCCGTTCGTGACCAGGCCGGTATGAACCGCGCGCCAGGCGAACTGGCGATCTCCTGTCGGGATGAACGCGACGCTTTGCCCGTTGACTTCCTGCAGGCTTTCGCTCGGCACCATGACGCCGTCGCCGCCTTGCGGTGAGAGAATCGTGACGGTCGCGAACATGTTCACGCGCAGCGCGTCGTCCGGATTCGGCACCTCGCACCGCACTTTGGCCATTCCGGTGGTCGGCTCGATCGCGTCGGGAATGTAGGTGATACGGCCGGTAAAAACGCGCCCTGGAAAGGCGTTCACTCTCACTTCCACGGCGTCCCCGACCTTGACCGCGCCGAGATCCTTCTCCGCCACGTCGGCCTGAACCCAAACGGTTGAAAGGTCGGACACCGTGAAGATCGGCGTCGCCGGATCCACAATCTCTCCGGTTGCGACAGAGACCGAATCAACGACCCCGGCGAATGGTGCGACTAGGGCGCCGCGGGAATCCCCCGGCTGATCGCTGGACGAGTCGGCACCAGCGGCAGCAGGGCGTACGGGCAACAGCCGGGCCTCTTCCTCGTGGTACTGCCGCAACTGCGCTTCCTTGGTGCGGAGATCGGCTTCCATGGTGGCCACGGTGGCGCGCCGAGCCTCGACCTCGGCCTGCGTCACGAGGTCGTTGCGAATAAGGTTTGTCGCGCGGTCGTAAGCAGCATTTGCTGCTCTGAGTTGCGCCTGTGCCTGACTGAGCGCCGCCTCGGCGCCCAGAACCTTGCTATGGGCCGCACTGAGGTCGAAATTGTCGAGCACCGCTAGACGTTGACCTGCAACGACCCGATCGCCAGCGGTCACATCGAGTGTCTCGATCCGGCCACGCGCCGTAGGCTTGATGCGGGCAAGGTGGAGCTGATCGTATCCGACGCTACCCGTCGCAGACACGGCGCGCACCAGCGGCCCGGCCTTCGCCTTCTCGACCTGCAATTGCAGGTTCGCCAGCTTCGGCTCGGAGAGAGTAATGGTCGCGGGCAGCTGCGCAGCGGCGGGAGCGACCGCGGCGGCGCTCATAGGCGCCAAATTGCAAACGGAGGAGGACGAACGACCCGCTACGAATCCCAGGGCTACGGCCATACCGACCGTCGCGACACCGAAAAGCAGTGGGCGCTTGATGATCGACAATGTCCCGGGAACACGCGACCGGCGATGATGGGACCCCGACCAATTGATCGCGAATACGTGAGCTGTGCGTGATAGGCTTGTATGGATCATTTCCCGCTCCGACGAAACCGTTGGTCGGCATCGTTAGCGGGCTTTTCTGACGCGGACCTGAAGCCTATCTGCATGACGTTCAGGTTGGCGTCAGCTTCTCCCTTCAATTACCCTTCATGACAACGAGCGGGCCCATGCGAGTATTGCTAGTTGAAGATGAGCCGCATCTTGGTTCGGCTGTACAGGAGCATGTCAGAGCGGCAGGACACGCGGTCGACTGGTTCGAACGGCTGGAGCCGGCGGAGCACGCGGTGCGCACGGTATCTTATGACGCGCTGCTGCTTGATCTGCACCTGCCCGATGGGCGCGGCCTGGATTTCCTGCGCAAACTTCGCCGCCGCGGAAATGCGCTGCCGGTCGTCATCCTCACCGCGCGCGATTTGGTCAGTGACCGGATCGAGGGGCTTAAAGCGGGCGCCGACGATTACATCGTCAAGCCTTTCGACCTCGACGAAGTGAATGCACGTTTGGAGGCCGTCAGCCGCCGGTATTTCGGCAAGGCAATGCCGGTCGTTCAGGTCGGTCCGGTGGAGCTGGAGTGGGAATCGAAGTTGGCGCGGCTGGACGGGCGACCGGTCGAACTGAGCGCGCGGGAGTGGGCCGTCATCGAAGTGCTGGGCCGACGGCGGCAATCGACGGTCTCGAAAGAGCAAATAGAGGATGCGCTGTACGCATTCGGCGAGGAGATCGAAAGCAACACCATCGAGGTTTATGTCAGCCGCATTCGCCGCAAGCTCGGGCGGGATTTCATCCGCACGATACGCGGTCTCGGTTATCGCTTGGGAGACTGAAACGTGGCGAGCAGGAGTCTGGTTTCGCGGCTGATTTGGCTATTGTGCTCGTCGATGGCGGGACTGTGGCTGCTGGGCAGCGTCACCGCAGGCATGCTCACGGTATTCGAGATCAATGAAAGGCTCGATAATGCGATCGAGGAAGTGGCGCAGCGGCTGCTGCCCGCCACCTATGATGCCGTGCAGCAGCCGCAGGCCATGCAGCAGATGCTTCGGCAACTGGTCGCGACGACGGATCCCAAGGCTCTGGCCTATCAGATCATCGATCCGACTGGCGAAATCGCCATGCGCTCCGACAATGCGCCAGAGACACCATTTCAGGTCCCGCGCCAGACTGGCTTTCACGACACCTCGCGGTACCGGGTCTATGCCCAGCCTGCGGCTGCTGACGGCTATTTTATTGAGGTCGCCGAGCCTGCGGTGCACCGCTCCGAGGCGCTATGGCGGGCCGTCGGGCTCACGGTCGGACCGCTGCTGCTTTTCTTGCCGCTGTCCTGGTTTTTGATCCGCTGGGCGGTGTTTCGGAGCATGAGCTCCTTGGACCGGTTGCGCTGGGAGATCGGCCGTCGCGACGGCTCCAATCTATCGCTAATCCCCGATATGGGCCTGCCGACCGAGCTCGCTCCAATCCTTGCAGCAGTGAACCGGCTCCTGGAACGACTGGAGCGTGCGTTGGCCACGGAGCGCCAGTTTGCAGCGAACAGCGCCCACGAGTTGCGGACGCCAATCGCTGCTGTGCTGGCGCAGATGCAATTGCTCTCGGCACAGCTCGCCGGCACGCAGCACGCAGAGCGTGCGGCGCGTATCGTCAACCAAATAAAAGGGCTAGGCAGTCTTGCTGAGAAGCTGCTGCAATTATCGCGGACCGGCGCAGGAATCGGGATGCAACAGGATCCCGTCGATATATTGACTGTCCTGCAAGTGCTGGTCGATGAGTTTCGCCGACTCGAGGACGTGGGAGACAGGTTGGTCGTCACCGCGGAATGTCCGGACGAATTCATCGTGCGGGGGGAATTGGACGTTCTCGGCATAACGCTGCGCAACCTGATCGAGAACGCCATCCGTTATGGCGCTCCTGACGAGCCGATCGAGATCGTCGTCGAACGAGGCCGGCAAATTCGGCTGCTGAACGGCGGCGCTCCCGTTCCATCCGAGACCCTCGAAACTCTGAAGAAGCCTTTCGTTCGCGGATCATCGGTCGGCGCCGGCGGCGGTCTCGGGCTTGCGATCGTCGACAGTGTGATGAAACAGATTGGCGGCAGCCTGACCCTCATTTCTCCTGTTATCGGCCGTGGCGGCGGCTTTGAGGCGCGCCTGGTCTTCCCTGAACCGAATTGAATAATTTGGATTGACATCTTCAGGACCTGAGCGTTCGGAACACCGGGTGATCGGAAGCAGTTGCGCTGGACTGTGCACTCAGATTTGAATCGCCTCCCGACGGCCGGCCGTCTATGGTGTACCTATGTCGCGCCTCATGTTTCTGTCGATTGCTATCGTCGTATCGCTGCTGCCGGCCGTCGCGCCGGCTGCGCCGGCTCATAAACGTCCGGCGCCACGCTGGCACGGCTATGGCTTCCTGCCGGGCTATCATCAGCCACCGAATAACAGCCTTCCAGCTTATGCCCAGACAGCTTCGGTTTCGCGCATGGCGCGCCGCAACCGGCGGCCTTGGTATATCGATCCAATCCCGAGTTATTACGGGTACGATGGCGACTGGCACTATTTCGGCCGGCCTGGCTTTTACGGCGGTCGCTACAATGGCGGCACCTTCGGCCCTTGCTGGACGCGGACGCCGATCGGGCCGATCTGGAATTGCGGCTGATCAAGCTGTTGCCTGAAGACCGCGCGCGTGTGCATCCGTTTGCCTTGGCGGTTGGAAGGGCAGCATGGAAGATTTGCTCAAGCGCTTTTGGCATGGGAATAATCGCAAGCAATGAAGCCGTCACTTTTCCTCTACTTCTCACTTGCTGTTTGCTGCTTTCCTGCGTTCGCCCAGGCAGAATCCCCCGCTGACATGATCTCGAGCTATCGCGTTCAGCATGGGGAGGGGCGGGTCGTCATGGATTCGACGCTCACGCGTATTGCGCACGAGCAAGCCGAGGCGATGGCGGCAAAGGACAAGCTCGACCACGATGTGCTCGGCGGCTTCACGTCGCGGGTCCATTCGACCGGCGCGGGCCGAGCCGCAGAGAACATCGCCTACGGCTACGAGAGCTTCCCAAAGACGCTTAATCAGTGGATTGATTCAGCGGGGCACCGAAGAAACCTTCTCTTGCACGGGGCCTCGCGGGTGGGTGTAGCCAGCGCGAAGAGCGCGACAACAGGGCGTACGTATTGGGCGATGGAGATTGCAGGGGACTATGAACGTCCCAGGCTGACGACCGGTACGAAGCAAGCAGCTGTTGCAAAGCCCAAAGCTCGCACAAGGCAAACCTGCCGCTTGAAGATTCTGAGTATCTGCCTCTGATGCCGGGCTTTTCGAGTCCGCCTTCCGGCCTGGCTCATTTCGCGAAAGCGTCGTTGCGCCTGGCGGCACTGGCGGCAGTAACGCGTGCAGGAAAGCCTTGGGTGGCGCTTCAGCGTTTGTCTACACGTCTAAGCGCCATCGATCCACCTTTATCTCGCCGTATTATTTATGCGGGCTGGTCCTTGCAGAAGTGCATCGCCTCGACTACGAACGACGCCCATCCACAGATCAATTTGTTTCGTGCTGCGGGTTGAAGAAGCGGTCGGCGATGGTCCATAAGCGTCCTCCCGCGGCTGGCGATTCACCCACCGCGACGGCTTCGGAAAGATCGCGCGTGGCAAACATCAATCGGCAGATCGCGGAAGAGCTGGGCGTTCGCGAACAACAGGTCGAGGCGACGGTGGCGCTGCTCGACGGCGGTGCCACGGTTCCCTTCGTTGCGCGATACCGCAAGGAAATTACCGGTGCGCTCGACGATGCGCAATTGCGCACGCTGGAGGAGCGTCTGAATTATCTGCGCGAACTGGAAGAACGCCGTATTGCGATTCTCAATTCCATCCGCGAGCAGGACAAGCTGGATGCCGCGCTCGAAGCGGCCATTCTGGCGGCCGACAGCAAGGGTCGCCTGGAAGACATCTATCTCCCGTTCAAGCCGAAGCGCCGCACCAAGGCCGAGATCGCCAAAGAGGCGGGGCTGGAGCCGCTGGCCGATTTGTTGCTGGCGCAGCCGGAGAACGATCCGCAAACCGTGGCCTTAACCTTCATCGATCCCGACAAGCAGGTGGCCGATGCGGCTGCCGCGCTCGATGGCGCGCGGGCAATTCTGGTGGAGCGCTTCGCCGAAGACGCCGACCTGATCGGCGCGCTGCGCGAGCAGATGTGGTCGAACGGGCTGATGGCGTCCACCGTGCGTAGGGGCAAGAAAACCGAGGGCGAGAAATTCAAGGACTACTTCGATTTCAGCGAGCCGCTCACCAAACTGCCATCGCATCGCATCCTCGCGATGTTCCGCGGTGAGAAAGAGGAGATTCTCGACCTGCAGATACTGCCCGAGCCGGTCGCCGCGACGTCGGCCGCGATCAGCTCGTATGAACGCAAGATCATGCAGCGCTTCGCCATTTCCGATTCTGGCCGCCCCGGCGACAAATGGCTGGTGGAGACGGCGCGGTGGGCGTGGCGCACCAAGATCCAGGTCCATCTCAACATCGACTTGCGGATGCGGCTGTGGACCGCGGCCGAGCAGGAAGCGGTGCGCGTGTTCGCGTCGAATCTGCGCGACCTGCTGCTGGCGGCGCCAGCGGGCCCGCGCGTCACCATGGGCCTCGATCCCGGTTTCCGGTCCGGCGTCAAGGTCGCCGTCGTCGATGCGACCGGCAAGGTGGTTGCCACCACCACGATCTATCCGCACGAGCCGGCGCGGCGCTGGGACGAAGCGCTGGCGACGCTGGGCAAGCTCGCCGTGCAACATCGCGTCGATTTGATTGCGATCGGCAACGGCACGGCGTCGCGCGAGACCGACAAGCTCGCCATGGATCTGGTGAAGCTGCTGCCGGATCTCAAGATGTCGAAGATCGTGGTGTCGGAAGCCGGCGCCTCGGTTTATTCGGCGTCCGCCTTTGCGTCCGAGGAATTGCCCGAACTCGACGTCACATTGCGCGGTGCCGTGTCGATTGCCCGGCGGCTGCAGGACCCGCTGGCCGAGCTGGTCAAGATCGATCCGAAGGCCATCGGCGTCGGACAATATCAGCATGACCTTGGCGAGAGCAAACTGGCGCGCTCGCTTGATGCGGTGGTGGAGGATTGCGTCAACTCGGTCGGAGTCGATGCCAACACCGCTTCGGCGCCGCTGCTGGCGCGGGTATCGGGGATCGGCGCGGGGCTGGCGCAAAGCATCGTCCAGCACCGCGACGTCAACGGTCCGTTCAAGTCGCGCAAGGCGCTGAAGCAGGTGCCGCGGCTGGGGCCGAAGGCGTTCGAGCAATGCGCCGGCTTCCTGCGTATCACCGGTGGCGACGATCCGCTCGATGCCTCCGGCGTCCATCCGGAGGCCTATCCCGTCGTGCGCAAGATTCTTGCCGCGACCAGGAGCGACATCAAGGCGCTGATCGGCAACGCCGAGATCCTGCGCCAGGTCAAGCCGCGGAGCTTCGTCGATGACAGCTTTGGTTTGCCGACCGTAACCGACATTCTGCGCGAGTTGGAAAAGCCCGGCCGCGATCCGCGGCCGGCCTTCAAGGCCGCGGTGTTCAAGGAGGGTGTCGAGACGCTGAAGGATCTCAAACCCGGCATGGTCCTCGAAGGAATGGTAACCAACGTCGCGGCGTTCGGCGCTTTCGTCGATATTGGCGTGCACCAGGATGGGCTGGTGCACATCTCGGCGATGTCGAAGTCCTTCATCAAGGATCCGCGCGAGGTGGTGAAGTCGGGCGACATCGTCAAAGTCAAAGTGCTGGAGGTCGAGGTCGCCCGCAAGCGCATCGCGCTAACGCTGCGTCTGGATGACGAACCCGGTGCCAGGAGCGAACGTCCGGCGCAAGGCATGCCGCGCGACAATTCCCGCGCGTCGATGACGTCCTCGGCGCCGCCCAAGCCGCAACAGCCCTCCGGCGGCGGAGCGCTCGCCGAAGCCTTGCGCCGCGCCAGTGAGAAAGGCGGGAGCGGCAAGAACAAGGCTTAGCTGGAGTGCAGCCGGCCAGCCGGGCGCTTGTGCGGATCAATAGGGCCGCGATGCATACCGGGCTAGCTCGCGTCGCGTCGGCTATCCACCGATGGTACCGAAGCCGGTCAAGTCAGACTTACATCGACACAATTTTCGAAAACCGGTGAGCGCTTCAAGGAACCCCCGGAAAGGAAGCTCGAGCCGAGGCGTTCAAATCCCTGTTTCGACATGGCAGGGTCGCGCGCCCACAGGCCGGCATCGAGATAGCGTTGCAGAGAACGAACGAGCAGTTCCTGCGGTACACGGGGAAAAAAGCAAGCGACGACCTCAGCGACCTCCTTTCCGCTGTGGGCGTAGAGCCACTGCTGCATCTTTGCAAGTGCGTGGGTCACTGCGACAAATGCATCACGGTGTGCCGCGACTTTGCTCCGGGTTGCGATAAAGGCAGTGTAGACGGTTGGCCCCCGTGAACTGGCTGCATACAGTATTTCGCCGGCTCGATCTATTTCGGCCTGCGAAGCAAATGGCTCGAACGCTTGCATCACATCAAGCTGTTTGCCGCGCAGCGCCGCGTAATTATCCGGCATTGTTCGATCGGAAATTCTCGGGATCATTGCAGGATCAATACCGGCTTCGCGCAGATCGTGCTGCAGGCACATCCAGGGTGTCGGCACCTCCGAGACAGCAGCAAAACGCACGTGCGCAAGGTCCGCAAGCTCAAATCGCCTGGAATTGCCAATCAGAAAAAACGGGTCCCGGGATACAACCTCGCCAAAGCAGACCAAGGGACTTTGATCGTCCCGATCGTGCGCAGTCATCACGCGCATCGGACCGCCCCAGGTCAGATCAATCGCGCCATTTGCAAGATGGGCAATTGCATCGCCCGGTGCATCGCTGGAGACCAATTCGACATCGACGCCCTCATTCGCGTAGAAGCCAAGCGCGTGAGTGGCGTAATACGGCGCATAGAAGATCGCGCGGAAGTTCTCCATGAGTCTGATCTTCACGTCGGTCTCCAAAAATCGGTCAAATCTATTCCAAAGCCAGGCCGGAGGACTTGATCGGCCCGGCCCACTTGGCGATTTCGCCGCTGACGAACCGGGCGAGATAAGCCGATGATCGCCGCTCGTCAGCGACGAGATCAATGCCGTTTTCCTTGAAGCGTTTTTGCGCCGCCGGATCGTTCATGGCCGCGACAGTGGCGTCGTGCAGCCTTTGGACGATAAAGGCGGGCGTGTCCTTGGGCAGGAAGAGTGCGCTCCAGTTGGATGCCTCGAAATCAGTCAATCCCTGCTCATGCGCCGATGCCAGATTTGGCAAGTTAGGTGAGCGCCCGCGGCTCAGTATGGCAATCGGCTTGATCGCGCCGCTTTCAATTTGAGGAATCGCGGCCGGAGTATCGATGCAGAGATAGTCGACGCGTCGGGCTATCAGATCCTGCATCGCCAGCGCGCCGCCACGATATGGGACATGGGTGACATCGACGCCGATTCGCGCGTTGATCAATGCGCAGCCGAGATGGGTGGCGGAGCCTGCGCCTGCCGAAGCAAATTGCATCGTCTTCTGGTTGGCCTTCGCGTAGGCAATGAATTCCTGCAAATTGTTTGCAGGCAGGTCCTTGCGCGCCACCATCACCAGCGACAGATCCGCGATTAGCACGACCGGAGTGAAATCGGTTATCGAATTGTAAAATGGAGTTTTATAGAGCGTTTGGCTGACGGCCTGCGTGCCGACGTTGCCGAGCACGAACTGATATCCGTCTGGCGCCGACTTGGCGACCCGGGCGGCGCCAATCATGCCGCCGGCCCCGCCGACGTTCTCGACGATCACCTGCTGCTGCAAGGCGTCGCTCAAAGCAGATTGCAGAATGCGCGCAACCGCGTCCATCGGACCACCAGCCGCGAACGGTACCACCATCGTCAGCGGCCGGCTCGGCCAGGTTTCGGCTTCGATCGGTGTAGCGAAGATTGCAAGCAGGGCAATCAGGACAAGCCGAAGCATTCTTGGCTCCCGTGGTGTAAGCTCGCAGCTTTGTGTGGATCTAGTTGATCGAGATATCGGTCTCAAGCGCGATCTTGCCGTATCTGGAGATTTCGCCCTGGATGAATTTCACGTAGTCGTCGCTGCGCAGTGGCGTGCTGGTAATCCCGAACGATTGCAGCTGGTCCAGAAACGTCGGGTCAGTGTTGATTTTCGCGAGCTCAGCGCTCAAGCGGTCGACCACTTCCTTGGGAAGACCGGCTGGTCCTGACAATCCAAACCACAAGCCGCCGAGAACGGTCGGGTAACCTGCTTCTGCCATCGTTGGGACGTCAGGCAACATCGGCAAACGGGCGGTGCTC
>Ga0209422_1000385_pt1 | contig 10689 bp, 10 predicted proteins | sample BlaSpr_A8_OM2_M3_FD_187983 | JGI IMG/M metagenome (GOLD analysis project Ga0209422, IMG submission 187983) | Forest soil microbial communities from Thunder Bay, Ontario, Canada - Black Spruce, Ontario site 2_A8_OM2_M3 (SPAdes) (version 2) | ecosystem: Environmental > Terrestrial > Soil > Boreal... | reverse complement strand
TACACACAGCTATTATCACTAATCCGACCCTAGGCGACCTTCACCATCAATACGCCCGGATATAGTTTTCGGAAGGGACAAATAGTCTCATGACTACGTCCTTGTCCTTAATGCCGCAACAACGACAGCAGGAACGCGAGTGCGAGCAGTGCGGCCACACCCTGCCAGAATTGGATCGGGGCGCGTTCATAGAACGTCCGCGGCCGGTGTACCGCAAGTGGTGCGCGCGCCGGTCCCGTCTCCATCTCCACTGCGAATTCATTCATGTCGCGAAAGCGTTCGGTGGGATCGATTGCGATTGCTCGCCCGAGCGCGCCCTGGAGCCAGGCAGGGAGATCCGGGCGCAGGGCGGAGAGCGCTTTCGGCCGCTCCCGGCGTGGCGGGCCGGTCGCATCGATATTGCCGTACGGAAATTCGCCCGTGAACGCGCGAAACATGGTGACGCCGAGGGCATAAATGTCGGTCGCCTCGTTGCCCGGTTCGCCGGCAAACATTTCGGGCGCCATGTAGGCGGGGGTGCCCGGAATATCCTCGGGCGGGAAATCCTCCACTCCGGGCACGCGCACCACCCCGAGATCGATCAGCTTGAGCGATCCCTCGCCCTCGAGAATCACGTTATCCGGCTTGATGTCGCGGTGGATGATGCCGGCGCGGTGCAACGCCGCGGCACCGCGAGCCAATTTGATCGCGATATTGCGCCCCTCCTCCAGACCGAGACGGCGTGTGAGCCGTGTTTCCAGCAATTCGCCCTGGTAGAGTGGCATGACCGTGTAAAGGCAGGTCTGACGGCCGAGCGGCAGCTCAATCGTGCGGCCGACCCACGGGCTGTGCACGCGCGCGCCAACCCATGCCTCGCGCACGAATGCCGCGCGATACGTGGCCACGGCCGCGACCTGGGGTTTGGGAAACTTCAACACCACCTCGCCGCCCTCGATCTCGTCGACAGCACCGAACAGGCGGGTGTATCGGCCGTCGGACACCAGCACTTTGAGCAGGAAACCATCGACCGTCTCGCCACTGGTCGGCACCGGTATCAGCGGCAGTTGGCTGATGGCTGCGCCGATATCGGCGGATTCGACCGTCGGCAATTCGACGACGTCGACCACCAAGGCCGTGCAATTGTCGGTGCTGCCCGAGTCCAGCGCCGCCGAAACCAGCGCGCGTGCGGAATCCTCCGAAGCCGAGCGCTCGCGCAGGATGTCGGCGATGGTGTCGGGGGTCAGGACCCCGTACACGCCGTCGCTGCACAGAAGGAAGCGGTCGTGCCGCGCCAACGGCTGGGTCGCATAGTCGAGCCGCACCTCCGTCTCAACGCCCAGCGCGCGGTTAAGGATGGTCGACCGACCGCTGCCATCCTCGCGCACATGATCGACGGTGAGGCAGGTAAGGCGGTCCCCGCCTAGCCGGTAGGCGCGTGTGTCGCCGACATGGAGGACGTGTGCAATTCGGCCGCGCAGCACCAGCGCGGTGAAGGTGCATCCCATTCCTGCCAGATTGGGATCGCGCTTGCCCTGGGAGTAAATCCAGCGATTGAGCGCGGTGACGACGTTCGCGGCGGCACGCCGGACTTCCATCGTTTCGGGTAGATCGCAAAACCCGTCCAGGAAGCCGCGCACCGCCGTCTCGGCTGCGACGCGACCACCCTTTGCACCGCCAATTCCATCTGCGATTGCCGCCACAACGTCGTGGCGCGGTTGGGGCAGCTCCCAGCCGAAAACGGCGCCAGCAAAATCCTCGTTGCGTTCGCGGGGCCCAGTCTCCGAGGCGAAACCCACGCTTGCCCTAACGCCGGAGACTCCCTTAGCCATCACCACTTCTCCGATTTCCGCGGGGTGGCGGGCGGTGCGGATCGTGACGCAAGTGATAGTGCAGAGTTCAATTCCGCGATCGCGGCTTCAATTCTCCAGCTTGCAGCGATCATACAGGAAATTGCCACCGGTGGCTGAGGCGAGGATGATCGTAAGATTTCCGGATTTGCGATCGAGCGTGTAGCTCCAGCGATTCTCGTCGCGCCACGAAATCTCGCGGTCGCTGATCTGGGCCGGATTGGTATCGACGGTGCTGCGATCGTAGTCGACCTTGATCTGAAAGCTCGCACCGCTCGACAGATTGATGCAGGTGATCGCAGTCTCGCCGCTCATGGCGGGGACGGTCATCCCGAGCACCAAGGCGCCGATTCCCGCCGCCAATGGCCGAGTCAGAACTAGTGGCCGCAACACTTTCCTGCCCACTTTGTCATCAATATGCATATTTAATAGTCACATTGCCTAGGCTCAGCCGGGAAAATGTAGCCAGTAACGTTTAATTAACTGGCATAATTTTTGCGGATACTCAACCCGCTCGTCTGTGTTGCATCAGCGCTCACGGGGCATTTTTGGGGGAGTAACCATGGCACTCGTACCATCACCACAATGGCTAGATACGGGAAACAACGCTTGGCAACTGGCAGCGGCAACTTTTGTCGGACTGCAAAGCATTCCCGGACTAACGGTTCTCTATGGCGGCATCGTCAAGAAGAAATGGGCGATCAATTCCGCCTTCATGTCGATATACGCTTTCGCATCGGTCCTGATCGTCTGGATTCTCTTCGACTACAACATGGCGTTCGGGCCGCAATGGTTCCCGTTCATCGGCACACCTGGTTTGGCGACGTCCGCTATATTTACCACCGGCCAAGCGACAATCCCGGCCGCCGCAGCGGGCATGCCGCCCCTCACCTTTCCGATGGCGACCCTGATCTTCTTCCAGTTCGTGTTCGCCGCCATCACCGTCATCATTCTCGCTGGTTCCGTGCTCGGTCGCATGAACTTCACCGCGTGGATGATCTTCTGCCCGGTGTGGATGACCCTGGTCTATACGGTCGGGGCGTTCAGCCTCTGGGGTGGCGGCTGGCTCGCCACCATGGGCGTAGCAGACTTCTCGGGCGGCTACGTCATCCATCTTGCCGCCGGAACGTCAGGCTTCGTTGCCGCTTGGGTCATCGGCCCGCGGCTTAAAGCTGATCGCGAGCATTTCCCGCCCAATAGCTTACTGATCACGCTGGTCGGCGCTGGCGTCCTGTGGCTGGGCTGGAACGGCTTCAACGGCGGCGACCCATACTTCGCCAACGCCGATGCGGGCGCAGCAGTGCTCAACACTAACACCGCCACCGCAGCGGCCCTCCTCGTTTGGACACTGATGGACAAGATGGCTTACGGCAAGCCGTCGGTGCTCGGCGCGGTCAACGGCATGATCGCTGGTCTGGTCGCAATCACTCCCGCCGCCGGTTACGTGGACGGCGTGGGCGCGATCATCATCGGCGTAGTTGCCGGCATCATCCCGTGGCTCGCCATGAACAAGCTGCAAAAGACCAAGTTCATGATGAAAGTGGACGACACGTTGAGCGTGTTCTCTACCCACGGCGTGGCGGGTCTCACCGGCGGCTTGCTGACCGGTATCTTGGCCAATCCGGCCATGCTGCAATACATCGGCACCGACAAGGAAGCGCCCGGCATCAACGTGACCGGCTGGCTATACGGCAACGCCGGTCAGCTCCTGCTCCAGGCCGAAGGCGCGGCGTTCATAATCGTGTACAACGCGATCGCTACCTACATCATCCTCAAGATCATCTCTATCATCGTGCCGTTGCGTATGGATGAAGCAACCCTCAAAGTGGGAGACGACGCGGTCCACGGCGAGACGGCCTACGCGATTGGTGCGGAGGGCGAATAGTCGGCCCCCGCGCGGCTTCCGCCTCACAAGCTATGATCCGCGGGTCGCTCCTGTACCCGCGGATCCTTTAACGGCCCTGGCTGATCCCCTCTGGGGCCGTTTTTTTGTCCCCTGTGCAATACCAGGTCATTTGCTTAGCAGCGCTGTTGGTCGAGAGACGGGAATGACAATTTATTCCTCGGCATCCTCGCCCAGTTCAGTGGACCGGAAGCATCAAATCCCACCCCATCCTTGGCGGACTTCATCACCACTACGTTCGGGTTTAGGTTTTCGGTACACACAGGGGTAAACCGGACGTGATGCGGATATCGCGGAATGTCGGTTGACCAAAAAGCGGCCCTCACCCGAGTTTGATCCAGATCAGTATCGTCTGATTGTATATTTGCCGGCGAAAGTCTTGCCGTCGGTTCAGCGCGCGGGCGGCGTGTTGGCCTTGTCGCCAAGGCGCGCGGGTGCATTCATCTTCTCCAGATAGAGCAAGAAGGCGCTGTGGTCCCAGTGTTCGTGACCCTGGTCGTAGAGCGCCTTGAACACGTCGCGCACCGCCTTGACGATCGGCAGCTGCGGCAGGCCGATCTGCCCGGCCGTGGCCAGTACCGTATCGAGGTCCTTGACGAAGTTGCGGATTGGCGCACCCGGGCGGAAGTCGCGGTTGATCATGCGCCGGCCGTGCTCCTGGAGCACACGGCTATCGGCATGGCCGCCAGCCAGCGCCACCGGGATCTGGGCGGGGTCGGCGCCGCCGGCGCCCGCGAATAGGAGGCCTTGCGCCACGCTGGCGATGTTGCAGGCAACCATGATCTGGTTGGCGAGCTTGGCAATCTGGCCACTGCCAGCGGGCCCGATGTAGCTCGCCCGACCCATCGGCTTCCACACCCCGTCGCGCTCGGTGCGGTTGAAATCGGCTTGTTCGCCGCCGGCCATGATTGCTAGCGAGCCCTCCGCGGCACCGACGCTGCCGCCCGAGACCGGGGCGTCGAGATGGCCGACCCCGCGCTCCTTGAGCCAGGCGGCGTGCTCCTGGGCCATCTTCGGTGGGATCGAGGCCATGTCGATGAACACGGCACCGCGCTTCATCGCATCTGCCGCCCCGCTGTCGAAGAACACCTCGCGCACGATTGGCCCGCTGTCGAGGATAGAGAGGATGTAGTTGGCGCCCTTAACGCAGTCGACCGGGCCGTCGGCAACTCGTGCACCCTGTACGGCGAGCGGGTCGGTCTTGGAGCGGGTGCGGTTCCAGACCGCGGCCGTGAAGCCGGCCTTGATCAGGTTTGCGGCCATCGGCGCGCCCATGATGCCAGTGCCGAGAAAGGCAATGTGGTGAGTCATTTGACGGCCCCTTGGTTAAACGGCACGTGGTTGACGCCCCACAGCGGCGGCTCGGAGTTGGCTAACGGGCCTCAACATGAGGCCACCCTTGGGCAATGCATCGATGTTTGCCGCGAATGCATCAAGAATGCATTTAAACCGACATTCCCCAGATGACCAAGGATCGGCGCGAAGGCTATCATTCTGCCGTTGTACGCAGAAGCCAAGAGGGGCGTCCGCAAGAGCGAAGGCGAATATTAGTGCTGCCATCAAGATATTAAGTTGGGGGGGGTGAAGAGTTCTGCTTTTGGCACAAAGCGGACATTCAGTGTGACCTGTTCCATTTCCGCTATTGGGGGTAAAGCGGACATTGAACAACCGCTGCTCACTAATCTCGATTTATGAGTACGCGCCCTAATTTGAACTATGCAACTCGAAGGTTGATGGGCGGTACCCATAGAAAATGCATACTCAACTGTGGCAGAGATCGATAGCTGAAAATAAGCGAGAACTCAGGTTTCCTGACAATTTCGAGAATGTCTTCAACCAGAATTTTTCACATTTTCGTCTAGCTTCGGACCAAATAAAGCCCGCCGCTCATTCCCATCATCCTCGTTAGCTGTCGCGCCGCTCGTTCAGCGGCGGGACCTTTGCCGACGGGGACGAGGCGATGGAAGCTCATTGGACGGTGCGGCCGCGAGATATATTCCGGTGGCCGGGGCGGATCATATCCCGTGGTGCTGATTCAGCATCCGTCGTCTCAGTGCATGTGCCTCGGCGGCTAACCTCTTTTGCTCATTCAACCCGGCCTCACGGACCAGATCCGAGCGAGGATGCGTTCCACCGCGAAACTTTCATGAGAAACTTAGTCAGAGGTTCAATGGTCCGATAACAGCAGCGCCCGTTGGTGACCGAGACGCAATCACCGAACGATGTAGGGAGTTCAGTATGAGTACCTCGAACCCGCAGGACACTCAGGATCCCAATAGTCTGCTGTACTACGCGCCACGCCGATTGCGTGACCGCGCCATTGCTTTGCAAGCAATTCGGCCCCGGCCAAAAGAAAGTGGGCAATCGGGACCGACAGCCTCTCTCGAGCAGCGGCCTGGGGATGACGCCGCCCTCTCCGAGGGTCCTTTTCCCGAATCCTTGCGGCCGGAAAGCGAGCCTGAACCCATTGAACCGGCGGCTCTCATGCGCCAGCTGTCGCGAAGACACGAGGCATTCGCTGTCGCTGCCCGCTTTGCCGCGGTTGCCAGCATCGCTGGGGGGCTAGCACTTCTCTACGTCATAAACTTTACAGGATCGCAAGATCAGGCGCTTTCCACCGAAGATGGCGGCAGATCTCTCTCGGCAATGCCGCAATCGAAAAAGTCGGCGATGGATCAGTCATTTCAAAAAAGGACTGATCCGACACTTGCCATCGAGGATGCGGAAGGAAATATCAACGAGCCGTTGCCGCTCGGCGTCAAAGTCACAGATCCCATGCCGGGCGCGACCGTTAATCTCAGCGGGCTCCTTGGAGATACAAAATTGACCACCGGTGTCTCGTCAGGCGCGGGAGAATGGCGCGTCGCCGTCAATGATTTGCCAGTGACCGTCGTGATCCCGCCCCGCGACTATGTCGGGCAGATGAATATCGTTGCCGAGTTACCCGGCGGCAGCGGCCCGGTAGTCTTGCGCAGTGCTGTTCGCTTGAACTGGAAGCAGATAACTCCTCGTCCTGGCACCGCCATTAGCTTTCAAACACCGGCAGAAAATGCATCTCTCGCCACCCGCGCCACGGCACCCGAAACCGCGAGACAGATTGACCCAAAAGAAATTGCCGCGCTGATAAACCGCGGCGAAGAGCTCGCATCGAATGGCGACATGCCGGCTGCTCGACTCCTGCTGCAGCGGGCCGCTGAAGCGCACAACGCCCGCGCGGCGTTCGAGCTAGCCGCCACCTACGATCCGATCGTTATTAAGCAACTTGGCAATAACAGCGTCCGGCCTGATCTGGCGCTTGCAAGAGCTTGGTACCAGAGAGCGCGTGATTGGGGCTCGCCCGACGCCCCAAAGCAACTTGAAGCGCTTGCAAGCGCGGATCGATAACCAGCGCGATATGATTGACGAGAGGCAATCGCATTGACTGGGCAAACCACTCACCGGCAGGGAACCAGCCATGATGAAATTCAGACGATTCACTTTTTTTACTGCAGTAGTCTTGCCGCTAATCACCATGACCTCGATCGGCATGGCGGAGCAAGGTCAAGTCGATCCTGCTCAGGTGAGTGAAGGACTGAAGGCGATCTTCAGTTATGGAAGTGCAACCAAGACAACAAAGGACCGCCTCAACGCCAGTACGACCACAGTAATTACCGGCACAATCGGTGGAACGTATGTGCAGTTCGGTGCCGATCTCGCGTCAGTGCTCGATGATGGCGAGCAACTACGCGTGCTTCCTATTGTTGGACGCGGCTCAGTTCAAAGTATCGCGGATATTTTGTATCTGAAAGGAGTCGATCTGGGCATCATTCGCTCCGATACCCTCGATTATCTTGAAAAGAAAGGTTACGCGAGTAACATCAAGAGCAAGTTCACCTACGTCACCAAACTCTATAATGAGGAAATGCACGTCGTCGCGCCAAAGGAAATTCAGGAACTATCTGATCTCGAGGGCAAGACAGTCAGCGTTGATTTACCCAATGGTGGCACCTTCGTCACGGCCATTACGATTTTCGAGCGGCTCGGCATTAAGGCAAAATTCGTATTCATCGAGCAGCGGATTGCCTATGAAAAATTACGTAAAGGCGAAATCGACGCGCTGATCGCCGTACAAGGAAGTCCATCGCGATTTATTACGCAAATCAAAGACGAAAATCTTCACTTTGTGCCAGTTGATTACGCAACTCCGCTTCAGGTCGATTATCTTCCTTCACAGTTGAAGTCAGAGGATTACCCCGCACTGATACCACCCGGCGAGCGCGTCGATACGATTGCAGTGCCGGCAATTCTCGCCGCCTTTAACTGGGCACCAAGAACTGAACGATACCGCAAGGTTGAGCATTTTGTTCAGGCCTTTTTTGAAAAATTCAAAGATTTTCAGCAGCCACCATTTCACCCCAAATGGAAGGAGGTCGTGCTGAATGCGCCACTGAAGGGATGGACGCGCTTCCCAGCGGCTCAAGCGTGGCTCGATCAGCATTCAAACACGGCCATGTCGGAGACAAGGAGCAAGTTCGATCTTTTCATGACGGCGCGTGTATCCCAAACTGGAGGACCGCCCGCGACAACGCCCGAACAAAACGCAGCGCTGTTTCAGCAATTCCTGGAGTGGCAGCAAAAGACGACAACTACACGCGGTGCGGCGTTCGCGCGTAAACGCCTGGATCGGTAGTGCGGACCGAGGCAAATCCGAGCGCTATGGGCTTCATCGAGGGCGGCGCTATCGTGCAGCGAAGAGTTCAATTCGCTGATGATGGACTCATTGAGAACGGACATAGCGTTTTCCTTTGTCTTCATTGGTGAAGGCTCAGCGGTTTGAGTCAGGATGGGAGATATCGCGGCCGAAGGCCTTCGGCAGCTTCTCGGCGATACCGAGGGTGTCTGCGCGACGCCGCATCTCGGTCCAGACCTCGGCAGGGTCAACGCCTGTACGTAGCCAGAGCACAATGAGGTGGTAGAGGAGGTCGGCGCTCTCGCGAACCACACCGTGGGAACGATGCTTGACTGCCTCAAGCGCAACCTCGCCGGCCTCTTCGATGACCTTCTGCGCTGCCTTACGAGTGCTGGACCCGAGTAGCTTGGCGGTACGCGGATGGTTTTCCGGAGTAACACCACTAATCGCGTTGTGCAGGCGCATTAGTTCGTCCGACCCAGAATGGCGTGGCTGACCTTCAGAATTGGGAGAGGCCGAAGGAGTGTTAAGACACGCAGCCAGTAACGCAATCGTAGCGTCGGGCCTGTTGGACTCATCCCCAACAGATCCAGCTGACCTACTTCGCAGCTGACAGGTCGAGCGTCGACGGGAATATGTGTCGCTCACGCTCGGAAGGGTATGGATTCTTTTCATGGCTCACCTCTAGGTGCCGTTGATCTACGGCGCCGAGGCGAGCCAAGACGACTACGTGTCCCTGCTACCTCGGCCAGTGCAGACCACGGCCGATCGACGACTACCGTTGTTCCCCCTCAGGGCTCCCACTGCGGCACGCAAGCGTGCGACGGCGGGACAACTAGGTCCTTCATCCATAATCGGCCCCTAATCTGAAAATTGTCGTGCCAGCCGGTCGCTGACGCGACAGACAAGTCGTGGCGGGCAGTCGATTGGCCCGGCCGACATGCGTTACACGCACTGGCACGTGATGCCGGCGGCTAATGTTCAGGAATCCAGCGAGTCTTGCGAACATCGCTCATCTCCGCTTCCGCGTATCGCGGCGGGTCGATGAGCGTCAAGATAAGCTACCGGTTAGACGCGATTGCCTATCTTCACGCAGCCGACGATGCCGCTAACAATTCTCATATGTTGGGAAGCCGCCATTTTGCCGTAGACAAGATTTGCGACTCCTAAAGTGGTACTGCCCATTTCGTTGGTTAGGACATGTTGTTACGTGGCTAACCGCCACGCAACAATATTGCCGTTACTCCTGCATTCTGAACGAGTCAAGCGTTTTCGACTATCCCCCTGGGTGGATAAGGGCTATCCTCCCGCCTGGATAGGAAAGGGCACATGCAGCACAAGACTCATCCCGAAATCATCAAACGACTCCGACGCGCCGAAGGGCATCTTCAGAAGATCATTGGCATGATCGAGGAGGGACGATCGTGTCTTGAGCTTGCTCAACAGCTCCAGGCGATCGAGAACGCCATCGACAATGCCAAGAAGGCGCTGATTCACGATCACATCAGCCATTGCATCGACCAATCCATCAACCAGCCTGGTCCGAAAAGGAGAGCCGCAATTAGGGAGTTCAGCGCCATCACCAAATACCTGTGATGCCTGTCCTACAGCTCATTGACTCGGTGCGCGGTGCGGTAAACGGCCTGATGGGTGAAGTGATGCAGGCTCTTGTTCGCTACCACGTGGCTACTCCTACGCTACCCGCGAAGGAGCGAGCCGAAGGCGCGGACGAACTGATCGAAGCCATGCGCGCGAATCTGAGGTGAGAAACTAAGTATGACCGAGACCTATCCGCAGACGCATCGCCATGTCTTCCTTGGCGCGGGGCACGAAAAGAATGAGCGGCGCACGTGGATGGTGATTTGGTTATGCAGTTTGATGATGATTGCCGAAATCGTCGGCGGCCTGCTGTTTGGCTCGATCGCTCTGGTCGCGGACGGGCTGCACATGTCCACCCACGCCGGAGCCTTATTGCTCGCCGCGTTGGCATACACTTACGCGCGCAAGCACGCCGGCGATAGTCGATTCACGTTCGGCACCGGCAAGCTGGGTGATCTTGCCGGTTTCACAAGTGCTGTTATTTTGGCAATGATCGCGATGCTGATTTCCTATGAGGCGATCTCGCGGCTATTCTCGCCCGTGACCATCAGCTTTAATGAGGTCATCCCAATTGCCTTCGTCGGCCTCGCGGTCAATGTTGCGAGCGCGTGGCTGCTAAGCGGGGGCAGCCATCATCATGGACACGGAAATCACGCGCGCAGCGATGATCACGATTCCGGCTGGCGCCGCAT
>Ga0209422_1000384_pt1 | contig 10693 bp, 10 predicted proteins | sample BlaSpr_A8_OM2_M3_FD_187983 | JGI IMG/M metagenome (GOLD analysis project Ga0209422, IMG submission 187983) | Forest soil microbial communities from Thunder Bay, Ontario, Canada - Black Spruce, Ontario site 2_A8_OM2_M3 (SPAdes) (version 2) | ecosystem: Environmental > Terrestrial > Soil > Boreal... | reverse complement strand
CACGATGCCGACCGCGCTGACCCAGCCGCCGCAATTCGGCTCGCACGCCACCCAGTTGAACCGCATCGGTAATTTGCGTTCTTCGAGGGTGACACCGGCATGCGTCGAACTGCCGGGCGCAGCCGCCCCGGGCCATACGAAGCAGAGGGCGGCGGCACCGATCAGTGCCAAGCCGCGAAGTTCAAACGACCTCACGAGCCTCAATTCGGTTCCTTCCCCCAAGCCCCATAGCGAGCAGTGGCAACGGCCCCAATTCAACGCCAAGTGATTCTGTCACACCGGCGTTGTGAAAAGGGTAACCTCCCGTCAAATAAGCGTCTATCAACATTTTGCTGCAACGCCACGAAATGCGTACGAAATTGTGGCGAGTGTGACTCAATTGCATGCCGGACAAGGTTCCGTGCATTGGAACCGGGCAAATCAGCGCTCAACAATGGGCACCGCGCCTATGAAATATTCGCATTGCGCCGACTGCGCCGGGACGGTTCAGCGACTCCCGCGCAACGCCGGACGCGCCCTGATCTGGATATACCGGCATACGCTGTCGCCACTGGTCGGCTACAACTGCCGTCACCTGCCGACCTGTTCGGTTTACGGCGATGAGGCGATCGAGCGCTTCGGGCTGTGGGGCGGCGGCTGGATGACGTTGGCGCGGCTGCTGCGTTGCCAGCCCTGGGGTACTTCAGGAATCGACAATGTGCCGCTGACCCGGCCACCGGGCGCGTGCTGGTATTTGCCGTGGCGCTACGGCCGATGGCGCGGCGTCAATTCTCCCTAGTTGATACAGGTCAACGCAGGCGGCCATGCATGTTAGGATCATGCGCGAGACGCTCTGCTGCACCGCTTTCGAGCGAAGGGCGCATTGTCTTGCCGGGAACCGAGGCGCCGCAGGGACATTAATGCAACGGCTTCGCTCCGAGGGCCCAAGCAATGCGCTGGAAAATCAGCCACGGAGGTCACCATGATCCCAGACAGATTGATCTCGTGGTGGCGCTTGCGCTCGTCATCCTGATCGTCGCGGCCTGCCGGTTTTTCAGCGTCGGCAACGACCGGCCGAGCAGTACGGCCCCCATCGTGCCGAGCCAAAGCGTGAGATGGTAAAAATCCCTGGTCGGGCGCTGCCTCACGAACCGATATCTTCAGCGCGAAAACCAGAAGAAGCTTCGCTGCTGCTGCTGGACCGGCGCCGGCGGGCGCGGCTTCCGGGAACGCGGCTTGGGCGGCGGCGTTTCGTCCGCTGGCGCCGATGATGTGGTCTCGACGTTTCCGGAATCGTCGGAGGCCAGCCTCACCGACAGCAGTAAATTCGATTCATAGGTGCGCCAGCGATAGCCAATGCCGAAATCCATCGGCTGGGCTCGCCTGAACAGCTCGGCATACTGCTCCTGGTATCGGCCGGCGAATTCGGCGATCGGACCGGCGTAATGGCCGAACGGGAACAAGCGCCATTTCTTTGGACTGTAATACGCCAGCGGAATTCCGGAATCGTCCTGGATGATGGTGGCGCTGTTGGCGAGCAGAAAATCGCGCACGGTGGTGAAATTGCCGGAGTGCAGCAGATAGGAGGCGCTCTTGATCAGGCTGTTCCCCGGCGCCAGCGTCTGGCAAAACTTCAGGAAGCCCGAGGCCTTGACGCCGGGATTGGAGAGATCGGTCGAGAAGTAGTACAGCGTGCGTTGCACGCCGTCGCTGCCTGCAAACACGATCCGCACGCCGCGGGTGGCGTTCTTGCCAGGGTTTTCGTTGCCGAAATACGCAGCGCCCTTGTCGTCAAGCGACACCGGACCGACCTCACGGATGGTCTTGCCCGAGCGCGCCAGGAAAACGTACAGGATCGGCAAGGTGCCATTGAGCTGTCCGGCGCGCAAATCGACCTTCATCATCTTGGTGATGAAGAAGCTGAAGCTCAGGATCGAGCTCATCGAGCGCTCGACATTGTAGAGCGCGGCTGCCACCCCGCCGCGCGGCAAGCGCGTCAGGTCGGGCACCGAACCGGGCGGCTCCAGCGCGCTCAGCACGTAGGTGGTCGCCTTCGAATAAAACGCGTCGGCGTAAAGGAAATCCGGACCCGAGAACATGTAAAACATCGTCGGCTTGGGCGCGGCCAGATTGGTATTCGCCCAGGCCCGGATCTTCGAAAGCTGGCGCTGCTCGAGCTGCGCGAACGCCGCGTCGAAGAATTTCGCGTGATGCTGCCAGGCCGGATCCCTGGTCAGCGGCATCAGCGGCGAGTCGGCCGACGGCTGCATGCCAGCAAGGAACAGCGCGGTATCGTTGGCCGTGACCGTCTCGGCGGCGCGCGCCGACATCGCGCTCGCGAACAACACGGTGACGGCAACAGCCGCGATTTTCCTGAATTGAAGCATCGCTACTGGCGGCCCGGGGACGAAGTCGCGGAGCCCGGATCGGCCCGCTTGCGGAAGACGGCGTAGATCAAAAGGCCGGAAAGCATGATCAATGTACCAAGCGCCGACTGCAACGGCCGCTCCGTCAAAAGATAGTACATCATGAATGCGGTCACGAGCAGGAAAACCACGGGCGTGATCGGGTATCCCCAGGCGCGGTAGGGCCGCGGCAGATCGGGCTGGGTGATGCGCAGCTTGATGACGCCGAGTACGGTGAAGAACGAGCAGAACAACAGCGCGAACTGGATGAAATCGAGCACCTTCTCGAAACTGCGGGTGAACAGCATCAGGCTGGCGGCAGCGAGCTGGAACAGAATGGCATAGGCCGGCGCGCCATTGCCCGATTTGCGGGCAAATATCCGTAACGCCGGGATGTCCTCCCCCATGGTCATCATGACGCGCGGGCCGATCCACATCATGGCGCTGATCGACGACACCAGGCCGATACAGATCATGGCGCCGACGATGCGACCGCCGATGTCGCCGAAAATGGCGCTGCCGGCGATGCGGGCGACATCGAGTTGGCCTGCGAGTTTGGCGATCGGCGTGGTGTAAAGGAACACCGCATTCAGCGCCACATACAGCACCAGCACGATCAGCGTCCCCGCCAGCAGCGCGCGGGGCAGGCTCTGCTGCGGCGTGCGCATTTCGCCGATGATGTAGGTCGCAGCGTTCCAGCCGGAGAATGAATACATCACGAACACCAGGCCGATCGCGAACGGACCGCTGACGATAGGGGCGAAGTCGGAAATATCGGGCGTGAACCGGACCGGTTGCGGTGTGCCGATGACAAATCCGGCAATCAGGAAGCCAACGATCAACACGACCTTCAGGATCGTCGAGATCAATTGAAAAGTGCTGGAATGCCTGACGCCGGAAAGCTGCACGATCGACACCAGCCAGACCACGGCCGTGGCCAGCGCCAGTGGCGGGACGTCAGGCAAGACCGATTTGCCGTATTCCCCGAACGCCATCGCGGCCAGCGCCACCGGCGCTGCGAAACCGACGGTCGCCGATACCCAGCCCGCCAGAAATCCGAACGCCGGATGGAAGGCGCGGCTCAGGAAATTGTATTCGCCGCTCGAGCGCGGAAACATCGCGCCGAGTTCGCTGTAGGAAAACACCCCGCATAGCGCGACGATCCCGCCAACCGTCCATAGCAGCAGAATTGCAAAGCCGGAGGGGATGTCCTTGACCTGAAAGCCGAGGCTGGTGAAGACGCCGACGCCAACCATGTCGGCCACGACGATCGCGGTCGCCACGATGACCGAGACAGTGGATCCGCCTGCCGGGAGCCGGTCGGGCCATGCCGGGCTGCCCGTTTCTGTTACCGCCATGTCGGTCCATGCCTCGGGGCGCGTGCGTCGCGCCCGTGATTTTTCATCGTGCAGGCAGGCCTTCGTCAATTCAAGCAACGTTAACAATGATTTAAATCTTGACGCGATTTAGGTAACTAAATACCGTGTACGATGGCCGAGGTACCCCGGTCCTCTACGGCATCGCGAAAAGACGGCGCCGTCCCACAATCAGGACACGATTTCGTGTTGTGTTTCGAGCTTCCGGTGGGGAGTTTTCCGGAAGCTTAACGTCGCCTAAACGCCGGCGCGCTCAGATACCGATCGCTGCTGGATATTGGGGTAATGGGTGGATGGTCGGGGCAAAATCGCAGACGTCTGACCGCGCAGGCCAGGTGATGTCACTTGGCGCAACGCGCGGGGCGTGGCCGCAAGCGCCGAAGGCCGGCGCCGGCCGGTGGCGCTGGCTTGCGGTTCTGGCGGTGGTTGTTCCCCTGTCATTCGTTCTCGTGCAATGCGGGCAGGCGCCGAATGCCGGCACGCTCGCGGCCAATTCGCAGGCCTCGACGGCGGACACCTTCGACGACCGCTTCCCAAGACCTCAGTTCAGGGACCGCTTCCCGACCGCGAGCGAAAGCTTCGAGCCGTTCCAGCCGGCCGGCGCGCCCGCCAAACGAACCGCGCAGGCGCCGCGGGCGCCGTACCGGGTCGCGTCACTCGCACCGACGCTGCCATATCAGCCGCCGGCCAAGGAGGATCTGACAACTCTGGTCAGCCTGAAATCCTCGGCTTTCCCCTATCTCGGCAACAATCCGCGCACCGAGGAGCCGTTCCTCAACATTTACAAAGACGGACGCCGCGGTCACCGCAGCTATGGCGGCCGGGTTTACTGGCAGGACCAGACCTACAACGACAACCGCGTCTTGATGCACATCCCGGAGAATTTCGACGTCCGCAAGCCCGGTGTCATCGTCGTATTCTTCCACGGCAATGGCGCGACGCTGGAACGCGACGTTCGCGACCGCCAGCTGGTGCCGCAACAGATCACCGATTCCGGCGTCAACGCGGTGCTGCTGGCGCCGCAGCTTGCGGTCGATGCCGCCGATTCCAGCGCAGGCAAGTTCTGGCAACCCGGCGGGCTCAAGCGCTTCGTGAATGAATCGGCCGATCACCTGGCCCAGCTCTATGGCGATCCCGGCGCCGCCAAAGCCTTCGCCAACATGCCGGTGATCATCGTGGGTTACAGCGGCGGGTTCGTTCCGGCAGCCTGGAGCCTGGAAGTCGGCGGGCTGGGCAATCGCGTGCGCGGCGTGTTCCTGCTCGATGCGGTCTATGGCGAACTCGACAAGTTCGCGTCCTGGATCGAGAACAACCGGTCCGGCTTCTTCGTCAGTGCCTATACGCGTTACACCCAGCGGCACGACCGTGAACTGATGCAGATGCTGCGGGAAAAGGGCATCGCGATATCCGACGACATGGATCGTCCGCTGCGGCCGGGCAGCGTGGTGTTCGTGAAAAGCCCCGATGGCGTGACGCATCGCGATTACGTCACGCACGCCTGGACGGAATATCCCCTCAAGGAAGTGCTGGTTAAAATGGCGGCAACTTCGGCGCTGGCGAGGGTTGCGTCAAACGCATCGGCGTCTGCGAACCGATAACCACACGTCATCTTGTATCGACACGCCGACTCACCGCCTCATACTGCCGATATGGAATTGTGATGTTGATGGCGGCGCCATTTCCCGCGCGCGGAATTGTTCGCGATGAGGCCGGGCCATAGGGTGCAATTCGCCAACCTACAACTACCGGGGGACGCCAATTGCGGGAAGGCCTCTACAAGGTTGAGTTTCATACCGTTCATGGCACCGGCATTGGCGTGCTCTATGCCACGTCGGGCAAACTTCGCGGCGGCAATTCCGGCTTTGCTTTCACCGGGAACTACACCCGCAAGGGCGACGAGATCCACGTCAAGATATCGACGCTGCGCCACAATCCCGACCCGAACTTCAAGCCGCTGTTCGGAACCGACATGATCACGCTGACGCTGAAAGGTACCGAGAACGGCGAGATGGTCGATTTCGAAGGCACCGCGCTGCAAATGCCCGGCGTGCACTTCAAGGCGATCTTGACGCGGATCGGCGACTGACCAGGCGACCCCCGAGGTTGGATCAGGAGTCGATCCTGTCGGGTCGCGCGCTAGAATTTCGGGATGCTCTCGGCAAACCCGTTGAAACATGTCAGCCGTTCGTCCTCTTCCTTCTTGAAACGGCAGTCCGCGACGCCCTTCGCGGCCGGCGCCTTGGGATTTGGCTTCGGCGCAAACACGGCGTCGTAGCAATCCAGGCGGCCCTTCGTTCCGTCTTCGACGTCAAGACAGGCCTGCAAACGCTTGGCGATCGGCAGATGCGACGACGCAGCCGCCGGCTTTGCCGCGGCCGGCTTGACCTGGACCAGGGGCTTTCCCCCGACGGTCGGCGGCGCGCCGGCGGCCGGTGCGGTGCCTTGAGCGGGCGCGGTGCTTTGCGCAATGGCCGCGCCCGAATACAGGACCATGACGAGTGCAAGTATTTTTCTCATATCGCTTCTCACTTCACGTTCATTTGCGGCTGTCGATTTAAGGCAAAGCAAACTTCGAGTCGAGCCGGTGGGCGCATCCAGGGCGCAATTACGGGGCAAAAAGCGCCCGGGACAACTATGCCGGAGATGCCCCGGATTGCCGCGGTTTGGTCAGAACCACCATTACCAGCGCCAGGGCGACAAAGCCCGTCGACACGTAGCCCGCGCCATAGAGCAGGTTGCGCGCATAGAGCACGCCGCCGATCGCCGAACCCACGGCCTGCCCGATATACAGCACCGACGTATTCAGCGATACCGACGCCGACGCCAGTGCCGGCGCCGCGCTGACCAGCCGCACCTGTTGCATCGAATTGGTCGAGGCGAACCCCAGTCCCCAGATCGCGACCGAGCACGCCATCAGCGGATAGGTGCCGGCGCTGACCGCCCATCCGGTGACGCCTGCCAGCATCAGGACCGTGAAGAGCACCGAGGTCCTCCAGGCTCCCCAGGGATCGACGATGCGGGTGGCGATCGCAATGCCGATGAAGCCGAAGATGCCGTACAGCGCGAACACCAGGCCGACCGCGTCCGGACCGACCTGCGTCAATTTCGTCAGCAGCGGTGCCATGAAGGTGAACACCACGAACTGTCCGGACATCTGCAATGTCGTGATCAACAGCAGCAGAACGATCATGCGGTTTCGTCCGACATCGGCCCATGTCTTGAGATCGACCGGAGAGCCGACCAACCCGCGCGGCAGACGCCATGCCAGCAGAACGAAACTGAGACAGCCGATCAGTCCGATACTGCCGTAGACGGCGCGCCAGCCGTAGCGGCTGGCGATGAACGTGATCAAGGGCAGGCCGACCGCCGCGGCGAGCGACCATCCGAGAAAAATGTAGGCAATGGTGCTGCCGCGCTTTTCCGCCGGCACGATCAGCGCTGCGGTTCCCGCCGCCTGCGGCGTATACAGCGCGCCGACCGCCAGCATGATCAGGCGAATGATAAGCAGGCTCGCATAATCCGGCGCGACCGCCGAGGCCATGTTGGTAAGCGCGAGAACCGCCATTGTCGCCGTGAGCAGGGTGCGCCGCTCGACCCGACTGGTCAGCCATGCCGTCAGCGGCGAGCCGACGCACAGCATCACCGCACCGAAAGTGATCAGCGATCCGGCGTCGCGGACCGTGACACCAAGGTCCGATGACAATTCGATCAACATGCCCGCCGGCGCCAGCACCGAGCAGCCGGTGACGACATTTCCGAGCATCAGGGCAGTGGGAGCGAAGCGGCGGTGGATGTGACCGTCGGCGGGCGGATTTTTCATGCAGATGCATGTAGAGCAACCCGGCATGGATTGACAGGCCGAAACCGGACTTTCTTGACGGCACGGTTGTCTGGATTGCCGGATTGCAACACCCGAATCGCCTGCTATACCGACCGTTCCCGCTTACCTGCGCTCGTTCGCAGGAGTGAGCCTCAGGAGACACGCCATGCCAGACAAGAATGCGCCCGCATCGGGATTCCAGTACAGCATCACGAATCTGAAACCGGTCGAGCCCGTGCACAAGATCGCCCTCACCTTCCCCGACGGCGCCAGGCGCGAATTCCCGAAAAACACCACCGGCCTCGATATCGCCAAGGGCATCTCGCCGTCGCTGGCCAAGCGGACGGTGGCGATGGCGCTCGATGGCGAGGTGGTCGATCTTGCCGACCCGATCGAGCAGGACGCGAAAATCGAATTCATCGCCCGCGATGACGCCCGCGCGCTGGAGCTGATCCGCCACGACGCGGCTCATGTGCTGGCGGAGGCGGTGCAGTCGCTTTGGCCGGGCACCCAGGTCACGATCGGCCCGGTGATCGAGAACGGCTTCTATTACGACTTCTTCCGCAACGAGCCGTTCACGCCGGAGGATTTTCCGGCGATCGAGAAGAAGATGCGCGAGATCATCGCGCGCGATAAACCCTTTACCAAGGAAATCTGGTCGCGCGAGCAGACCAAGCAGGTGTTCCGCGACAATGGCGAGATGTTCAAGGTCGAGCTGGTGGATGCGATTCCCCCCGAGCAGACCATCAAGATCTACCGGCAGGGCGACTGGTTCGATCTGTGCCGCGGACCGCACATGACCTCGACCGGCAAGATCGGCAACGCCTTCAGGCTGATGAAAGTGGCTGGCGCCTACTGGCGCGGCGACAGCAACAATCCCATGCTGACGCGCATCTACGGCACGGCGTTCGCCAGGCAGGAGGAACTCGACGCGTATCTGAAGCAGATCGAGGAGGCCGAGAAACGCGACCATCGCAAGCTCGGCCGCGAGCTCGACCTGTTCCACTTCCAGGAGGAAGGCCCCGGCGTGGTGTTCTGGCACGCCAAGGGCTGGACCATCTTCCAGGCGCTGATCGCCTATATGCGCCGGCGGCTGACCGGCGACTACAGCGAGGTCAACGCGCCGCAGATTCTCGACAAGGTGCTGTGGGAGACGTCCGGCCACTGGGAATGGTATCGCGAGAACATGTTCGCGGCGCAATCGGCCGGCGACGAGGCCGAGGACAAGCGCTGGTTCGTGCTGAAACCGATGAACTGCCCGGGCCACGTCCAGATCTTCAAGCACGGCCTGAAGAGCTACCGCGACCTGCCGCTGCGCCTTGCCGAATTCGGCGTGGTGCATCGCTACGAGCCGTCGGGCGCGATGCACGGGTTGATGCGGGTACGTGGATTTACCCAGGACGACGCGCACGTGTTCTGCACCGAGGCGCAGCTCGCCGACGAGTGCCTCAAGATCAACGAGCTGATTCTGTCGACCTATGCCGATTTCGGCTTCGAGGGCGAATTGACGGTAAAGCTCTCGACCCGGCCGGAGAAACGGGTCGGGACCGACGAGATGTGGGATCATGCCGAACGCGTGATGGCCACCGTGCTGTCGGAGATCGCGGCGAAGAGCCACAACCAGCGCATCAAGACCGCGATCAGTCCCGGCGAAGGCGCGTTCTACGGCCCGAAATTCGAATATGTGCTGCGCGACGCCATCGGCCGCGACTGGCAATGCGGCACCACGCAGGTCGACTTCAACCTGCCAGAGAGGTTCGGCGCGTTCTATATCGATGCCGACGGCTCGAAGAAGGTGCCGGTGATGGTGCATCGGGCGATCTGCGGCTCGATGGAGCGGTTCATCGGCATCCTGATCGAACACTATGCCGGCAACTTCCCGCTCTGGCTGGCGCCGGTGCAGGCTGTCGTCACCACCATCACCTCGGAGGGCGACGAATACGCCACCGTGGTCGCGGCCGCGGCGCGGCGCGCCGGTCTGCGGGTCGAGATCGACCTGCGCAACGAGAAGATCAACTACAAGGTCCGCGAACATTCGCTGGCGAAAATCCCGGCGTTGCTGGTGGTCGGCAAGAAGGAAGCCGAGACCCGTTCGGTCTCGATCCGCCGCCTCGGCAGCGACGCCCAGAAGGTGATGCCGACCGACGAGGCCATCGGCGCGCTGGTCGACGAAGCCACGCCACCGGATGTGAAGCGGGCGCGAGCGGCGCATTGAACCTGGAAGCCCGCTAAACCGGGCCCATTGCCAACCTCTAGCGGTCACCCGATATGTCGGGTGATCGCTTTGGGACCAAACCGTGGAATGAAAATGCCCGACGCCATCGACCTCCTGAAGATCCGCCGCTCGGTCAAGCCGCGCGAGATGAGCCCTCCGGGCCCCTCGCCCGCCGAGCTCGAGACCATCCTGACCATCGGCGCGCGGGTGCCCGATCATGGCAAGCTGACGCCGTGGCGTTTCATCGTGTTCGAGGGCGACGCCCGCGCCCGTGCTGGCGAGATCATCGCAAGCGTGTTCGCGCGGAAAAATCCGAACGCCACGCCGGACGAGATCGACGTCGAGAAGCGGCGGCTCACGGATGCGCCGCTGGTGATCGGCGTCGTCAGTCTGACAAAAACGCATCCCAAGGTGCCGCCGTGGGAGCAGGAATTGTCGGCCGGCGCCAGCGCCATGAACATCGTCACCGCGGCGACCGCGCTGGGCTACGGCGCGTGCTGGCTGACCGGCTGGTTCGCGTTCGACCGCGACGTGCTCGACGGGCTCGGATTGAAGCCGGACGAGAAGCTCGCCGCATTTATTCATATCGGCACGCCGTCGAAGCCGAGCGAGGACCGTCCGCGGCCTGCGCTTGGCGATATCGTGACGCGGTTCTAGCACTTGTCGTCATTGCCGGGCTTCCGCCTTCGCTAGGGCTTCGGCGGACCACACCTGAAAACCCGGCGAAGCTTTAGCGTAGACGGGTGACCCGGCAATCCATCGCCTTCGCAAGACTCTTTTGAAGATTGATGGATGCCCGGATCCCGGCTACGCTGGCCGAATTTGAACAAGAGACCGTCGAAACCGATACTGTCCTGCTCACGCCATGGGTCCGCATTCTCGCGGCGCGACGCGTCCG
>Ga0209422_1000381_pt1 | contig 10770 bp, 10 predicted proteins | sample BlaSpr_A8_OM2_M3_FD_187983 | JGI IMG/M metagenome (GOLD analysis project Ga0209422, IMG submission 187983) | Forest soil microbial communities from Thunder Bay, Ontario, Canada - Black Spruce, Ontario site 2_A8_OM2_M3 (SPAdes) (version 2) | ecosystem: Environmental > Terrestrial > Soil > Boreal... | reverse complement strand
ATCACCGCCATCAGGCCAACCACCAGCGCCATACGGATGGTGAGATAGGTCAGCGGCTCGGCATTGTGCACGACGTATTTGGTGGCGACGAAGCCGGTACTCCAGAGCACGACAAAAATCGCCGGCGCCGCGCGCGCGGCAAGATTTTCAAAGTCACGATTCATTTGCCGCACTGAGTGCCCGATCGCATGCTCCGCGGCAACGCTATTTTGCGCGGGGCCATTCGCGCGGTACGACATAACGCCCACGTCAATCAGGGCGTGGTGACGTTCTAGGAGGCTGTCGCGCCCTACCACTCTTCCGGACAGGGATCGACGATCTTCCAGAGATCCATGCCGTTCTTGATCTTCTTCATCTCGGTGGTGAGCCCGCCATTGCGGCGGATCCAGTCCTTCACCGTGCCGGGATAATAGGACATCAGGTCCGAGGTGCCCGCGGCGCTGGTGACCTTGATGCCGAAGGTGAAGGCCTTGTCGTAATAGGCCTGATGGAAGCCGAGGCTGGCGCGCGGGGTCACGCAGATCTTGTTCATCGGCACGATGCCGAACACCAGCGTGCAGGCCGAATTGCAGATGCCGTCGATGATGACGCGCTCGTGGCGATCCCTGATGCGCGTATATTTCGCCTTGTATTCCTCGACATAGCCGCCGTGATCGCGGGTAATATGCAGATCGGCGCGGGCCGGCGATGCGGCGAGAACCGGGAGCAACAACAGGGCGAGAGGCGTGATGCGCATGGATCGGCCGGGAACCGGGTAGGCACATGGAAACACGGGAAAGCCGGTCCTTAAGTGCACCAGACGGCACAACTCTGGCCGGACTGTGTTTGAAATTCGTTAAGCATCCCGGGGAAACGAAAAATCTCGGCAGTGTGACAATTTTTCGGCATTTTATTCAGGCATTCGGCTCTGGATGGGAACCCCAGATCGCCTAAAATGTCTTGTTTTCAGGACCCTGCCGGAGAAACCAGATGACCTACCTGAAGCTCGCCACCGCCGCTATCCTGGCCGTCCTCGCGCTGGCTTTGGGCCCGGCGCAGGCGCGGCACCATCATCACGCCTACTCGGCCTACCCTTATTGGCTGCCCTACGAGATCAGCTACCTGCACAATTACGGGCCGGGACCCCTGCCCGGCACCTTTGCCTATTATGATGGTCCCTCCACCAACCTCTGCAACCAGGGCTCGGCGAACTATCTCGGCCAGGACCACCGCAAACACCCGTGCTTCTGATCGGTGCGGCCTGACAGACGAGCGCCAGGCGCTGGAGCGGTTCGCTGAAGGTTCAGCGATCGCAGGTGGCGGTTCATGATCGATTGAAGAAAGCAGCATTCTGCGGGAGACCGACCAGTTTAAGCGCTTCTCACGGCGCCGGCGCGCGCCACAGCGGGCTCGCCGCTGCCGACTGGATGATGATGGCGGCATCATCGGGCAACAGAAAGCCATCCCGCTCCAGTTCGCGGGCGGCGGTGCGAATGCGATTCACATAGTCGTTGCGCGTCTTGTATCGCTCCAGCACCGGACGATGGGTGTCGTGAGCGGCGTCGGCATCCGCCTGTGTCAGGGGAAACGCGACGTACGCGCCGGCCAGCATGCACTGAAACGACAGCGGCGGATTTTGCCGCGCGTTGACGCCGAGCGGCGCCTCCATGTCGGGTAGCCGCACGCCGCCGACGACATTGCCGTCCTGGTCGCGTTTCGGGATCTCGATCACCGCCTTGGGCAAGTGAGACGGCGCGCGCAGCACGGATGGATCGGCCTTGGCTTCCTCGAGCGGCATCAGCCGGCTTTTCGGCGGCTCGGTCCCCTTCGCCACCCAGTCGTCCAGATCCAGCAAGGTGGCGCGCGAAACCGGACTCCAGTCGAGTCTCGCGGGCGGCAGCTCGCAATTGGCCTTGCGCAGAACGACGTGGGAAGCGCCGGCAATGTCGTAGACCCGGACATTGTCCGGAAACGGCAGCTCGGTCGTGCCTTCGGCGCCGGTTCGCGACAGCGAGGCGCGCAGTGAGAAGTAATCGGTGGTCGAGTTGATCATGACCATGCGGGGCGGCGTCTCGCCGCGGGTTTCGACCCGTTTGATGACTTCGCCGATGGTCAGCACGTCCTCGTGGACGCCGCGGAATTCGGGATTTTCAAAGCTCGGCGCGCCGGTGGCGCTCGACTGCGGGCCGGTAGCTGACTGCATGATGGGCAACATGCCCGCGCCGGAGACAAAAACATGCATGCCGTCGAAAACCCGCCGGCCCTCCGACATGTTGAACCCCTCGAGCAGAAACGTCTTGAGATAGCGTCCCGATTGCGACTTGCCGGACGCCAGCGTCCGCTTGATCGCGCCTTGAAGGGGATTGGGCGTGCCCGCGGTATCAGCGGTCGCACGGGCGAGGAAATCGGCCGCATCCCGGACGATGGCAAAGCCAATGCCTTCGACAAAGCGCTTCTGTCCGGCGCTGTCGGTGAAAGAGGGCAGGTCTGCGCCCTGTCCGAGCTCCCAGTTCACCTCGGCGACGGCGAAACCGCGATCCTGCAGGAAGCCGGTGCCCGCTTCGGTCGTACCGGATTCGAACGGCTCATCGCGTGGACTGTTGTAAAGCGCCTGGGCATAGGGCCTGCCACGGTTCGGAATATCGACCAGCAGCGCGCCATTGCCGCTCTCGGGATTTTTCGGGAAATTCAATACGATCTTGGCCGAGTATTCGACCAATCCGTGAGCGTTCCTGGGCGCCTTGTCGATGTCGGGGATTTTCTCCGCGGGCGACAGCTCACCGAAAATGCGACCTTCCCAGAACACGAACTCGCCCGGTGCAAAGTTGCCATAGCTCTGCCTGGAGGCGATCTCCAGCCGGGTCAGCTTCGCTTGGGCGGAAACCGGGACGCCAAACACAAACGCGCACACCGCCAGGACCGTCACTGGCAAACCAAGAGTTCGCATCAAACACTCCCGCTGTGGAGACCGGGACCATACACAGCGCGCGCCACTGGCGCGATCAACTTTGCGATCGACCCTGCGCCCTCACCGCATCCGTCGCATTGCGTTGCAGCGCAGCAATGACCCTGCTCGTTTTGGCGGCTTATACGATGTGCGACCCCGGCAACGGCTACCGGCGGGCCCGAACGTCTGTTACCGTTAGCCGCGTCCCCGGTTTACCCGGGAAATATCGGCCAAAACCAACAATCTGATCGCTATGGGCGACGGCGCGAAATCGCCGCGGCATCGGCGACTTCAAAACATAATACCAAGGGGGAGAAATCATGAAACGTCGCCAATTCCTGAAGACGGCAGGCGTGGGACTCGCCGCCTCGGCCACGATCGCAGCACCCGCCATCGCGCAGTCGATGCCCGAACTGAAATGGCGCTGCACCACGAGCTGGCCGAAATCGCTCGACGTTCCCCACAGCGCCTGCGAGACGCTTTCGAAATATGTCGCGGAAGCCACCGACAATAAATTCCAGATCCAGACTTTCGCCGCCGGTGAGATCGTTCCCGCGCTGCAGGTGGTCGATGCGGTCGGCAACAATACGGTCGAGATGTGTCACACCGCCGCTTATTATTTCATCGGCAAGGACCCGACTTTCGCACTTTATTGCTCGGTCCCGTTCGGGCTGAATTCGCGGCAGCAGAACTCCTGGTTCCAGGATCACGGCGGCCAGGACATGCTCAATGAGTACGGCAAGAAGTTCAAATTGTACGGCATCGCCGGCGGCAACACCGGCACCCAGATGGGCGGCTGGTTCCGCAAGGAGATCAACACCGTCGACGATCTCAATGGCCTGAAAATGCGGATCGGCGGCTGGGCCGGCAAGACGCTGGCCAAGCTCGGCACCATTCCGCAACAACTCGCGGGCGGAGACATCTACCCGGCGCTGGAAAAGGGCGTGATCGATGCCACCGAATGGGTTGGCCCTTACGACGACGAGAAACTCGGCTTCTACAAGATCGCCAAGTACTATTACTATCCCGGCTGGTGGGAGGGCGGCACGGCGCTGCACTTCTTCATCAATACGGACAAGTGGGAGGCGCTGCCGAAGGCGTACAAGTCCCTGCTCACGATCGCCGCCGGCTACGCCAACCTGGACGTTCAGGCCCGCTATGACGCGCGCAATCCGCAGGCCATCAAGCGACTGGTGGCGGCCGGGACCCAACTGCGCCCGTTCAGCCAGGCGATCATGGAAGCGTGTTTGAAGGCGTCGAACGAGGTCAATGCGGAGACTTCGGCCACCAATCCTGACTTCAAGAAGATCTACGATTCGCAGATGGCGTTCCGCGACGACGCGAATCTGTGGTGGCAGGTCGCGGAATATTCCTACGAGACCTTCATGATCCGCACGCGCCCGAAGGGCTGAAACCTTGCGGCCGCCAGCCTTCGAGGCTGGCGGCCGTCTCAATTGACGCACTGGGAGGAATTGAGATGACACAGCGCCTGTCACGCCGCCGTTTTGTCGCCGCCTCGGCTGCCGCCATCGCGGCGCCTGCGCTGATCCGCTCCGCACGCGCCGACGAGCCGCTGCGCCTGCGGCTGTCGCTCGACACCGCGCCGTCGCATCTGCGCAATGTCTCGCTGAAGGATTATCTCGGCAAGGTCGAGGCCGCCTCGAACGGCAAGATCAAGACCGAGGTGTTCGAGAGCGGCCAGCTCTATCCCGATCTCGAAGTCGGCAAGGCGCTGATCCAGGGCCAGGTCGAGATGGCGGCTCCCGGCAGCTGGACCATTACCGGCATCGTTTCGGATGCGGATTGTTTCCAGCTTCCGGTGCTGTACGGCCAGCCGATCGACCTCATCCACAAGATCATCGACGGCAAGCCCGGCCAGTTCCTCAATGCCCAGATCCAGCAGAAGCTGCGCTCGCATGTGCTCGGTCCCTATCTCGATCTGGGCTTCCAGAACTGGTACTCGTCCAACAAGCCGATCAGCAGCCTTGCCGATCTCAAGGGCATGAAGATCCGCAATTCCGGCGGCGCGGGACAAGCCTGGCGTGCCCGCTTCCTCGGCGCCATCCCCAACACCACGGCATGGCCCAACGTGCCGCTGGCGCTGTCGCAGGGCACTTTCGACGGCCTGGTCAGTTCGAACGAAAGTTTGGTCAGCGCCAAACTCTGGGACGCCGGCGTCAAATACGCGCTCGAAGATCACCAGTGGATCGCCGAATACATTCCGCTTCTGAGCCAGGTGTTCTGGGACAAGCTCTCACCCGACCAGCAGAAGATGATGAGCGAGTTGTGGGCGCAGAATGTGCCGACCTATCGCACCAACATGGTCGCCGCCCAGACCAGGGCGCGGGTGACGCTAATGGAGCACGGCATCAAATTCTCCGATCCGAGCGCCGAGGAAAGCGCAGCCGAGCGCAAGAAGATGATGGCGGAACAGGACCAGGTGGCCAGGGACATCAAGGTCTCGCCCGAAATGGTCAAGCTGATCATGGCCGAAGCCGGCAGCGGCAGCTAGACCGTGGCCTGGGTCAGGGCCGCCGTCGCGCTGCACTGGTGGGACAAGATCGAGGAGACGCTGGTGGGTCTCCTCGGCCTGATCGCGCTGGTGATCGGGCTGTTACAGGTGATCGGACGCTATTTCGATCCCGCGCGCGCCATCAGCTACGCCGAGGAAGTGATCGTCTATCTGATCATCTGGGCGATCATGATCGTCTCCAGCCAGCTGGTGCGGCGCGACGGCCATGTCCGGCCCGATCTGGTGCTGCGGCTGTTGCCGCCGCGCTATCTGCGCCTCGTCGAGATCTTCAATTGCCTGGTTGCCGTGGTGTTCTGCACCGCCCTGGTCTGGTACGGCTGGCAGATCGTCGACACTTCGCTCCTGATCGATGAAACCAGTTCGACCGATCTGCAGTTCCCGATGTGGGTCTATTATCTCGCACTGCCGGTCGGCAGCGCGCTGATGCTGCTGCGCTACCTGATGCGCCTGGTTCGCTTTACGCTTTATTTCGATCCCGCGACGATGACGGTCGGTCACGTCTTTCACGAAGAGATGCCGAGCGGCCTCGCCGCTCCGCATCCCGACCGCTAGAGGGGATCGCCGGTCCCCGCATGCTGACCCTCCTGTTTCTGCTGCTGTTCTTCGGGCTGCTCGCCGCGGGCATGCCGATCTTCCTGGTGCTCGGCATGTGCGCCGGCATTCTCTATATCGCCACCGGCCAGCCCCTGATCGGGGCGGCGCAGATGGTAATCAACAAGCTCAACTCGACCACCCTGATGGCGCTGCCGCTGTTCGTGATGGCGGCGGCCTTCATGCGCTCCGGCGGCGTCGCCAAGGCGCTGGTCGATGTCGCCACCGCCTGGCTCGGCGGCATCCGCGGTTCGCTTGGCCTGGTCACGGTGGTCGCCTGCACGCTGTTCGCGGCGATCTGCGGCTCCAGCGTCGCCACCGCACTGGCAATGGGCACCATCCTGGTGCCGGCGATGATCGAGCGCGGCTATCCCCGCTCGTTTGCGTTAGGGGTGGTCGGCGCCTCCGGCACCATCGGCATCGTGGTGCCGCCGAGCCTGGCGCTCATTCTCTACGGCATCGTCGCCGAGCAATCGGTGCCGCGGCTGTTCCTTGCCGGCGTGCTGCCGGGGCTGCTGCAGGCGTTCGTGTTTGCGGCCTGGGTGCTGTACGATGCGCGGCGGCGCGACTTTCCTGTCGAGCCGTCGCTGCCGCTCACCGACCGGCTGCGGGTCACCGCGCGCGCGGTGCCGGCACTCGCCGTGCCGCTGGTGGTGACGGTCGGCATCTATGGCGGCGTCGTCACGGTCACCGAGGCGGCGGCGCTGTCGGCGGCGGTGGCGCTGTTGGTGTCGCTGATCTTCTATCGCGGCTTTCATTGGACAGAGACGCTGAAAGTGATCACCGACGGCATCCGCTCGGCCGGCACCATCATGCTGATCGTGGCGACCGCGCTCGCCTTCGGGCACTGGATGACGGAGTCCGGCATCCCCAACCAGCTTGTCACCTTCGTGGTCGGCCACGGCTTTGCGACCTGGCAGTTCCTTCTGATCATCAATGGCTTGCTGCTGCTTCTTGGCTGCTTCCTTGAAGTCACTGCGACATTATTGCTGGTGCTGCCGATCCTGGCGCCGGCACTGAAACCGCTCGGCGTCGATCCCGTGCATTTCTCGATCATTTTCACCCACAATATGGAGATCGGCCTGGTGCATCCGCCGGTCGGGCTCAACCTGTTCGTGCTCTCGACCATCTCGTCCGCGCCGATCGGCGAGGTGATCCGCGGCATCCTGCCGTTTCTGATCCTGCTGTTGATCGTGCTCGGCATCATCACCTACGTGCCGATCCTGACGCTGTGGCTGCCGGACGCGGTGTTCGGGTGACCGAGAGGCTTCTCCCCCGTCATGCCCGGGCGCCATCCCGATCAAGTCGGGGACAGGCGCCCGGCTATGACCAAGCAATTTTGGCGTTTTCCCTGGGTAGCCCTGTCAGCCCAAGTCTGGTAATCGAGGCTCTCGCACGCGCTCGTAGCTCAGCTGGATAGAGCATCGGACTTCGAATCCGAGGGTCGGGAGTTCGAATCTCTCCGAGCGCGCCACCTCCTCCACCGTCACCGTTTTCCACCGTCCGACATCGTTCGCCGACGATGCAAAAAACTTTTACCCATGCGACGGGTCCGCTTTGTGACAACATGACACAGCGGATCTCAGCAACTTTAGGCGGAAAACAGTTTCAACGAGATACACGTTGTAGTATAGTAGACCTTAATGGGTCCGTATCCCAGCGCAGCCGATCCGGAATGTCGCCCGTGCGTGGTGACTCATGGGGCTTGCAATGGTCAGTATTCCGCTCCCCCGCCATTCATCAGCTTTTCTTGAATTCCCGAACGACCATACGTCGTGCGGGACGCATGCCTGTGGCGAAAGCGGAATGGCCGACAACGATCTTTCGAGCGCGAGCGTCGTTGGCATTTCCATCGCTCGAAGATGTCGTGAGCGTGTCAGTGACCGCGCCGAATCCAAGGAGACTTATTGAAATCAGGACAAAGGCAAAGCGAAAGCAAGGAGCATATCATGAGCCCGCAGGGAAAGAACCGCAAGGTTGGAGGTGTGTCCGCGCAAGATCGACCTGTGAAGGGTACTCCGGAGGAAAGTCGCTCGGGAAGGAACGTTGGCGGGGTCAGCGCGAAAGGACAGGCCGAACGCCTCCCGTGGCTCGAGGGGCAACCCGAAGCGCCCGCGATGGGACCGGTAGCACCTCTCCACGGAGACTTCATCTATAACGGCGGCCCTGTCATAACGTGCCCATTAATCTATACAAGCTTTTGGGGCTCATTGTGGCTGTCCGATCCAGCTCACATTCAAGAAGCGGGACGCCTAAGTCAGTTTCTCACCGACTTGGTCAACAGCGAATACATGAATGTGCTGAGCCAATATGGAGTCGGCAGCGGCAAGGGAAGTGGACTCTTCATTCAAGCCTCCTTCATCAGCAGCGTTCCTGCCGCTCTGAAAGACACCGATATTCATAACATCATTCAATCGGCTATCAACTCGGGCGCAATACCCGAACCTCCCCACAACAACACCACCAACGTGCTTATTATTTTCCTTGATGAAAATACGGGGGTCAATGACCCCAATCTGGGAATAGTGATGTGCGAGCCGGCTGGCGATAATGCTTTCGGCTATCATTTCGACTTTACTACTGCTGCGGGCAATCCTTTCTATTATGCGGTCATTCCTGGCCTGAATGATCTATGCCTGAGGAATTCCTGCGCAAACGACGCGTCTTGCTCGCTACATCTCGCCCAGACGCAGGAACAGCGTCGGACCCAGGTGACGAGCCACGAATTCATAGAAATGTGCACCGATCCGAAGTTTCAGAAGGGATGGTGGGGGCCGACCAGTGATGAAAATGGCGACATATGCAACGGTGAAGCGGACAACATCACAGTAGGGGCGAATACATGGGACGTGCAGCGGCAGTACAGCAAATTTGATGATATCAATTCCAACGGGACGGTGTTTTGCACCACCACGGCACCGAATCCGATTCCCAAATTGAGTCCAGGTCCGTCGGGAATTAGCGCAGCCATGGCATCTGCGCAGCGCATAGGAAGTTACCAGGCCTTCCTTCCCCTTCCTTCAGTGCGCTTCGATGTGAGGACTGACAAATTGTCATTGGACGACTCGCGTGTTGAAAGTTATTTGCGCAAGTTCTTTTACCCGCTCGGTCACGAAAGCTTCTTTGCCGACCTTCCGGGTGTGTTGCGGCGGGTCGCTGACATCCTGGAAAAGACCAAGGCGTGATCAAATCTTGCTATTGGGGCTGAGGATCTGCGCAGGAAGCGACTGTGGAATAGGGACCGATCCGGTGGAATTGCTTCCCCGGAGAATATGTTGCGAAAGAAGAGCCTGACTTTATTTAACAACTCACGCCGCCGCGGTGGGGCGGCGGCTAGGGGACCCGGGCCATTCAGCGCGTGAGCTAACCCGGCAAAACCGGCCATTGGAGCCTCGCCCTTGGTTCGAGTGCGGAGGTCAGGCCGGTAACACTAACCGCAACGGCTATTCGCGCCGCGTGGTATCAGGATCTTCAGTCAACGTGATTGCTAACCCCGTCAGGGTCGCTCCGATACCGAAGGTTATGGCGCATGTGCCCACGAACATCAGCATAACGGCATCTGGAGCTGGGCTATAATTGATCAAGGTCGCGATGCCCAACGCGGTGATGTGGGTGACGAGAAACGCAAAGGCGAGACCGACGGCAACGCCCATCGCCGTGTGGCTGGTAACCTCCATGAGTAGCGAAGGCTTGATTAATGCAGACCGTTTCTTTGGGCGCACAAGCCTGACCTCCGGCGTGTCGTATTTGTTTGCTGGCAGCTGCAGTAGAAGCGTGAATTGTCTGGCTAGATCAATTCGACCGCTGCGATATTATTGAGCGCCTGGACCTGATCGCAGCGGGGATTTTCGTTACAGTGAAAACATGCCCCAGTGCGAATAGCTGATCCATTCATCATGATCGCTCATGTCATCGGCTCCTTGTGTATCATTCATGATCCGCACAACGGACAGACAATGTTTAGATAAGAGACAACCGCACCGTTACCATTAAAACCTTCTTTAATTCAGCATTGGACGCCAGCAAGGCTTGCAGGCGGTCTCGGGAGACGCCCAATCCCTTCTTCACCGTCAGTCGCGTTCGAGGATCTTGGCGCCCGGGTAGACCTGGCGCGCGTACGCAACCACCGGCGCGCGGTCCTGTGTTTCCAAGAACGGAGTCCTGATCTGACACGACCCGACGATGAGGTGCCACAAGCCGTTAAGCTTCTGGATGGTGACGTTCATGATAGTGCTTCACATTCGCGAGCAGCTGACCGAGCCAATGCCTTAGCCGCATCAGCGTGTGCGGCTTTCTCAGCTCGCCGCTCATAGTCCTCAGCAAGCGCCTTAAGCTGACCCGCAACGTGTTGGTCGGTCATTGTTTGGGCCGCCCGGAGTATGGTCCGTGCCGTGTCCAAATATTCTTTGCTCAGCATTTCGCCTCCACAATCCCAGTTCGAACGGCATAACGCCGTCGAACTACAACCAATCACAGAGAGACGGATCGGACCATTGCACAGACGTTCATCAGTGCCTTACATTTGTTTGAGACGATGATACTTAGGTTTACGATTGACCACCTGCGCGCCTCGCGAGTGGTAGGAACGTGGCTCCTCGCCCGGCGGCTACCTAGCGACATCGGTCGATCAGCTGGTGACGCTGTTGTTCGCCAAGTACGCTCGCGAGGTCGCTAAGGCGCTGCCAAGCGACAAAGCGTATCCTCTGCGCGGCTCGGAAAA
>Ga0209422_1000380_pt1 | contig 10779 bp, 6 predicted proteins | sample BlaSpr_A8_OM2_M3_FD_187983 | JGI IMG/M metagenome (GOLD analysis project Ga0209422, IMG submission 187983) | Forest soil microbial communities from Thunder Bay, Ontario, Canada - Black Spruce, Ontario site 2_A8_OM2_M3 (SPAdes) (version 2) | ecosystem: Environmental > Terrestrial > Soil > Boreal... | reverse complement strand
GTCCAAACCGAACCCCCACCAACAGTAAGAAAGCGAGGCTTCGGCCCGACAACCATCGACTCCAACACCTTACCAGTCGAGGCTTCCACGGCAGTGAGGACGCTGCTCTCGACTCCGGTGATCCAGACAATGCCATTGCTGGAAAGCGGGTTGTAGGAACCGGGTGGTATCGAGATTTTCTGGCGCACATTGTTCGTAGACGGATCGATCCGGTTGAGAGTGCCGTTCTTGTCCGACACGATCCACACGCTATCTTCACTGGCTGTGATCCCTCCCTCTGGGCCCGCTGGCGGTATAGGGAGTGTGGCGCTAATCAAATTCTTAGTGGCATCGACCCGAACAAGCGAAGACTTCTTCCCGCAGAGCGGGACCCAAATGCTGCCGAATCCCGAAGCCAGACCGGAGCAAGCCTCGCCGGGCACTTTTATGCTGGCGAGAATCTTGTTGGTTGACGGATCAATTCGGAGCACGGCATAGGGTTTCGTGCTCGCAACCCAGACAGCATCGCCGGTGACTAGAACCCAATCCGCGGTACCGCCAATCTTGATTGTCGTCGATGGTTTCAAGGAAGCAAACGAAACCTGGACCCCCTTCACTCCCGGCTTCGGCACGTTCCATTCGGAGCTAGGCGTCTGAGCAACAATAGCCAATGTGCTGGCCGAGAGGATGAGGGCAAGGGCGACTTTCATTTGCGCAATGCTATGGATGCAGGGCAGCAGAGTCAATCAGTTAAGCTCGGTGTGAGCCAAGGTCAAAATCGTAGTTGTCGAAAAACCGCGTTATCACTAACGATGCCAGAATCGGCTCGTCACTGGGCGTGTGGTCGACCCACCGGAGGTAATGGAATGGGGTCTGCTGGGATTACTTCCCGCTAGCGTATCCGCCGAGATTTTACATTGACGTATCGTTGTTGACGTATCATCGGCGAGTCGGAGGTACAGCTCACAAAGCGAGCAAGGAGGACTTCAATGATCAAAGTCAGCGTGCTGTATCCAAACCAGGAAGACAGCCGATTCGATATGGAATATTACTGCACGAATCACATTCCGATGGTGCGGCGCCTGCTTGGTTCGGCAGTGAAAAATGTGGCTGTGGAGCAAGGTATCTCCGGCCAAGCATTCGGCTCCCGTCCGGCTTATCTTGCGATGGGGCATCTTTACTTTGATTCGGTCGAAGCTTTTCAAGCGGCGTTTGGACCCCACGCAGACGTGATCTTGAACGACATTGCCAACTACACGAATTCGGAGCCGACCATTCAGATCAGTGAAGTGAAACTCTAGACGGTTTTCGCGACCAGCGCGCTCAATTGGTTAAATTTGTTAAAGCATCCTTGCAAAGGCGTTGTTAGGATGCGGAGAAACGAAGCTTTGGGTGTATCGTCGGCAAGCCGGATGTAATGGGAGGTCGAGTATTAGAATAACTTCCGCGTAGCCCGTCATCCGACAAGTACGCGCAAACGAACCGATCGAATTTCCCAGGATTGAGTTAGAATCCTCCCCAATGCGCTCCCTTCTGATCACAGGCGCTCTGTTTGCAGCTCTCGCTGCCCAAACACCCATACCACGGAACATTGCCGTGTCCCGCTCGTTTGGGAACCCCGGCCAGGTTGGACTATTTATCGCTGCAGCCGACGGCAGCGACGAACGTCCGCTGCTCGATTCGAAGGATTCCGATTACGATCCGGTATGGGCTCCGGATGGATCATCCATCGTCTTTGCTTCAGATCGCGCTGGATCGGCGGATCTTTTTCGCGTTAGACCGGATGGCACTGGCCTCGAACCACTGACCACTGATCCAGCCTACGATGATCAGGCGGCGTTCTCTCCCGATGGCAAACAGCTGGTTTTCGTTAGTACACGCGGCGGCGGAACGGCGAGGCTTTGGACGATGGATCTCGCGACGCGACGCGTGGAGGCCCTGACGTCAGAAAAGGACGGCGACTTCCGGCCTTCGTGGTCTCCCAATGGAAAGTGGATCGCGTTCTCTTCCAGCCGCGATCACAATGCGCCGTTTGCTCACGGGCGCTGGGAGCGCCTTCAGTTGGCAGATATCTACATCATTCATCCCGACCGCTCAGGGCTCAAGAAAGTTGCCGAAAGCGGCGGCTTCTGCGGGAGCCCTAAATGGATGCCGGATAGCCGGCACGTCGTAGCTTACTGCATGACGGCGGAGCAGACGCTCGGGACTCGTCTGTCAAAAATCGCGCCCGGCAATGACACGAGATTGGTTTCGATCGACATCGACACCGGAGTGTCCACCGATCTACCCGCTGGCCCAGGAGTGAAAATCAATCCCTCTCCGCTTTCCGGAAATGAGATCGGCTATGTGAGAAAGGACAAGGCGGATCCGGGCGGGGGCATCTACTACATGAGTGGCAAGCGCGGGCCTCCCGGCGACATCCGAACGGCGTCATGGTCGCCTGATGGCAAGCTCGTCGTCTTTCATAAGCGCCTCACGATTGCGCTGCCCGCACTCACGAAAACCTTCACGCCCAATCCGAATTACGAATTGAGCCTGACAGAGACATTTATACCCTCGTTTAGTCCTTCCGGCGACCGCTTCGTCACAAACAGCCGCCCCTCGGGCAATCCGTTTGGTGCGAGTCTCCTGGTCACAACGGTTGCAACGGGACAGTCCGCTGCCATCTATCAGGACAAGAACAGAAATGTGCTCGCCGGGCAGTGGTCACCACGAGGCGACAAGATCATCTTTGCCATCGGGGCGTTCGGAGCGTTCTTCCAAAGCTTCCATGAATTGTTTCTCAAGCTCGGCGATCGCGTAGAGGGCGGAGCGCAAATCGCGATAATCAACCCTGATGGGACGGGCTTTCGGGAACTGACCTCAGGCTCGGGGAACAGTGCGTTCCCGTCGTTCTCCCCGGATGGCCATCGCTTCGTTTATCGCGCCTTCGAGAAGGATGGGTATGGTCTGCGCATCATGGACCTCGAAACGAAAAATGTCACGACCTTGACTGACACATATGACAACTTCCCGCTGTGGTCGCCACGAAGCGACCTGATCATGTTCGCGCGGTTAGTCGATGACGCCTACGAGATTCACACTATCAAGCCCGACGGGACAGGCTTGAAGCGCCTTACGTTCACGCACGGCAACGACGCTCATATGGCTTGGTCACCGGATGGAGAGTCGATCGCATTCGCCAGTTCCAGAATGGGTTTCAAGGATGAAGGGGTTTACACGGATGCGCCGCAGCCCTACGGCGAACTGTTCGTGATGCAGTACGACGGAACCCATGTCGAGCAAATCACGGACAACCAATGGGAAGACGGGACTCCCGCCTGGCAACCTAATGGGCGTGCGGCAGCTGGCCCTCAGTAATAACACGGTTGCCTTAGTTGCTAGTGCCGCTATTCCTTGAATGGATCCAGCCGCTTCCGGAAGGATCGTCGGCAACCCTTCCCTTGGGATTCTTTCCGGTTTGCTCGTCACCCGCCGAATGATTCAAGGTTTCATCGGAATAGCAAAGCGATCCATCTTGAAGTGCTAGACTCGGACGCCAAAAATTGAAAGTGGGGTGGACAGTGTGTCCTCTCACTGGGCGGAGGCAATATGAACAAATTATTTCTAGCCGCGCTCGCGTGCTCGGTGCTTTTGCCGCTCGATGTCAGCGGGCAAACCGCGTCAACGAGGACTGTTGCCTTTCAGGCTGTTCCGGAACTCCCTTACACGGTCGTTAACGGTTTTTTCCGATTTCCCAAAGGCATGGCTCTAGGCGAAAGCTCCGGAGTTGCCGTGAATTCTAAGGGCCACATATTTCTTTTCCAGCGAGTGAAACCGATGCTCGCTGAATACGATGCCAAGGGCAATTTCATTCAGAGTATCGGCGAGGGCCTGTTTGCGCATCCTCACGGCTTGCGTATCGACCCAGACGACAATATTTGGACGACGGATGACGGCAATCATTTGGTTCTCAAATTGGATGCGTCGGGAAACGTCCTGCTGGTTCTTGGAAGGATTAACACCGGCGCGGAAGCAAATTGGCTTTTCAACAAGCCTGCGGACGTGGCTTTCGCGAAGAATGGGGATGTCTACGTGGCGGACGGTTATGGCAATTCGCGAATCGTCAAGTTTGATCGTGACGGCAATTACATCAAGGCATGGGGCAAATACGGGACGGGCCCTGGCGAATTCAATCTGCCACACAGTGTCGCCGTCGATAAGCAAGGTCGCGTCTACGTCGGCGATCGAGAAAACCAGCGCATACAAATTTTTGATGCAGACGGCATCTTCATCAAACAGTGGACCGGAGTTGGTTATCCATATGGTCTGGTGATTACATCCGACCAGCATGTGTGGATGGCTGACGGGGGCTACGATCGGATTGTCGAGTTGGATCAGGACGGCAAGATCCTCGGCGCCTTCGGCGAACCAGGCCATACACCCGGCCAAATGGCGTGGGCTCACTTTCTAGCGATCGGACCGGATCAAACCATTTATCTTGCGGACGTTCTGAATTGGCGCTTCCAGGTATTCGCTCGCGTTCCATCCACGGCAAAGATGACTTCTTACATTCCTTCTGTAAGGATGTTTTGGGGTGCCATCCCAAGTACCGGCTGGGCCTCCAGGCAGTCGGATATCCCATTCAAATGATCCGAAAAAAGGCGTATGGCGGGCCCTGCGCTTCAGCTCGCCGTAATGGATGGTTGGTCGGCAAACCTTCCCTTACCACAAGAGTTGCCCGTCATCCGGGAGTAATAGCGAGCACTCCCCAGAACCCGACTGGCCAGGAATAACTTCCGGTTTGCCCGTAATCTGGCATCGCGATTGCCATGGCCATCATTCAGGTCCACCGGCCGACTCACCAGAATCTATTCTGTCCTCAACTAGTCTGTTGCTGAAACAACGAGACTGGAAGGGGAAGTTGCAAAACAAGTTCGTTAAGTATCACCTATTCAGTGACTCGATGCCGCCGGTGGCGTGGGTAACGGCGCTCGATCATGGGGCGTAATTCCTGCAGCAAAAACTTCGCGAAGCCGGCGCCGTTTCCGGAGGCGGCAGCAGCCTTGAACGAGTCTGGCACCTCTTTGACGGAATCCGGCACAGGCCCGGACAGAAGATCGTGAGTGCGCAGGCTGAACCATTGTTCCAGCGTCTGATCTGGATAACCAATTCCGACAACATAGGCGGGAGCAGAGTGCCCGAAGCCGCCATAGCCCTGCATCATGGACGCCACTGCTGGGAAGAGACTGTTGCCGTCGAGAACGTAAATAACCGACACCTTGGACGTCTGAGGCTTGAGCGGTTTGGCGACTTGGATCAAGAAGTCCCGTTCCAGAGACTTCGAGTGAAAAATAAACTGCTCGCTGTACCAGATCGTCGCCGGCTTCGTGTCCGTTGCATCCTGAGCGAAAGCACTGTTGGGGCCGAGTCCCGCTGACAATACGACAACCGCCGTATAGACAACTGAAACCACAAGTCTCATTTGCATCGCTCTTGATTGATCCTGCTAAGGCTACCTGAAACTTCATCCAAATAAAAGAAGTCAGGGATACGGAGGGCAACGGAGTTGGTAACGGCAAACTTCCGAGTATTGACTAATCCAGTCTGTTGCCCGGTTGTCGGCAAACAGGAAGTCACGCCGCGAATCGAGCTTTCTAGAATTACTTCCTCATAGCCCGTGACTCGCCCATAATCGGCGCAAGCCACGACTTTCAAAGAGATTCGGCATCAATTTTGACTTTGATTCAGACTGTTTTGCAGCAGTTCTGGTGCCTAGCGGCGCGCCGGCCATTCATAGACTGCTCAGAGTCCGAAAACATACAGCACGCGATCGGCGCTGATAGCAATCAGCTGGTGTCCGTCCACGCTGAAGGCGATCGGGTTTGACCCGATGCGCCCCCCCGTCTGGAAATCCCACAGCGCTTTTCCTGTTTGGTCGTTGAGTGCGTAGAAGTTTCCCTCGTCAGAGCCGGAAAATACCAGGCCTCCAGCAGTTGAGAGCACGCCTGCCCAAGGCGGAGAGTGCAGCTTGAACTCCCAGCGCAGTGCTCCGGTTGCCGCATCTAGGGCGCGGATGGCGCCGAACGAATCGTCTGCGGGCAATTCGTTCTCACCACCACCTGCGTAGAACGTGCCGATCTTGTACTCCATATCGCGTTTGAAGTACGTCGCGCCGATCTCACGAACCGCGACGTACACCAGACCAGTTTGAGGACTGTAGGATGGACTGAACCAAACCGTAGCGCCGTTCGCGTTCGGGTAAAGAAGGGTGCCCTTTTCTGTAGGTTCGGCACCCTGTAATCGGATAGGCCGACCCTTCGCATCGAGACCCGTTGCCCAAGTCTGTTTTGCATAAGGGCGACCTGCAACGAATTCTCCTGTGACACGATCCAAGACGTAGTAGAACGCATTACGGTTGGCGATTGCGACTAATCTGCGCTTGCGGTCACCGGCCTTCGTGTCGAAGAGAATCGGGACATGATTAGAATCCCAGTCGTGGGTGTCATGAGGTGTGAACTGGAAGTACCAGCGGAGGCGTCCAGTATCGGCCTCGAGGGCCAGCAGCGAGCACGTATATAAGTTATCGCCATTTCGTGGATCGCCGTTCCAATCGGGACTTGGATTGCCCACCCCCCAAAAGACCAGGTTCAACTCTGGATCGTAAGTCCCCGTAACCCAAGTGGGCCCGCCGCCAGTTTTCCAGCTGTCTCCCGTCCACGAATCGTGTCCGGGATCGCCCGGGCCTGGAATCGTCCAGAAACGCCATGCTTGTTTCCCGGTCTTGGCATCGTAGGCATCCACGAAGCCGCGTGTACCCGCTTCTCCACCACTGACGCCGACCACGACCTTGCCGTTGATCGCGAGCGGCGCCAGGGTCATGCTGTAACCGGTTTTGTAGTCGGCAACCTTGACCGCCCAGCGCTCGATGCCGCTCTTCACATCAAGCGCTACGAGGTAGCAATCTAAAGTTGCAACATAGAGCTTATCCTCGAGCACCGCCGCTCCACGGCTCACGTGACCGAACCCAATGCTGTGGTAATCAGATGGTAGAGGACGTTTCCAGCTCCAAAGCACGCGTCCGGTGTGTGCGTCGAGCGCGGTGGCAGAGTTTGGCCCGCTCACATACATAATGTTGTCGAAGACAAGTGGCGAGACTTCGTTGTTCGGATCCGGGAACTGGTACGCCCATTTCACCTTCAGACGGCTTACATTTTCCGCTGTGATTTCAGTCAGTGGCGAGAAGCGATGTCCCTGGTAATTCCGGGAGTAGGTTAACCAATTACCCGGTTCTTTGTCGGCGTTCGAAATGCGATCGAACGGCACCTGTCCAAACGCAGTGGCACACAGGAATACAGCAAGCGCTAATTTCATTGTTTGCCTCCCAGCGACGCAAGGTAAGCGACCAAGTCGTCGAGTTCGGATGTGTTGAAGACTCCCTCGTAAGAGGGCATGGGAGTCTCGCCGCGTAGCTTCTGCAATTCTTTCAAGTCTTGCTTGCGCAGGCTGTGGAACTGGCCCGTTGCGTCTTTGATTTGGATTGAAAAGGTGTCCTCATTCACCCGAATACCTTCAATCTTGTCGCCAGCAGGAGTGGTGGCCTCGACCAGAAGAAAGCCTTCGGGCATGGTCGCGCCAGGTTTGACAACAGCCTTTCTTATGTAGGGAGCGCTGCGTCGTATACCGATATTCGAGAGCTCCGGGCCATAGCCAAAGCCAGCACCAGCGACGATGTGGCAGTTGCTGCAGCCACCGTTGGCGTAGACGCGAGCACCGCGCACGGTATCGCCGGGCAGCGGCTCGGATGGGATCTTGCTGAGCGAGCGCACGTAAGCCGCCAGGTTCGCCACGTCTTCGTCCGTCAGAAACCAGCCAGCCGGCATGTCAGGCGAAATGCCATCCGAGATTACTGACTTTAGCGCCACGTCGTCGGGCGCGTGGGCGAGCTGTGCTCGATTGAGACCAGGCCCTCGCCCACCTTTGCCTTCGATACCGTGACACACCGCGCAATGGCGCTCGAACAAATGCTTGCCAGCTGTCGCATCTGCGCCAATGGCGCTCGCTTGGACGGAGGAAGGCGGCGGTACTGCCACTGTGGTAGCTGGAGATCGGAGAAGCGCGACGAGCAGGATTAGCGTTCCAGACCGCACAGTCGGCAATATAAGCATCTTGCGGTTTCCTTCGCTAAATACACGCGAAGCCTAGATCCAACCGCGAACGCTGTCAACCATACCGTATGGATACTAGTTCAGACCTCATCCCCGGTATTGCCCGCGGATGAACCTCGACGATTCCGAGCGTGTGGTCGGCAACCCTTCCTTTACCGGATTAGGTAAGAGTTGCTCGTCACTCGGGTGCAATCGCCAGGTGTCGCGAAGGGCTCTGATCAGCGCTGGGGTTTGCGTGGCCGTCGATGGCGTCTCACGCAAGTTTCATGCGGCGGAGCAAGTCTCGGTAACGCGCATCCGGCCGCAGTTTATTGAACGCCGGCTCTGCTTGAAGGGAATAGAGCTGAAAATCCCGGCCACGGAATGCCGACTCCAAACGTTCGAAAGCCCCATTGATGTCTCCCAGCTCCGTGCAAATCATGGCCGCGGGAACCGGCGAAACGTATTCCCGTTCTCTCACATTATCAATCTCCCGCAGAAGCTCTTCCGCTTTGTCTCTTTCACCCGCAAGCACGTGGGCACAGCCGCGCCAACCATACGCATAATGTCCAAGCTGCGCGTGACGCAATTCCCGGATCGCTTCCGCGGGGTTCCCACTGCGCATGTGGACCAATCCTAGGGCGCTATGTCCTAGCCAATAATCAGGCGCGATCTCTAGGAGCAATCGAGCCTGCTCGAATGCATGCTCATAATCATGCCGGCAGACCAGCAATCTCGTCATGAAGTAGTGATTGAGAGGAAGAAAGGGGTCAGCCTTCAGCGCATGTTCCTGCTGGCGGACGGCCTCGGACAGACGATTGAGTCCACTAAATACGATCGCATGCCAATGCGGAGTCTGGGCGGACGCGGGGTTCATTTCGATCGCTCTCTGCAGCTCTCGTAGAGCCTCGTCCCAGCGGTATTCGTAAAGGGCCCATAGCAGCGCGCGCATGCCAACCGCTTCTCCCAGCGTATTGTCGAGCGCGACAGCTTTTTCCGCCGCTTGAATCGCCAGGGGCCCACCCTCACTCGCGGAGATTCTCCCGGTCATCGTTTTCACGAAATAACAGTGCGCTAACTCGAGAAGCGGCAGCCCATAGTTCGGGTCCACAGACACAGCTTGCTCGAATAAGCGCTGGGCCGTATCCAACGCTTCCGGTGTGAATCTCCAGAAATAGTGGCGGCCCCTGACGTAGAGGTGGTAGGCCTCGATATCAGCCGCTTGTCGCTGGACGCGCCGCACCACCGCTGTGCCCAGGCGTTCCTTCAGTGCATCAACGACTGCTTGCGCGATCTCATCCTGCACCGCGAAAACGTCTGTCATTTCCCGGTCGTACCTCTCCGACCAGAGATGGCTGCCATCGGCTGCCGTAATCAACTGAGCCGTCACGCGAATGCGATTGCCAGCTTTGCGCACGCTGCCTTCCAGAATATTGGCCACACCTAGCGTCTCGGCGATCCGGCGCACGTCTTCCTCCTTGCCCTTGAAAGCGAAGGCCGATGTGCGGGCAATCACCCGCAGTCGAGGCACCTGCGTGAGCGCGTTGATAATTTCTTCCGCCAGCCCGTCCCCAAAATATTCGTTTTCCCTGTCCGCGCTGAGATTCGCGAACGGCAGCACGGCGATCGACGCACGCGCGTCCTGTCCCAACGACGCCTTCTCCAGCGCCGTTTTCACCTCCTCCATCGAGGCAAAGCGCCGGGCCGGATCCTTCTCTAGGCACCGCGCGATGAGGCGGTCGAGATCGGCTGGGACACCAGGCCTCACTTTGCTGGCCATCGTCGGCTGCTTGTGTAGAATCGCCGCCATCAAGCCGGGAACGCTGCTGCCGCTGAAAGCCGGTTCCCCAGTAAGCAATTCGTACAATACTGCGCCGAAAGAGAAGATGTCGCTGCGTGCGTCCAGCGGTTTGCTCTCTACTTGCTCCGGCGCCATATACTGGGGCGTACCCACGATCATGCCTAGCTGCGTCAATGCCAGCGTAACCGTCTCATCCCCCGCCACTGCGGTCGCGCCGCACACTTTGGCCAAGCCGAAATCTAGGAGCTTGACGCCGGAAGACGTCACCAGGATATTCGCCGGCTTCAGGTCACGATGGATGATACCTTTCCGGTGCACGGCGTCCAGCGCGTCGGCGATCTGAATGGCGTACGCCACGGCCTCCGCTGCTGCTACCGGCCCTTGAAGCGGCTTGCCTTCCACGTACTCCATCACGATGAAATCCGGCCCGATATCGTAGAGTGTGCAAATGTGCGGATGGTTCATTGCTGCGATCACCCGCGCTTCCTGGTCGAACCGGTCGCTGAATGCCTCCCGGACCTTCTTGATGGCAACTGTGCGGCCCAACCGCGTGTCGCGCGCGCGATACACTTCTCCCATACCGCCAGCACCTAGCAGCGCGACGATCTCATACGGCCCGAGCTTCGTGCCAATTGTGAGGGCCATCCGTGCGCGCCATTATAGTCGCAAGAATGGGCACCGCCAACGTGGTCGCATAACGAGCTTATCGGGAGTGTTGGCGCTACAGTTTCCGAGTTGTCGGCAAACCTTACCTTAGCGGATTATGGAAGGGTTGTCCGTCATCCGCCCAGAATCGTTGGCAAGCGTTAGTGGAACTACCCTTTCACACCAACAACTTGATTTCTACAATCATGAGTGCGCAGGTGGAATTCT
>Ga0209422_1000377_pt1 | contig 10861 bp, 8 predicted proteins | sample BlaSpr_A8_OM2_M3_FD_187983 | JGI IMG/M metagenome (GOLD analysis project Ga0209422, IMG submission 187983) | Forest soil microbial communities from Thunder Bay, Ontario, Canada - Black Spruce, Ontario site 2_A8_OM2_M3 (SPAdes) (version 2) | ecosystem: Environmental > Terrestrial > Soil > Boreal... | reverse complement strand
GGATTTGGCAAACGCGTTTCTCGCCTTACGCCAACCCGCCGACGACAAAGTCCTGGCGATTCTGCGCGGCACGTCGTTCGTAAAGGCGAACGATGCCGAGTACGCGACCTTGCGCAGCATCGCGCAAAAACTCAAACTCTTGTGACCGTCGCTCGATGATCAGCCTTCGCGATGTCGCCGTGCGTTATCCCGGCGCCACCCGGCCGGCGCTCGACGGCGTGAGCCTTGAGGTCGCCGCCGGCGAAACCGTCGCGCTCGTCGGGCCGAGCGGCAGCGGGAAGACGACGCTCTTGCGCGCGATCAACGGCTTGGTCCCGATCAACGGTGGGAGCGTCTTGGTCGACGGCATCGAGGTCGAGAAACTGCGGGGCCGGGCGCTGCGGCGCTTGCGTACGCGCCTCGCCATGATCGCGCAGCATCACGATCTCGTCGACCGGCTATCGGTTCATCAGAACGTCATGGCCGGCGCACTCGGACGGTGGAGCACGGCGCACGCGCTGCGTTATCTCGTCTTCCCGCTCGAGTCCGAACTTGATGAAGCGCGGGCCGCGCTCGAGCGCGTCTCGATCCCCGAAAAACTTCGGGCGCCGACGCGCGAGCTTTCGGGCGGCGAGCGCCAACGCGTCGCGATCGCCCGCGCGCTCGTGCAACAACCCGAAGCGATTTTGGCGGACGAGCCGGTGGCGTCGCTCGACCACCGGCTCGGTACGCAAATCATCGAACTGCTCTGCCGGTTGACCCGAGAAAGCGGGATCGCCCTCATCTGCTCGCTGCACCAAGTTCAATTTGCGCAAGACTATTTCGACCGTGTCGTGCTGCTGGATCGCGGCAGGCTATGCGAAGTCGAAACCAAGCAACTCGTCACGTGAACGCTCTTTTCGACGGCGCGGTCCGCGCCGTTCCGCTCCTCGTCCCCGTGGCGCAAACCTTCGGCATGGCCTGCGCCGGGATGCTCGTGGCGCTCGTCGCGGGGATCCCGCTCGCGGTCGCCGTCGCGACGCGCGCGCCGGGCTACCGCTTCATCGCAGCCGTCCTCGGCGCGCTTCGCGCGATACCCGATCTTACCTTAGCGATTCTCGCGGTCGTCGTCATCGGGCTCGGCCCCGCCGCCGGCATCGCCGCACTCGCCGTCTTCTACACGGCGATGATCGGGAAAGTCTTCGGCGAACTCTTGCTCGCCGCTCCGAGCGCGCCGGTGGACGCGCTCAAGGCAACCGGCGCGGGACGCGTCTCGATCGCCGCGTTCGGGCTGATCCCGCTGACCTCGCGCGATTTGCTTTCGTTCGGAGCGTACGCGTTTGACTGCGCCGTCCGCGCCTCGGTGATCGTTGGCGCGGTCGGTGCCGGCGGGCTCGGCACCGAACTCGTCGGCGCCATCAACGCACTCGACTACCGGCGAGCGGCGCTGCTCATCCTGATCCTGATCGTCATGGTCGCGGTCGTGGACGCGTTCGGCTCGCTCATCAGACGGCATCCGCGCGCGACGCTCGCGTTGATTCCAATCGGTCTCCTGACGCTGTGGCTCGACCGGCCACAGTTCTTTGCCTTCGGGCATGCGTTAACGACGTTTGCCAAGATGCTTCCGCCGCAGCTCAACGGCGCCGAGCTCGGCGCGCTGCCCTTGCTCTTGCTTCAAACCGCGGCGATCGCGGTGTTCGGGACGGCGCTCGGCGCGTCGCTCGGGTTCGCCGCGGCACTCGTCGCCGCGAGGACGATCGTACCGTTCGCCGTCGTCGCCGTGACACGCCGCCTGCTCGACACGGCGCGAGCGATTCCGGAAGTCGTCTGGGGGCTCATCTTGGTGGTAAGCGTCGGCATCGGTCCGATCGCCGGTATTCTCGCGCTGGGATTCCATTCGGCCGGGGTGCTCGGCAAACTCTACGCCGAATCGTTCGAGAACGTCGTGAAAGAGCCGGTTGCGTCGATCGCTGCGACCGGCGCTTCAACCATCTCGACGATCGCCTATGCGATCGTTCCGCTCGCCTTCGGCCCGCTCGCAATCCACACACTCTTTCGCCTCGAGTGGAACGTGCGCGCGGCGGCCGTGGTCGGCATGATCGGCGCCGGCGGGATCGGTCAGGCGCTCTTCAACGCACAGCAACTCTTCTTTTACAAAACGATGGTCGCGTACGTGCTGATCACGTGGGCGATCGTCTTGGCGTTCGACATCCTCACCGAACGTCTACGCGGCCGCGAGCTCATGGCCTAGCGGTAGCGCCGACGGGAATCGCTCCGTCGGCGCTACCGTTTGGAGTTTACTGCCGATTGCGGCGGACGATGTCGACCTCGGTGGCGTTGATCGAACCGTTGCCCGCCCGCACGCCGGTCACGTTGACCTGCATGCCGGACCGCAAACGCCGTCCCTGCGGACTGATGATCGTTCCTCGTTTGAGGAACACCGTTCGGCCGCTGTCGAGCGTGAAGCTCGAACCTTGAACGGACTGGATGATGCCGGTTACCTGACCATTGAAACGGGCGCGCCCGCTGCCGTTTCCATTGTTTACATAGTTTCCGTTGTTTCCATAGTTTCCGTTGTTTCCATAGCTGTCGACCTCGCTGGCATTGATCGCGCCGTTGCCCGCCCACACGCCGGTCACGGTAACTTGCATGCCGGACTGCAAACGCAAGCCCGTCGGGTTGAGAACCGTCCCTTGTGTGAGGAACACCGTTCGGCCATTATCGAGCGTGAAGCTCGAACCTTGAACGGACTGAATGATGCCGGTTACCTGACGAGAGGTGTTTCCATAGGGTTGAGCGACAGCCAGGCTCGGAGCGCTAATGAGCGCAGCCAAGACCAAAGCGCCGAGGAGTCTGCTTGGGTTCATGAAGATGTCCTTTCCGGATTGCCCGCACGACCGACCAAGCGAAAGCACGGGATATGACCTTTCCCCAACGAGACGATGGTCAACCCAGGCGTCGTGAGCCGTCACAGGATTGCCAGGTTGACATCCCGTTTTCTGGAGTTCCAGCTCCGACTTCAGCAAGCCATGCAGACGCATGGTGAAATTGATTGGTCAAAGTCGAGCAGCAGGCCAGGTTGCGTCAATTACGGCCGAATCCGTAAGGTAAACTGGAGGCGGGCGTAGGTGCGAAACATCGGCGTGATCGGTTACGGTGCCGTTGGCCGCGCGACGGCGTCCATGCTTGCGAATCGCGGCGATGCCGTGCGGATCGTGCAGCGGAATACACCGAAAGAACTCCCCGAAGGATGCACGTTTCACGCCGCTGACTCTACGGACCGAGAAGCGACGATCCGAGCATGCACCGGGGTAGATGCGGTCGTTTGCTGCCTCGGCTTCCCATACGATTCGGCTCTCTGGAGGCGCGTTTGGCCGAAAGCAATGGCCAATCTCATCGACGGATGCTCGGCTTCGGGCGCTCGCTTGGTTTTTGCAGACAACCTCTACATGTACGGCCCCCAGACCAGCCCGCTTACCGAGGCGATGCCGCTGACGAACTACGGGCGCAAGCCTGCGCTCCGCGCAGAACTTACCAAACTCTGGAAATCGGCGCACGACACCGGCCGCGTGCGCGCGGTTGCCGTCCGTGCATCCGATTTCTACGGGCCTGATGTCGCGACGTCGGTGATCTCGGTCTTTGGTGTCGCGCGTCTCTTGGCCGGCAAGCCCGCACTCACACCGTATTCCCCCGAGCACCCACACGATTTTACCTATGTCCCCGACTTTGCGCGTGCGCTAGTCACTCTCGTTGACGCGCCGGACGATGCCTATGGGCAGGCCTGGCACGTTCCAAATGCCTCGACGCGGACGTTGCGCGACGTGTTAACGCTTGCTGCCAGCCTCATCGGTGTTCCAGCCCGAATCAGTGTCCTGCCTTCCGCGTTAGCGCCGATTATCGGCCTCTTTAGCAAAGAAGTCCGGGAAATCGCCGAGATGCGCTTTCAGTGGGACCGCCCATACATCGTCAACTCGTCAAAATTCGCTGCCCGCTTCTGGAACGATGCGACGCCTTTCGAGAGCGGCCTCGGCGACACGATTTCGTTTTATCGGGCTACGGGCGCACCACGCCGCCGTGAGTAGCGATCTGCCAATCGTTGCCGCACGGGTCTTTTACCATGGCCCGCCGATCTCCATACGGTGTGTCGCACGGCTCCTCGAGCGACACGGCGCCAGCCTCCAAGGCACGCTGATACGTTGCATCGATGTCATCGACATAGAGGTAGAGAAAGGCGGGCATCGGATCGCGAGGGCCGACGCCGCTCACCATGACGATCGAGTCGCCAATTCTCATCGGGGTGGGTCTGTCCGCCGCGAGGTCCCCGCTGGCATCGAACGCACGCTTGAGGAACTGTACTAGCGTGGCCGGATGGTGAACCACCAGCCGAGGAGTAACGCTATGCCAACCTTCCGGAATCGATCTGGCCACGATGTTACCTCATACCGCCTTCTCAACGCGAAGGTGAATTAGTGCTAAGAAGTATCCGACGATTTGCTAATGGCCGCAGGAGTGCGAAGCGCATTCAGCGTGTTGCGGATCTCTGCGAGTTCCGGATGGTCGGCGGGGAGCACGCGTTCCCTGATGACAAGCGCCCGCTCAACGAGAGGAACTGCCTCGGCATTCCGACCTTGATCCCTGCGGAGCGATGCTAGCCCGAGGAGCGTCTGGGCCACTTCGGGGTGACCCGGGCCGAATGCGCCCTCGCGAATCGCCAGCGCGCGTTCGTAGAGCGGCTCCGCCTCAGCGTGACGATCTCGTTCCCGGTAGAAATCTGCTAGGCTATTGAGGCTGTTTGCCAGATGCGGGTGAGCAGGACCGAGAGCGAGCTCGCGAAGCGTTACCGCGCGCTCGTAGAGCGGTTGGGCCTCGGCGTACAGACCCTCAGCACAGCAGATGTCTGCGAGACCTTTGAGGTTGTATGCCACAAGCGGGTGGTGAGGCCCGAGCGCGCGTTCCCGAATTGCCAATGCACGCTCGTGCAGCGTCTTTGCCTCCGCGTTTCGACGCAGATGCGAATAGACGTTCGCGAGGTTGTTGAGAGTGAATGCTACATCCGGGTGATCGGGCCCGAATAGGCGCTCGCAAATCGCGAGAGCACGTTCCGCTCTCGGCCGGGCCTCAAGATACCTGCCCTGTGCTGCGTAAAGGGTCGCGAGGTTGCCGAGACTATGTGCCACGTGCACGTCGTCGGACCCGAGCGCACGTTCCAAAATTACCAGCGAGCGTTCGTACAGCGGCTCGGCCTCCGCGTACCAGCCTCGATTCTGATAGATCATCGCGAGATCGTTGAGGCTTTCTGCCACGTCCGTGTGGTCAGGCCCCAGCGCGCGTTCCCGAACAGCGAGCGCGCGCTCGTGTAGCGGCTGGGCCTCCGCATACCGGCCCTGACTCCAATAAACAGACGCGAGGCGGTAGAGGCTGTCCGCAACATCCGGGTGATCGGGCGAGAGGAGGCGCTCGCAAATTGACAGCGCGAGTTCCAAGAGCGGTTCCGCTTCCGCGTAACGACCTCGCTCGTCTAGGTACTGCCCAGTTTCCTTCAAGACGCGAGCGGCATCCTCGACGTGCACGTCCCACAAGCGGATCCACTCAGCGATCATCGTAACGTGCGGGACGAGCCGATCGCATTGTGCCCACGTGGCGTACTCGACCTCGGGAAATGCCGCGTTGAGAGCGGAAATCGTCCGCGCGACCCATGTTCGGCGTTCGGATTCTCCTATTGCCGCTCGCACGATCTCTTGGACGAGGCGGTGTAACCCGTACGCGCGCGACTTCGCTTCGGATCGGATAAGCGAATACCGAGCCAATGGCCTCAGCAGTTCTCCTACTGCTAACGTATCCGTGGGGTCGGGGAGCGTAGCCGCGATTGGACCACCCAATGCCGTCGCACCGTTGGAGAAGAGCTCGAACGGTATGGCATCGGGTGCGAGAAATGCACTAATGCGCAGCACGTCAGCTGCGGCCGGCGACGCTCGTTCCACCGCCTCGAAGTTCGCCGTCCACGTGACGGCAACGGTGTCGCGCGCGACGAGGCCTTCGGCCTTCTCCAGAAGCTTCACGCGGCGTTTACGGAAGGACGCCAGGTAGTCTGAAAAACTCGCGTTGGTCTCAGTGATATAGGCCGCAGCCTGCTCGAGCGCGAGCGGAAAATTCCCGAGTTCGTCCGCCAACTCGGTCGCGGTGGTCTGCTCTGAGTCATCGCGGCCGCTTCGCGCGAGGAGAAAACGTAGGGCCTCATGCCGGTCGAGGTCCACGACCTCAAGGGTCCGCGCGATACCCAATTTTTGAAAGACCGATTCGCGCGACGTGATGAGCACGTGCCCGTCGGTGCGCTGCGGCAGAAACGGTGCAAGGTCCCCGCGCTCGTCAACGTTATCGAGAATCAGGAGCCAGCGATCGGTTCCGTTAAGCCACTCCAGCACTGCTCGAACGACGTGCTCCTGATCGCTCGAGGCCGCGGCGGCCAAGCGGAGCGCCTTGGCAATCTCGACGAAGCCGCTCGTCAGTCCGCTTATCGTCTCGGCGTTGACCCAAAAGATACCGTCAGGATAGTCGGCGCGATGCCGCGTGGCATACTCGATCGAGGCTTGCGTCTTGCCGACTCCGCCGAGGCCGCAGAGCGCCGCGCGGTGATGCTCCAAGAGTTGCTGACGAAGCAGCGCGAGAAGATCCTCACGGCCGGTGAAATAGCGAGTGCGCATCGCATCGGGGACAAGCCAGGGTCGCTCGAAGGCGCTCCACCGGCTGCCCTGCGGACCCAAAGAGCCGAGTGCCCCGGCCTCGGCCCCAGGCTCGCGTAACAGATGGCGTAAGAGGCTCTCGAATCCGCGCTCGTCGCTAAGGTCGTAGAAGTGGCCGCGAAACACGGTCGGAACGTACGGCTCGGCATTGGAATCGATCAAAACCGGAACGATCCTGCCGTGCCGCTCTGAATCTTCATACAAAAGATTGCGCAGAATCCGCGCCTCCCACACGACGCCGCGACCCACCCCCGTGGCCTCGTCCTCCATGAAGCGGCGCCGGTACGCCTCGGTGCAGACCATCAGCGTGAAGTCGCGGCTCTCGATTTGGCGCTCCATCCACAGTGGCCAGCCCTCGCTGGGGGCGCCCGGCAGGAACTGGTCGACGAATGCGTCAACGCCGCGCGCGCGCAGCCGATTGCACAAGTCGAGCACCCGCTGCTCGTGCTCGGGCGAATCGTGACTGTAGCTAATCAGCGCTGTCGGCTGCTTTGCGTCGCCCATTCAAAACACCAAGATTGGTAGCGCCAACGGGAATCGAATCTGAGCCCGTTGATCGGCTCGATTAGGCTTATATCGACTGCAGCCCGATCCTGTTGCGGTTCATTGAATCTGATCGTCGCTCAAGTCGGCTGAGATCGGCTCCCTCGGCTAGAGTTGGGCCCACAACGGGCCCACGAATTCTCGCGAGGCTCTGGCATCCGCGTGCGAGCATAAAGAATCTTAAGCGAAACGCTGCCATCACCCCCCGCCTTTAAGTGCCCGGCAGACTCGACGTCGTGCGGCCTGATATGGTCATTAGGAGATGCTGAACATCGCCGAGTTTCGGGACGTCACAAATGAACGGTGATAATGCCTTCCATGGAGTTGTAAAATGCCGGATTGAACCCAGGGCCGGCGTAACCCGGATCGCTCTCCCCGTGAAAGATGCAGAAATAGTACAACTTGTACGATGACATCTTGTACCCATAACCCACCAGAAGCCTCGTCGGAAGGTTGAGCGTATACGACTGACCCGGCGCCAGGTAGTCGTTTATGTCAATGGGGGCTTCCATACACCCAAACCCCCCAGGATCACACGTGCTCACCGTGTGATTATCGGTGTCGTCGTTGTAAAACGTCACGGACCCGCCGTTCTGCACGTCGATGTTGTATGGATACGAGTCAGCGGTGATGTGATAATCGACGTGTGACGGCCAACCTCCCGACGTCGGGGGTCGTGACGTCGGCGGCGGCCGCGGCGTCGGCGGCGCTACCGTAACGCAATACGGATTGCTCGCTTGAGATTCCGTACGGCCTTTGAACGCAGTTACCTCGAAGCAATCGCCGAGCATCAGGTGATAGAATGGAACAACGCGCAATGCCGGATCGTTCTGGGTGAAGTCTCGCTGCATGGAGTCCCCTTGCCTCTTATTGAAGAAGTAGGCGTTGTACCCATCGATGTCCGAAATACAGCCTGCGGCCGCACAGGGCGACCAGCTCCATGTCAGCATATATAATAGGCTCACACAGCCAGTAGCGCAACCACTGGGGTGAGCGTACCTCTGGCATTGGCGGTAAAGTTTAGGGGACCCCTTTGTGACGGAGTGGCAGTCATCGAATTGTTGCAGCCCCATCGGCGTGTTGATGAAGGCGGTTGCGCCCACGCAGAATCGATTGCTTGGGTCCGATTGTATCTTGCCACGATACGCGACCACGATGAAGCACTCGCCCTTCTTGAACGGTTTGATCGCGCGGATGGTCAAGCTCGCGTCGGTCTGCGTATCGACCAGTGTGCGTTTCGTGACGACGGATTTGCCCCGATGCCCCGGTCGCCCGAAGTGGACCTGCGTGCTCGTCCGGTAGACATAAAAGCCGTCTATCGGAATCTTGGCGTCCCAGCGCCACACCAACAGAATCGTACCTCCCCGGTTGATGATATCGGGGCAGAGAATTGCAACCAAGAGGCCGGCGTGTTGGGCACATGTTTTCGGATTGGTCGTATAGGTCAGATCCTTCGGCTGGGGTATCACGACGGGCGGTATGATATGAACGTGCGGCGCCGTCACGATCGATGCCGCCGACACTCGTTGCGGAATCGTACTGGGGGGCGGGGTGTGACCGGACACCTTCGCTGAGCGGGCCTGGCGCGCGAACGCCTTCGGCGAACGACAGACGACCGCGCCGGACGGCCACTTCGCAACGGAGAACTCGCGAGTGGGGCCGCTCTGACTCGCTCCTTCCAGGCGACCGCGATCGAGCTTGACGACGAGAGGCAGCGTAGGCGGCACGGCTACGCCCGCTCGCGGTGTTAACGCGATCGTGACGTTCCCGGAGTGGTTCCGCCGGATGGCCGGCAGGCCCGAGGCGCCAGACCAACGGATCGGCGTCGCGCTATCGTGCACGGACAGGGTCGGAACGTCAAAGCGCTGCGGACTGGTCGCAGAGCCTCGATTGACGATCGTAACATCGACGGCGTAGTCGTGAACGTTATTCGTGCACCATCGGAGGGCGTGGGCGGACGACAACAACGGGCCCGCAGTCGCACTGGTCGAAGCCTCGGCAGCCCCTAGCGCCAAGGACGCCGCGATCGAGAAACCGAGCAATGCTAGGACTCTCACGGTGATTACCTCACTGTCGGGCGTTCGTGAGAGATCGGGTCAAATGCTTCCCGACGCTAGGCTTCTAGGTGATGCGGCGATTAGTGCCAATGCGAGCTAGATAAGTGCACGGTCCGCGTTCATCCCGTCGCATCCGCGTTGCGAGCATAAAGAATCTTGAGCGAAACGCTGCCTGGATTGGTAGCGCCAACGGGAATCGAACCCGTCTCTCGGCCTTGAAAGGGCCGCGTCCTAACCGATAGACTATGGCGCCACGTGGGCCCGGCTGGATTCGAACCAGCGCGCAACCAGTTATGAGCCGGCCGCTCTACCGCTGAGCTACAGGCCCGGGGCGGCCTGCTCTTGCGCGTCGCCGCGTGGCCGACCTGCAAATCCCGAGCCAGGCGCGTCGGATTCAGCCGGAAACGGCGTCGTCGCGAGCGTCATTGGCCCACGTTGATCGGCATGTCGATTTCTTGCGATTTATCGTAACGGACCTTGATCATCCACGCGCCGCCCATCTCGAAGGGGACCTTCGCGGCGAGTTTGTGCGGATCGCCCGTCTTCTTTAATTTGATCGGGTTCGTCCCCATCATCGCATGGCCCATGCTCATCGTTGCCTCGACGGTCGCATCGGACGGAGGCGTACCGGGAAACCAGACGCTCACCACCGCCGAATCCTTGGGTTTCGCCGGCAAAATTGAAATCTTCGCTCGCATGACGCCGCCGTCGAGTTGCGAAACATACGCAACGACGTCGGCGACCTGCTGCGGCGTGAAAGCGAACTTTGGCATCGGCGGTTGGGGATCGGCGATCGCCTTCGCGATTTGCTCGGGCGTGCGCCGCTTCTCGATGCCGACGAGTTTCGGTCCGAGGTCGCCCTGGAATTGCCCGCCGTGACACCCGGCGCAATTCGAACTCTGAACGAGCACCGCGCCCGCTTTCGGATCGCCTATCGGATGCGAGCCACACGCCGCCGCTGCGATCGTCACGGCGACCGAGGCTAATGAAGCGCGAGACCAGGAACCGACAAGCGGCATGCACGTGACCTCCTTCGCAGCGCGGCTTGGCGAAGAACACAGGAGGTCCCTCGCCGACGAAAAGTAAGGAGTTTTTCGTGGGCTCAGCGACGATGCAAGGTCAACTCTGGAGCAGCGACCCCGAAACGTGGGCGAAATTGCAAGAACCCCAGGTGTTGCCTTTTTTCCGGGGCACGCTCGACGCGCTCGAGCCTTTAGCGGGCAAGGTGTTGCTCGATGCCGGATGCGGTTCCGGCCTCGCACTGTCGATCGCGGCCGAACGCGGGGCTCAGACGATCGGCGTCGACGCCGCGCCTGGAATGCTCGAGATCACCAAACGCCGCGTCCCGGGCGCCGAGCTGCACGTCGGAGATCTGGAATCGTTACCGCTCGCAGACCACTCATGCGATGTCGTGGTGGCCTTCAATTCCTTGCAGTTTGCCGAAGACCCGATGCGCGCGCTGGCGGAATTTCGACGCGTCGTCAAACCCAAAGGCGACGTCGCCATCGCGCAGTGGGGCGAGGCAGCGCGTTGCCAGACCGAAGCACTCTTCGCACAGCTGCG
>Ga0209422_1000376_pt1 | contig 10862 bp, 11 predicted proteins | sample BlaSpr_A8_OM2_M3_FD_187983 | JGI IMG/M metagenome (GOLD analysis project Ga0209422, IMG submission 187983) | Forest soil microbial communities from Thunder Bay, Ontario, Canada - Black Spruce, Ontario site 2_A8_OM2_M3 (SPAdes) (version 2) | ecosystem: Environmental > Terrestrial > Soil > Boreal... | reverse complement strand
GGAATCTCGAGATTCCGGGTCTGGTCCTTCGGACCATCCCGGAATGACGAAACCTAAGCATCCAGCTCCCTGTAATGCCGGAAAATTCCGTCCTCGTTGAAGGCAATGCGGCGGTCGCTCGCGAGATACGCCTTGATGTTGGGCCGTCCGGCGACGCGGTCGTGCAGGTCGATCAGCCCGGGCACCCTCCGCTCGTACGCATTCATCCGTTTCGGGAAGGCGTAGCGCAGCCCCTCCACGATCTGGAACATCGACAGATCGACATACGTCAGCCTGCGGCCGGCCACATAGGCGCCGCCGCCGCTCTTCAACAATCGCTCGAAATAGCCCAGATATTTCGGCACGCGCTGCTGCCAGAATTCCTCGGTGCGTTTTTTGGCCGCCGGCTTCTGGTCTTCATAATACAGCGACGGCCCCAGCGGATGATGGGTGTCGTGAACCTCCAGCACCAGGTCGGTGACCGTGAGCTGCAGCTGATGCAGCCATAATTGGCCGGCTTCGGCCTTCGGCGCCAGGCCATGGCGCGGTCCGAGATAGAGCAGGATGTTGGCGGTGTGCCCGATCAGGCGTTGGCCCGCTTTCAGGAACGGCGGGGCGAATGGCGGCGTGCCGCCGCCGCCTTCCATCATCCGCATCATCGCAGGCACACCGCGTTCGCCGCGCGCGACGTCTATATAATCGGCGCCGGCCTCCTCCAGCGCGAGACGGATAAATTCGCCGCGGCCCTGGATGCCGGGCCAGTAATAGAGTTCGTAGCGCATCGGCGATCCTTCCAACGGACGTGTCATGGCTCCGCCATCGCGAAGCTACGTCCTCGGCGCCAACACGCCAAGAGGCCGTCACGCGCCGTTTCCTGCTCGATCGGGCTTCTCCATTGCCGACGACATGATCGATCAGCCGTGTCGTTTTAAAATTTGTAGTCCCAGCCGATCCATCCGCACAGACCGCGGCCCATCACGTCGGCGAGGTCTTCGCCCTTAAGCCACGGCAGTTCTTCGGTAAAGAAAGTCACGCACTGCCGATAGCTGCAGCGCATGCGGGTGATGTCAGTGCCCCAGAAAAACCGCTTCGGTCCGAACGCATCGAAGATGCGATGCAATCCGTCCTGAATATTGCGGAACGGATAGGCTTGCGTGGAATAATGCGGCGCGCCGGTCGCCTTGACCGCGACGTTCGGCAATCGCGCGAGCGCCACAAGCTCGTCGAGATGGATGAAGGCCTCGGCATCCTGGCCATGCCGGTTCAGCCCGCAATGGTCGACAATCATCCGGAGGTCAGGATGGCGTTCGGCAATCTCGCGAAATTTCGGCAGGAACAACCCGCCCATCATGGCCATGGGCAGGCCCTCCTTCTCGACCGCGGGCCATAACCATTCAAGCGCGCCGGCGTGCAGCCACTTCTGGTGCTCCTCCGACAGCAAGGGCCACCGCAGGCCCATCATGCCGGGCTGGTTGCGCCAACCCTTGATCAGCTTGCGATTTTCCGGATTGTCGAGCGCAAACTGGCCCATGACGGCAAAGCGTTCCGGATATTTCCGGGCCGCTTCGATCGCCAGCGCATTGGAATCCGGGTCCCAGCTGCGCGGCGGGTGGATCAGCGCCGCATCCACGCCCGCCTCGTCCATTTCGCGCAACAGCTCCTCGGCCGTGAACTTCGCGACCTTGCGGTGCAGGCCGGAAGGCGGCGTTACCGTCTTCGACCAGATGTGCACCTGGGCATCGATGATCTTCATGCCTCAGTTCGCCGCGAAACAATAGAACAGGCCGTCGCCGCCGGTGCTTCGCAAGTCTGCCTGCGAGCAGCCGCCATCCTGGCCGCGCGAGGGGTGCGAGCTGTTCCAGGAGTGCGAGGCATCGTCGTCGCGCAAGCCGATGCGGTCGGCATGCCCCAGCATCGCCGACCCCTGCGCAGAGCTCGTCCAGTTCTTGCAGGTGCGGTCATCGCCCGCCGGAAAAGCGGTGCCGTCGGCTTGCGACCCCGTCAGCATGTCATGGCGGTTCGGCGTATCGCCACGACCGTTATTGATATCGCCCTTCTCGGTCAACGCGGTCTGTTTGGTCAGGTTGTTGGCGCCGTGCAACTCGGCGACATCCTTCGCGATCACCACGCCCCTGGAATTCTGCCACGGCCCCTTGCCGATGCGGTCGCGCGCATTCACCGCCGGCTGGCCCTCGGCGGCCTGGGTCGAGAGATAGGCTCGCCAAACCTTGACTCCAGAAGCATTGGCTCCGGCGCCCGCGGCCTGCGCCAGCGTCTGGCAATGATTGTCGGCGCCGGCAAGCCCGCCGAGATTGGCGCCATTGCCGATGCCCGCCGACGTTACGAAGAAACTGGTGGCGGCCGATTGCGCCTGTGCCGGCTGAACGAGAGCGGCGAACGACGCCGCCACGGCGAGACCGAAAAGCGCGCGCGAAATGTCCTGACTGAAGCCGGGCATCGAAATCCTCCCAATCGTTGTTCTTGATTGACCGGCGCATTGTTGCGCCGGCCTGGTCCGACATCAACACGTCGCCGGAGACATTATTCCGACGCGCGGCTCAAACGCAAAAAGCGCTGCGGAATCAACCGCAGCGCCTTGCCTCTTCATCTTGTTGCAGACGTTCAGGTCTGCTGGATCGCCGAGAGTTCCCAGTTGGCGCCGCGCGGCCGCACGAAGGTCCACACTTCGGTGGCTTCGCTCGGCTGCTCGCTGCCCTCGACCAGCCGGCCGGTGGTGCGATCGACGGTCTTGTCGACCAACGAGAACCGCATCGCCACGCTGGCGTAGTCGGTATCGCCTTCGCGCCAGGCTTCCGCGAGGTCGCCCTGCAATAGCTTGGTGCCGGACACCTTGTTGACGACGTTGCGCGCCTTGTTCTGGGCAAGGTCGCCGGTGAAATAGGACACCATTTCGGGCGTCGCCAGCGTGTGCAGCCGGGCGACATCCTCGTTCGACCACGCGGCCTGAATCTCGCTCAGCAATTGCTCGAAGGCCTCGTAGTCCGCAGGCAGGATCTCGAGCGGCGCGCTGCCCGATCCCAGTCCGAAACCGGTCGCGGAGCGGAAGCTCGGTTGCGCGCCGGGACCCGTCGCAGCGCCGGCATAGGCCGACGCCGGGGCCTGGCGGCGATGCCACCACGACATCGCCATCCGGACCACGATCACGATCAGGCCGATCTGCAGGATCAGGCCGAAGATCGAGGAGAATCCGCCGAGCCCGCCGAACATTCCGCCGCCGAACAGCATGCCGAACAGGCCGGCGCCGAGGAAGCCGGCGGCGAGGCCGCCGAGCATGCTTCGGCCGGGGCTATTGAAGAAGCCGCCGCCGGCGGCCGGCGCACCGATCCCGGGGCTGCCCGGCTGGGTGATGGTGCGGTTGAACGGCTGTGCTGCGCTCGGCGCCGTTGACGTGCTCGGCGGCGCGGAGAACGTCCGCGCCCCGCGCGAGCCCGAACTCATGCCGCCGCCGACCCGGGCGTCGGCCGGCGAGATCGCCGCCACCAATGGCACCGCCAGCGCCAGCGTAACGGCGATCGCCTGGACGACGCCGCGGGCGCGTTGCGTAAATTTCATGTCAATTCCCTCGAAATCCCCGGCAGGGGGAACCGCCTCTAACATGGGCACCCCTGCCCAAAAGTGAAGCCGGTAAAGGGGAAAGCGGCTGCGGCGCTCGGTCGCGGGCCTGCGGCGATGGGGCTCGTCAACGCTCGTCACCCCCGGGCTTGACCCGGGGGTCCATCGTCCTTCGCGAAGACCCTTTTGAAGAAAGATGGATGGCCGGGTCGAAGCCCGGCCATGACAAGGGAACGTTTCCCGGGCGCAGCGCATCACGCAGAGGTGCGCTGCAGACCCGGGATCCACGGGCGCCGCGAGCGTAGGTCCCGGCTCTGCGGTGCATCGCGACCGGACGATGCTTCGCATCGCCGGGAGGACGCTGCACCGCGTCCGGGACACGAGACCTCAGGACGGCGTCATCGTTTCCTTGACCGCCGCCACCAGCTGGCTCAGCGTGAACGGCTTGGGCAAAAACGCGAACTGCTGGTTCTCCGGCAGGCTCTTTTCGAAGGCGTCCTCCGCATAGCCCGACACGAAGATGATCTTGAGGTCGGGATTGCGGCCGCGCATCGCCTTGAGCAAGGTCGGGCCGTCCATCTCCGGCATCACCACGTCGGAGACGACGAGATCGACCGCGCCGTTCTTTTCTTCCAGCGCCTCCAGCGCCTCGACGCCGTTCGAGGCCTCGATCACGCTGTAGCCGCGCGAGCGCAGGCCGCGCGCGTTCAGCGAGCGCAGGCCCTCTTCGTCCTCGACCAACAGAATCGTACCCTGCCCGGTCAGATCGGCCCGCGGCTTGGCAGGCGCGCCGTTGGTCGCGTGCGCTTCGGGTGCAGCCTCGAGTTCCGGATGATGGCGCGGCAGGAAGATGCGGAACGAGCTCCCCCGGCCGGCCTCGGAGTCCACATAGACAAAACCGCCGGTCTGCTTGACGATGCCGTACACCGTCGACAGGCCAAGTCCGGTGCCCTTGCCGACCTCCTTGGTGGAGAAGAACGGCTCGAAGATCTTGTCGACGATATCGGCGGGAATTCCGGTGCCGGTATCCGATATGTCGATCCGCACATAATCCGCCGGCGGCATGCCCTTGTAGGCGAGCTGCGCGGATTCCTCCGCCGCGACATTGGCGGTCTTGACCGTCAGCTTGCCGCCCTCGGGCATCGCATCGCGGGCGTTGACGGCGAGATTGACGATCACCTGTTCGAACTGGGAGACGTCGACCTTCACCGGCCAGAGATCGCGGCCATGCACCAGGTCGAGCTTGACCTTTTCGCCGATCAGCCGGCGCAGCAGCATGGTGAGGTCGGATAGCGCGTCGCCGAGATCGAGCACCTGCGGCCGCAGGGTCTGGCGGCGCGAGAACGCCAAAAGCTGGCGCACCAGCGTCGCCGCCCGGGTCGCGTTCTGCTTGATCTGCATGATGTCCTGGAACGACGGATCGGTCGGCTTGTGCGCATTCAGGAGGAAATCGTTCGCCATCATGATCGCGGACAGCACATTGTTGAAGTCGTGGGCGATGCCGCCGGCGAGCTGTCCGACCATGTCCATCTTCTGCGACTGGTTGATCTGGTTTTCCAGCGCACGGCGCTCGGTGGTCTCCAGCAGGTAGACGATGGCGGCCTCGGTCTCGCGCTCGTCTTCCTCGACCGCGGTGACGAAGAACTGCCCCCAGCGCTCCTTGGGCCCGTCGAGCATCACCTCGACGGGAGGAATATCGCCCTGCCCCTCGGCGGCCTGGTTGATGGCGGCGATCAGGAGCTGACGGTCGCGCCCGCTCACCGCGCGGAAGATCGACTTGGCGGCGGCGCCGTCGCCGCTGAGGCTCTGCGCCAGCTTGGCATAGCGCGCATTGGCCCGGACCACCGCGCCGCCGCGGTCGACGGTGGCAATCGCCATCGGGGTATGGTCGAAAAACCGCATGAAGCGCACTTCGGCGGCGCGCTGCGGATCGGCGCGCTCGTCGCGGGCGCGGCTGATCACCAGCGTGCGCGAGGCGCCGGGCGCGCCGTCGGCGCCGAACGCCAGCTTGTGATAGAGCCGCGCCGGCATGGTCTTGCCGCCGCGCATGCGAAGGTCGATGTCGAACACCTCGGTCTTGACTTCGCCGGGCACCGCCGCGATCGAGGTCAACAGCGCCGCACCGTCGCCGGACACGATGTCGGTGAGCTTGAGGCCGCCGGAGCCGATCTCGGCGAGATCGTGGTCCAGCCAGTTCGCCAGCGTGGCGTTGACATAGACGATGTCGCCTGAGGCATTGACCGAGAAGAAGCCGCACGGCGCATGATCGAGATATTCGATGGCGTGCTGCAGTTCCTGGAACACGTCCTCCTGCCGTTCGCGGTCGCGGGTGATGTCGGCGATCGACCACACCGCGTATTTTGCCTCGCGCTTGCTCCCGCCGAGCGGCCGCACCCGCATCCGCAGCCAGCGGCCATGGGCGCCGTCGGAGCCGGCGATGCGGACCTCTTCCTGCTGCCGCTTGCCCTCGCGCGCCGCCTTGAGCAGACGGAACACGGCTTCCGACACATCGGGGTTGCCGATGAACACCCGCTCCACCGGGCGCACCTCCTGCGCGCTCGAAGCCCCCGTGAGCGCCAGGTAGGCGGCGTTGGAATAGACCACGTGCCCCCTGGAATCGGTGACCGCCAGCCCGTCATAGGCCTGGTCGGCGATGCGGCCCTTGACGGGATCGTCGGCGCTGCGATCGGCGAAACGAACGATGCCGGCGGCAAAAGCGAACAGGTTGAACAGCCCGACCATCGCCAGCAGCGCCAAAAGCCCCAGAATATAAGGCTGCGCCTGGGTCCGGCCGATGGTCATCAGTGCGACCGCCACCGCGACAATGCCGCCGGCCACCAGCAGCACCAGCACGATCGAGCCGGAGCGGCGCGCCGGCTCGTGGGCGATCATCGGCTCGCGTGAGGGGTCATGGTCTGTTTCGGCGGTCATACCGGGGGACGCAGCCTGTCGACATGGAGGTGACGCGGTTTCGACGCGCTCTTGGCCCCTTGAGTGCCTGAATCGGGCCTGCAAGCGCAAGTCCGTACCCCCGCTATTTCGCTCAAACCAGGCGATTTCGGCGGATGAGCTCACACCCGCCGGCCGGAAAGCCCGCGCCGCAGCCCCATCACATAGCCGATCACTTCGGCGACCGCGTGATAGTGTTCCACCGGGATCTCGTCGTCGATCTCCACGGTCGCATACAGCGCGCGCGCCAGCGGCACGTTCTCGATGATAGGGATATCATGCTTGCCCGCGACTTCCCGGATCTTGAGCGCGATGGTATCGACGCCCTTGGCGACGCAGATCGGCGCCGGCATGCCGCGCTCGTAGGACAGCGCGACCGCATAATGGGTCGGGTTGGTGATGATCACGGAGGCCTTGGGAACCGCGGCCATCATCCGCTTCTTCATGCGCGCCTGGCGCAACTGCCTGATCCGGCCCTTGACGTGCGGATCGCCTTCGGACTGCTTGAACTCGTCCTTCATTTCCTGCAGCGACATTTTCTGCCGCTCGTGCCATTGCCGGTACTGGAACATGTAGTCCGCGATCGCGACCACCGCGAGCATCGCCACCACGGCGCCCATCAGGTGAACGGTCAGGCTGGTGGTCGCCGAAAGGATCATGGCCGGGTCGAAGTGCATGAACGATTCCAGCCGGTGCCGCTCCGGCCACAGGATCGCCATCATGACCGCGCCGAGCGCGGCCACCTTGAAAACGCCCTTGCCGAAATTCGCCGCCGCCTGCTTGCCGAAGATCCGTTTTGCTCCGGCACCCGGCGAGATCTTGCTGAGCTTCGGTTTGAGCGATTCGCCCGACCACACCAGCCGGTGCTGCACCATGTTGCCGGCGATCGCCGCCAGCGCCAGCATCAGCAGCGGCACGCCGAGTGCGGCGATCAGCGCATAGCCGAGGCTTTGCGCCAGCGCCAGCAGGCCCGGTCCATCGGCGTGGATCATCCAGGAATTGGCGATCAGGTTGCGCAGCGGCATCAGGATGCCGCCGCCGATCGATCCGGAGAAATTCGACAGCACCAGGGTGCCGCCGGCGATCACGAACCAGGTGTTGATCTCCTGGCTCTTGGCGACATCGCCGCGTTCGTGGGCATCGTCGAGCCGTTTTTGCGTGGGGTCTTCTGTCTTGTCGTGTGTGTCGTTCTCGTCGGCCATCGCGGCAGAACTTTCAGTTGAGCGGGATCAGCTCGTGCATGACGCCGGTGAAATAATCGAGGAAGGTTCCCATCAGCGCGGTGATAACGAGGGCGAAGATCAGGAAGCCCGCCAGAATCGACAGCGGCACGCCGACGAAATAGACCTGCATCTGCGGCATCAGCCGTGCCAGCACGCCAAGCCCGATATTGAATACCAGGCCGAACACCAGAAACGGCGCCGACAGCTCCATGCCGATCTTGAAGGCGGCGGCGAAGGCGCGGGTGGCCAGCGCAGCGACGTCGCCGCCGGTCATCATCTCGCCCGGCGAAAAGATCGCATAGCTGTCGTTGAGGGCGGCGATCACCAGATGATGGCTGTCGGTCGCAAACAGCAGCGTGACGCCGAGCAGCGTGAGGAAATTGCCGATCAAAAGGCCCTGCTGGCCCTGGGTCGGATCGACCGCGGTGACGAAGCCCAGCCCCATTTGCTGGGCGATCACGGAACCTGCGACCTGGAGCGCTGCGAGCGTCACCCTGGCGGTTGCGCCTAACACGATGCCGATGATGATCTCATGCACCATCAGCACCAATAACGGCGTCATCGAGCCCATGTCGACATGGTAGGCGGCGCGGTGCAGCGGCAGGATCACCAGCGTCAGGAGCAGCGCGATCGCGAGCTTGATGTTGACGGGAATATTGGTCTCACCCAACCCCGGCAACAGCATCACCATGGCGCCGATGCGGGCGAACACCAGCATGAAGGCGGCGGCGAGCGCGGGAAGCAGTGAGATATCGATGCGCATGGCTCACGCATATTGCCTCAGCCGCCTATGATTCGCGACGAGATCCGCATCATCTCGGCGTGCAGCGCATCCGCCATGAACGGCAGCGCCAGCAGCAGCGTGACGAAGATCGCGAGAATCTTCGGCACGAACACCAGCGTCTGTTCCTGGATCTGGGTCAGCGCCTGGAACAGCGACACCACGACGCCGACCACCAGCCCCACGACCATCAGCGGCGACGACACCACCACGATAGTCCAGATCGCATCGCGCGCCACATCGAGGGTTTCAGCACCGGTCATTTCTTGTCTCGTTTCTATGTCGCGTCTATGTCGCGCGTTTAACTCTGCCTCGTCATTCCGGGATGGTCCGCAGGACCAGACCCGGAATCTCGAGATTCCGGGTTCGATGCTTCGCATCGCCCCGGAATGACGGTAATGTCAGATCGGCATCTTCATGATGTCTTCGTAGGACTGGATCACCCGGTCGCGCACCGACACCAGCGTCGAGACCGCGACGTCGGTCTCAGCCACCGCCGTCACCACATCCATGACGTTGGCCTTGCCTGATGCCATCGCCACCGTCTGCGCGTCCGACTTTTTGCCGGCCTCGAGCACGCTGCCGATCGCGTCCTTGAGCAGCGCACCGAACGACGGGCCGCCGGAGTCGGGCCCCTTGCCGGCGCCGCCGGTGTCGAGGATGCGGGCGAGATTGGCGTAGGCATTGGCGGCGACTGTCGGGGAAGCCATGGTTGCGAGCTTTCTGTTCAGGCCTTGAGGATGTCGAGCGTGCGCTGGATCATCCGGCGCGTGGCGGAGATGATGTTGAGGTTTGCTTCATAGGATCGCTGCGCGTCGCGCATGTCGGTCATTTCGACCAGCGGATTGACGTTCGGATATTTGACGTTGCCGGCGGCGTCGGCCGCCGGATTGCCGGGATCGTGCTTGACGCGAAACGCCGACTGATCGGGGCGAATTTTGCCGAGCCCGACGACCTTGGCGTCCAGGGTGCGATCGAGTTCGGAGGTGAAGCTCGGGATCTTGCGGCGATAGGGATCGCCGCCGGCGGACGGCGCGGTGGAATCCGCGTTCGCAATGTTTTCCGAGATCACCCGCATCCGGCCGGCCTGCGCGCGCAGGCCCGAGGTCGCGATCCCCATCGAGCGGGCGAAATCGTTCATATCGTTGGCCATGATGTCGTTCCCCTAACCCCGGCGCTTTTGCCTGAGCATGATCTTTTCGGAAAACCGGCCTCCACTTTTCCGGATCATGCTCTAGCCTTTGCCGATCGCGGTCTTCAGCAGGTGCAGGCTCTTGCCGTAGAGCGAGGTGACGGCCGCGTAGTCCATCTGGTTGGCGGAGACTTTCAGCATCTCGTCTTCGAGATTGACGGAGTTGCCGGCGGGCCGGGTCTGGAAGCCCGCCCGCTTGTTCTGGTCGAAGCTTTGTCCGCCGCCGTTCGACGGCGCGATATGCGAGGTGGTGGTGCGCATCATCGCCAGCGCGCCCATCGAGCCTGCGGTCGCGCCGCTCGCGTCGAATTTCGGCTCGACCAGATCGCGCGGCTTGAAATTCGGCGTATCGGAGTTGGAGACGTTCTCGGACAGAACACGCTGGCGCTCCTGGTGCCACTGCATCTTGGTGCGCAGCGCCGACAACATCGGAAGATCGTTGATGGACATCGCCGCCGCTTCCCTCTGTCCCGCCCTGGGCACGACGCCCACTCCGGTAGGCAGAATTTGCCGTGTGTATGGTTAACGGCCGGTTAAGACGCGAGAGATGGACGCGCGGCCTGGGCGGCGTGGAATCGCGCCCCGGCGATAAAATGTGCGCATTTTCGCCACGAAAGCTGCGTTAACCACCCCTATCATCGAAGCCGGAAACCCAAGAAGTCGTTTTGGCCCAGCCGATTCATGGGTTATTAAGATACGGGGCGGCAGTTCCTGCCGTGGGGTGTTAAGAAATAGGGGCCGATCTCGCGCTTTTTCGCCGACTGTTGTGTCGCTTGCGATTCGATCTGCGACCGACGATAAGCCTCAAGAAAGCGCACTTTGCCGGGGACGAGTATGCAGGCACTGACATTTTTCTTCGCATTCGTGGCGGTCCTTGCGCTGATCGGGGTCGCCGCCTGGCTGGTCCGCCGATTCGCCGGCAACCGGCTCGGCGCCAATACCAATCGCGGGCGAATGCCGCGCCTGGCGGTGATCGACGCCGCCGCCGTGGACGGCCGCCGGCGGCTGGTGCTGGTGCGGCGCGACAACATCGAACATCTGCTGATGATCGGCGGTCCGACCGATATCGTCGTGGAACCCAATATTGTGCGCGCGACGCCCGGACGGGATCAGCGGCCCGCCGTCGGCGGCGCCGAACCGCCGCTTCGGCTCGCGCCCTTGCCCG
>Ga0209422_1000375_pt1 | contig 10877 bp, 9 predicted proteins | sample BlaSpr_A8_OM2_M3_FD_187983 | JGI IMG/M metagenome (GOLD analysis project Ga0209422, IMG submission 187983) | Forest soil microbial communities from Thunder Bay, Ontario, Canada - Black Spruce, Ontario site 2_A8_OM2_M3 (SPAdes) (version 2) | ecosystem: Environmental > Terrestrial > Soil > Boreal... | reverse complement strand
GCAGACGCTCGGCCAGGCGTCGCGAATTCCCGGCGTCACTCCGGCGGCGGTTTCGCTCATCAATGTCTACATCGAGATTCAGGGGCGGCGGCGGGAACAAGCTGCGGCGCTCTAGCGCTCAGAAAGAGAAAAAGAGAAGAAGGGATTCGCCCGCCCTGGCCGCCAAAAACTTCAGCGAGCGGTAGCCTTTTGGATGGCCTCCCGCAACTCACCGTACGAAAGCGCCCCCGGATGATACATAGCCACCTGACCGGCACGATTTAACACGACTATAGTGGGCGTGGTGCTCGCCCCATAAGCGTTGAAATTCTGCTTGCTTAGTGGGACGGGCATGTCTTGCAGGCCGCCGTAATAACGTTGTCGTACCGTCTCGATGTAAGCTCGTTCCTGTTCGGGCGTCGCGTCACTCCCTTGCGCCGCGTACCCATAAAGCTGAGTTGGCCCGATGACGGCGAGTCCCTCCGGCGCAAACTCCTTCTTTAAGCGGGCGATGACGGGAACCTCGGCCTTACAATCCACGCACCAATGCGCCCAAAAGAATAGCAGCACGGGCGAGCCCTTCAATGACGCGAGAGTAGGCGGCTTCGGCCCAAGATATTGAACCTCCTGCAGCGGCGGGGCGGACTGGCCGACGAACGCAAGCAGGTTCAGATTCTTCTGAAGGCGCGCTCGTATCGACGTGTTTCCATAGCGCGCTAAAGCTGAATGCAGCAAGCTGACGGCTTGTGCCTGCTGCCCTTTTTCAACCATCGCTTGCGCCAGCACTTCATACGCCGCGCCCAAAGCCATCGGGAGATGCGGTTCCGAATCCAGCTCGCGTTTAGCGCTTGCGCGCGGCTGCCCAGCTAATTGCTGTTCACACAAACGCCGCGTTTCAGCCGCATAGCTCGAAGCTTTATCCCACTGACCAGCAGAAGCGGCGCCGCGAGCCATCCAAGATAGCGCTTCGAGATATTCCGCATTAACTCCGTGCTGAGCCTTGTAAGTCTGAAGCGTGGACTCAGCCGCGGCAAATGAATTCTGCGCTAATTGGGTGCGTACCTCTTCGACAAGATCGGCTTGCGGGAGCATTTGAGCAAACGCGGAAACGCTCAGAACTATCCCTGCAAAGACCGTCCACAAAAGTCCGGTTCGAAACCACATAGGTTATAGGTTAGATGATGAATGAGGACCGCAGAAGTTGCAAACCAGAAGCTGCAGTCTATTTCCTAAGCAGCCGCGGCATAACGCGCATCAGCCTGGCCCAGGATATGCATCATTTCGTGGAAGCCGGTAATTTGAAAATTCAGAATTGAGCGGTTGTGTGTCAGCCCTTGCAACACTGCTCGAGAAGGACAAAACAATTTCAGTCCAATGCCGCGTTCGCGAGCCCACCGATCGAGAAATGCGAGCATACCGAGCCCGCCGCCCCCAATCGCTTCCACTTCAGAGAGATCCAACGCAATCGTCTGAACCGGGGCTTGCGCCTGCACGAAATCGCGTAGTTTAAATACGGAGTCGCTCTTCACGATCCGCCCCTTGCATTCGACCACTGCCAGGTTATTTAACTTCTCGGCATTGATAGCTACCATGAGGTTCTCCGACCTCTATGGAAGCAAGACGGCATCCAAGCTGTTTGCGGTTTATTTTCAATCACCTAATGAAGAGAGTAGGGTTCAAACCTGAGAATTTTAGTACCGAAACAGTGAAACCTATTCCTACAGAACTGACTGTATTTCCGACCAGCAATAATTGATCGCAATAATTAATAAATAATGGAGCGCCGGGCGTCCTCGCCCGGCCAATCCGCGCCATGCCGCTGGCACGGATATTTCCCTCCACGTACAATCAATGATTCTGCCCTAGTCTCCCTTATGTCGGACCTTCGCCGCGGTCTTATCATCGTGAATACCGGCCCCGGCAAAGGAAAGACTACGGCGGCCATGGGAACGGCGTTACGGGCAGTGGGCCAAGGCATGCGGGTCCTGATGCTGCAGTTTCTTAAGGGTTCGTGGCATTACGGCGAACTCGATGCCGTCAAAGCCTTCGGCGACAAATTCATCATGAAGCAAATGGGACGAGGCTTTGTGAAAGTCGGCGCCGAGAAGCCCGACCCTGAAGATGTGCGAATGGTCGAAGAGGCCTGGGGCGAAGCCGAAAAGGCGATTCAGTCCGGCGAATGGGATCTGGTGGTGCTCGATGAAATTAATTACGCCATCAGCTACGGTATGCTGGACGCAGCGAAAGTGACGGACTTCTTGAAGCGTAAGCCGGAAATGGTGCACGTCATCTTGACCGGACGAAGCGCCCATCCGACAATTGTCGAGCTAGCCGACACGGTTACAGAAATGCGCCAGGTAAAGCACGCATACGAAAAAGGCGTGATGGCGCAGCGCGGAATCGAATACTAGTTTTCAGTTCCGGTTCTCAGAGCGCCGAAACGGCGGGCGCCCTTACTGAGAACTGAGAACTGACAACCGAGAACTGCTTCATGACCTGGTTTAAGAGACAATCCGGCGAACTAGATACTTCGGGCGAGAAACGAGTGCGCACCGAGGGGCTGTGGGTGAAGTGCGACGGCTGTCGCCAGATTATCTGGAAGAAGGACCTCGAAGATAACCTCAATGTCTGCCCGAAGTGCGACAAGCATTTCCGCATCGACGCCCGGGCCAGGCTGGCGCAACTTCTGGACGACAATGAATACGAGGTCTTTGACAGCGATCTCGTATCGACCGACCCGCTGAAGTTTGTCGACCTCAAAGCTTATTCCTCGCGGCTGAAAGCCGCCAAGGCTGACACCGGCCTGAAAGACGCCATCATCAACGCCACTGGAAAATTGAATGGCCGCCCAGTCATCGTAAGTGCGATGGCCTATTCATTTATCGGTGGCAGCATGGGAGCGGTGGTTGGCGAGGCAATTACCCGCGCCATTGAGAAGGCGATGGAAACGCGCACTCCCATCATCATTGTTTCGGCGTCGGGCGGAGCGCGCATGATGGAAGGCGTAATCAGCCTGATGCAGTTGGCCAAAATCTCCGCCGCACTGGCGCGTTTGGACGCCGCCCGCGTTCCATACATTTCGGTTTTAACCGATCCCACTACCGGCGGTGTGACCGCGTCATTCGCCATGCTCGGCGATCTCAATATTGCTGAACCCGGGGCGCTAATCGGCTTCGCCGGGCCGAGAGTGATTGAGCAGACAATCCGCCAGAAGCTGCCGCCAGGCTTCCAACGCTCAGAATTTCTTCTGGAGCATGGCATGCTCGATGCCGTAGTCCCGCGCAAGGACTTGAAACCTTATATCGCAAGGGCGCTGGATTTCATGGTGCAGGCAGCATAAGCGCTCTGCCCAATTCGCCCTGCCAACATTGATCCGTTTTGCAAGCGTTTCGACGTTGTTCCTCCGCTATTCGGTGCGAAAGCGTCGCCATCCGGCGTTGATATCCTTAGAATTAGAATGCGGCTTAGTCGTCAGTAAACGACTAATAAAAACCATAATGTCATACGAAACCGCAGTCGAGCAGATGTACGCGTTAGGCCACGAATTGGCGCAGACGCCCGCGCGAAAATTCGACCTGGCACACATGCGCGTGCTGCTCACCGCAATGGGAAATCCGGAGCGGCACTTTCCATCTGTGCTGATCGCCGGTACCAACGGCAAGGGTTCAACCGCCGCGACGCTGGCGTGCATGCTTCAGGCTTCCGGGTTAAAAACCGGCCTCTACACCTCACCGCATCTGATTCAAATTAACGAGCGCATCCGCCTTAATGGCCGGCCCATCAGCGACCAAGATTTCGCCCAACTGCACGATTTAGTTGATCGCGCGGCCGGGCGCCTTGTGCTGGACGGCCAACTGCCGTGGCATCCCAGCTTTTTCGAGATGCTCACCGCCATGGCCTTTGAATATTTCGCACGCGGCCGCCCCGACATGGTCGTGCTCGAAGTCGGCATGGGCGGGCGTCTGGATGCGACCAACGTGGTTGAGCCGCGCCTGAGCATCATCACCGACGTCGCGCTCGATCATCAAAAGTATTTGGGCGAAACGGTAGGCGAAATTGCCCGAGAAAAAGCGGGGATCATCCGCCCCGGCGGAGTAGTGGTCACGCTTCCACAATTGCCTGAAGCCAATGACGTAATCGGAAACGCAATTTTGGACGCCGATGCCCGCGCGGTGAATGCTGTCCCCTACGTTCCGCCGGTTTCGCCAGGCAGCGCAAGCAGCCTTAGCGATGACAAAAGCAGTCACGACCGCGGCCAAGCAGATATCCGAAATAGTTATCCACTCGAGGTAATGGGCACTCAGATCATGGTCGAGTCGCCGCTTGTAGGACGACATCAGCTCCGCAATCTAGCGCTAGCAATCGCGGCGGCGGTGGAACTACACAATCAGGGAATAGTCCAGATCACGCCCGCATCCATTGAGCAGGGCATCCGGAAGACAAAGTGGCCAGGCCGCTTCCAGGTGATCCCCGCAACAAGTGACCGTCCTGAATGTGTCCTGGATGTCGCGCACAATCCTGCCGGAGCATGGGCGCTGCGATCTACACTGTCGAATGTCTATCAAGATCGCCGCAGCATCACGCTCGTGTTTGGTGTAATGCGGGACAAAGCTATGCAGGAAATTACCGAGATTTTGTTTCCCATCGCCGAGCATGTGATTGTGACTCACGCGAATAATCCACGCTCCGCCAGCGCCGATGAAATTCGGCAAGCAGCAGCGCGCGTGGTAGGAGGCACTAAGATTGAAGAGGCGGCCGACGTAGCTTCGGCTTTGCATCAAGCGCGTACGGTTGCCGGGACTAGCGGCCTGGTGGTGGTTACCGGCTCGATTTACATTGCGGGAGAGGCGATGCGAATCCTGGGCATCCGCATCTAATAGGCGAGTATAAAACAACATGTAGCGCGGGCGCCCCCGCCCGCGAAAGCGTCAACAGATAGGCAAACGTGAGCAAGATCGTCACAACCGCGGAGCCCGAAAACGATCCGGCAGAACTCCGTTCCGCCGCCGAATCTGGATCCACAGATTGGTCGAACGCTCTCCCTGCTGTCCGTAAAAAACGTCACGGATGGCCCAGTCGTCTACGCTCCTATTTCATTCTCGCCCCGCTCATCTGGGTCTACACCGTAGTCTTAGGGACAATCTCTCTCATCTGCTCCACGTTCGACCGCGATGGCAGCATCCAGCACAAATTCGCGCGCCTATGGTCGAAGCTGGTAATGAAGACGATTCTGTCACCCGTGAAAGTAACGGGAGCGAACGGCTTCGACAATTCGAAACCAAAAGTCTATGCCGTCACCCATGCCTCGGCGCTCGATATTCCAATCCTCTACGTTTATTTGCCATTCCAATTTCGAATTGTTTTTAAAAGTGAACTGCTCGCTTATCCCTTCGTGGGCTGGCATCTGAAGCGCTCCGGGCAAGTCTGCATCAACCAACAGAATCCAGCCGCGTCAATCGGCGCAGTCAAATCCGCGCTTCGAAGCCTGCGCAAAGGCATGCCGCTGGTAATTTTTCCCGAGGGAGGCCGCACCCCAAACGGCCAGCTTCAACCCTTTCTACCGGGAGCATTTTTCCTGGCAATAAAAGCGCAGGCGGACATCGTCCCCATCGCCCTGGTCGATACCTTCGATCTCCTACCCATGAACACTTATCACATTAAGTGCCAACCCCTGGAAATGCGCATCGGAGCACCAATCTCCACCGCCGGCTTGACCGTGCGTGATACCGAAGCGGTTTCCGCCAAAGTAAAATCCGCCATCGAGTCGCTGCAATCCACGCCGAAGAGTCAGTCCCACTAACAATCCTCGCACTCATCCGTCATAATCTTAATCCGACGTTCAAAACGCCTGCGCCCCTTCGCGGCAGGCCAGAACAAGGAAATGAAGACAGGCTGGTAAAACTTGCAAAGAATCTTAGTAAGCGGTGCCTCAGGTCCGATCGGGACGGCGCTCTTAGATTCGTTCCGCTCCGAACTCGAGCGCGGAGACGTCGAACTCGTGCGTCTGTTGAGAGGGCGCGCCAGGGACGCCGCACAAATTTCGTGGGACCCGCTTGCACCATTGTCTCCCGCCGCCGTCTCAGGGTTCGATGCGGTAATTCATTTGGCTGGCGAGAGCGCGGTTGGGCGCTGGACCGCCGAAAAGAAGAGAGCAATCCTTGAAAGTCGCGCCTTGGGAACCCGAAACCTAGCCTCAGCACTGGCACAGACCAAAACCAAGCCGCGTGTGTTCGTTTCCGCATCCGCAGTCGGCTTCTATGGAAATCGGGGCGACGAGATTTTGCGCGAAGAAAGCTCGGCCGGCCAGGGCTTCCTCTCTGAAGTTTGTCGCGAGTGGGAAGCCGCATCCCGTGTCGCGGCCGACGCCGGCATCCGAACTGTGAATGTAAGAATAGGGCTAGTGCTGAGTAACCGGGGTGGAGCGCTACCGAAGATGCTGAAGCCATTCAAACTTGGACTAGGCGGCCGGATCGGCACTGGCCGGCAATGGTTGAGTTGGATTCACGTCGATGACATCGTCGGGGGAATTCGCCACGCCATCAACACCCCCGAACTTTCCGGCCCGGTAAATCTGGTGGCTCCGAATCCCGTGCGCAACGCGGAGTTCATCGTGGTGCTGGCGTCAGTGCTAGCACGTCCCGCCATCTTTCCCGTCCCGGCGTTCGCGCTCCGAATCGTTTTCGGCAAGATGGCCGCCGACGAATTATTCCTTTCCAGCCAGCGTGTCGAGCCTCAAAAACTACAGACCAGCGGCTATACCTTCCACTACCGCGATCTAAGGACAGCCCTCGACAACCTTGTTTAACGAACTTTAGCCAACAGAAAGAGCTCGGGCGATTCCAGGCATAGGCTCATGACCCACTTCACTCTCGAGTCTGCGCATCGTTATTGATTGTCTTTGTCTCCTGATGACTGAAAAGATGACTGAAGAGATGACTGGAGAAGTGGCCTGAGATAGGTGCGAGTGATGCGGTCGTGCCAGCACAACCCGTTCTCATCAAGAAGGCACCAGACATAGCCCAGGGCCGCGGAAAAAGCGGAAAGGAAAGAAGCGAGAACGCGCCAGCGTCGTAAGCGCCGATTGGGAGGAACTCCGTCAAATCCGGCGAGCTGCAACTTGGCGGCGCGCAAACCCGGCGTGGTGCCGGTGTAGACCAAGAAAAGGAATTCGTAAACCATCCAAAGCAGGAGTGCGACCGCACTCACCGCACCGATAAACAGTGGCAGGGGTCCGCTGACATAGCTCAAACCAAAATAGTTCAAACTAAAAAAGTTCAAGCCCAAAAAGTTCAAGCGCCAAAAAACTGCAGCAAAAGCCGCTACCGCCGATCCCAGAATAGCGCCATCCACCATGGCCGCCATTGAGCGCCGGATAATGGATGCGGGAATTAATGGAAGATCGAGATCGCCTCGCCTTTCGGCTCCTTCCTTCCGAGTCGGCTCCATCAGCATGCCACCCAAAGCGGGCGGCGGCGGCAATACCTCCGGTGCTTCCACAATGCGCGGCACATCGACGATGGGATCGGCCAGTTCGCTGGCGTGAACTACTGGAATCGCGGCAGAGCGCGGAAACTCGATGATCTTCGCCGACGGCTCCGCAACTTGCTCAGAATATTGATTCGGGACGCGTTCCAGAAACTGCTCCCGAAATGACGGCGAGCTCTGCGCGGAGTCCGCGAAACTTTTCGGGCAGTCTGTTCTCTGCCCCGCCTCTATTATCGACCTGCCTTCAACTCCTGACGCCGCAGGGGGCGCAGGCTGGAACCGGCGCTCGGGCGCATCGAAAGGCAAAAGCAGCGATGGGTAGCGCGGACCGCGGGGCTTGCGGCGCGTGCGATAGCGTTCGAGCCGCGCGGCAACCTCCCCACGCCATGAATCAGATTCCAGATAGAGATTCGATTCCCCGGGCACGCCACTCGCAACGGCAGCATCCATTGCGGGCTCGACAGCTTCATTGCCGGAGACGTGCGCACGCAGGGCAGCATCGTCGTCGGTTGAAAAGCTCGTCAATCCCGTAGTCATCAGTCCGGCCTTTATCCAATCCCGTCGTGGTAATTAATTAGCGTTGAGCGGATCGAGCAGAACGCCCGCCGTGAGAGCCAGGTCGCCTTAGAACACTGGGAACCGCAAAATTGCGCAGCTTTTTGCCTCGCTTGCCGTTCGCGTGCTAAGGTCAGTTGGTTCCCGTTGGCAGACCGGCTGGCGGAGCGCTTGCGCGCTTGCGGATCACCGCTGCGGATCACCGCTAATGATCACCCGCTCTCGAATCTTTATCACGGCCGCCTTCGTCTGTCATCTGCTTCTCACGGTTGGGATAGTAACCAGCCAGACGCTGCCCTCTGCTCCCGACTCTGCCGCACCTCCGCCAGCGCCCGCCCCCAAGCGGCAGGAAGATGTCACGATTCGCGCCGTCGAGCAGGAGAAGACCGGTGCCATCTACCACCTCCGTGGTAAGGGTGAAATTCACTATCGCACTTACATCCTGCGAGCCGACAAAATCACTTACAACTCCGACTCCGGCGACAGTGAATTGGAAGGCCATGTTTTGCTGGACGGCGGCCCCAACCACGAGCACGTCGAGGCGAGTCACGGCACCTACAACATCAACGCCGAAACCGGAATCTTTTATGACGCGATCGGAACCGTGGGCTTCCCGGTCCACAAATCTCGATTCATGCTAACCACATCCAATCCCTTCGCCTTTACGGGGAAAATTGTCGAGAAACACGGACCCGACCACTATCTGGTGCGTCACGGCACAGTGACCACATGCGAATTGCCGCATCCCAAGTGGCAGTTCAACGCGAGGCGCATCTCGGTGGATGTCGACAGCACCGCCAAGATCTACTACAGCAAATTCGAAATAATGAGCATCCCGGTCTTCTATTTTCCGTTCGTGACGCATCCCGTGGAAAAAGGGCAACGCCAGAGCGGATTTTTAATTCCGAGCATTGGCGACTCAAATAGCAAAGGATATATTGTCGGCGAAACCGCCTACTGGGCCATCAATCGCAGCATGGACGCCACCGCCGGCGGCGAGTACTACTCCAAACGCGGTTGGGCACAACATGGGGAATTCCGCGCTCGCCCGAGCGATAAGTCCTATCTGTTCATTGGCTACACCGGAATGCTCGATCGCGGCATCGGCACTCCCCCGCAGAATCAAGGCGGCGAAGACGCGCGTTTGGTTGCCGAGCATCCATTTGGAAACTTCCGCGGGGTCGCGAATGTCGATTATTTGAGCTCCTTTATTTTTCGTCTGGCTTTTACCGACGTATACAGCCAAGCGATTAACTCAGAGGTAAAGTCACAAATATTTCTTTCTAATACGACCAACGGATTCCACTTCGACGCCTTGACCGAGCGCTACCAGAACTTTGAGATCTGCGATCCATTCATAGCGAATTGCACTTTGCTGTCGCAGGACCAACTGGTTCGGATTCTGCACATGCCTAGTTTCTTTATCTCTGGAGAGGAGCGGCAGTTAGGGAATACTCCCCTCTACTGGTCGTTTGAGAGCGCAGCCGAGGGTTTGCAGCGCCAACAAGTCGGATTTCGCACAGGACCGCTGGTGGGCAGGTTCGATCTGGCGCCCTCGCTGGTAGCACCTCTGCAATGGCGAGGCTGGTCTCTTCGATCGGCGCTCACGCTGCGGGATACCTTCTACACTGAGCAATTTGATCCTACTATTGTCCCTGTTCCAGGCGTGACGGAAAGAGCTACGGATGACGCCCTCAATCGCAAATCGCTGGAAACCTCCGTCGAATTGCGGCCTCCAGTAGTATCGCGTGTCTTTGATCGTCCCTTCCTTCGGCACAAGTGGAAGCACGTGATCGAGCCCACGATGCGATATGACTATGTGACCGGCATCAACAATTTCGCCGACATCCTGCGGTTTGATGCGACGGATGTACTCACTAATACCAATGAAGTCGGGTATTCAATCGTGAACCGTCTTTACGCCAAGCAACTTGATCCCAAGCGCAAAGACTGTCAAGTGCCCGTCCCGAACTCGGCGAACGTGGGCAACCCACCTCCGGCCGGTGGGGTTCCGTGGGATCAGCCTGCCCCCTCGGAACCTCAACCGTGCGTCACAGCGACGCGCGAACTCTTAAGCTGGGAGGTCGGCCAGAAGTATTTCTTCGATCCTACGTTCGGAAACGCGCTGGTGCCGGGCGCAAGGAACGTTTTTACGTCGACAGCTGATTTCACTGGTATCGCGTTCCTCAATGCAGCGCGCCGTTTCGCTCCTATCATTTCGCGGCTGCGCATCCAATCGAGCGGGCACACCGATACTGAATGGGACTTGGATTACGATTTAAAGCTTGGCCGTATCAACTCCAGCATGGCGCAGGTGAACTATCATACCGGCCCCTTTAATATAGGAGGCGGCGACACCTTTCTCCGCGTGATCGACAATTCGCTCGGACCGACAACCGGCGCCACCGATTTCCACCAGTTTCGACTGAATTTCGGTTATGGACAATCGACCAAGCGCGGGCTAAGCGGTACGAGTACAGTCGGTTTCGACGCGAATCAAGGAATGGTGCAGTACGTCATGGCGCAGACAAGTTACAACTGGGATTGCTGCGGCGTGAGCATGGAATTCCGCCGCTTTGCCTTGGGATCGGTGCGCAACGAAAATCAATATCGTTTCTCGTTCAATCTGGCGAATGTGGGAGCATTTGGCAACCTCAAACGTCAGGAACGACTCTACTAAAGCACGGTGAACACTATCGACACGCTAGAGCAGAAAATGGAACAGAAAATGGAGCAGAAACTGGAGCAGAAAGTTCAGCGCTTGCGCGAAATCCTCGCAAGCCGCGCCCCCTTGATCGTTGCTTATTCGGGGGGTGTCGACTCCGCCTTTCTTGCCTGGACGGCGCATCAGGTTCTGG
>Ga0209422_1000374_pt1 | contig 10905 bp, 10 predicted proteins | sample BlaSpr_A8_OM2_M3_FD_187983 | JGI IMG/M metagenome (GOLD analysis project Ga0209422, IMG submission 187983) | Forest soil microbial communities from Thunder Bay, Ontario, Canada - Black Spruce, Ontario site 2_A8_OM2_M3 (SPAdes) (version 2) | ecosystem: Environmental > Terrestrial > Soil > Boreal... | reverse complement strand
TGCGCGGTCTTCGCAGCTCCGGACTGGAGCTCGGCTTCTGGACAGTTCCCGCACGGAGCGGGCAGAACGTGTTTCGGTCTGGACGCAAATCAAGCGTACTATTGACCGAAGCGCCGGCGGGCGACTAGCGCAACCGCTCGCTTAGCGAGTTCGGGGTGAGTTACTGTTTTCGCAATCCAAGCGCGTCGTCGAAGGCCGGTAGCATCTTGTGAAGCGTGTAGTCGCGGTACGTCACCGCGTCGATCCGATCGGCGCGCACGATGGCGCGCTGCGCCGCGAGGTGGTAGCGCTCGAGGACGCTCGACTCGTGGCTCGACCGGTTCTCGTACTCCCACGCGTGCTTCACGAGCGGTTCGAGTTCGAGCAACGCATCGCGCTGTTCCCAAAAGGAATACTTGGCGACGTTGAGCGCGCGGTAGACCAGATCGTCATGTTTGCCGTCCGCGTTGGCTCCTGCGTCGTCGTAATACGAACGGGCCTCGGAAGCGATCTGGAAGTTGCGCGCGAGCAAGTCGTAGCGGCGCGCCGCGAGGTGCATGACTTCCGCCGCGTTCGCATGCAGCGGCGGCGGGGACGCGACACGCAAATGAGCGATCACCCGTTCGGCCGCGAGTCGCAGAGCCGCGAGGTCGACGGCCTTTGTCACTTCGGGGAACGCGAAAGGATCCGACCAGAACAGAATGTCGCCGGCCGAGCGTGGGCTCTTTTGCAAGAGCGTGCGCGCGCGTCCCAGGTCGGCGAGATCGGCGGCGTAGCGCATGTCGTCCGTCCCGAAAAACGCGCGCGGAAAATCGCGCCGAAAGCGCGCGATGTCGACGTCGCCCTGTTCCCAAGCGCTCGCCGCGGCGTAGATCACCGGGTACCACGTAGCTTCGAAGAGCGTCTCTCCGTCGTCGTGCCAAACGGTTTGAAATAACCCCAGGACGTGCGCGCGCTTCCCCTCGCCGACGAAGCGGCCGATATTGGGCAACGCCTGGTCGAGGTCGGGGTAGATCTCGTTCCAGTTGAGCGCGCCGGGCGCGACCATCTGCTCGAAACCACCTTTCTTGATCCGTTCGATGTACGGCAGGTACGTCGGCTCGCTGCCGTAGTGCCAGGTGACGAAGACGAGCGATTTCGGCAGCGCGTCGAAGAGCTCGGGATGCCGCGTGATCGCGTCGTCCCAGATCATCGGCCGCGCGTGCGAGTGCGCGATGACGTACTTTGCCGTCTGTACGACGTGCTTGGTGTAGACGAGGCCCTCACCCGACGCGGCGACGAGCGGCTTCGCCAGGCCGTGGCCGAGATCGAGCGGCTCGTCGGACCCGATGTGGAAAAACGGCGCCTCCGGTACCGCGCGCAATTCGTCGTCGATGAGCTCGTGGACGTAGCGTTCGCCGCCCGAATTCGCCGGCGAGATCAGGTAACCGTGCGGTAATTCCGCCAGCGGCGCGTAGCGTTCCCAGCGCAGCGTGTTGTGCATGTGCGCGAAGGTCTGCTGCTCGGGGATGAACGCAACGTGGAAACGGCGCGCGTACGCGTCGAGCTCGCGCAGTTGCGCCGGGGTGATTCCGTCGAGCGGCGCCGGCAGCGGATGCTTAGGGTCGGCGAAGACGTGCTCCATGTACGGCGAGTAACCGTTCATCTTAAAGGCCGCGAGCGTGCGAATCCGTTCCTTGAAGTAGCGCATCGTGGGCAGCGGTCCGCGCGAAACGTCATCGGAAAGAACGCGCCACCGCAGCGCCGGCGCGTCCTCGACGTGCACGCAAGGCAGCCGCCACACCCCGTCGACGTTGCGTGCGAGCTGTGCGATGGTCGCGAATGCGTAGAATTCTCCGACTCGACTGCGCTTGGAGATCGTCACGGCCTGCGGCGTCACGTCGAGCGCGTACATCTGGTCGTCGCCGCCGGACCGATAGGTGCCGCTCCACACGCGAACGCCGGAATCGAGCGAAGCCGGCGCCTCACGAATGCCCAACGCGTTCCAGCGTTCTGCGACGAGTTCGCGCGCCGCCGCGTCGTACGGCTTCATCGCACGCAGCACGACGTCGGCCCGCGGGCAGAGCGAATTCGAGGAGAGCCGCACGTGCGCCGGACGCGGAATGATGCCCAGATCCGCCTCAGCGGTGGTCTCCACACTCGGTGCGACCCCAAGCGTAGAAAATACCAGCAACACCAGAAACGCGAAAGGCAGTTTTCTCACCTCTGCGTGATTCTCGCGACCGCGCACGTGTGCCCCTCGTCGAAGGCGGAGGCGGGAAGGCGTCACCGGCTGCGGAAACGACGCCGCGATGACGCTCACCGCCGTCGACTGGACCGTCGTCGCCGCATTCTTCGCGATCAATCTCGGCATCGGTCTCTACTACGCACCGCGCGGCGGAAAGAGCCTGAGCGAGTTTTTCTTATCCGGCCGCAGCGTCCCGTGGTGGCTCGCCGGCATCTCAATGGTCGCGACCACCTTCGCGGCCGACACCCCGCTCGCGGTCGCCGGCTTCGTTACGACCCACGGCATCGCCGGAAACTGGGTGTGGTGGTCGTCGGTGATGTCGGGCATCCTTACCGTCTTCTTCTTCGCGAAGCTGTGGCGGCGCTCGGGCGTCCTGACCGACGTCGAGTTCATCGAACTGCGCTATGGCGGAAAAGCCGCGGCGGCCCTGCGCTTCGTGCGCGCCATCTTCCAAGGCGTGCTCGTCAACACCATCATTATGGGTTGGGTCAATCTCGCCATGGCGAAGATCCTGACGCTGACCTTGCACGTCCCTAAACTCGAAGCGCTGGGAGTTTGCTTGGTGTTTACGACGATCTACGTGATGCTGAGCGGCTTATGGGGCGTGTTGGTCACCGACGTTCTGCAGTTCGCCGTCAAAATGACCATGGCGATCGTCCTCGCGGTCGTCGCCGTCGCCGCCGTCGGCGGGATCGGCGCGCTCGAATCGAAGCTCGCGCTCGTCGACGCCGCGCGTGGCGGCGGCGGATCGGTGCTCGATTTCTTCCCCACGACCAACTCGGCGTGGCTGCCGCTGCTGACGTTCGTCACGTACATCGCCGTGCAATGGTGGGCCTCGTCGTATCCCGGCGCCGAGCCCGGCGGCGGAGGCTACATCGCGCAACGGATCTTCAGCGCGCGCAGCGAGACCGACTCGCTCGTCGCGACCCTATTCTTCAACGTCGCGCACTACGCGCTGCGACCCTGGCCCTGGATTCTCGTCGCGCTCGCCGCGCTCGTCCTTTATCCGCACGGCGTCACCGGCACGGACGGTAAGGTCGATCCCGAACTCGGCTACATCCAAACGATGATCGACTACTTGCCGGCGTGGTTGCGCGGCTTGATGATCGCGGGCTTCATCGCGGCCTTCATGTCGACCATCGGGACGCACCTCAACCTGGGCGCTTCGTATCTGACCAACGACGTCTATCGGCGTTTCATCTCACCGCAGAATTCAGAGCGGCATTACGTCGTCGTCTCGCGCCTCATGACGGTCGTCGTCATGGCGCTCTCGATCATCCCGGCAATGTTCAACGAGCGGGTTGGCTTCCTGTGGATCTATTTGTTCAATCTTACCGCCGGCGTTGGGCTCGTGATGATCCTGCGCTGGTATTGGTGGCGCGTGAATGCGTGGAGCGAAATTTCGGCGCTCGCCGCTTCGTTCGTCGTTTCAAACGCGCTGCTGCTCATTCAGTCGCTCTTCCACGTGTTCAAAGAGGACAGCGCGACCGCTGAGATCTTGCTGATCACCGTCCCGGTGACGACGGTCGTCTGGCTGGCGGTCACGTATCTCACCACGCCTGAGTCCGAGGCGACGCTTATTCACTTCTACGAGCGCGTCCGGCCGAGCGCGGCCGGCTGGCAACCGATCGCGCGCGTCGCGCAACCGGGCAGCGGCAACGAATCGCTCGGCCTCAATGCGCTTGACTGGCTCGCCGGCTGCGGACTCGTCTACGGCGCGCTGTTCGGGATCGGTCGAGTCGTCCTCGGCGACGTCATGCAGGGCGTCGGGTATCTCGGCCTCGCCGCGTTATGTGGCGGGCTGATCGCCTACAACGTCAACCGGACGCGCGAACCACAGCCGCGGGAGCGATCGCAGGCTGGCGGGCCTTAAAAGACGCCGCAATTTCTTCGAGCAGCGGATGCAACTCGCCGGCCGAAACCTTGGCGGCGCCTTCCGCCGCTTCGACGAGGCGTCGATCGATTTGCACGAGTGCGGCGATCGTGGTGTCGTCGAGCCGCGCGTCCTGCAGCGTGCGCGCGTATTCCATGTCGGCAAACTGGCACTCGAGGATCGCGGCGTCGAGCGCGAGCGCCGTCGCTTTGTCGAGTGACTTCCCGAGCCGCTCGCGAATCGTCGCTAGCTGCTCGCCGGCGAAGGCGCGCGCCCGCTCTTCATTTTGGACGCGCGTGTCCGGGTCCGAGTAGTCGGTGTAGCCGGCGAGGCGATCCTCGAGAAACTTGCGGTCGTCGTTCATGGCGTATGGCACGACCCGGCCGACGCAGCCATGGTTTCACTGCCGATCCGGTTCATCCACGATTCGAGGTAAGATCGCCGCGGCCGTGCCGCGCAAGACGACGTCGGCGTATTCCGAGATCGGCGTCGCTTCGGGATTGATTTCGACGATCAGCGCACGCGGCGCGGCGTAGTGCGTGGCGAGCGAAGCGGCCGGATGCACGATCCCCGACGTCCCGACAACCAGCAAGACCTCGGCGCGCGCGACCGCGGCCGCGGCGGCTTCCCACGCAGCCGCCGGCAACCCTTCACCGAACCACACGACGCCCGGACGAAACCGGCCGCCGCATTCGTGATCGAAGTCTTCGAAGACGATGCCACCCTCGAGCGGCCGAACATCGGCGCAACGATTGCAGCGCGCTTCGCGTAGGTTGCCGTGCAATTCGAGGACGTTGCGCGAACCGGCTCGCCGGTGCAGCGAATCGACGTTCTGCGTGACGAGGGTGAAGTCGGGGACCCTCGATTCGAGGCGCGCGAGCGCGTGATGGCCGCCGTTCGGCTCGACCTGGGCATGCGCAGCGCGGCGCTCGTTGTACCAGGTCCAGACCAGCCGTGGATCGCGCGCGAAACCCTCCGGGGAGGCCAGTTGCTCGACGCGCTGCGTCCGCCACAACCCGCCGGCACCGCGAAAGGTCGGCAGCCCGCTCTCGGCCGAGATCCCCGAACCGGTCAAGGCGCTGACCGAGCGTGCGTCACGCAAGCGGCCGCGAACGGCCTCGAGCGCGGCTCCGCCTTCGTCCATCGCAAGCCATCTTCACATCCGGCGGCCCCCCGCCTTCGTTTCCCGTAGAGGAGCGCGATTTTTGAGAAGCCGAAACCAGCCGGTGTGGTTAACGCCGACCGACTCATGGCCCGGGTCCGGGAGCGCGACGTGACGGCCTTTGAGGCTGTCTACGACGGCTTTCACCGGCTCGTCTACGGCATTGCGTTCAAGATGCTGGGCGATCCGTCGGCCGCCGAGGACCTAGCGCAAGCCGTCTTTCTCAAAGTGTGGAGCTCTCCCGGAGCGTTCGGCGGCGGAAACTTCGGCGCATGGATCGCGCGCGTCACCCGCAATCGAGCGCTCGATGTGCTGCGCAGCCACGCCACGCGTCCCGAGACGGAGATGCCGGCGGACATCCCACTCGAGGGCTCGCTCGACGAAACCGTTTTCGCACGCCTTGACGGCGAGCGCGTTCGCAGAGCGCTCGCGGCGCTGCCGGACGAACAGCGCAGACCGATCGAACTCGGCTTCTTCGGCGGGATGACGCACGACGAGATCGCGCGCCGCAGCGAGTTGCCGCTCGGGACGGTCAAGACGCGGATCCGTGCCGGCTTGAAAAAACTGCGCGTCTCCTTGGAAGGCAGCGTCGCATGACGACCCCTCACGACGATGCACGCTTCGATTCGATTGCCGTCCTCGCGGTCGGCGCGCTGCCGCCCGCCGAAGCACGCGAACTCGAAGTCCACATCGCTGAATGCCCGTTGTGCCGGCGCGAGTACAACGAGATGCGCGCCGCCGTCGATGCACTCGCGCTTTCCGCCGAGGTGGCGCCGGCGGAATTTGGTGGCGAACAATGCGCGCGTCTGCGCAGCCGCGTGATGGACGCGGTGCGCGCGTCCGCCGCGCCGACGACCCCAGCAACGGTGACCGCGCTCGCCGAGCGCCGGCGTCCGATCGCAACGTGGATAGCCTACGCGGCGGCCGCCGCCGCGTTCGCGCTTGCGATCTTCTCGACGTGGAATCTGGGGACTTTGCGTTCTGAAAACGCCGCAAACCAACGCCAGCTCGCGTTGCTTCAAGCCCGGCTCGACGCGCAAGATCGCAGCGCGAACGAGGCGCGCGCCCAACTCGTGCTCGAAGAGTCGCGCCTCGCCGACCTGATCGCTCCCGGCGCAGCGCGCTTCCCCGTGCGGGACGGCGTCGTGGTGCGCAGCGGCGGTCACCTTCTCATTGCGCTGCGTCACCTGCCGGCGTTGCCGAAGGGCAAGACGTATCAGGCTTGGATATTGCGCCGCGGTGCGAAAGCCGTCTCTCCGAGCATCACGTTCGCGCCCGACGCCACGGGGCTCGCGCTCGTCGAGTTGCCCGGATCGGCGGGTCACGTCGCCGCGGTCGCCGTCAGCGTCGAACCCGAAGGCGGCAGCAAGCAGCCGACGTCCAAACCGAACTTCGTCCGATCGCTCTCGTAGACGGCCTCAGACTCGAACCGCTGAGCGACGCGAACGCGCGCGACGCGGTCGCGTTCTTGGCGCACGCGCCCTACGAGAACGTCTATCTTCAGTGGCTGATCGAGTCGGCGCCGCGCAGGTCGGACGGACGCATCCTGATCGCACGGGAACGTGATGGTTCGGTGCGCGGCGTGGCGCACGATGCGCCGAATATCGCCCTCGCCGGCGACGAAGCGGCGATCGACGCGTTTGCGCACGCCTTCGTCCGGCGGCTCATGTTGCCGCGGATGATCGTCGCGCCGCGTCCCCTCCTCGAACGTTTTTGGAAACGCGTCCACGGCAAACTCCCTGCACCGTGGGCCGTTCGCTCGAGTCAACCGGTCTATGGGTTGGAACTTGGATGGCTGAACGCCGATGACGGCGACTTCGGCGGCGTCCAGCGCGCGACGCTCGTCGAAGCCGACGAGATCGTCGCCCACGCCGCGCGCATGGCGGCCGGTGAGTTGGGCGGCGACGCGGAGAAGATCCACGCGGGCTATCGGGCGCGCCTCGAAGCGAACATCGCGGCGGGTTGCTTCTGGAGGTATCGCGTCGACGGACGGCTCGTCTTTCAATGTTACGTCGGCCCCAAGACGCCCGCGACGGCACAACTCCAAGGCATTTGGACGCCTCCGGAGGCGCGCGGTCATGGATATGCGACGCGCGGGCTTGGCGCCGTCTGCCGGGCGCTCTTGGCCGAACATCGGACGGTCTCACTCTACGTCAACGATTTCAATCGTGTCGCGATCGCGCTTTACGAACGTCTCGGCTTCCGGCGCGTCGGAGAATTCGCTTCGGTTATTTTTTAAAGCTGAAGAACGTCGAGCGGGGTCTCGCGGACGCCGTCGAGCGTGCGCTCGACGCGATAAGCGCGCGCATTCTCACGCGCGCTCGGGATCCGAGTGAGTTTTTCATCGACGAAATGCAGTCCGACGCCGTCGTCGCACGCGAACCCGCTCGCGATCGTGCCCTCGCGCACCATCCGCTGATACGACGGACGGCGATCCTTCTCGCCGTCGTAGTGCGGGCAGTTGCTGCCGGCAAGAAAGCCGAGACAACTTATCGGCGTCAAGTCGCCGGCGATCGAATCGGTCACGCCCGTCTCGAACCAGCAGATCGCCCCCGCACTCGAGCCGCAGAGGAGGATGCCGCGCTCGTACGCTTCGTGCAGGACGACGTCGAAGCTCCAGTCGCGCCAGACGGCGAGCATGCTGCGCGTGTTGCCGCCGCCGACGTGGACCACGTCGAATTCGAAGAGCGCAGCGCGCAAATCGGCGGGCGTGCGCCTGAAGAACGGCAGCGTCCCGAGTCGCGCGTCGAAGCGGCCGTACGCCTCGTAGAAACGCGCGATGTGCGCGGGGTCGTCGCCGCTCGCGGTCGCGACGTAGCAGATGCGCGGCCGCGCCGCGCCGCTCGCGTTGAGGATGTACGTTTCGAGTTTGAAGTTTCCGGTATCCGGCGCGAGCAGGCCGCCCATCGCGATGATCTGACGCGCCATCACTTCGCCGGCGGATAAGTACGGTCACGAACCTCGGCGGCGTAACGGCGCAGCGCCTCGATGCTCGCGCCCCCGAGGTCGGTGAAACGTTTCGCGAACGGCGGCGATTCGGGATACAGGCCCAGGGCGTCGTGCAAAACGAGTACCTGTCCGTCGCACTCTGGGCCGCTGCCGATTCCGATCGTTGGAATCGCTAGCGCGGCCGTGATCTCGCGGGCGATGCCCGCGTCGACCATCTCGAGAACGATCGCATACGCGCCGGCTTCTTCCACGGCTCGCGCGTCGGCCAGCAGCGACTTCGCGTCGCTCTTGCGCCGAAAGCCGGCGTCGATCGCGGCCGTCTGCGGCGTGACGCCGATGTGACCGACGACCGGGACGCCGCCGCAAACGATGGCGTGGATGCGCGAGGCGACGCGCACGCCGCCTTCCAGTTTCACGCTGTCCGCGCCCGCCTTCACCAGCGCGATCGACGAGCGCACCGCCGTCTCGTCGCTCGCTTCGTATGCGCCGAACGGAAGATCGCCGATCACGTGCGCGCGACGCGTGCCGCGCGCGACGGCACCGACGTGACGCAGCATGTCCTCCAACTCTACGTTGGCCGTCGAGGGATATCCCAGCACCACCATCCCGAGCGAATCGCCGACCAGGATAACGTCGATGCCCGCCTCTTCGACGCAGCGCCCGAAGGGCGCGTCGTATGCGGTCATGACGGGAAACGCGGCGCCCTTGCGGGCCCGGATCGCCGCGCTCGTCAGTCGCCGTTCCGAACTCATCTTGCGCGCTACGCCTTCACGAGGCGGCGAACCTCGTCGACCATCCGAAGATTCTCCGGCGTCGGGACTCCGCGCGCGCGTCCCCTCCGCACGACGGCGCCGTTGAGCGCATCGATCTCGGTCGGACGCTTGCGTTCGACGTCTTGCAGCATCGACGAACGATTTGCCGCGCTTTCGCGCGCGACGCCGAGCGCATATTCGCCGGCGTCGTCGAACGGCAACGCGAGCCCCTCCGCAACCGCGACCGCCGCCGCCTCGCTCGCCAGCGCGACCGCGAGCGCGCGTGCCGCCGGATTCTCCGCGACGTAGCCGTTCGGCTGCCGTGCCAGCGCGGTGATCGGATTGATCGCGGCGTTCGCAACGAGTTTCGCCCAGACGTGCGGCTCGATCGGCGACGCTTCGCGCGCATCGAAGCCCGCCCGCTGCAAGAGTGCGACCAGAGCCGCTACGTCGAACGGTCCGGGGCGCTGCGCGGCCCAGCCTAGGATCGTCATCCCGCGACCCGTCCGCAGGATCGTCCCGGACGCGTCGCGCGCCGCACCCTCGGTCGTCGGCGCGAGGATCACCGCGCGACTCGAACCGAGCGCCGCATTGACGTGCGAGACTTGCTCGACGCCGTTTTGCAACGCGACGATCGGAACGTCGGCGCGCACGATGCCGCGCAGCGCTTGAAGCGCGGCCACCGTATCGTACGTCTTGACCGCGACGAACACAACGTCGACTTGGGCGAGTGCGAGCGGCGGCGCATCTTCGCGGCGCGCCGTGCGCACCTCGCTGACCTCTCCCAGCGCTTCGGCGAAAACCGTGCCGAGCGCGCCCATCCCGACGATCCCGATTCGCATCAGCGCGTGCCTCTTGCGTCGCTTTGCGCGAAACCTTTAAAGGCAGGCCTCAGCTCGCTTCGGCGGTTGCCGAAAACACTAGCGAGGCGGAGTCCGCGCGCGATGCCGTGAACTGGAGGGTGCCGCGGTCGTTTCTCATTTGCCCCGGAGGGCCACCGATTTTCGAAGAGCCGCTAGCAGCCCATCAGATCTCCGACTTCGTCTGGACCAACGAGGCCGACGCCACGTGGCGCGCCATGACGGACACCATGCCGAACCTGGCTTGGATGTCGGCGCCCGACGGGCGGCTTCTATGGTTCAACCGGCGCTGGCAAGACTACACGGGCCTCGACATGTCCGCGAGCATAGCGCGACAGGGAACCGACTGGGGCGGGCTCATCCATCCCGACGATTATATCGGCGTCGTGGAGGGTTGGCGCAAAGCACTTTCGAGCGAATCGCTCTATGAGGTCGAATCGCGAATTCGTCGCACAGACGGCACGTACCACTGGTACTTGACGCGCGGCGTTCCGGTTCGCGATCGCGAGGGCCGAATCGTTCGCTGGTTCGGAACCTGCACCGACATCGACGATCACAAACGCGCGGAAGACCGCTTGCGCCTGCTCGCGCGAATTCACGAGGTGTTGAACGTCCCGCATGATCTGCGGCGCACGCTCGAGCAATTGGCCGGCGTCGCGATTCCCTCGGTGGCCGAGTGGTGCGCGCTGTTTCTGCTCCTGCCCGACGGCAAACTCGAAGCGATGGCGATTGCGCACGAAGATCCGCAGATGACGGCCGTCGCGTGGGAAACGGCGCGCGCCACGCTCGGCCAACCCGGCGCACGCGCACGGGAGCTGCTCCAAACTCACCGGCCGCTGTACCTTCCCACGATGCCGCCGCGCTGGCTCGAACATATCCCGGACGAACAGTTGCGCAAACTCCTTGGACGTCTCGCACTCGGCTCGATGATCGTCGCGCCGCTCGTCGCCCAGGGCCGCGGAATCGGGCTGCTCTACCTCGCAGCGGGTGCTTCGCGCGCGCCGCTCGGTCCCGACGACTTACAAATCGCCGATCTGCTCGCGGATCGCGCGGCCGCCGCGATCGACAACGCGCAATCGCACGAGCGGATGCGCGTCGCCGCG
>Ga0209422_1000373_pt1 | contig 10910 bp, 9 predicted proteins | sample BlaSpr_A8_OM2_M3_FD_187983 | JGI IMG/M metagenome (GOLD analysis project Ga0209422, IMG submission 187983) | Forest soil microbial communities from Thunder Bay, Ontario, Canada - Black Spruce, Ontario site 2_A8_OM2_M3 (SPAdes) (version 2) | ecosystem: Environmental > Terrestrial > Soil > Boreal... | reverse complement strand
CGAGCCGACGCCGGCAATCGCCATCACGCCGAGCGCGATGCAGGCGATGAAGACATAGAAGCCGCGCAAGCCGCCGCGCAATTCGCGCAAGGCAAAGCGCAGCGGAAGCGACGGCGCGCGGCGGCCCTCGATGGCTTCGGAAGCGATCGTCATGAAATGGCTTTGCGATCCGCCGGCTGGCCGTCGATGCGGCCCGAGCGCAGCCGCACCACGCGGTCGCAGCGCTCCGCCAGCGCGCTGTCGTGGGTCACCAGCACCAGCGTCATGCCGCGCTCGGCATGCTTGGTGAACAGGAGATCGACGATCTGCTTGCCGGTCGCCTCATCGAGATTGCCGGTGGGCTCGTCCGCCACCAGGATTGCCGGGTCGGGCGCCAGCGCCCGGGCCAGCGCCACCCGCTGCTGTTCGCCGCCGGACAATTGCGTGGGATAGTGATGCAGGCGGTCGCCGAGCCCGACCGAGGTCAATTCCTCCGCCGCGCGCCGTGCCGCATCGGGATTGCCGGCGAGCTCCAGCGGCACTGCGACATTCTCCAGCGCCGTCATGGTCGGGATCAGATGAAACGATTGAAACACGATGCCGACCTGGCGGCCGCGAAAGCGGGCAAGCGCATCCTCGTCGAGGGCGTTGAAAGGGGTGCCACTCACCACCACCTCTCCACTGTCCGGGCGTTCCAATCCTGCCATCACCATCAGCAGGGTGGATTTTCCGGAGCCCGACGGGCCGATCAGGCCGATTGCTTCACCCGGCGCCACGCGCAGGCTGATATCTTTCAGGATATGAACACGTGCAGCGCCCGAGCCGAGCGAGAGATTGACGTTCGAGATGGAGATGGTGTCCGGCGCAAGGCCGGCCAACGATGAGGATTCGATGAGACTGTCCATGGCCCGGTCATATGGCACTTCCGCGGGCGCGGTCGAGAGGCGGGCGTTGTTGTTCGTGCACATACTTGTGTTGGGCCTGTTGCTGACGACAGGGGGAACGGCCTTTGCGCAAACCGCGGCCGCGGCTGCCACCAAGCCGATAAAAATGGTCGTATTGGGGGATTCGTTGAGCGCGGGCCTCGGCCTTTCGGCGTCCGAGGCATTTCCGGAACGGCTTCAAAAATCATTACAGACCAAGGGGATAGCGGTCGACATGATCAATGCCGGGGTGTCCGGCGACACCAGTTCCGGCGGCCGCGACCGGCTCGACTGGTCGGTGCCCGAGGGCACCGAGGCGGTGATCCTCGAGCTTGGCGCCAACGATGCCCTGCGTGGCACCGATCCCGCGGTCACCCGTTCGGCGCTGTCGGACATTCTGACCCGCCTGAAGGCGCGCGGCATCGCGGTTTTGTTGTGCGGCATGGTGGCGCCGCCGAATTATGGCAGCGACTATTCGGCGCGCTTCAACGCGATCTATCCGGATCTCGCAAAATCCTTTGGCGTGCCGCTGTATCCGTTCTTCCTCGAGGGCGTTGCCGCCGATGCCGGCCTCAATCAGGCGGACGGCATCCATCCGACCGCGGAGGGCGTCGACATCATCGTCAAGAACATTTTGCCCGCCGTGCAGGCATTTCTCGGCACGGTTAGCGGGCAACGCAGTTGAAAATCAGGCAGCGATAACCCTAACACCGTGTTTTTGCGGAAGGTTTGCAATCTGTTAACGTCGGATGCTTCGCAGAGTCACATAACTCAGGTACAAAATAGGTATCGGTGATTCGTTGCCGGGTTTCAGCATCGGGAGTCTTGCGATGCCGCGTTTGTTTACCGGACTGGAAATTCCGGCCGAGATCGGCCAGACACTTTCCAATTTGCGGGGTGGCCTTCCCGGCGCCCGCTGGATCGACCCCGAAAATTATCATCTCACCTTGCGCTTCATCGGCGATATCGACGGCATCGCTGCCAACGAAATCGCCTCGATGCTGTTTCGGGTCAACCGCAAGCCGTTCGAGGTCGCGCTGCAGGGCCTCTCGAGCTTCGGCGGAAAAAAGCCGCGCGCGGTGGTGGCCCAGGTGGTGCCGAGCCGGCCGCTGATCGAGCTGCAGGCCGAACTGGAGCGGCTGATGCAGCGCATCGGGCTCGATCCGGAGGGGCGCAAATTCACCCCGCATGTGACGCTGGCGCGGCTGCGCGACGCCTCCAACCAGGATGTCGCGGATTATTTGTCGGTGCGCGGCTATTTTCCGACCCGCGTGTTCACGGCGTCGCGCTTCGTGCTGTTCTCGTCGCGGGCCTCGACCGGCGGCGGCCCCTATGTGGTCGAGGATTCCTACGCGCTGAGCGCGTGAGGCAGGCGCTCGCCGCATGCACATCTGTCATCGCCCGGCTTGACCGGGCGATCTAGTATTCCAGAGGCGGCAGCGATAGAATCGAGGGGGCCTGAGCGTACTGGATCGCCCGGTCAAGCCGGGCGATGACGGTTTGCGATACCCCCTGCACCAATTCTTGGCTTGCAATTTCCGCCATGTTGAGCCGTAAGGGGGGCCATGTTGTCTCCCCCGTCCGCCCCGTTCCGCGCTCATTATCAGGCGCTCGTCTCCTCCGGCGCGATCGAGCCCGACGCCGCGCAGGCGGGGGCCGCCGAGGCGCTTTCAGACCTCGAGCAGCGGCTCACCGGTTACAAGCCGACGCGCAAGCAACGGCTGCTCGGCCGGTTGTTTGCCGACAAGAACGGATCGCCGCCGCGCGGACTCTACATTCATGGCGAAGTCGGCCGCGGCAAGACCATGCTGATGGACCTGTTCTTCCAGCACAGCCCGGTTGCGCACAAGCGCCGCGCCCATTTCCACGAATTCATGGCCGAGGTGCACGAGCGGATCTACGGCTATCGCCAGAACATCGCGCGCGGCGAGATCGCCGATGGCGACGTCATCGCGCTCACCGCCGCGTCGATCTTCGAAGAAGCCTGGCTGCTGTGCTTCGATGAATTCCATGTCACCGACATCGCCGATGCGATGATCCTGGGGCGGCTGTTCGCAAAATTGTTCGAACTCGGTACCGTGGTGGTGGCGACATCCAATGTCGCGCCCGAGGACCTCTACAAAGGAGGCCTGAACCGGGCGCTGTTCTTGCCCTTCATCGCGCAGATATCCGATCATATGGACGTGCTGCGGCTCGATGCGCGCACCGATTTCCGGCTGGAGAAGCTGGTCGGCGTCAAGATGTGGCTGGTGCCGGCCGATGCCGCCGCCACCGCAGCCCTCGACCAGGCATGGGTAAGGATGACCGGCAACGCCAGATGCAAGCCGCGCGACATTTCGATCAAGGGCCGCATCCTGAACGTGCCGTGCTCGGCGGATGGCGTGGCGCGATTTTCGTTTGAGGATTTGTGCGAGAAGCCGCTGGCCGCTTCCGACTATTTGCGGCTTGCGCGCGATTATCACACCATCATCATCGACCGGATCCCGATGATGGACTACCCCGACCGCAACGCCGCCAAACGGTTCATCGCGCTGATCGACACGCTGTATGACAATGCGGTGAAGCTGATGGCGTCGGCCGAGGCCGATCCGCTGTCGCTGTATCGGGCGACCGAAGGCAGTGAGGCCAACGAGTTCAAGCGGACCGCCTCGCGGCTGATCGAGATGAGCTCGGAATCCTACCTGGCGCTGCCGCACGGCCACAAGGATTCCGCCGCCAGCGGGTCGAGCACGGGGCTGGTGGAGACGTGACGGCGTAAGCCGTCATTCCGGGGTGCATCAGCGCGAACCCGGAATCTCGATCCAACAACCTCGAGATTCCGGGTCTGGTCCTTCGGACCATCCCGGAATGACGAGGGCTGCCCTGATCGAAACCGAGGCAGGACCGACAATTGAGCATGGCCCGGCTTGAACGGGCCGGTCGAAAGGGATAACCAGCCCTTCAGCTTCCTTTCACCCTTCCTCCTTGACCTTCAAAGGACAGATTTCCCATGGCGCGCGACAAAATTGGTTTGATTGGCTCCGGCCAGATCGGCGGAACGCTGGCTCACCTCATCGGCCTGAAGGAACTGGGCGATGTGGTAATGTTCGACATCGCGGAGGGCGTGCCACAGGGCAAGGCGCTCGATATCGCGCAATCCTCGCCGGTCGACGGCTTCGACGCGCATTTCACCGGCGCCAATTCCTATGAGGCGCTCGACAACGCCAAGGTCTGCATCGTCACCGCCGGCGTGCCGCGCAAGCCGGGCATGAGCCGCGACGATCTCCTGAGCATCAATCTCAAGGTGATGGAGCAGGTCGGCGCCGGTATCAAGAAATACGCCCCCGACGCCTTCGTGATCTGCATCACCAATCCGCTCGATGCCATGGTGTGGGCGCTGCAGAAGGCCTCCGGCATGCCGCACAAGAAGGTGGTGGGCATGGCGGGCGTGCTGGATTCCTCGCGCTTCCGCTATTTCCTTGCCGACGAGTTCAACGTCTCGGTGGAGGACGTCACCGCCTTCGTGCTCGGCGGCCATGGCGACACCATGGTGCCGCTGGTGAAATATTCCACGGTGGCCGGCATTCCCCTGCCGGACCTGGTCAAGATGGGCTGGACCTCGCAGGCACGGATCGACGAAATCGTCGACCGCACCCGCAACGGCGGCGCCGAGATCGTCAACCTGTTGAAGACCGGTTCGGCGTTCTATGCGCCGGCGGCCTCCGCGATCGCGATGGCCGAAAGCTATCTCAGGGACAAGAAGCGCGTGCTGCCCTGCGCCGCCTATCTCAACGGCGAATACAGCGTGAAGGATATGTATGTCGGCGTGCCCGCGGTGATCGGGTCGAAGGGCGTCGAGCGCATTGTCGAGATCGAACTGACCGGCAAGGACCGCGAGGCATTCGACAAGTCGGTCGGCGCGGTGCAGGGTCTGGTCGATGCCTGCAAGAAGATCGCGCCGGACCTGCTCGGCCGCTGATCGCGTTCCAGTCCAGGCTGCATCGTTGTTAAGCGGCTTTCGGGAGCCATCTCATGAATATTCACGAATACCAGGCCAAGGCGCTGCTGCATGAATTCGGCGTGCCGATCTCGCGCGGCGTGCCGGTGCTGCGGGCCTCCGATTCCGACGTCGCGGCGAAGACGCTTCCCGGCCCGATCTGGGTGGTGAAGAGCCAGATCCACGCCGGCGGGCGCGGCAAGGGCAAGTTCAAGGAGGCCAGCGCCGGCGACAAGGGCGGCGTGCGCATCGCCAAGTCGGTCGCCGAGGTCAATGAATTCACCAGGCAGATGCTGGGCGCAACCCTGGTCACGGTGCAGACCGGACCGCACGGCAAGCAGGTCAACCGGCTCTACATCGAGGAAGGCTCCGACATCGACAGGGAGTTCTATCTCTCGATCCTGGTCAACCGCGAAACCTCCGAAGTGTCGTTCGTGGTTTCCACCGAAGGCGGCGTCAATATCGAGGACGTTGCGCACAACACACCGGAGAAGATCGTCAGCTTCTCGGTCGATCCTGCCACCGGCATCATGGGCCATCACGGCCGCACCGTCGCCAAGGCGTTGGGCCTTTCAGGCGACCTGGCAAAACAGGCGGAAAGGCTGGTCAGCCAGCTCTATGCGGCCTTCGTCGCCAAGGACATGGCGATGCTGGAGATCAACCCGCTGGTGGTGACCAAACAAGGCGATCTGCGCGTGCTCGACGCCAAGGTGTCGTTCGACGACAACGCGCTGTTCCGGCATCCCGAAGTCGCGGCGCTGCGCGACGAGACCGAGGAGGACGCCAAGGAAATCGAGGCCTCGCATTACGATCTCAACTACGTCACCCTCGACGGCAATATCGGCTGCATGGTGAACGGCGCCGGCCTTGCCATGGCGACGATGGACATCATCAAGCTCTACGGCATGGCGCCGGCGAACTTCCTCGACGTCGGCGGCGGCGCCAACAAGGAAAAGGTTGCCGCCGCGTTCAAGATCATCACCGCCGATCCCAATGTGAAGGGCATCCTGGTCAACATCTTCGGCGGCATCATGAAGTGCGATGTCATCGCCGAGGGCGTGGTCGCCGCGGTGAAGGAAGTCGGGCTGAAGGTGCCGCTGGTGGTGCGGCTGGAGGGCACCAATGTCGAGGCCGGCAAGAAGATCATCCGGGAAAGCGGCCTCAACGTGCTGCCGGCCGACGATCTCGACGATGCCGCGCAGAAGATCGTCAAGGCCGTGAAGGGAGGGTAGGCCATGCCCGAGGACCGTCTCGCCGCACCGTCGCCGCTTCAGGAGCATCGCAAGCTCGCGGCGTTCGCGGGCGAGTGGACCGGGGAAGAGGTGGTCTATCCCTCGCGCTGGACCGCGGGCGGTCCTGCCACCTCGCATGTGGTAGCTCGTATCGATCTCAACGGCTTCTATTTGATTCAGGACACGCGCCAGATGCGCGACAGCAAGGAAAGCTTCGCCACCCATGGCGTGTTCACTTACGACCGCGAAGACCGGCACTACAAACTGTTCTGGCACGATTCGCTCGGCTACTACGCGCCGGCGCCGGCCTCCGGCGGCTGGACCGGCAAGACCCTGGTCCTGGTGCGCGGCTCGCTGCGCGGCAATGCGCGCCACGTCTATGAAATCATCGACGACAACAGCTACTCCATGAAAATCCAGTTTTCGCCGGACGCGGAAGGGTGGGCCGACGTGCTTACCGGCGTCTATCGGCGCGTCCATTAACTCCTTCACCTGTCGTTTCGCGAAAGCAATGCCAACCATGTCCATCCTGATCGACAAGAACACAAAAGTCATTTGCCAGGGCTTTACCGGCAAGAACGGCACGTTCCACTCGGAAGCCGCGATCGCCTACGGCACCAAAATGGTTGGCGGCACCTCGCCGGGCAAAGGCGGCTCGACGCATCTCGGCCTGCCGGTGTTCGACACGGTGCAGGAAGCGAAGCAGAAGACCGGCGCCGACGCGTCGGTGATCTATGTGCCGCCGCCGGGAGCGGCGGATGCGATCTGCGAGGCCATCGATGCCGAAATACCCCTGATCGTCTGCATCACCGAGGGCATTCCGGTGCTCGACATGGTGCGCGTGAAACGCTCGCTGTCGGGATCGAAATCGCGGCTGATCGGGCCGAATTGCCCGGGCGTGATGACCGCCGGCGAATGCAAGATCGGCATCATGCCGGCCAACATCTTCAAGCCCGGCAATGTCGGGATCGTCTCGCGCTCAGGGACATTGACCTACGAGGCGGTGTTTCAGACCACCCAGGAAGGCCTCGGCCAGACCACTGCGGTCGGAATCGGCGGCGATCCGGTCAAGGGCACCGAATTCATCGCCGTGCTGGAGATGTTTCTCGCCGACCCCAAGACCACCTCGATCGTCATGATCGGCGAAATCGGCGGTTCGGCCGAGGAAGACGCCGCCCAGTTCCTGATCGACGAGGCCAGGCGCGGCCGCAAAAAGCCGATGGTCGGATTTATCGCCGGCGTCACGGCGCCTCCCGGGCGTCGCATGGGCCATGCCGGCGCGATCATCGCCGGCGGCAAGGGCGACGCCGGCTCCAAGACCGCGGCGATGGAAGCCGCCGGAATCAGGGTATCCCCGTCCCCGGCGCGGCTCGGCAAGACGCTGGTCGGCGTCCTCAAGGGTTAGTCCGACTTTCCCTCAGGTCTTTCACGATCAATGGAGTTCCGCTCGCGATGCGGAGCAATCCGATCGTGCAAACCGTGGCACCGAACTGAGCTACAAGTTCAACTGGGTGGTCGCGAAGTATTGATCTGATTTTCGACGTCCAAAGCCCCGGTTTTTTTGCTGCCGACGCAAATTTCTTGAACGGATTCAGCGAAAATTAAAGATTGAAACGATGTTCACTCTTTAGTTCTTTTCGGCGCGAACATTCGGCCTAAATAGGGTAAAAGGCCCTTAATCCGCTGATCCGGGCTCGGATTGGCTGTTGCGCCGTCTTCCACGCGCGAATCCAGATCACCAGGACGTCACTCATGTCTCGCCAGGACGCGAACGCCGCCTTTGCTCTCTCCTCTTTTCTGCAGGGCACAAACGCCACCTACATCGACGAAATCTACGCCCGCTACGAGAAGGATCCTGCCTCGGTCGATCCGGAATGGCAGGAGTTCTTCAAGAGCCTGAAGGACACCCCGGCCGACGTCCTGAAAAACGCCGAGGGACCATCCTGGGGCCGTATCAACTGGCCGCTGACGCCGCGCGACGAGTTGACCTCGGCGCTCGACGGCAACTGGGCGGAAGTCGAAAGGGCGGTCGGCACCAGGATTGCGGCGAAAGCGCAAGCCAAGGGCGCCGAAATCACCGCGGCCGACATCCATCAGGCGACGCGCGATTCGGTGCGTGCCTTAATGCTGATCCGGGCCTACCGCATGCGCGGCCACTTCCACGCCAAGCTCGATCCGCTCGGGATCGAGCCGCCGCGCAACCGCGAAGAACTCGATCCGCGCTCCTACGGCTTCGTGGAAGGCGATTTCGACCGCAAGATCTTCCTCGATCATGTGCTGGGCATGGAATACGCCACCTTGCGCGAGATCGTCGCGATCTGCGAACGCACCTACTGCCAGACGCTCGGCGTCGAGTTCATGCACATCACCAACCCCGCGCAGAAAAGCTGGATTCAGGAGCGCATCGAAGGTCCGGACAAGGAGATCAGCTTCACCCGCGAAGGCCGCCGCGCCATCCTGATGAAGCTGGTCGAGTCCGAAGGTTTTGAGAAATTCTGCGACCTGAAGTTCACCGGCACCAAGCGCTTCGGTCTCGACGGCGCTGAATCGCTGATCCCGGCGCTGGAACAGATCATCAAGCGCGGCGGCAATCTCGGGGTGAAGGAAATCGTGGTCGGCATGCCGCATCGCGGCCGTCTCAACGTGCTGACCCAGGTGATGGGCAAGCCGCATCGCGCGCTGTTTCATGAATTCAAGGGCGGCTCGGCCAATCCCGACGCGGTCGAGGGCTCGGGCGACGTCAAATATCATCTGGGCGCCTCGTCGGATCGCGAGTTCGACAACAACCGCATCCATCTGTCGCTCACCGCCAACCCGTCGCATCTGGAAATCGTCGATCCGGTGGTGCTCGGCAAGGTGCGCGCCAAGCAGGACCAGCATGGCGATCCGCCGGACCAGCGTATCTCGGTGCTGCCGCTGTTGATGCACGGCGACGCCGCTTTCGCGGGCCAGGGCGTGGTTGCGGAATGTTTTGCGCTGTCCGACCTGAAGGGCTATCGAACCGGCGGCTCGCTGCACTTCATCGTCAACAACCAGATCGGCTTCACCACCTATCCGCGCTACTCGCGCTCCTCGCCCTACCCGTCCGACGTGGCGAAGATGATCGATGCGCCGATCTTCCATGTGAACGGCGACGATCCGGAAGCCGTGGTGTTCGCGGCCAAGGTCGCGATCGAATTCCGGCAAAAATTCCACAAGCCGGTCGTCATCGACATGTTCTGCTACCGCCGCCATGGCCACAACGAAGGCGACGAGCCGGCGTTCACCCAGCCGGTGATGTACAAGAAGATCGCCACGCATCCGAGCACGCTGGAAATTTATGCCAGGCGGCTGATCGCCGAAGGCGTGATGACAGAGGGCGAGGTCGAGAAGGCCAAGGCCGACTGGCGCGCGCGGCTCGATGCCGAGCTCGAGGCCGGCTCCGGTTACAAGCCCAACAAGGCGGATTGGCTCGACGGCAAATGGGCCGGCTTCAAGTCGGCCGACCAGGAAGAAGACGCCCGTCGCGGCGTCACCGGCGTCGACATCGCCCTGCTCAGGGATATCGGCCGCAAGATCACCAAAGCGCCCGATGGTTTCAGGATTCACCGCACCATCCAGCGCTTTTTGGAAAACCGCGCCAAGGCGATCGACACCGGCGTCGGCATCGACTGGGCGACCGGCGAGGCGCTGGCGTTCTGTACGCTGTTGCAGGAAGGCCATCACGTCCGCCTGTCCGGACAGGACTCCGAGCGCGGCACCTTCTCGCAGCGGCATTCGGTGTTGATCGACCAGGAAGACGAGAGCCGCTACACGCCGTTCAATCATCTCGGCGGCGACCAGGGCCACTTCGAAGTCATCAACTCGCTGCTCTCGGAAGAGGCCGTGCTCGGCTTCGAATATGGCTACTCGCTCGCCGAGCCGAATGCGCTGACGGTGTGGGAAGCGCAATTCGGCGATTTCGCCAACGGTGCGCAGGTGCTGTTCGATCAGTTCATCTCGTCGGGTGAGCGCAAATGGCTGCGCATGTCCGGCCTCGTCTGCATGTTGCCGCATGGCTATGAAGGGCAGGGGCCGGAACATTCCTCCGCGCGCCTCGAGCGCTTCCTGCAGATGTGCGCCGAAGACAACATGCAGGTGGTTTATGCCACCACGCCGGCCAACTTCTTCCATGTGCTGCGGCGTCAGCTGCATCGCGAGATCCGCAAGCCGCTGATCCTGATGACGCCGAAGTCGCTGCTGCGCCACAAGCGCGCGGTCTCGCGGCTCGATGAGATGGGCGCCGGCACGACGTTCCATCGCCTGCTCTATGATGACGCGGCGATGCTGCCGGACGAAAAGGTCAAGCTGGTGGCCGACGACAAGATCCGCCGCGTCGTATTGTGCTCGGGCAAGGTCTATTACGACCTCTACGACGAGCGCGAGAAGCGCGGCATCGATGACGTCTACATCATGCGGATGGAGCAGCTCTATCCGGTGCCGCTGAAGGCCCTGGTGCAGGAGCTCGGGCGCTTCAAAAGTGCCGAACTGGTCTGGTGCCAGGAAGAGCCGCGCAACATGGGTGCGTGGCATTTCATCGAACCCTATCTCGAATGGGTGCTGAACCAGATCAACGCGCCGAACAAGCGTCCGCGTTACGCCGGCCGCGCCGCGGCGGCGGCGACCGCGACCGGCTTGATGTCGAAGCATCTGGCGCAGCTCAAGGCGCTGCTCGATGAAGCGCTGAATTAGCCACCATAACTCGTCATGCCCCGCGAAAGCGGGGCATCCGCCACGGTTTCTTGAAGACTGATTTAAGCGCGTGGGTGGCCGGGAAGCCGG
>Ga0209422_1000371_pt1 | contig 10931 bp, 10 predicted proteins | sample BlaSpr_A8_OM2_M3_FD_187983 | JGI IMG/M metagenome (GOLD analysis project Ga0209422, IMG submission 187983) | Forest soil microbial communities from Thunder Bay, Ontario, Canada - Black Spruce, Ontario site 2_A8_OM2_M3 (SPAdes) (version 2) | ecosystem: Environmental > Terrestrial > Soil > Boreal... | reverse complement strand
TCGCGGCAAGAGGGCCGGGGTCATGATTGGACTCCGTCGATCGTTCTGGCCCATGATAGGAGGCACCGGACGCGGGCTCGCGTCCTCGTAACCGATACTAACTACCTTGCAAACCGGCTGAATGAAACACCTCGCTCGATGACGTCCTCAGGCCCGCCCCGTGACTGGACCGACATCCACTGGCCCGAAATTGCCGCCGGCCAAGCGGCGCGATGGATCGCGGTGTTGCCGCTGGCGGCGACCGAGCAGCACGGCCCGCATTTGCCGCTCGCCACCGACGTCATGATTGCAGAGGCCTATCTGGCGCGGGTGCGCGAGCTGTTGCCCGAAAATATTCCGGCGACGTTCCTGCCGGTGCAGCCGATCGGAATTTCCACCGAACACATCCATTATCCGGGCACGCTGACGCTGCCGACGGAGGCGGCGCTGCAGAGCTGGATGGCGCTCGGCGAAAGCGTCGCGCGCGCCGGCATCAGGAAGCTCGTGATGGTCACCAGCCATGGCGGCAACAGCGCGGCGATGACCCTGGTGGCGCAGGATCTGCGCGCGCAGCACGGACTTCTCGCGGTCACCACCGGATGGGCGCGTTTTGGCGCGCCGGAGGGATTGTTTTCGGCGGAAGAATTGCGCCATGGCATCCATGGCGGCGCGGTTGAGACGTCGATCATGCTGGCGAAATTCAAACCGCATGTGCGCGTTGAGGCGATCGCCGATTTTCGTTCGGCCGGTGTTGCAATGGAGCAGGAATATCGCTGGCTTTCCGCGCATCGGCCGGCGCCGTTTGCGTGGCAGGCGCAGGATCTTCATCCAAGCGGCGCCATCGGCGATGCGACGCAGGCTTCCGCGGAGAAAGGCGAACGCCTGCTCGATCACGGCGCGCGCGCGTTCTGCGAATTGCTGGCCGAGGTCGATAACTTCGACGTGAAGAGGCTTTTGGGCGGCCCGGACGCCTCCCTTAAGTAACTGTTTCATCGACGGAATATATTATTCTTTGAACGGCTTCCGGTGGAATCGAACCGGTTTCGAAATCGCCCCGTCCAACTGGGCATGCGGACCACAACGGACCCCGCGCTCAACCGGATGGAGTTTCTCATGTCGATCAAGTCAAAAATTGCCGCTCTTGCGCTCGCCACGCTGGCCGTCACCGGCAGCATCGCTTCCACCTCAACCCCCGCGGAAGCCCACGGTTTCGGCCACGGCTGGGGCTTCGGTGCGGGCCTGCTCGGCGCCGCGATCGTCGGCAGCGCGATTGCCGCCAGCAATGACGGCTACTACTACGACGGCTATCGCCGCTGCGGCTGGGTTCGCCAGTTCGACGCTTACGGCAACTACATCGGCCGCGTTCGCTCCTGCTACTGATCGGGTAAATTTTCGTTTCGCGCGTCTGCTTCCGACAACAACGCGCTGATTGTGGATCCCGCGTCCGACACGGCGCCTCATCCACCCGTGTCGTACCCGACCCGCCCGGTCGTCCCCCCGGGCGGGTCAACTTTTTCGAATGTCCGTCAGAGGCGCTAGCCGGGGATAAACATCAGCACTGCGGCGAGGCCCATGACCCCGGTCGCGACCCAGCCGAGGATTACGATCGGCAGGCTGACGGTGAATGCGCCCATCATCGATTTCCTGGAGGCGATCAGGATGATCACGACCATCAGCGGGACGGCGACCACGCCGTTGATCACGGCGCTCCAGAACAGCGCCTTCATCGGACTGATCGGCGAGTACTGGATGAACAATCCGGCCAGCACGCTGACCGCGATCACGCCATAGAATCCGCGCGCCTTGGCCGGTTTCCGCTCCAGTCCGGATTTCCAGTCCATGGCCTCAGCCAGGGCATAGGCGGCAGATCCGGCAAGCACGGGCACGCCGATCAGGCCGACGCCGAGGATTCCAACCGCAAACAACAGGAAGGCAAAGTCGCCGGCGAGCGGCCGCAAGGCGCTTGCAGCCTGCGCCGCGGTTTCGATGCTGGTAACTCCCGACACATGGAGTGTGACGGCGGTAGCGAGGATGATGAAAAAGGCGGTGAGGTCGGACAGGAACATTCCGCTCCAGGTATCCCAGCGGATGCGCCGCAATTCTGCCGGCGCAGCGCCGGGTTTCTGCAGAAGCGAGGAGCCTTTTTTCGCGCGCATGTCCTCGACTTCCTGTGACGCCTGCCAGAAGAACAGGTATGGGCTGATCGTGGTCCCGAAAACGCCCACCACCATGGCGGCGGCGTTCGCATTCAGCGTCAGCTTCGGCCACACCGTCCGCAGCGCCACCTCGCCCCAGGGTACATGGACCGTGAACAGCACGGCGGCATAGGCCAGCAGCGACAACGTCAGCCACTTCAGGAAAAATACGTAGCGGTGATACGGCACATAGATCTGAAGCAGCAGCGTCAGAACCACGAAAGCCGCCGTCATGAGGTGGCGATCGAGCCCGCTGACCAGTTCTGCGACTTCCCCCATGGCCGCCACGTCGGCGGCGATATTCAGCGTATTGGCGATCAACAGCAGCAGCACGACGGCTTTGAGCACGATCGGCGGGAACGCCACCTTGATATTGGCGGCAAGCCCCCTGCCGGTGACCCGTCCGATTTGCGCGCACATCGACTGGATCGCGGACATCAGCGGATAGGCCAGCGGCATGGTCCAGAGCATGTTGAGGCCGAACTGGGCGCCGGCCTGCGAGTAGGTGGCAATGCCGCTCGGGTCGTCGTCCGCCGCGCCGGTGATGAGCCCGGGACCGAGCCGCGCCAGCGGATGCTTCTTCAGGCGCTGCCAGAGAGATCGAAGTGAGTGAGTGCGTCGAGACTTCTTCTCGCCATCCTTAAGCGAAGGCACCGCGCGTCACCTCGTTCTCGAGAATCACGGGAAGAATCCTTGCGGACACTGAAACACGGAAAGTCCTTGGACAACCGCAGCATCGAGCGGATGTTCCGTTTGGGTCCGGAATCCAGTGACAACACGTCAAGCGAACAGGCCGTCGCCGCCGGTCCCGGCTTGACATAGCATAGGGGGGTACCCTATATGCCCCATCATGGCACATACCATCCGGGAGAAGAAAAAGCTGCTGGCGCGGGTGCGCCGCATCCGCGGCCAGCTCGAGGCGATCGAGCGGGCGTTGACCGAAGAGGCCGAGTGCGAGCGCATCATGCACATGATCGCCGGCGTTCGCGGCGGCGTCGCCGGCCTGATGGCCGAGGTGGTCGAAGACCACATCCGCACCCATCTGGTCGACCCCGAGAAGAATCCCGGCGCGCTCAACGCCGATGCGGCCGATCAGCTGATCGAAGTGGTCCACACCTATCTGAAGTGAGGGACATCATGTCCGACTATCACGGCGACGCGGCGGCGGCTTTTCACAGCCATGTCTTCCTTGGCGAAGGCCACGAGAAGAGCGAGCGCAGGACCTGGGCGGTGATCTGGCTCTGCGGAATCATGATGGTCGCCGAGATCGTCGGCGGCCTCCTGTTCGGCTCGATCGCACTGGTGGCGGACGGATTGCACATGAGCACGCATGCCGGCGCGCTGCTGCTGGCCGCGCTGGCCTATACCTACGCCCGCAAGCACGCCGACAATCCGGCCTTCACCTTCGGCACCGGCAAGCTCGGCGATCTCGCCGGCTTTACCAGCGCCATCGTGCTGGCCATGATCGCGCTGTTGATCGGCTATGAATCCGTCGGCCGCATCTTCGCTCCGGTTCCGATTCATTTCGCCGAGGCGATCCCGATCGCCTGTCTCGGCCTTGTGGTCAATATCGCGAGCGCATGGTTGTTGAGCAGCGGCGCGCATCATGACCACGGCCACAGCCACGGTCACGGGCACGCGCATGAAGGCCACGATCATGACGAGGCGCATGAGATCGCGACCGCGGGCGGGATGGTTTCGCTCGAAGTGTTCGAGGACGGCGTGCCGCCGCGTTTCCGGCTGCGCGGCCTCGGCGGCTCCGCCCTGATGGCGCAGGCGTCGATCGAAACCGCGCGTGCCGACGGAACGCGGCAATTGTTCGCGCTAACGGATAAAGGCGGCTATCTGGAATCGATCGACGAGATTCCCGAGCCGCATGCCTTCACCGCAACGGTGCGGATCGGCGCCGCCGATTACCCCGTGCTGTTCGAGGAGCACGAACACGCCCACGGCTCGGCCTCCCGCGACAACAACATGCGCGCCGCCATTATCCACGTCATGGCCGACGCCGCCGTGTCGGTGCTGGTGATCGCAGGCCTGCTGCTGGCCCGTTCGTTCGGCTGGCTCTGGATGGATCCGCTGGCCGGCATCGTCGGGGCCTGCGTCATCGCCAGCTGGTCTTACGGCCTGATCCGGGACACCGGCGCGATCCTGCTCGACATGAACCCGGACAAGGCCATGGCCAACAAGTTGCGCGAGGCGGTCGAGACCGAGGGCGACACGCTCGCCGATCTCCATCTCTGGCGTCTCGGGCCGGGACATCTCGGCGCGATCATTTCGGTCATTACCCGCGCGGGACACGATGCCGACTATTATCGCGCCCGGCTCGCCCGATTCAAATCGCTGTCACATCTGACCGTCGAAGTCTTGCATCGATCGTGAATTTCCAGCCGCGCTGGCTGATGGAACCAACGCGCAAGTGACAATCAATGGCAACCATGCTGCTGAGGTTCGCATATTCCGCCTTCTGCGGCCGCGTTACAGGTACTTCGCGATCAGCTTGAAATCCCTGAGCGCCGCCCGGCCTTTCGCGCCGGACGCCTCGAACGATCGTTCGAGCGCGTGGCTGATGTGGTCGTGGATCAAGGCTTTCTTGGCGCTTTCGATGGCGCTCTCCACCGCCTGCAGCTGCTGGGCGACCTGGCCGCAAGGTCGCCCCTGTTCGACCATCTCAATGATCTTTTCGAGATGGCCATTGGCGCGTTTCAGACGCCGGGCGATCGCCGAATGCGGGTGTTCGTGCATGTTTCCTCCTATCCTCCTGGCAGGATATCAACGATCCCCCCTGGAGGATAGAAAAAAGCGCTTGACAGCGATCAAGGTCAGGCATACTTGCCGATTGTTGCCGGGAACAGTTCGTTCGCGACAATCCGTTCAACCCCAATGAAGAGCACATGGGCAGTACCACCTTTGGCAACGTCACCCCGGCGATCATGACCGGGCCAGCGCTGCCGCAAGACATCAAGACCAATCGCGCCGGCCCTGGCCGCGTGAGGGTTGACGGTCGCGCCTAGCTGACCGTCTCGCTCACCGGCCTGCCGCGCCAAACGCGGAAGTGGAGGTGAGCGATGTTCGAAAGACTCGCAATATCCGGACTCGTCAAATTCTGGCCCGTTCAGCCGCAGCGCGCCGCACCACGGTTGCGCGCCGACGGACCTTTCACTGCCGCCTATTCCAATGACAACCTTCCGGGTTTTCGCCACCCGAAGGGCCCGCGCCGGATTCCATCCCCGGCGCTGGCTTGTCATTGGATCGATCGCAACGGCCGGCTGGAATGCCGCTGGCAGGCCGAGCCCGGCGGAGACGCGCCGCTCGGCGACTTCGACACCCACGGGACGGCGGGCCGGGCTTCCGGCCTGTCGTCGATGCACGCGCGCAGCCTGACGATGGCGGGATAGGCAAGGGAGCGACATGGACGAAGGACCTAGATGTCCCGCCGCCCACCGTTCCGGTGCCGCGTCGGGAGCCCCCTCGGGGAACAACCGCACTGAGTTTCACAAGGCCGTTATTCGATCCGGCCGAGGTGGCGTGAGCGTCTAGCCGCTCCGCTCGCCTCGTGCCGCGGGTAGCGGCATCGAGGTGATGACGGAGGCAGAGGATGACGGACGCCGTCAAACTTTCCGGTCTGCAAATTGTCAATCTGCCGCGGCGTGCGTCCCGCAAGGACGGAGCAGGTCCGAACAGCACTGCGCGGCACACCCGCGCCACGCGCGAGACCGCGGATCCGGCCGGCACGGGCGCCGAGGCACAACGCATCCGGCCGAACGAACTGGATCGCCTGTATCGATCGCTTGCCGAGGTGACACCGGAGAATCATCCGCGCACGGCACGCCTGCTCGCATCAAGCACCCGCAAGATCGCGCAAAAGGTCATCGAGGAAGCCGGAGAGGCAGCGCTCGCGGCGGTCAAGCACAACGCCCGCGGCATCGTGCGGGAGAGCGCCGATCTGCTCTACCACCTCGTCGCACTCTGGCATCGCGCCGGCATCGACCCGGATGATGTCTGGACCGAGATGCGCTGCCGCGCCGACACCCTCGGCATTGCCGAAAAGCGTCCCAAAACGCGGGGCGATCATCGCAATCCATCCGCGGCCACGGCCGAAGCCCAATCGATACCTAACAGGAATAGATCATGACAGTCATCGATGAACTGAACACGGCTGCGCTCGGCAACGAGGTGGGTGCAGGTGCTATCCGCACCGCCGTGCTGGACCGGGCGCATCTCGGCGACATCCACGGCGCGCTCGGAAGCATCGCGGAGGACGATTTTGCGCCGCGGACAAACTTGCGGGCGCGGCTGAAAACGCTGGTCGCGATTCTTGGCCCCGGGTTGATCGTCATGGTCGGCGACAACGACGCCGGCGCTTTCTCAACCTATACCCAGGCCGGCCAGAACTACGGCACGACCCTGCTGTGGACGCTGATGCTGCTGATTCCGGTGCTCTATGTGAACCAGGAAATGGTGGTGCGGCTTGGCGCGGTGACCGGGGTCGGCCACGCGCGACTGATCTTCGAACGCTTCGGCAGGTTCTGGGGCGCATTCAGCGTCATCGACCTGTTTCTCCTCAATGCGCTGACGCTGGTAACGGAATTCATCGGCATCAGCCTGGCGCTGAGCTATCTCGGCGTGCCGCAATTCTGGGGCGTGCTGGCGTCGGCTTGCATCGTCATCGTCGCGGTCTCAACCGGAAACTTCCGGCGCTTCGAGCGTTTCGCCATCTTTCTTGTGTTCGGCAGCCTGCTGCTGGTTCCGGTCATCCTGATGGTGCATCCGCCGGTTGAGCAGATGGCCGCGGATTTCCTGGTGCCGAAAATGCCGGCGGACGGCAAGCTCGGCGAAGTGATGCTGCTGATCATCGCCATCGTCGGCACCACGGTGGCGCCCTGGCAGCTGTTCTTCCAGCAGAGCTACATCGTCGACAAGCGGATCACGCCGCGTTTCATCCGCTACGAGCGCTGGGACCTGTGCCTCGGGATCGGACTGGTGATCCTCGGCGCCGTCGCGATGATGGGATTCTGCGCGGCTATTTTCGCGGGCCGGCCTGAATTCGGCAACTACACCGACGCCCTCGGCACCGCCGCCGGGCTGGAAAAATATGCCGGAAAACTGCCGGCCGTGCTGTTTGCCCTGGCGCTGCTCGATGCCAGCATCATCGGCGCGGCGGCGGTCTCGCTCGCCACCGCCTATGCGATCGGGGACGTGTTTTCGCTGAAACACTCGCTGCATCGCAGGCTGTACGATGCGAAAGGCTTCTATGCGATCTATGCCGGCCTGATCGTGCTGGCGGCGGTGCTGGTGCTGACGCCGGGAACGCCGCTCGGTCTTTTGACCAACGCGGTTCAGACACTGGCGGGCGTGCTGCTGCCGAGTGCGACGGTGTTCCTGCTGCTGCTCTCGAACGACAAGGCCGTGCTCGGTCCGTGGGTGAATTCCCGGACCATGAATCTGTTCACCGGGGCGGTGGTCGCGGCGCTGGTGATGCTGTCGGTCATTCTCACGGCGTCGGTGTTGTTTCCCGATCTCGACGCAAAATGGATCATCGGGGTTCTGGGTGGCGGCGCCGTGCTGGCGATTGTCACAGCCCTCGTTGTCAATCTCCATGGATCGGGCGAGCGAAGCAGGAGCATCGCCCGCCAACCGATCGCACACGACCTGGACACGTGGCGGATGCCGCCGCTCGATCGGTTGCCGCCGGCACGGCTCAGTACGATCAGCCGGATCTGGATGATCGTGTTGCGCGGCTATCTCGTGGTTGCCGCCGGCCTGGTTCTGTTTCGCATCTTCCAGCTTGCGACGGTGGGCGCATGATCAGGTCGGCTGTCGAACATGCGCGGCGGTGGGGCGCCATTGGCGTTTTCCGGCTGGCGAGCTTGTTCTTGCGCTACGCGATGGTCCAGCACCGGCAACACAGGATTTCACATAACCGTCTTCGGACTGTCTTATCAGGAGCGCGATGGCTGGAACGGTGCGGAGCATGGCTGGCTCTGGGACGGCGGCACAAGCGCCAGCAAATCGAGCAGGAATTTCACCATGAACGCATCGATTGATCAGGCCGCCATCAGCCTCGCCATGGCCACCCTCATGGGTTTATGCATCGGATTCGAACGCCAATGGCGTCAGCGGATGGCCGGCCTTCGGACCAATACGCTGGTGGCGATCGGCGCGGCCAGTTTTGTGATCTTTGAAGGGCTGTTTCCCGACGACGGCAGCCCGACCCGGGTGGCAGCGCAAGTGGTCTCCGGAATCGGCTTCCTGGGCGCCGGCATCATCTTTCGCGAGGGACTGCAGGTGTCCGGCCTCAATACCGCGGCCACCTTATGGTGCTCGGCGGCCGTTGGGCTGCTGGCGGGAAGCGGCCATCCGCTGCACGCGGCGGTGGCGACGGGCTTTGTGGTCCTGGTCAATCTGACGCTGCGGCCGCTGGTCCGCATCATCAACCGGCAGCCGATCACGCAGGCCGAGACCGACTTCCATTATCGCGTTCGCGTCGTCTGCCGAAGCCCGGAAGAGGCGCACGTCCGCGCGCTGCTGCTGCAGAGCACGGCCAACGGCCATCTCAGCCTGCGGCGGCTCGACAGCACCGACATCGAGGAAAGCGGTCGCGTCGAGGTGGTCGCGCAGCTCTCCGCCCACGCCAAGAACGACGCGGTGCTCGAGCAGGTCGTCGGCCGCCTTAGTCTCGAACCGACGGTTTCGGCGGCGAGTTGGAGCGTCGGGCCGATGCTGGAATAAGCGGTATCAACAATCTTATTTGCAATTGCGAATGAATTGCAATAAGTGGATGTCACCTTCGTTTGATCTAACGTTAAGCTTGCGTAGTGGGGGCGGAATGAAGGCGATTCGTAAACTTGGCGGTGGCGCCGGGATAATGCTCGCGACGTGTTCGTTCGCGAACGCGGCGGATCTGCCGGCAAACCTCCCCGTCAAGGCCCCGGTGCCCTACGTCTCACCAGCCTACGACTGGAACGGCTGGTACGTCGGCGCCAATGTCGGCTTGATCAGGGGCTCTTCGAACTGGTCCGCCCAGCCGGGTGCCGGCGCGCCGCCGCTGAATGGAGCCTTCAATCTTCCGTTCAATTTCGATTTGATGGGCGGCTGGGGCAGCTTCGCCCTCGGGCTGCAGGGCGGATACAACCACGTCTTCCCGTCGCGCGTGATGCTGGGCGTCGAGGCCGATGTTTCCGCGCCGAATTCGGACGTGCTGGTGCCCTATTCGGTGCGCGGCAGTCAGACGGTGGCCTCGCCCCTGATCGGCCAGGTGACTTATGGCGAGGCGGTGATTCATTATGGAAGCGCCCGCGCCCGCGTCGGTTATGCCTTCGACGGTTTCCTGGTCTATGGCACGGGCGGGTTGGCCTGGAGCTACGACCAGGTGACGCGCAACCAAATTGCCGGCGTTTCCGCCAACGGCTTCGCAACCCCGGGCACCATGGACACGCGGCTGTTGTGGCGCCTGGGCTGGGCGGCGGGCCTCGGGGTGGAGATCCCGGTCGCGGACAACTGGACCGCAAAGGCCGAATTTCTGTCGACCGGATTCGGCCACAAGAGCATGGTGTTCACGGCCGCGGCGGAGCCGTTCCAATCCAGCCTCGCCATGCAAAGCATCCGGCTCGGCGTGAACTACAAGATCGGCGACGACAACGCTCATTTGTCGGACTTCCTGACCAAGGGGCCGTCTGCGCTGGAGACGGATCGCTTCGCCCTCCACGCCCAGGCCACCTACGTCAACCAGTACGATCCTCCGTTTCGGGCGCCCTATAAGGGCCCGAACAGTCTCGACCAGAATATCGGCCGCGAGACCGCCGACTTCACGGTGTTCGCCGGCGTCCGGTTGTGGCAGGGCGCCGAAGCCTGGATCAACCCGGAAATCGATCAGGGCATGGGGCTGAGCGGTTCGCTCGGCGCAGCCGGATTTCCAAGCGGCGAGGCTTACAAGGTCGGCGCGGATTATCCCTATACGCGCCTGCACCGCGCATTCCTGCGGCAGACCATCAACCTCGGCGGCGAGGCCCAGGATGTAGCCGCCGGCGCCAACCAGTTTTCCGGGACGCAAACCGCGGATCGTTTGGTCATCACGATCGGAAAAATCGGCGTGGTCGATATCTTCGACACCAACAAATACGCCCACGACCCTCGCAGCGATTTCCTGAACTGGACCGTGCTCGACACCGGGACGTTCGACTATGCGGCGGATGCCTGGGCCTATACGGTCGGCGGCGCCGTCGAATGGTATCAAGGTTCCTGGACCTTCCGCGGCGGCCTGTTCGATCTTTCGATCGCGCCGAACCAGACCTCGCTGGATTCGCGGTTCGGGCAGTTCCAGTGGGTCGGCGAAATCGAGAAGCGCTACACGCTTTGGGAGCAGCCCGGCAAGCTCGCGATCACCGGCTTCCTGACCCGCGGCCGGATGGGAAGTTTCGAGGATGCGATCCAACTCGCCGCGATGACCGGTGGCCCCGCCGATATCGCCGCCGTGCGGAAATATCAGAGCCGCGGCGGCATCAGCATGAACCTCGAGCAGCAGATCATGCCCAATGTCGGTTTCTTTGCCCGTGCCGGCATCGCGGACGGCCACAAGGAACCCTATGAATTCACCGACGTCGACCGCACCGTTGCAGCCGGCTTCTCGATTTCGGGCAAACAATGGGGACGCGATGACGACACCTTCGGCATCGCCGGCGTCGTCAACGGCATCTCCAACGTGCACCAGGCCTTCCTCAATGCCGGGGGCTTGGGCATTCTGGTCGGCGACGGCAT
>Ga0209422_1000370_pt1 | contig 10949 bp, 13 predicted proteins | sample BlaSpr_A8_OM2_M3_FD_187983 | JGI IMG/M metagenome (GOLD analysis project Ga0209422, IMG submission 187983) | Forest soil microbial communities from Thunder Bay, Ontario, Canada - Black Spruce, Ontario site 2_A8_OM2_M3 (SPAdes) (version 2) | ecosystem: Environmental > Terrestrial > Soil > Boreal... | reverse complement strand
CCCCGACCCCTCCCCGCCGCTTCGCGGAGGGAGGGGAGCGACCGTTGCCGTTGCGTTGGATGCCGCCATGCTACATCTCTTACACCCGCCAGTCGTAAATCCAGTCCTGCCACGCCAGTACGCGGCGTGGGCCCATGGCCTTGATGGTAAGGTCGCGCGCGATCGCGGCGGGGCCTCGCAGGTGATAGATCACCCCATTGCGTTGCGCGGTGCGCGCCACCCGCGCCACCCGCGCGCGGCGCAGTTTGGCGTAGCGCCTCAGCGCGGCGGTAATGCCCGCTGGAGTTTCTGCGTCGCCTTCGCCGAGGCATTTGGCGAGCACCGCGGCATCCTCGATCGCCATGCCCGCGCCTTGCGCGGCGAACGGCAGCATGGCGTGGGCGGCATCGCCCAACAGCGCGATCGCGCCCTTGGTCCAATCGCCGCCGTCGGGCAGCGTGAACAGCGCGAATTTCTTCCAGCCGTCGACGGCGCCGATCGTCATCCGCGCCGGGCCCGGCCAGCGCGGCGAGGCGAAGATCTGGCGCAGCTCATTGCCATCGGCCGGCGCGCTCCAGCCCGGCCGGTTCCAGGTCCCCGGCACCACCGCGACGATATTCATCTGGCGTGCGCCGGAGATCGGATAGGCGACGAGATGGCCGTTCGAGCCCATCCAGAGCTGGACCCGCCGCGAGGCATATTCGCGCGGCAATTGGGTGGCCTCGAGCGTGCCGCGCCAGGCGATCAGCCCGGAGAATTTCGGCTGCACCTCGGGGAACAGATGTTGCCGCACCGTGGACCAGATGCCGTCGGCGCCGATCAGCGCCACCGCCAGTTCCTGGCTTCGCATCATGCCGCTGCGCTGGACCACGGTCAGTCCCTTGACGTGCGGGGCTGCGTCCTCGAACTGGCAGCCGAGCCGCAAATCGATATCGGGGTTGTCGTTGACCTGGGCCTGCAGCGCCGCTTGCAGATCGGCGCGATGCACCACCCAATAGGGGCTGCCGGCCGAGAGCGTGGCGGCTTCGCCAATCGGCAACCGCGCCACTTCGCCGCCGCCGCGCGCGCTCATCAGGCTGATGGCGTCGGGAGTGACCGCGCGGGAACCGAGCCGCGGCTGCAATCCGAGATCGACCAGCACGCGGCTGGCATTGGGTGACAGCTGCAGGCCGGCGCCGATTTCCTCCAGCCGCTCGGCCTTCTCGAGCACGACGACGCGAAATCCCCGTGCCGCGAGCGCCAGCGAGGCCGTCAATCCTCCGATCCCGGCACCAGCGACGAAGATGGTGCGTGACGCGGCCACGGTCCGGTCAGGCGACCTTGTCCCTCACCACGCATTCGGGCGGTCGGGCTTCGCCTTCCTTCAGGTCGGGCGCGAAACGATACAGCGTCGAGCAATAGGGGCAGATGATTTCGTTGTCGTTGCCAAGATCGAGGAAAACATGGGGGTGGTCGAACGGCGGATTGGCGCCGACACACATGAACTCCCGCGAGCCGATCTCGATGACGGACACGCCGGCATCGTTGTGAAAGTGCGGAACGACATGATCGGACATAATTCTTACCCCGGATGGCAATGGCGGCAGACGCAAATCAATACACCGCGGCACCTTGAAATGCCGCGCACCTTAACTCGCGGGAACGGTTGATTCCTAGAGCCCCGAACGCGCATCTGCTCATGCAAATTCGACACAATCTTGTCGTCCCAGAGAAGCCCTTCTTTCGTCGGGGCCGTTGTGTCTTAAAAGCGGCACACCATGTTGAGGTGAGGGAAGCCCGGGTTTCCAGAATGAAGCGATCGCGGATCGGTTTGGCGTTGGCAGGCACGGCGGCATGCGCGGTCGCATGCGCGGTTGTCTGGCCGCACGCCCGCGATTCCTGGGCCATTCTGGCGGCGCAGGACGATCCCGCGGAACTCGCGGATGTCCAGATCAATTCTGCCCTGCGAAATAGCCAAAAGATAATAGCCGAGAATATCGAGGCGGCGCTGGCCCAGGGCGACGCCGATCTCGCCAATAGCTTTGTCGAGCTTGCCAGGGACAAGGGCATTGCCCTCGACGACGACCTGTCGAAGCGGGTGAGCGACGCGGTCACGGAACAAAATTCGCCAACGCATTTCGCCAGGGGTTTTGCCACCGGGCTTGTGACCGGCAACGCCGACGATGTCGCGAGCCTTTCGGGCACGGTCGCGGGCGACCTCTTTGTGTTCGGGGATATCCGCGACGTGGTGCGCGAGGGCAAGCATCTGGCGATGGGCGAGGATACCGACCGGCTGGTGCTGGGGCTCGCCGCCGCGGGCCTCGCGGTCACGGCGGCGACCTATGTCTCGCTCGGCGGCGCGGCGCCGCTGCGCGCCGGGCTCACGCTGGTCAAGGATGCCCGCAAGGTCGGCCGGCTCGGCGAGGGGCTCACCGAATGGGCCGGCCGCTCCGCGCGCGAGGTCGTCGATACGCCGGTGCTGCAGAACGCGGTGATGTCCGGTTCGGTGCTGCGGCCGGGCGAGAGCCTCACGGCGATCAGGGCCGCCTTCCGTGCCGAGAAGGCCGGCGCGCTGGTGCGTCTGGCAAAGGATGTCGGACGGGTGAGCGAAAAGGCGGGGATTCGCGCCGCGCAGGATACGCTGAAGATCGCCGAGAACCCGAAGGACGTGACGCGGGCCGCGCGGCTCGCGGAATCCAGGGGCGGCCAGACCCGCGCGATCCTGAAGATGCTTGGCCGCGGCGCCCTGCTGCTGGCCGCCGGCGCCTTCGATCTCACGCTGTGGCTGTTCGGCGCGCTGCTGGCGCTGTTTGGCCTGTTGTCGTCGATCAAGGCGACGGCCGAGCGGCTGACCCAGTCGTGGCTCAACGCCAAAAAGGCGCGCCGCCTGCGCCGGCGATTGGCGGCCGCGGCGCAGCCGACGGTGGCGATGTCCGGCGCAAGCGGCTAGCCTCCCGCCGGTCTGCAGTCATTTCCAAAAATGCGGAAGGCGCAATGCCGAGTTTTCACAACGGCGATGTTGAAATTGCCTATCTCGACGAAGGCGAGGGCGAGCCGATCCTGCTGGTGCACGGTTTTGCCTCGACCAAAAATGTAAACTGGGTCTATCCGGCCTGGGTTTCGGAGTTGCGGAAAGCCGGCCGCCGCGTTATCGCGCTCGACAATCGCGGCCATGGCGATTCCGCCAAACTCTACGATCCCGAAGCCTACCACATCCCGCTCATGGCCTCCGATGTCACCGCGCTGATGGATCATCTCGACATCGAGCGCGCCGACATCATGGGCTATTCGCTGGGCGGACGAATGACGGCGTGGCTGGCGTACAGGCTGCCGCAGCGGCTGCGCTCGGCGATCTTCGGCGGCATCGGCATCGGCCTGATCGAGGGCGGCGGCCCCGGCGAAAACGTTGCCACGGCGCTGGAGGTGTCCTCGCTCGACGAGGTGAGCGATCCGGTGGGGCGGACGTTTCGCGCCTTTGCCGACCAGACCCGCGCCGACCGCCGCGCGCTTGCCGCCTGCATGCGCGGCTCGCGGCGGCTGATGACGAGAGAGGAAGCCGCCGCCATCAGCGTGCCGGTGCTGATCGCGGTCGGCACCACGGACGAAATCGCGGGCTCGGCGCAGGCGCTGGGCAAGATCATCCCCGGCTCGCAGGTGCTCGACATCCCCAACCGCGACCACATGCGCGCGGTCGGCGACAAGGTCTACAAAACGGGCGTGGTGGAGTTTCTGTCACAGCGAAAGTGAATCGATTTCCGGCCTGTCGTCATCGTCGAATTGCCTGATCAATGCGAGCAGCACCGTGAACGTCGCGACCCAAACCAGGCGTGCGCCGTAACGATCATGCGGCCCCGAGATCACGCCGCAGACCACCGCATTGCCGAGCAAGGCGAGCGACACGGTCGCCGCCAGCAGCGTGAGATCGTCGAGCCGCCGGCGCCAGATCGAACTTGTGAGCAGGCCAAACACCGCCAACATCGAAACCAGCGCGACCGGAATATGCAGCCAGTTGACCGCGGTGAAATTGATGTCCCAATGCTGCTGATGCGCCGCGCGCATCGCCTTGAGCTGCGCGGGAATGTAACGCCCGATGATGCCGTAGGTATGGGGGATCCAGCCGTTGGAGCCTTCGCCGGTGGCGACGTGGACCAGTTGCTGGGCGGTTGCGACGACCGCCGCTTCGGCCTGCCAGAGCGGATAGTCGGCGAGCGAATGGGTGACGATAAAACCCATCTCGTCGCCCATGCCCTTGAAGCGGCCGAGCGTGTTGAACATGCTGTTGCCCCAGAGGAACGCGTCGGCGGTGGCCGGAAGCTGGTCGCGGTAGGGACAGAGCTTGAGTGGCTGCTGCGGGCAGTGATCCCGGAGATAGCGCGTCACGATGCCGTCCTGCAGCATCCGCCCGAAGGCGACGCCGGTGCCGCCGGGCGTCCATGCCAGTTGTCCGGACAGGGCGAAATTGGCCGCGAGCAACATCAGCGCGCCGGCCAGAATCGTGAGCGTGCCCTGCATCAGGCCGGACACGGCGATGCGCGCGGGCAAAAAGGGCTTCGCGATCCAGCCGACGCAGGTCAGGCCCAGCAGCACCGCGAGCGTGGCGCTATGGGTCGCCGCGGCGAAGGCGGTAAAGGCGAACAGCGAGAATTTCTCGGTTGCAGAAATCTTCTCGCCGTGCAGCACCAGAATGAACAACGACAGCACCGACAGCCCGGCGAAGATGTCGGTCAAGAGCATGCTGGCGAGCCAGGGTAGGGCCGTGGTCAGGATCAGCGCGAGGCTCAGGCCGAGCAACCGCATCGGCCTGAGCAAGCCGAACACGCGCAGCGTCAGTTGCAGGATCCACAAGCTCGCCAGCGCCTGAATCCCCAGATTGATCCAGAAGCCGGAATCCTCGCCGAAATGCAGATAGAGGCCGAACACGGTGGAGCGGCTGGGGACCAGATAGCCCTCGTACCATCTCGCCAGATAGCCGCCGGTGTCCCACTGCAGCAGCGGATAGCCGTTCCACAGCGCCGGCGCGAGCAACATCAGGGGGATTGTGACGGCTGAGATCCAGACCCAGGCCGGAGAGGCCGCGCGCGCGCGTAAAACTTGCGTGTTGATGCTCGATCCCCCCATTTTCGACCACCATGCCCGGATTGGCGGCCAAGCGGAAATCCGCCAATAGTCGGACGCCTGCCGCTTGATTTCCCGAAAATCCCGACCACCTTGATCCAACGCCTGCACGCAAGGTGGACCTCGGCTGACCTAAGAAAATGTGTCACTTCAATGTTTTAGTGTGCACTCTTGGCTAAAGCCGACGTTCACCCTTCGCCAAAGGCTCAGGACAGTTGTCCGCCGGTCGTGCTATAATGCCCGACAGGAACATCAGGTTTTGCGAGAACCGCCCATGGCCATGCATCAGATCAATCCGCAGGGTGCGAAACTTTCGGCGCTCGATCCGATCTGGGATCGCGTGCGCACCGAGGCCGAAGACATCGTTCGCCGCGAGCCGGAGCTGGCGTCCTTCATCTACTCGACCGTGCTTCATCACGAGCGGCTCGAGGATTCGGTGGTGCATCGCCTCGCCGAGCGGCTCGACCATTCGGCGCTGTCGGGCGACTTGATCCGCCAGACCTATGACGAGGCGCTGCGCGACCAGCCCGATCTCGGCAATGCCTTCCGCGCCGATTTGATAGCGGTCTACGACCGCGACCCCGCGACCTCGCGGTTCATCGACCCGCTGCTTTACTTCAAGGGCTTCCATGCGCTGCAGACGCATCGTCTGGCGCATTGGCTCTATCAGAAGGGCCGCAAGGATTTTGCCTATTATCTGCAAAGTCGCTCGTCGGCGGTATTCCAGACCGACATCAATCCCGCAGCCCGGATCGGACGGGGCATCTTCCTCGATCACGCCACCGGCTTCGTGTGCGGCGAGACCGCCGTGATCGAAGACGACGTCTCGATCCTGCACGGTGTCACGCTCGGTGGCACCGGCAAGGAAAACGAGGACCGCCATCCAAAAATCCGCCATGGTGTCCTGATCGGGGCCGGCGCAAAGATTCTGGGCAATATCGAGGTCGGCCATTGCGCCCGTATCGCCGCGGGCTCGGTGGTGGTGAAGCCGGTGCCGCATAATGTGACAGTGGCGGGTGTTCCCGCCACGATCGTCGGCGAGGCCGGCTGCGCCGAGCCGTCGCGCACCATGGACCAGATGCTGGGCGCGATCGGACTCTGAGTTCGAAAACCACGGGTTGCCGCCCTCGGACTTGATCCGAGGGCTCGCGCGCACAGCGTGTACAATTTCCGCAAGTTAGGCTAGCAGTTCGCCCCATCTCGTCCTAAACCTTCCCCAGAACCTAAATCCGATTGGAGACTGCCGTGGACGTTCAGGAAGTCAGGAAGCTCGACGCTTATCTCAAGCGCCTGTTCGGCAATCCCAAAATCCGCGTGGTGCCGCGGCCGAAGAAGGACGATTCGGCGGAGGTCTATATCGGCGAGGAATTCATCGGCGTGCTGTTCGTCGACGACGAAGACGACGACCGCTCATTTCAGTTCCAGATGGCAATTCTCGAGGACGACCTGGTCGAGCAGGGCTGAATTACCCCTTCGGCCCTTTCATTTGCACCGTCAACCGGTCCATGGCGTTGGCGACGTCGCGCCATTGCGCAAGCCAGCTTCGCGGAAAACGAAACGTCAGGTCAGCGCCGTCGATGCGGCGCTCGCTCAGGCACATCCCGGGGGTGGCGGCCTCGCGCGTGCAGCGCGCGGTGATGTTCGGCGTATTGGCAAAGAACAGATCTTCGCCGCCGTAAGGCGTGCCTTCCCGAAACGCCCGCATCGTCAGCCCGTCCTCGCCGGGCGTCGATGCCTGCTCGAGGTAGCGCGGATAGATGGTGCGCACCCGCATATCCGGCGCCAGCGTGTCATGATGCGCCGCGATCGACAGGAAAATCCGGTCGATCGGCTGCACCGCTTCTTCGACGGTGTCGGCGCTGAGGTGCTTTGGCGCTTCCGGAGGTTCGAGCGACGGAAAGCTGAAGGACAGATCGACCCGCTCCTGCGGCCCGGAGTGGCGCTGGATTTTCATCCGGATCGCCTCGGTCGGTACATTGAAGAGGGTGGCCCCGATGCTGACTGGCAGCCGTTCCGGCGCGCTGGAAGCGTCCGCCCCCCAGGTCGGCCACAGCAGATAGGCGACCAGCGTGATCGCGCCGGCCGCCATTGCGCAGCCCAGCACGATCGGAATCAAGTGGCCATGCGAACGCTCGCGCGAACCGCGCGCGATGTGCTGGGCCGTCGAGAAGAACGTCATGAACGGAGCATCCGAAAGGCTTGGCCGAATCACTGCCGAATATGCCATGCGGCAGCGAAATTCCGCACGGTTTCGCGCGCGACCAGCAGCCGTGAGCCATGCCTCGGCCGCGGTTCCCGGTTCCGCGCGTTAACCCTTCTTTAAGGATGATGTGGCGGCGGCCAGCCAATTTTGCGAAGCAATGGCGGTTCTGGTCCGGTAGCGGAAGTGCGTGCGATGTCGCCTGATGCATTGAATTCCCTGTTTGCGCTTTGCATCGGGTTCGCATTGGCTGGCGCGCTGTCCAGCGGATATCAGGCGGTGGTGCAGCGCCCGGCCGGCTTCGGACTGCTGCAGGAGGGCGTGGCGCCGCAAACCTTCGCCGCGGTGCCGTTCCTGGTGTTCGCCGCACCCTTCATCATCATGCGCAATACGCTGCGTGGCGCCAAGATCGAACGACGCCGCTTCGAATTCGTCATGCTGGCAACCGTGCTGGCGGGGTTCTGGAGCATGATGTCCGGCACGTTCTTCCTGATGACGCTGCGTGCCGCCGGATTGCTGGCCTGAGCAGCGCGGCTGTGCCAAAGTCTCCGCGGAACCAGGAGACTGATGCGATATGGCGATCTACGAACTAGACGGGCAGGCGCCCGACCTCCCTGCCGACGGAAACTACTTCATTGCCGACACCGCCACCGTGATCGGCAAGGTGCGTCTTTTGAACTCAGCCAGCGTCTGGTTCGGCGCGGTGCTGCGCGGCGACAACGAGTGGATCGAGATCGGCGAAGGCTCCAACGTCCAGGATAACTCGACCTGTCACACCGATATGGGTTTTCCGCTGACCATCGGAAAAAACTGCACGGTCGGCCATAACGTCATCCTGCACGGCTGCACGCTGGAGGATGGCGCATTGGTCGGGATGGGCTCGATCGTCATGAACGGCGCCAGGATCCGACGCGGCAGCATTGTCGGCGCGGGCGCGGTGATCACCGAAGGCAAGGAATTTCCCGAACATTCCCTGATCATCGGCGCACCGGCACGGGTGATCCGCACGCTCGATCCCGCGCAGGTTGCGGAGATAGGAAGTACTGTGAAATTCTACGTCGCCAACGGGGCGCGCTACCGAAGAGGCCTGAGGAAAGTCGGCTGAGCGCGGCTTGCGCGGCTTCGCTCCCGCCCGCTTCGTCAGGGTTTCGGCTTCTTCGATCGGCCCGGCTTGACGCCGTCCGTCGCCGTCGCGTTCGAAAGCGACGCGCTCTTGCGCAGCGCGTCCTTCAGGTCGACCGGAATGCCGTGCTTCCCGAGCAGATCGGCGAACGCCTCGTCCGCCAGCTCCTGGATGGTCGCCATCCGGTCGCGCGCCAGCTGCTTCAGCTTGTCGAACGTGTCGTCGTCGAAGGCGATGAGCTTGCGCACGAATCCTCCGCTCCTTCCGCGGTCGGGCGCCCGCATTCGAGCAAGGCCGCCGCAGATGGTTTCCGCAAGGTTATCATCGAATCACCAGACATTCGAAACGTTTGAATGGGTCGCACGGTCGCGGTACGACGGCTTCAGATCGGTGGCCCGGACCGAGAATCCCATTTGTTCGTGGCATGATCGAGGACCGCACCGATCAGGCCGTCGGTGCGGATGCCGCCGCATAGAAATTGAGCCGAGCGTGCAGGTTTCCGATCGCGGTCGAGAACCCGGCGGCTCGCTTCAAGATTCGTGGCCGATTCCCGAGGCACGGCCGCCGGCCCGGTCAATTAAAGTTGAGGGCTCGCAAGTGGCGAAAAAATCGGGTCTTCCCAGTGTATTCTGGCCCGGGCCATCTGACGGAAGCCATCTGCTGGTACGCCGCTTGCATTATCCACCTGCAGGAAGGTGATGAATGCTCACCATACTCACAGTCCCCGGCCTGACGCTGCTCTTTCTGGGCGTCGTCGTCGGCTTGGGTGCGGCCTTTGTGTGGATGCTTTGGGAGATCGAGCAGGTGTCCAAGCCGCGGCGTAACGGCGACCGCTTCTTCGGATAGGTTGCGCCGTTACTTTCCTGAACAAGGCGCGCGGCAAGCGTTGCGCGCCACGGATGGGCTTTCGCCCGAAATCGCTTCAAAGCCGGTCAGCCCAGCACCTTGTATTTCCTGAACCAGGCCTGCATCTGACTCCATCCGTCTTCGGCGGCTTCCTTGCGATAGCTTGCCCGGTAGTCGGCGTGGAAACCGTGCGGTGCGCCCGGATAGATCTTGAACTCGGCGGTCTTGTGCGCCGCCGCCAGCGCTGCCTTCAGCGCCTCGACCTGGGCCACGGGGATGCCGGTATCCGCCGCGCCATAAAGCCCCAGCACCGGCGCCTTCATCTCGGGAGCAAGTTGGGTCGGGCTCTTCGGCCAGAGCGGGTTCGGCGGATCGACCGGCGGCCCATAAAACGCGACACCTGCCTTGAGGCCGCTATTGTGGGCGGAATATTCCCACACCGTCCGTCCACCGCGGCAAAATCCGACAATGCCGAGCCGGCCGGTGTCGCCACCTTGCGACTTGGCCCAGGCCACCGTGCTGTCGAGGTCGGAAAGCAGTTCGGCGTCCGGCTTGGAATCGACGATCGGCAACAGCTGCGAAATATCGGATATCTTGGTGAGATCGACGCCTCTGCGGAAATAATAGTCCGGCGCGACCGCGAAGGCGCCGAGCTTGGCGAGGCGCCGCGTCACGTCCTTGATATATTCGTGCAGGCCGAAAATCTCCATCGCCACCAGCACCACCGGCGGATTGCTCACATTGGCCGGGCGCGCGAAATAACCGGGCATTTCGCCATCGGCCACCTTTATTTTCGCGTCTCCCGCGGTGAGGCCTGCGGTGTCGGTCGTGATGACGTCGGCACGGACGGGGCCCGCCGCCAGCGTATAGCCCGCCGTCACGGCGGCGGAGGCGGTCATGAAGCCGCGGCGCGAAAACGGTGCGCCTTTTGTCAGTCCGATGACATCGGATGTCAGCAGGGGCTCGGCGCTCATACTGGATTTCCCTCGGTGCACTGGTCGGAAAGCGCATACAGCAAGCAATGCCCGGGGAACGCAAATCACCAGCTTGCGAGGACGCCGCCGACATCGGCGGATCGCTCGGCAGGTCAGGCCAGTTGAGCAGGATAAAAAACAAGGCCGTCGGCGCAGTATAACGCTAACGGCCTTGCCAGCCCCGGATATTGAAATTGGCTTGCGCCATCCGGTGATCTGCAGCTTGCCCCGGGAATCCACGGGCATGTGTGATCCATTTCACAATTGGCCAAAAAAGTACCGTCCCTCCCTTGGGCGAGGGTTGGCTCGCGCGGCGAGCAGCACAATGGTTTCGGAAACTGGTTTCGGAGACTGGCCTTGGCCCTTAGCTCCGCGACTTGGCGGGCTTGCGGTGGACGGTCGTCGTCGCGTGCGATCTGGTTCGGATCGGCTTGTTGCGGGCCGACGGCGTGCTGGCCGCGTCGGCGCCTCGTGCGCTGGCGAAGGACTGGCGCAGCCCGTCGATCGCCTCGTTGAGCCCCGACACCTGCTCGGAGAGGCGCTTGGTGTCGGCCTGCTGGGCAGCCAGCAGCCGTTTCATGGTTTGCAACTGATCCTGGACCACCTGCAGCTGGTCGATCGATTCCTGCTGGGTGACTTCCAGCCCCTTGGTCTTCTCCACAAGCTGCTCGGAGGCTTGTGCGGTCCTGGCCTGCAATTGGCGGGCGGCAACGACGCGATCCGGTTCAGGCGT